>MDTE01011231.1_pt1 | contig 56802 bp, 50 predicted proteins | sample 811231 | NCBI WGS metagenome assembly MDTE01 (sample SAMN05326651, study PRJNA326480) | marine metagenome | isolation source: seawater | place: Indian Ocean: Red Sea | collected 2010 | reverse complement strand
GCACGCAGCAGCCAAACTGCATCCGGCCCCCACCGCTGGGCCGCCGATCATGGCGATGGCGGGCTTCGGCATGGTGTGCAGTAACATTGGCGCGTGCAGATCGAAGCGCCTGAGGTCATCTTCCGCCGCATCGGGGTCCGCGCCCATCAAACCGCGGCGCGGCCCACCGCCGTCCTTGGTGTCGCCGCCAGAGCAAAAGCCGCCAAGCGCATCACCCTTACCCGAACCCGTGAGCACAACGACCTTGACCCCGTCGTCTGCCGCCATGTCCCGCACCGCTTCGTCCAACGCGTCTATCAACGGACCATTAAGTGCATTCATGCGGTGAGGACGGTTGAGTGTGATCACGCCGATCCGATCCGTAACCTCCGTGAGGATTACCGGCGGCTCGGCCTCTGACTGTTGAGTCATCTCCCCCTCCCAAAGCCTGGCGTGCGGCGCTTCAAGTCAGATAAATATCTATTATAAAGGTACACAATTAGGCACCTGATTGAACCTATCGAACTAACTGGGTTGGTCGCGGCTATTCGCCGACGCTCGCGAACAATTTGCAGGATCGCTCCACGTTGCGCCACCTGCCCCGCCACCCTTTGCGCATAAAAGCACTGTCACCCGGATTCAGAACCAAAACCGATCCATCTTCGTTAGTGATTTCGACCTGCCCGAACACCAACGTAAACATTTCGTCGGCCGGATAGCCCCTCATGTTGATCGTGCCAGGTTCGCCGATCCAGGTGCCCAGGCTCATCGTCCCATTGACGGCAGCTTCCGCCGACGTCCACGTCTCGTATACCGGGTTGCCGTCGACGATGATCTTCTCTGGAAGTTCCGTCGGCCCTGTGTGCGTTGCCCCGTCTTGCTGAATGGGAATGACATTCATTTGTGCGTGCCCTCTTTTGGTTGATGCTATTGGGACCGGACCACCATGGACGATTGCCCACTGATCATCCGAGTTCACCCACTGCTCGAGCCGCCGCATCGATCGCGGAATGCAAGTAGGCGGACGCCTCCGAATCGGAATTGGCAATACTGATGCGACCTATCGGCTTTCGTCCTAACTCATGAGGCGCTTGCCCCTCCTCCCAGTCCGGGTCATACAGATCCATGTAGCTATACGAATACCCATGGGCCCAACGGTTTACCGTGATCGCTTCGATGTCGCGCTCAGGGTCAAGCCCGTTTTCGCCAAACATAGCGCCCAGTTGCTTCTTGATCTCCATTTCATAAGCGGCAAATGGCGTTGCATACAGTCGATGTCGGCCCAGGCGGTACAGGTCGCGACCGGTTTGGCTACCGTCATTCCTGGGTGCGGGCATGTGCGCCATCCACAGCACCATCGGCTCGGCATCACGGCTGCCGCCCCGGTGCTTGCCCAGGTTGACCGGTGGCGACTTCACCACCGACTCGAAAAAACTGCCAGGACATAGATACTGCGCAGCACCCGCGGCGTTGACCGCCGCGCCGCTACGCAGCAACACGTTGACCATGGCGAACGGCGTTTTGGCGCCGTAGCTGAGATTCTCTTTTTGCGCACTCGGCAACTCCGGGCACAAATGCGGAATCAGCCCGTTGTAACAAGCCAAAATACAGCGTTCAGCATGCACGGTGAACGCCTTGCCGGCTGCTACGTAGCCCACCTTCACTCCGTCTTCAATATTCGCGACGTTGACCACGGTGCTATTGAGACGCAGACGCACCGCTGCCTCGGGGCGGTCGAGCTCAGCATAGTCAAAGTGGGCGTCGACAATGTCTTCCATGGTGGAGCCGGGCGCCACCTCGGGGATCAGCTTGCGCACCAGCAGGCGAGCGACCGATGCGTTGCCATCCGGGAACAGCGGAAAGCGTATCCCGTCGCTCGCATACGCGAAGAACTTATTCGCCAGCTTGCCGGTGAGCCCGAGGCTCCTGAGGCCTGGCGCGCCGATCATGACCGCTTCCGTGACTGACGCGCATTCCAATCCCAGACCGTAATACAGCCGCACCAGCGGCTCGAACAGCGCGATGGTGGCCGGAGCGAGCCCAGCCCGGCTCTCCAGAAACTCATAGTACGACGTACTGTCCATGTAGCGTTTCGCCTCAAACACGGAGAGTTCCTCGAGCAAATCGCGCTCGCCTTCGATCAGCGTCAGCAAGCGCTGCTGCTGCTCGGCGGAAAGCCCAAGCGCGCGCACCGCGTCCTGATAGCCGTCTTGGCCAAACCAAGCATCCAGCCAACGGCCATGGACGATGCGGCTACGCCCATACTGCCTGGCGTTCAAGTAGAAACCGGTACTCGCGGTGGGGCCCGCCAAGAAGTACTCCGGCTCACACGCGGCATCGAGCCTGTCAATTTCCACGCCAATTTCCTTGAGCACCCGATGCACAGTATCGCTGAAATTCTGAGGCTCAAGGTTTGCGCTGCCACCAACACCCAGTAGCATGCGCCCATCGATGTGGAATTCATTGCGCTTGGCGTGGCCGCCAAAATCGTCGTGGTTGTCCAAAATGAGGATCTTCTTGTCCGACCCAGCCTGTTGCCGATACAAATGAGCCGCCGCCAGACCGCTCAGGCCGGCGCCCACGATCACCAAGTCGTAGTGTTCGTCTAACACTGTGTAATCGGTGGGTTTCTCACCACGCCACGCCAAGGCGTGGGCGACTTCAAATGACCCCGCATGGCTGCCCCGCATACCGGTCAGCACCGGGGGATAATATTCCTTGGGTACCGCACCCGGCATAGCCGCCGCGTTTTCCAAAGCGACCGGCTCCATTGCCAGTATCTCGCGCGGCGACAGCGCACCTGCCGCCAACGTGAGTGCGGCCCCGTTCAAAAAATCCCGGCGGGTGATGCTGTGCTTCATGGTTCCTTGTTGTTCCAAGTCCTTGTTCCAAGTCGTCCGACCCGGATCGGCTGACACACGGCGGGTCCTATCATCTATCATCGTTAAATTGTTAAACGGATGGGCCAAGAGCGCAATACGCTCAAGCCGGAAGGGCATTTGAAAACCATATACAGCGATCAACATCGCCTGCGGGACGCGAAGACGGAGCTCTACGGAGGCGAACTCGTCGCACCGTTCGAGCGGCCTTCGCGAGCTGACACGATCATAAATGCCGTGCGTAAGGCAGACCTAGGCGCGATTGATCAACCCGAAAAGTTCTCCCTCGAACCTGTATTGGCCGTGCATAGTGCCGATTTTGTAGCGTTTCTTGAGACCGCCTGGACCCAGTGGCAGCAATCCGGCTACCAGGGTGAAGCGATTCCCACCGTTTGGCCGGCCCGGCGCATGCAATCTCGCGTGCCACGCTTCATCGAAGGCAAGCTGGGGTACTACGCGCTGGCAGCTGAAACGTCCATCTGTGAAGGCACCTGGGCCGCGGCCTTAACGTCCAAGGATGTAGCCGTTACCGGCGCACAGGGACTGCTGGAGGGCGAGCAAGGCGTGTTCTCGCTATGTCGTCCGCCGGGTCACCACGCCGCGCGCGACCTGTACGGTGGCTACTGCTTTCTGAACAATGCGGCCATCGCCACGCAGTATCTACGCGACGCAGATGCTGAGCGTGTGGCCGTGCTCGATATTGACTTCCACCACGGCAACGGCACCCAGGACATCTTCTACGAGCGCGCCGACGTGCTGTTTTGCTCGCTGCATGGAGATCCGGACGACGCTTTTCCCCACTTTCTGGGTTACGCCGACGAGACGGGGGCCGGGTCGGGAGTCGGCTACAACCGGAACTACCCGATGCCGCCTGGAACACCATTTGCCCAGTGGCGTGACGCCCTCGTCGACGCATTGCGACACATCAAACAGTTCGCTCCGCAGTTCCTGATCGTATCCCTTGGCGTAGACACCTTCGAAAACGACCCGATCAGCTTTTTCAAACTGACCACGCCGGACTACCTGACGGCTGGCGAACTGATCGGTAACCTCGGCATTCCCACCTTGTTCGTCATGGAAGGCGGTTACGACATCGAAGAAGTCGGGACCAACACGGTCAACGTCCTGACGGGATTCAAGGCGGCTTGTCCGAATTAGCGCCTAGCAGCGGAAGGATCAAAAAGCCCAAGCGCCTCATACATCTCAAACCCCGCAACTCGCCGCACCTCTGGTGACAGTTCGGCCAAACGCTCGGGCGGTATGTGTAGGTACTGGTTTTCTTCTTGGCGTAACCACCCGAGCGAGTAGGTCAGGATGACGCCGTAACGCCAGTCCTGCGAGGTATTGGGTCCCGCGCCGTGCAGCGTCCCACCCAGCCAGTAGAGTACGGAACCCGCTGGCATCTCAGCTTGAATGATCTCGTGTGGTTCAGCATTCCGTTCGGCCGGCCACCGGTGGCTGCCCGGTACCAGCAGCGTGGCGCCATTGTCCTTACGAAACTCTGTGACCGCCCACATGCTTGCCACGATCAGATTTGGCCGGGGCACCGGAAAAAACGTGAATGAGCCTTCTTCCCGGTGAAGTTCCTGAGCGCGAGCGCCGGGCCCGACCTCTAGCGCGGCAGTGACATGCACCTGGTAGCCAAACTCGCTGTTGGGTAGCAGAAAGGCATCACAGAGCTGCTTTGAGACTGGATGGACGAGGAGATTGTCGGTAACCGCCGGGGATCTTGTCACCAATGCCGTTACGCGCCGAGTGTGGCCGGGGTAGAACTGAGTTGGGTCGTCGTCTTCGACGATGCGTGCCTTCGCCATATGCGGAGCCAGTTCATCGCGAATGGCTTTGCGCTTATCAGCGCCAAGCAGGCCCGTTATAACTACGCAACCGGCTTCAGCCAGCACTTCCGCGACCTCGGCGGCTTGAGCATCAGCAGAGCAACGGGGAATAGACATTCGACCTCCTTGGTGCCCAACGGGCGCAGGTTAGATTTAGTCGAGGCTGCATTATCTCAAAAGCGATCCAGCATAGAATTCAGAGCATGGCTGTCACCAGCGCCCGCGAGCAGGCTCATAGCGCGCTACCCAGATATCCCACCTCCCATCGCGTGATGGTGATGCTGAAGTGCGCAAGCTCTGCTCGCTTGACTGATACAAACACGTCAACGAACGCAGGCCCCAAGGCGTCTACCAGCTTTTCACTTTGCTCGAGCATCCGCAGCGCCTCGCCCAAATCCCTTGGCAGCGCTCGCTTTTTATCGTAGGCATCCCCGGTCACCGGTTTGCTCGGTTCAACAGATTCCGTCATGCCCAACAACCCACAAGCCAGCGTGGCGGCCATAATCAGATAGGGATTAGCATCCGCCCCCGCAATGCGGTTTTCCACGCGTCCTGATTCCGAGTCGCTAAAGGGCACTCGGAACCCTGTGGTTCGGTTGTCATAACCCCAGTCCAGGTTAATGGGCGCCGCCTGGTCGCGCACGAATCGCTTGTAGGAGTTGACGTTGGGTGCCATCAGAGCGAACGCCGTCGGCAGGTAACGCTGCAAGCCGCCAATGAAATGCCGCAACGACCCGGGTGCGCGACGCCGGTTGAGCGCAAACACGTTATCGCCATCAGCTCCCAGCACGCTGCAATGCAGGTGCAACCCGTTCCCGGGCGCGTCAACGAGAGGCTTAGCCATGAAGCTTGCAAGCATGCCGTGCTTGCGGGCACAGCCCTTGATCAGTCGTTTCAACAAAAAAAGCTGATCGGCTCGCGACAACGGGTCGCCATGCGCAATATTGAGCTCGATCTGGGCCGGACCCATTTCGTGCACGACCGCCGACAGGGCTAGCCCGCTGTTGCGGCACATCTCCCGAGTATCCGCGATGAACGGCGCGAACTTCTCCAGCGCATCCGGACTGAACGACTCCCCACCAAATTCGGCGGCGCCGGCTAGCCCGGCGGCAGTAGAAAGAGTCAGATCGTCCTTGGACACCGGGTCGAGCAGGTAGAACTCCACCTCCGGGGCAACCACGGGTCGAAGTCCTGCAGCAGCATAAGCATCCAGCACACGGCGCAGCACGTTGCGCGGGTCGTACGCGACCAGCTCTCCCCGGTGATCCAGCGTCTCGCAGATCACCTGACCGGCCGGGGCAGCCTTCCACGGCGTCGCACCAAATGACGACCAGTCGGGCCGCAGCAGCAGGTCGCGGTCTTTGGGATTGTAGGTCTCCATCGCTGCGGCATAGCCGCCGGTGATGGTTTGGAAAAAGATCGCTTCCGCGAGGTGGGGCAACTGGTCGTCAGAAAAGCTTGCACCCCGCAACGTCTTACCGCGCGGTACGCCGTTCATGTCTGCTACCAGCAACTCTAGCTCATCGGGCAGCTGCGCTGGCTTGGCCATCACCGTCCTCCAACTCTCGCCTCCACACACAGTCCCCTGCCTAGCGTAGCAACTCCCCACGCGTGCAGCGAATTGACCCGAATTCGATTAGCGCCCACGATATTATCCAGCATGCCGCCCACCTCCACCTCGGAACCGTTCTGGGTGCGGCATCTAATGGAAGACAATGTCACAATCGCAGGTCGAAAAGGGGGATACCGGCGCATGAAGCACCCAAGCAGCGATCATCTCAAGGCACTCGACCGCGCTAAGCACCTGCATCCGTTTACTGATTATGCCGAATACGCTCGTAAGGGTGGGCGCATCTATTCACGCGGCGAAGGCGTATACGTCTATGACACCGACGGCCACCAGCTCCTGGATGGCATGTCTGGCCTGTGGTGCACGAACCTCGGGTACAGCCAGCCCAAAATCGTCGCCGCCGTAACCGAGCAACTGGAGCGGCTGCCTTACTACAACAGTTTCTTCGGCTGCTCGAACGATGTAGCGGTCGAGATGGTGGATGCGCTCACGCAGATCACGCCGTCCCACATGAACCACGTCTTTTTCACCACCTCTGGCTCGGAGGCGAACGACACGAACATTCGCCTAGTGCATCGGTATTTCGATCTGATCGGCAAACCCAACAAGAAGCTCATTGTGAGTCGCGAGAATGCCTACCACGGCAGCACCATCGCGGCCGCAAGCCTCGGCGGCATGTCCAGCATGCACAAGCAGTTCACGGCTCTCCCCTACATCCACCATGCGCAGCAGCCCTACTGGTTCGAGCTGGGCGGCGAGCGCTCGCCGGACGACTTCGGCCGCGACGCCGCGCAAGCCGTGGCAGACATGATCGACGAGCTCGGAGCGGACAACGTAGCGGCATTCATCGCCGAACCCGTCCAGGGCGCAGGCGGCGTCATCATCCCGCCCGACACCTACTGGCCGAGCGTGCAGCGCATATTGGACGAGCGAGACGTACTGCTGATCAGCGACGAGGTCATCTGCGGTTTCGGCCGCACCGGACGCTGGTTTGGGTGCGACCACTTCGGCACCCAGCCCGATCTGATGACCTTCGCCAAGGGCGTAACCAACGGTTATCAACCGCTGGGAGGGGTCGTGGTCGGGGACAAGGTTGGAAACGTTTTGACCAACCAGGGTGGCGAGTTCGCCCATGGTTTTACCTACTCCGGCCATCCCGTTGCGTGTGCGGCCGGCTTGGCGACCCTCGAGATCTACCAAGAGTTAAACACCCCGAGCTACGTGTCCGACGACATTGCCCCCTATTGGGCAAGGCGCTGGTCGGAGCTTGCCGATCACCCTATCGTGGGCGAAGCGCGCACCCTCGGAATGCTGGGGGCTGTAGAGCTGGTACGTGATGCTGCCGCTCGCGCCCGCCTCGACTCGGATGGCAAAGCGGCCGTCTTCTGCCGAGATGCTGCGGTGGACAGCGGCTTAATGGTACGCGCTGTGCGGGACAGCATCGTCAGCGCCGCACCCCTAGTCTGCACGCGGGCAGAGATCGATCTGCTGATCGATCGCCTGGTCCAGGGTCTGGACGCTACGGCCAATCATTACGGGATCAATCAGGCATGACCTGTCGTATTGATATTGACTGGCCTTAGTGAGGCGCACGGTGGCAAACCCCACGGGAGCACCGATGATGAAATATCGGATCACGCGCGGCAATTTCCTGAACGGTATGGCGGTTGGTCTACAGGCGGACGCGACGATTTAGGACAAGTCTGCGGAGCGGCTCGCGCGGCTCAACGACCAGCTTGGAACTTGAGCCCGCGTGCTGATGACGAACGCAGAAACCGTCGCGCAGGCACTAGGCAATTTGCGTCTAGCAGCCTAGCCAGCAGGCCGGTTCCCATCTCTCAAAAATCCGTACCTCCGTCAATGTTCACCGTAGCGCCGGTCATGTATGCCGCGCGCTCGGAGAGCATGAACGCCATCAAGTCCCCCACGTGCTCGGGTTTACCCACCGCCTTGGTAGCCACCGGCATCTTCCAGTCCTCGAACATCACGTGCTCCAGCGCTTCGTCGTAGGGTAAGCCATACTCCTCCGACGCGATTTTTCTGCGACGAATCAGCACATCCGTCTCGATGGCACCAGGGCACACGCAGTTGGCGCGAATTCCATCGGCACCATAGGTCTTGCAGAGGTTCTTGGTGAAGTTCACCAGTGCCGCCTTCAGCGACGCATAGGCAAACAGAAAATTCTTAGCCGCACGCGACGAGTACGCCGCAGTGGTAACGAGCTGGCCACCACCATTCTCGATGAGGTGCGGCACGATGGCGCGACAGCTGCGCACCTGGCTCATCAGCACATCCTGGAAGTTCACCTCCCAGTCCTCGTCGCTCATCTCCAGCAACGTACCGTTGCGGTCGGTGGACCCTGGCGTGGTGAGCAACCCGCGAACGGTTCCGAGTTCATCAATGGCATGTGCAACCGCCTCCTCCACCTGGCCGGGTTGGCTCGCATCGGCACTTAGGCCTACTACGGTGGTCCCGAACTCTGAGCTCAACTCACTCGCTCGATCGCGCGCGCTAGCATCCGTGCGCCCGATGATCGCCAGCTTGGCACCGTCCTGGGCCAGGCGCCTTGCAGCTTCCCAACCCATACCGCGGGTGCCGCCGACAATGACGTAGCTGTTGTTCTGTACACCCAGATCCATGTTCCCCTCCGCCGTGTTTAGCTGGTCCGAGCCTACCACGAACTACGAAAGAACGGACTCGATGAAACCGGCCAAAGGTAGATATTGGATGCCACACAGTCATCTGAAGCCACGCGGGCAACGCAATGGAGTCTCAGGATTTCGGACGCGTACCTGGAGAAGGTCGGCGCTGCGGGTCGTGTGGTGATGAACTGGCCTGAGAAATCCAATGCCAAGGGCTGTTCGGCCGGCCACATGATGGGCGGAGAACCAACCTGAGTTCAAGGCGTCCAGCGATGCCATCGGGCTCAACTAAAAGGGCTCGGCGCAGCTGTTCTTGTCTACTAGGTGTTCGACTGAAACATTGCACGAACCTCGTGTGCAAGCACCTTAAACATGGCATTGCGCGGTAGCGAATCGACAAACACCACCTTGGTCGGCACACAATAGCCCGGTTGGTGCTCGGCAACCCAAGCCATGAGCGCTTCTGCCGTTAGAGCGGTATGGCGATCGCGTAATACCACTGCGGCCACCGGCACCTGCCCGGCGCGCGGGTCGGGCAGACCAACCACGGCCGCGTCTTCTACTGCGGCGTGAGCACGCAGCGTTTCCCCAACCGCATTGGTCGCCACTTTGAACCCGCCCCGCACTAGCACATCGTCGGCACGCCCCTCTATCCAAACGAAGCCATCTTCGTCCATTTGGGCCAGGTCGTTGGTCCGCATCCAACCAGCTGGCGCATCCGCGGGTCGTTGCGGCGGATCAGCTTCGAGCAGCCCCACGACACCGGGCGGCAACTCGTCTCCGCTCTCCTGGTCGACGATGCGCACCTTGCTGCCAGGCAGCGCACGGCCAACGCTGCCGCGCTTTGTCTTGACCAGCGGCAGGTCTTCGTCGATGAAGCCGGTCACTGCACCGAGAAATTCGGTCGCGCCGTAGGCAGTGACTACAGGGATATCGTAGCGAGCCTCGAACTCATCTGCGGTCGCGGGATCCATTGGCGCCGACGCTGCACGGTAGCGCGACGCGCTAGCCAGATACTCCTTGGGAACCCCGGCATCGAGCAACATGCGCGCCACCGCTGGTGGTGCAGCTAGCTGCCTCGGTTGGTACTCACGCACTAACTCTGCCCATCGCCACACGTCAAAGCGCTCCATGAGTGCTGTGGGCCGGCCTCGCCAGATCGCTTCAGTCGCCCCCATGACACCACCGAGACTCATCAGCGGCACGGCGGAAATTGCCGCTCCCCGCTCACCAACCGCTCGTAACTCTGGAGGCTGCTTGCGCGCGAACTGCGCGTACTCGACGGGAATCCGTTTGGGGGGACCGGTCGTTCCGCTAGTGAGTATGGTCACTGCCGAATCGGCCACTGGCCGGTAATGTGCGCCCGAACCGACACTCTCCAGCCCCACAACAACCCGGACCGGCTGTTGCCGGTCTCCAGTCAGCTCCACCCCTACCGTTCCCGCCTTACGCAGCACATCGATCAAACCAGCGCGAGACCAGTCTTCCGAATCCGCCACCAACACCTGTGGCCGGAGTTTTGACAGGTCCTCGCACATCGCGGCGTCAGGCTGAATCGGCGTGACCAGCACCGCACAGCGGCGCATGCCCAACACGCTCACATAGGCCCCAAAGCACTGAGGGCGTTGGCGAAGTACCAGAGCCACACCCGCTTCGCTCGGTATGCCAGCTGCGTCCAATATCGCCACCATGCCGTCACGCGTCCGGGCCAGATCGCCCCAGGTCCAGACGTCGTCGTTGAACAACACGGCGGCCCCACCGGCTTCGTCGCGAAACAGCGCTTCGATGCGTTCGCTTATCTCCATGGGGCGCTACTGTGCGGCTTGGTTCTCTTCGATCAGCTGATTCACCAGCTCGACGGTTTCTAGCTTGGCATCGGCACCCCGCCCCATCACCTGAAGCTGCAGGAGGTTGATGCCACTTTGCGCATATTCCCGCAATCGCTCACGCACCATATCCTTGGTGCCGATCACGCTGGCCTGCAGCGCCATGTCGTCGGGAATACGATTTACCGCTTTGTCGCGCTTACCTTCCACCCAAAGCCGCTGCACCTCCACGGCCACATCTTCATAACCGATGCGCCGGTAGGCCTGGTTATAGAAGTTGGTCCTGGGAGACCCCATACCACCAAGCTGAAATGCCAAGGCCGGTTTGCGCTTGGCCACCATCTCATCCACGTTGTCCCCAACGCCGATGACGGCGCCCACGGCGAGCTCGATATCATCGAAGTTGCGCCCAGCCCGCTCCGCGCCGCGCCGCATGGGCTCGAAATACGACTGGGCCGTCGCCGGCGTAAAAGACGTGCCGATCCAACCATCGGCCACTTCACCAGTGAATTCCAGCGCCTTCGGCCCGAGGGTTGCGAGAAAAATCGGAATGTTCGGGTTCGGTTGATGTGCCAGCCTCAGGGCTTTTCCTTCCCCATCGGGCAGGGGCAGCACATAGTGCTTGCCTTGGTAGTTCAGCTTCTCGCCCGCGAACGCGAGCTTGAGTATTTCAACGAGCTCCTTCATGCGCCCCAACGGGTGTGCAAAGGGCACGCCATGCAGCCCTTCGACCACCTGAGGGCCACTCACGCCAAGCCCGAGCATGAAGCGATCGTCGCTCATGAGCGCCAAAGACAGCGCAGCCATGGCTAGATTTCCCGGGGCACGCGCGCTGACTTGGGCAATGCCAGAAGCGAGGCGCATCTTAGTCGTCTTGGCCGCTAGGTACGCGAGCGGGGTCATCGCGTCGGTCCCCCACGCTTCCGCCGACCATGCGACATCGACACCGAGCTTCTCGCACTCGATCGCGTAGTCCACCGAGCGGGTAAATCCGCCCTTCCGATCTGCGTCTACGCCTCCAACGGCAATCGCAGTCTTCATGTCGCCTCCGAATTGCTGCGGCCCGCCAGCGCGGCGAAATCGGCCACCTCGTTAAAAGATATATACGATTAGACTGACTGGGATATTATCATGAACGCGCGGCATGGGACTGCAGCAATGAGGCATCTGGTATGCTCCTTGGCTCACTCGGACGCGGGACTGACAACGACCGGTGCTTTACTAGTGGCAAGTAGTGGCAAGTAGTGGCACGTCGCGCATCAATTGGGGTTCGGTCCTGGTGTAAGCTATGAAGAACAGCCGGACCAGTTGCTGGACATGACTCGGGGCACCGAGAGGCAAACTTAGCAGACCGCACATTTTGGGAGGACAAGCGATGGAAATGGGAGACATGATTCTGGTGAGCGTAGACGACCATGTCGTCGAACCACCATCCATGGCCGACTTCATGCGGGAACATCTCCCGCAGAAGTACAAAGACCGTGCACCTCGCGTGATCCGCCGCGACGACGGCGCTGATGCCTGGCTCATCGAGGGCAAGGAAGTGACCACGTTTGGGCTCAACGCCGTGATGGGACGCGTGCCCGAGGAATGGGGATACGATCCCGGCACATTCGAACAGGTGCGCCCGGGCAACTACGATGTACACGAACGCATTCGTGACATGAACGCCAATGGTGTACTCGCCTCCATGAACTTCTCGTCATGGCCCGGCATGAGCGGCCAGTTCTTTCTACAGAGCAACGACACCGAATTCGCCGGCGCGCTGGTGCGCGCCTACAACGACTGGACCATTCACGAGTGGTGCGCCGCCTATCCTGGCCGCTTTATTCCGCTGGCGCTTTCGGGCTGTGCGCTGGGGCCAGAGTGGATGGCCGAAGAGATTCATCGCGTAGCCAAGCTCGGCTGTCACGCCATCTCCATGGATTCCAACGCGCACATTGCCGGGCTACCGGATTTCCATGGCGACGAGTGGGATCCTGCTTGGCAGGCGTGCCAGGATGCAAACTCCACCATGGTGTTTCATTTTGGCGGCGTTTTGCAGCGCATGCCGCGCTCGCCGTTCGATGTAATTCCGCACAGCATGCCGTTCTGCAGCGCAACCTTCGCTTCGGAGCTGCTCTGGTCACCGGTCATGCGCCGCTTTCCCAATGTGAAGGTGGGTTTGGCCGAAACCGGCATCGGCTGGTATGCCTATTGGCTAGAGAAAGCCGACTTCGTCTACAAGCACCACCGCGCCTGGACCGGCATGGACTTTGGCGACAAGCTCCCTAGCGAGGCATTCAAGGACAGAGTGCTGGTCTGCTTCATCGAGGACAACACCGGATTAAAGCTTCGTCACGAGACCGGCGTGGATGGGCTTGCATGGGAATGCGACTACCCCCACTCTGACTCCACCTGGCCACGGTCGCCGGAAATTCTGTGGGACTCACTCCAACAGGCCCAGGTTTCCGAGGAAGAGACCCACAAGATCACTTGGGAGAACGCCTGCAAGTTCTACGAATGGGATCCCTTCCAAAGCGTGCCCAAGGAGCAGGCCAACGTTGCTTCGTTGCGTGCCCTGGCAACTGATGTGGACACGACGCCGAAACGCTACGGGCCGCCACCCAACGAGGAGGCCATTGCCGCAGTGCGCAGTGGCATGCCGGTGAAGCCTCCAACTATTGATGATCAGCGGGTCGCTCGGCAGGCGCCAGCCACACACCAGCATCCGACGGCAAACGCCTAGCCCATCCGGTTGGGGCGCGGGGATTTGACGGGCTCGGAATCCGCTCCGGCTTGGTTCCGCGAGGCGCTCGCCGCGCCTGGCGACAGCTGCCGCGTGACGGTTGCCGGCGCATCGATCCACTATCTGCGCTGGGGAGACCCCACCAAGCCGGGGCTGCTCATCATCCCCGGCGGGGGCGGCCACGCCCATTGGTTCAGCCATGTTGCGCCTCTACTCGCCGAGCAGTTTCAGGTGGCGTGCATCGACCTGTCCGGCATGGGAGACAGCGACCGCAGAAGCGAGTATCGATTCGACACCATGATTGAAGAGGTCATGGGTGTGTGCGAACACGCCGGCATGACAAACTGCGAGGTTCCCCCGATCCTTGCCGGCCACAGCATGGGGGGACAGTTCGCCGTGCGCGTGGCCAACGCCCAGGGCCACCGGCTGCTCGGCATCATTGCCATAGACGCGCTACGCCAGGCGTTACTCGACAAAGATCCAGCGGTCGCCCGCTTCGCGCGCGATGGCCGCTTGGGACGCACGGCTAATCGAGTGTATGACGATCGCGAAGCCGCCATTGCACGGTTTCGGCTACAGCCGGCGCCGCAGCACCCCATCGAGGCCGACCACGTGCTGGCACACATCGGCCGCCACTCGGTGCATCAGGTGGAAGGCGGCTGGACCTGGAAGTACGACCCCAAGATCTCCAGCCTGGTGGTGCTGGGGCTGGAGTTCAAGGATCAGCTCACGAGCCTGGCTTGCAGATCAGCGGCCATTTTCGGAGAGCACAGCCATATCGTGGACGAGCACACCCTGCGACGCATGGACGAAGCCACTGGCGGTGCGGTACCCAGCCTCATCATCCCCGGCGCATCCCACTACCCCATGATCGACAGACCGTTGAGTTTCGTCGCTACGCTGCGTGCAATTTGCTGTCAGTGGGTGAGCGACTACCGTCGGCAACGAAAAGCTACCTAGAGCCGGCCAGCCGCTATTCCTCAAGTGCCTGCTCAATCAGTGCCTGGAATTCACGACGGATGACCTTGCCGGATCCGGTGTGCGGCACGTCTTCCGGATCGAATAGCAGCACGCGCCTAGGAACCTTGAAGGACGACAACTGGGACTTCAGGTAGGCAATGACCTGCTCTTCGTTAATGGGCGCCGCCGGAATGGTGAGCACACCGGCGACCAACCTGTTACTCCCGGACTCGCCCGATTCCTGTAACGCGAACACGGCCGAGGTTCTCACCCCCGGCATGAGATTCAACACCTGCTCCACTTCCGTAAGCGATACGTTGGCGCCGCTGATCTTTGTCATATCGTCCATGCGCCCACGCACGCGAAGGTAGCCATCTGCGTCGATGACACAAATGTCACCAGATGGATAAAACCCATCCGGGTCGAATGTCTCCTCGCGCTCGCGCTTGTACAGGCCCTGCATCAACGAATAACCGCGTACATAGAGCTCGCCAGGCTGATCGGCCCCCAGCAGAGCGCCACTCGCCTGATCGACGATCTTGTGCTCCACCCCGCTCATGGCACGACCAGACGAAGGCACCTTGTCGTGGGGCAGGTAGTTCGGCTGAGGCCAAGCCGTATGGGCAGCCAGCGTTTCCGACATGCCGTAGAAACTGGCAAAGTGCGAGATATCCTTGTTCATTTTCCGGGCGGGGATGCGCCCTTCCAGGCGTTCGTTGATGAACTGCACGGTTCCGCCCGCGTCGGGCGGACGGCGCACCACACCTGCCGTGTTGTTGCCTAGCAGCCGGAAGCTATAGGGACTTTGCTCGGCATCCATGGTGGCCGCTAAAGTCGCAAATTGGGGTGGTCGGCCGGAAATAAACGTCACGTCTTCGGTGTCGATCAACTCCATGGTGGTGTGCGGATCGTCGCGTTCCTGAATGACTAAACAACCACCGACCTGCAGCGTGTAGAGGAGGTTCGCAGACAGCCCGGCGATCCAGAACCAGGGACGGGCGCTGGCAATACGATCACCCTCCTCCAGCATCATGTATTCCGCCGCCATACGATAGCTGTGTCGTATGGCGTTGCCGTGGTAGTGCACCACGCCTTTCGGCAAGCCGGTGCTACCGGAGGTGTAGACCACGAAAAACAGATCCGCCGGGCATACCTCGCTTTCCACCGCCTGCAACGTCCTTGTAGCGCTCGCATCTCCGGCATTCGGATGATCCAGGAGCTTGCCTGCATCGGTGGCCCAGGCTCGGTCGCACTGCCCATAAACGTGAACGTGCCGCAGAAAGGGCGCGTCCACCAGACGCAAGCGTGGCGAGCCCGCACCCCGTAGCGCCGGAAACGCCAGCTCCATTCGGTCCAGGTAGTCATGGCCCAGATAGCTGGAATCCATGAACAACGTGTTGATGTCCGCGTGGCGCAATACCCAGGCCAGTTCAGGGGCCTGAAACAGCGTGCTCAGGGGGCTCACCAGCGCACCAATGCGCGCTGCCGCCATGAAGGTGACGGCAAAATCCGGCGAGTTCTTCATGAGAATCGCCACGCGGCTTCCCTTGCCGAGGCCCTGCGCCAACATAGCGTTGGCCAGTCGCGCCGAGCGCTGCTCGAGCCCACGGTAGGTCAACCGATCAGCGCCACATACCAACGCTTCGACATCACCGAAGTGGGTGGAAATGTGGTGAAGCATCCCCGGCACGGTTGGCGTGTATGGCGGTAGTTCCATCGCCTAAGTCTTGCTCCCTAAGCTTTTTCAGCGGGCCTATTGTGCGTCCAGAAACTCCACCAGCGATCCCGGAGCCGTCCCCACGAGCTTCGGCAATCCGGCAATCAACTGCTCTGCCGTCCACTGCTTGCCATCCGGCGCCGGCAGCATGCCAGCCACCTGCCACCCCTCGTCGATTTCCAGGGCGTTTTCACCAACGCGCAGCATCTGCCCCGAAATCCACCCGGAGTGCATAGACGCTAAGTAGCAGACCAGCTCGCTACCGAAGGTATCAGGCAGATCGGTGTCTCGCTCTGAACGATCCTTGCGCCGCGCTCCCAGCGCGGAATCATCAGGGACCGCATTGGACATGCGCGTCTGCCCTCCTGGGCGGATGGCGTTAGCGGTCACTCCCATCTGCTGCGCTTCCAGGGCGACACCAATGGTGTATCCCATAATGCCAGCCTTGGCGGCACCATAATTGGACTGACCCACATTGCCGAACATGGCACCAGACACCGTATTGATAATGCGCGCGTTCTGCAGCTGGCCGTCTCTCTTGAACAGCAATCGCCAATGCACCAGCGCATGACGCGTACAACAGAACGTGCCTTTCATGTGCACGTTCATCACCAGGTCCCAGTCCTCTTCGGTCATGTTCCAGCTGATTCGGTCGCGAAGAATTCCGGCATTGTTGACTAAAACATCGAGCTTGCCCCAGGTGTCAATGGCTTGTCGGATGAGATTGGCGCTAGCTTCAAAGTCAGTCACATCGTCGTAGTTGGCCAGTGCCTCCCCGCCCGCCTCCCGGATTTCAGCCACAACCTCGTCGGCCGGACTGCTACTGGATCCACGACCGTCCAACTCACCGCCGAGGTCGTTTACCAGCACCTTCGCCCCATACCGGGCTAACGCCAGCGCATGGTCGCGCCCTATACCGCGCCCCGCTCCTGTCACCACCACCACTCTGTCTTCAAGTAGCCTCATCCTGTCCCCCTATCTAATTGCTCAGCGGCGTTCGGCTAGCGTCCAATGAACTCCGGATCGCGCCCTCGGCGAAACGCCATCGAAATCCGGACGCCAATACAAACAGCATCAAAGAAGCATTCAATCAGAGTTGCCGATGCAGATGAAGTGTACCGAACGTTAGTGCGCTCATAGTTGCTCGCGCTCAGCCTATACGAGCGGGAACGCACCTGCAGTATCATGCGCCCCACACCACGAGGGCATTGAGCACGAGATATGAACTCCTCGAATTCCGAACCCACCCGAGCGCTACCGTTAACCGGCACCCGAGTGTTGGATCTTTCAGGCGAAACAGCCCCTGTGTGCGGGCAGATGCTCGCCCTGTTCGGCGCCGATGTGGTGCTGGTCGAAGGTGCCACGAGCGAACAAGCACGAGACGACTTCGTCTGGCTGGCTGCCAACGCCGGCAAACGTAGTGTGGGGCGCAGCGACGCAGCAGGCGACAAGCTGCTGGCCGAGCTGTGCAGCGTTGCCGACGTTGTCATCGACGGCGATCCGCACAACTCGATTGGATTCGACCCGCGCGCGGCTTCGCCCCACTTGATTCACGTCAGCGTCAGCGCATTCGGACTTGACGGCCCTCATGCCGATTGGCTGGACACGGAGCTCATCGCGCAGGCTGCCGGCGGGTTGCTGTTTCTCTCCGGCGATGAACACCACCCACCGGCCCAGATCGGCTTCCCGCTGGCGCACGGCATCGCTGGTGGCCAGGCCGCCTGTGCGGTACTGATCGCACTAGCCCAACGGCGCCGTACCGGCGAGGGAGCGCGCATCGATGTGTCGCGTCAAGAAAGTGTGGCTTGCCTGTTGTACACCACGCCTTTCATGGCCCGAATCCACGAGGCACCCGGTATGCGGGGCGACGTGCCACTCACCGTAGGCGATAGGAAGGTCGTGCGTCGCACCTTCTGGCCATGCGCGGACGGGCACCTCACCTGGAACGTGTGGACTGGTCCCGGCATGGGCCGCAAGAACGAACCCATGTTCGAATGGATGCGAGATGAGGGTGTGCCCGAGGCAGAAGAGCTGCTCGCCAAGCCCTGGGAAAAGATGAGCACCAACGACCTGACCCCGGAGTTACTCGAGCTCCTCGACCGCTCGGTGGGCGATTTTCTGGCTGCGCGCAGCAAGCAGGACATCGACCGCGAAGCCCTGGAGCGGCGCATACTGCTGTTTGTCGTGCGCAGTCTGGAAGACGTGGCCAACAACGACCAGCTCACGGCCCGCGAAGCCTTCGGCAGCATGGAACTGGCGGACGGCGAATCCGTGAAGGTGGTCTCTCGCCTGGCCCAATCCACCGCATATCCGATCGAGGTGGCAGATCGTGCCCCCTCCTGGGGCGCGCACACTGCCACCGTGCGCGACGACTGGCTGCCTCAACCCAACGCGCCCACCCGCAATGATGGCGCACCCGCCGGCTCGCTGCCCCTGGCTGGCATTCGTGTGCTCGACTTCGGCTGGGCCATCGTTTCACCGTTGACCACCCGCATGCTGTCGATTTTCGGCGCGGACGTGGTGAAGATCGAAACTCGCAAGCGCCCGGACATGTTGCGCATGACGGGACCTTATCCTCAAGGACACCCGTCTATGGATGGCGGCGCGCCATACGTCAGCGTCAACGCAACGAAGCGCAGCCTCGGCATCGATATGAATCACCCCAAGGGGCGCAACGTGCTCTACCGCATGGCCAAGCAAGCAGACATTGTATGCGAGAACTTTACGCCGGGTACCGCGGCTCGCCTGGGGTACGGCTACGAGAACTTCCGCGCCATCCGAGAAGACATCATCATGCTCAGCCTATCGATGCAGGGCCAGACCGGGCCGCGAGCCGATCAGCCGGGATTCGGCAATCACCTGCAGGCCATGAGCGGCCTGGATTATCTGACAGGTTATCCCACGGGGAGACCCCAGGGGCCCAATCAGGTGCTGCCTGACTTTATCGGCCCCTGGCTGTCCATCGCCAGCCTGCTCTGCGCCCTAGAGCACCGGCGCAATACCGGCGAGGGTCAATATCTCGACATCTCCCAGCTCGAAGCCATCATGCTCTACCTGCAGCCAGCCCTTATGGAATACGGTGCAACCGGTAACGCTCAGGAACGACACGGAAACAGCTCACCCGTTCACGCGCCACACGGAGTTTATCCCGGGCTCGGCGAAGAGCGATGGATCGCCATCGCGGTGACTAGCGATACCGAATGGCATGCCCTGCACGCCTTACTACCCGAAGCGGCTCAAGCACGTTTCGGCGCAAATATGTCGACTCAGGATCGGCTGCAAGCCAGCCCAGCGCTAGACACAGCGCTCGCCGCCTGGACCAGCCACCACGACCCGACCGAGCTCGCATCCACATTACAGGCCAATGGGGTGCGCGCTCACCTCGTCAGTGACGGGCAGGACACCATCGATGATCCTCAGCTTGCCCATCGAGAACACTACTTTACACGCAACCACGGCAAGCTCGGAGAGTCGCTGATGATCGCCAACTCGTTTCGCATCTCCAGCGCCCAACCGAACTACGTGGCTGGACCCCTATACGGCAGCGGTGTCGTGGAAGTACTCGAGGATTGGTTGCAGCTCGATCCCGACGAACTGGTCGAGCTGATGGAAGCCAAAGTAATCGTGATGTAGGCCGGTCGGCTTAGCTCCTAACGCACCCGGTCTGATACCTCCGGCGCTGGTGAATCCCACGTTCGCGCGTGGTCCTGCAGTAGCCAACGGTTGGACGCGAGGGCAGAGATTCCGATAATCACCGAAAGTGCCATGGTGATCGATAGCGAGTAGCGCGCCGCAAAAACACCGTAGCGATCCGCGAATACATCGTTGAGCACTCCGATGAGGAGTGGTCCCAGACCGGCGCCAATCAGATTCTGCCCAAGGATGATGCCGGCTACCGCAGTACCGCGCATGCGCGATCGTACCAGCGTGTGCACCATGGTTTGGGCCGGTGGCAAATGGAACGTCAGGAAGAACAAAAACAACGCGAACATCACCACAGACCCCGTGGAAGAAGGCCACCACGCGGCAATTACCCCGAACGGCGTAGCAAGCAGACCACCACAGCCGCTCACTCGCATGTACCAGCGCATGTCGCGCTTGCCCAGCTTGTCCGACAACCAGCCTACCGTCAGATTGCCGCCAATGAGCCCGAACATGACTGATAAACCGAAAGCGAAGCCCGCCTCAGTGGCAGACATTCCGTGCACTCGAATGAAGAATGTGGGCACCCAACCCAGCGACCCGAAGCCAACAAGACCGCCCACGGCAATCGCAATCATCATAGCGCGATAGCTTTTCATGCTCCAAAGGTGTGCAACAGTTTCGCGAACGGACGCCGCAGCGACGTCTTCGGTCTGAGCATCGGACATGCCCCGAGGCGGCTCGTCGACCGTGAGACGAATCAACACGGCCGCAATGATCCCCGGCAGCCCCACCATCACGAAGGCCATACGCCAGCCAACGGTATCGCTCAGCCACCCACCCGCGTACAGGCTAAAGAAGATACCTAACGACCCAGACGCGCTCATGATGGCAAGCGCTTTGCCCCGCGACTCAAGCGGATACATATCGGCAACCATCGATTGGCTTGCCGGGCTCGCACCAGCCTCACCAATGGCGACCCCTATGCGCGTCAATGCGAGCTGCCAATAGGATTGCGCGATCCCTCCCAAGCAAGTCATCACGCTCCAAAAGCCCAATATTCCGGCAACAATGGAACGCCGCACCCCTATATCGGCCCAGCGCCCCATGGGCGCAGCAGCCAGCACATAGAAGCCCGCGAATATTAGGCCGGTCAGCAGCCCCATTGCCGTGTCGCTGACCTGGAACTCGCGCTTGATGGGCTCTAGCACGATGGCAATGATCTGACGGTCAACCAAGCTCATCACGCTGACCATGCACAACAACGCAAACGTGTAGTGTCTCTTACTCCCACTCCACGCCTGGGAGGATACGGGTAGCTCGCTCATAGCTAGCGCCGTTGCTTCTTCGCGCGCCGGACCACCTGCTCGCGGCGCGCGGCGATGTCCTGACCACGGCGGCGACCGCTGCCACTTGCCAGCGCGTGTTCTTTGCGCGTAGCCATGGCATCTCCATAAGGCAAATCGGCCGTGGCGTCCCAAGCGCGACGAATGTGCGCGATGAGTTCCTGATCCTGGTCAGCAATGTCTGACGCAAGCTCGAGTGCGGTAGGGATCAGCTCTTGGTGAGGCACAACCTGGTTGAGAATGCCGAATTCCAGTGCACGCTTGGCGTTCACGAAGTTGCCCGTCAGCGACATCTCTCGAGCCCGTGCCATGCCGATGCGCCGCGGGAGATCCACGAGCACCGGCCCGGGAAAGACGCCCACTCGAACGTGCGTATCCGCGAATGTGGCATGTTCGGAACCGATCACGAAGTCGCATGCCAGCGCGAGTTCGAAACCGCCCGTCACCGCTGGCCCATTCACCGCTGCAATGGTGGGCACCTCGGAGGCACGCACCGCATCGAACGCGCGTGGCAAATCGCTCAAATGCTCAACGCCCAGGTCGCGCAGGTCGAGGCCCGCACAGAACGCCGGATCAGCGCCGGTGATAACGATGGCCCCCGCATCCCGACAACGCGGTATAGCGTCGCATATCGCTTGTGCCAGCTTGGCGTTCAGGGCGTTGCGAGCCGCCGGCCGATGCAGCGTCAGCAGCGCCACGTCACCTTGACGACGTATGCTGAGCACCTCACTCATGTTCTCGTCCTCTTGCCGCCTGCACACGCAGATTGCCGCGCACATCGACTGAAAGCTTGTAAACACACTAAGCTCTGATTAAAGCACACCTCGTACGACGGACCGATACCGTATGCCATACTGTGCCGGGAATTGCGTCCCAGCAGGGACCACGACTAGTATCCGATCATCTGTCCCGCGTCTACCCCAATGAGTAACCAACGCGTCGTCAATACCGTCTGCGCCCACAACTGCGGTGGTAGATCACCCCTTGCCTGCACCGTCCGTGACGACCGCTTGGTGAGGGTGGAGCCGGCCGCACACCCAGATCCCCGCTATCAGGGCCTTTGCGTGCGCTGTCTCACCCTGCCGCAGTGGGTCTACGCCGAAGACCGCATCGCTTCGCCTATGCGCCGCACCGGCCCGCGCGGCAGCGGTGAGTTCGAACGCGTGAGCTGGGATGAAGCGCTCGACGAGATTGCCGAGCGCTTCACCGGGCTCGTCGATGCTCACGGCGCGCAGAGCATTGCCTTCTCGCGTACGTCTGGTTCGTCGCAGCTGGCGAACTACAGCCGCCTCGCAGCTCTCATCGGCGGCGGCGGCAGCGCCAACTTCTTTGGTGGCGTAGACATGGCCGTGCATATGGGGCTCAACAACGTGCTGGGCTTCAAAGGCATGTTCGGCCAAGCTGCCAACGAATGGACCGACCGTACCCGCGCCAAGGTCTACCTAGTGTGGGGCAACAACCCGGCCGAAACCTCGATGACCTCCATGCGTTTCCTGTTAGACGCTCGCGACGCGGGAGCAAGGGTGGTCGTCATCGACCCGCGCTATTCTGCCACCGCCATGCACGCCAGCTGGTGGGTGGCTCCGCGCCCGGGAACGGATCTGGCTCTCGCACTGGGATTACTGCACGTGCTAATCCACGAGCATCTGATCGACGTGGGATTCACCGAGAAACACACCATCGCCCCGCTGCTGGTGCGCGACGACACTGGTCGCCTGTTGCGCGCATCCGATCTGTCCGCCCACGGTTCGAGCAGCGAATATCTCGCCATGGACGCCAGCGGCACCACAACCTCACCAGACGCCGTCCGCAAGCCGCGGTTGGAAGGACGCTTCCAGGTCGGGTCGCACCAGGTATCCACTGCCTTTACCTTGTTAAAGGGGCTGGTGGATAAATTTCCACCCGACCGGGTGCAAGCCATCACCGGAATTGCCGAGGACGATGTTGTTGAGCTCGCCCGCCTTTATGCGGCCGGGCCGTCTACCATCGGCTTCGGCTACGGAGTGGACCGCTACCTGCATGCTGAACTGTTAACCCGCGCCGGAGCCACCATGGCAACGCTCACTGGCAACATCGGAAGGCCCGGCGCTGGAGTGGGCGTGCAGAGTCATGGCATCGGCACACGCGAGGTGGCCCTGGGACCGGGTCCACAGCTTCCCGATTGGGCTAGCACCGAGTCCATTCCTAATATCGAAGTGGGCACACGAAAATTGCCTGTGCGCGCGCTGTTCTGCCAAGGCGACTGGCTCAACCAGCGCATGGCCGACATGCAGCGCGCGCGCGACTATCTCACGGGCCTCGACTTCGTCGTCACCGTAGATCACTTCTGGCAGACCACGGCCGACTGGTCAGACATTGTGCTGCCCGCCTCCACCTTTCTGGAGGGCACCGAGCCCGTGCGTGACGTAGCGGTGGCCGGTAACAGCGTGATGCTCCGCCAAACGGTGATCCCTCCGGTAGGCGACTCTCGCCCGGACAGCGACATCGAGAAAGCGCTGGCACAGCGACTAGGCCTCGGAGGCTACTTCGAGGATTCCATACAAGACATTGTGCGAACGCTGATTGACGGCGCCCAAGACCCCGCCATGTCGGGAATTACCCTTGATGGCCTCCTTGCAACGGGCGGCGCTGCACCGCTCAAAGTACCTCAGACACCCAACGTGCAGTATGCCGACCTGCGCTTCCCCACCCGAACGGGGCGCGCTGAGTTCTATGTAGAGGAGCTAGCTCCTCTCGGCGAAGCATTGCCCATCTACCGGGAAGACCACGAAGCCCTGCCCGCTCACCGCACAGCCCAACAATATCCGCTCGTGCTCATGCAGGCGCACGCGCGACAACGAGCCCATTCCACCTTCTTCAACACCCGGTGGACGCTGGAAGTATGGCCAGAGCCTCTGCTGGAGATGAATCCCGAGGATGCCGCAGCCAGAGGTCTCGAAGATGGCGATCTTGCAGAAGCCTTCAACAGTCGTGGACACGTCGTCGCTAAAGTGGCAGTCAGCGCCGACTATCCTCCGGGTACAGCCAACCTAGCGGAAGGTTGGAAACAGCAACAATACGTGGCAGGGAACGTTCAGGCGGTAACCAATGGAAACATCAACGCCGCGCAAACGCAGCTTTGGGGCCACGCCAACATCCCCTTCTACGACACCCGAGTAGAGGTTCGCCCATGGCAGGAGGGCACGCAGTGACTCGTTGGGCCATGGTCTTTAACCTCGACCGCTGCATCGGATGCTGGGCGTGCGCAGTGGCGTGCAAATCCGAAAACAGCGTGGGTGAAGGCCTGTGGTGGCAGCAGGTCGATACCATCGGCGGCCCGCGGAGAGACACTGCAACCGGGGCCTTTCCGCAGCTCGACAAGCACTACCAACCCCGGAACTGCTTTCACTGTGCCGACGCGCCTTGCCTACCCGCTTGTCCGGAAGGCGCGATCAGCCAGCGGGCGGACGGCATCGTAGAGATCGACTACGACGCCTGCACAGGATGCGGCGACTGCATTCAAGCATGCCCCTACGACGCCATATCGCTCAATACCATGCCGCCGTCACTACCTAACGGCCTCGAAGCTGGACACGGAGACGCCGCGGTCGCTCCCAGACGTCAAGGCGTGGCGGAAAAGTGCACTTTCTGCGCGCACCGCCTGGACCGCGGGCAGGATCCAGCCTGCGTGGCCGCTTGCCCGACCGATGTAATCAGCTTCGGCGACCTGGACGACCCCGCAAGCGCGGTAGCGGACAAAGCAACCCGAACCGATGCCCGACGGCCCAAGGAAGATTCCGGAGCGAAACCCGCTGCGTGGTATCTGCCCTACTCCGTCGGCGCGCGCCAGCGTCGCAGCGGTGGAAGCTAGACCAGCGCAACCCTAGTCTGATCTAATCGACCCAATTGAATGTTGGAGACCGCGATGGTCGACATGCGCGCCGACGACACGCCGGAGCTGCAGGCATGGCGCCAGGAGGTTCGCGACTTTCTCGCCGAGGCTCTACCGGAGCCGTGGACGTTCTGGTACGACTACGATGAAGACCCCGAATCATGGGAGCGCTACCTCACTTTCTGGCGCAAGGTTGCCGAGAAGAGATGGGTTAGTTTGACCTGGCCCAAGGAGTACTACGGGCTGGGCCGATCTGCCATCGAGAAATGGATACTCGACGAAGAGTTCGTCGCCCATGACGTGCCTACTTACCCCGTAATCGGCAGGCAGGTTTCAGAGCTGCTCATGCGGCACGGCACCCATGAACAACGCCTTAAGCACCTGAAGGGCATTGCGGACGTGAGCGTACTCTGGGGAGAAGGCTACAGCGAACCGGGGGCCGGCTCGGATCTTGCCGGGCTCACCACCAAAGCGCACCGAGACGGCAACGAGTGGGTAATCAACGGCCAGAAGACCCTCGGCACGGCGGCCCATGTCTGCCAGTGGATGTCAGTGCTGGCGCGCACCGATCCCGATGGCCCGCGGCACGCAGGACTGTCCTGCTTCCTGGTACCGCTAGACACACCTGGGGTGGAGATGCTTCCCCTCAATAACATGGCGGACGGCCGCCAGAACATGACCTATTTCGACGACGTTCGCATACCGGCGGAGAACCTAGTGGGTGACGAAAACCAGGCGTGGACGCAAGTCTGGTTCGGGATGGGGGGCGACAAGCTGGATAACGCGCTACCGGGCACCGATCCCCATACCCTACGCATCATCCCCCTGTTCGCTCGAGTACTTCGATACTGCCAGCAGACCAACCGAGGAGGCCAGCGCCTGGCAGACGACCCGCTTATCCGCCAGCAACTGGGCGAACTGATGGTGGGGGTGGAGACCCTCAAGGTTCAGGCATTCGAGAACTACAGCCGCGCCCAGACCCGCAAACCCGGCAAATTCGGGGCCGCATCCTCACATCTGAGCGCTGCATTCCATAAGGAGTTCTGGCCGCACCTGGCCCAGGTATGCATGGAAATCGTAGGTCCCATGGCACAACTGAAAGGCGGCAGGTGGGCTCAGCTCAACGGTGAGTTGGAGCACTATTTTCGTGCGTCTTTCGGCAATCATGCCGGAGGCACATCGCAACTCAAACGCATGGTACTGGCTACCCGGGGCCTGGGCTTGCCGCGGTAACCCTAAGGAAGAACCATGGGCATCGACCTGACACTCACCGAAGAGCAAGAGCTCATTGGCCGGACGGCTAACGAGTTCTTCGAGAAAAACTGTCCCTCTTCACTGGTCCGCGAATACGAGGCCACGGCGTCTGACTATCCCAGCGAGCTCTGGACGAAGATGGCGGAGTTGGGTTGGCTCGGAATGCCATTCCCGGAAGCCTGCGGGGGGCTGGGCCTGGGCACTCTGGACATGTATCCACTGCTCGTTGAGATGGGCCGTCACCTGGTGCCGTGCCCCTATCTCGATACCGTGGCCCTGGCCGGCGAGCTGATCTGCTCGATAGGCAGCGAGTCGCAAAAGAAGACGCTCCTTCCTGGCATAGCTGCAGGCGAGATTATCGTCGCACCCGCCATCATGGAGGCAGATGGCAGTTATGGACCCAAAGGTATACAACTCCAAGCCCAGCACACTGGATCGGGTTTCGAGCTCACAGGCGCCAAAACACTCGTGGCCTGCGCCGGCGCCGCACAGTGGTTGCTCTGCGCGGCCAGAACCGACCCGAACCCGGCGGACGGCATTTCCCTGTTCCTGGTTGACCCTACAACCAGCGGCATCAGCATGGAGCGGACGCCAAACATAGCAGGCTACCCGTTATACGCGATCACGTTCGACAGCGTCTCTGTGCCAGCGGACGCCGTCGTCGGAGAGACAGGATCCGCATGGCCGTCTTTGTACCAAGCTATGATGAAAGCCGCCGTGTTGCAGTCCGCCATGGTCATCGGCGCCGGCGAGCGCGTGCTTGAGATGACCACCAACTACGCCCAAGAGCGCGAGCAGTTTGGACAAGCTATCGGTAAGTATCAGGCCGTGCAGTATCTATGCACCGACATCGCCATACATTATCACCAGACCAGCCTGCTCACGTTGCAGGCCGCGTGGCGCATCGACGCGGGCGAAAGCTTCTTGCGCGAAGCCGCGCTCGCCAAGGCCTCGGCCAGCAGGGCCGCTGCGGCAATGACGTTCGCCGCGCACGAGGTGCACGCGGGCGTCGCCTTCATCTCCGATTACGATCTGCAGCTGTACACCCGACGCGCCAAACACTGGGAGTACAACCTGGGCGACCTTCGCTACCACCTCGATCGAGCGTGCGCGGAGAGCGGCATTTAAAATTCAACAGCAACCACGTCTAACCCAGTCCAGCCAGAACAACTTCTAGCGATTACCGACGGCAGCCTAAATCGTCAACGCACGCCAGGCCTTTGCTAAGCAAATCAACGGCATAGCATAGATCTCAGGCGACCTGCTTGCGTTTGATCGGCCCCACCATCCAAATTAAAGTGGATGCGATTCGCAACCTAGTCTGGGAATTCAGATCGTGGACATCTCTGGTAAATCGGCGGTCGTCACTGGCGGCGGCAATGGAATCGGCCGCGCAATTTCGCTGGCACTCGCACGCAAGGGAGCCAACGTCGCCGTTGCCGACATCGAGGCTGGTGCTGCCGAAATGGTTGCCCTAGAAGTCACCGAGCTTGGTGTAGAGGGTCTCGCGGTAAAAACAGATGTGACCCGGGAAGAAGACCTGACCAATCTAGCTGATGAAGCTTGGGCCGCCTTCGGGTCAGTTGAGCTTTTGTTCAACAACGCGGGTGTCGTGGCAGGCACCAAGCCCATACTGGAAACGACCAAGCAGGAAGTGGATTGGACCATCGCCGTCAACCTGGGCGGAGTTCTCAATGCCGTTCAAGTCTTCGCCCCGCGCTTCATTGCGAGCGGCTCGCCCGCATGGATCGTCAATACCGGATCCGAGCATAGCCTTGGCGCACCCCACACCATGGTTGGGATTTACACCGGCACCAAGCATGCCGTGTTGGGTGTGTCGGATATACTGCGACGCGAGCTTCCCGACCATGTAGGCGTGAGTGTTCTGTGCCCGGGAATCGTCGAGACCACCATGTGGCGTGCCACAGAGCGACGCCAACCAGAATTTGGTGGCGCCGAGGACGGTGATCAAGGCAATAAAGCGGCCATGAAATTCGGTATGGCTGCCGACGCGGTTGCCGAGCGCGTCGTCACCGGCGTTGAACGCGAGACCTTCTACATCATGACGCACGCGCATGTTGTGGACGTTGCGCGCAAGCGCTGGAAAGAGATAGAGGAAGCATTCGCCACCCAAACACCACGCTACGATGGGGATGACCAATACGAAACCAACAACATTCTAGGTAAGTTGACCGACAACCAAGGGCCGCAGTAGGAATACGTTGAGAGTCCGGCGGAAGAACGAAGAACATTGGTATAGACAAGCGCCTGACTATCGGCGCGCCATGAGGCGGAATAGACAGACATGCTCCACGAAAAAAGCGATTTGAGGCAACGCTCGGTTTAGGTGTCCCACACCAAGGGCAGGCTCCCAAGGCAGAGGTTTCCGCCGTCGTAGCGCAGTTGCGCACCATCCCGAACGCGAAACGGCGGAACGCGCTCAAGCATCTGGCTCACCGCCACGCGCAGTTCCCGCCGCGCAAGGTGCGAGCCCGCACAGCGATGTACGCCGGCACCAAACGCGATATGGGGATTGGGGGCACGGCAAAAGTCGACCTGGTCCGGATCTGGAATCGCCGCAGGATCGTGGCTCGCGCAAAAGGTCGCACACATGACGTGGTCGCCCACCTTCATCTGCACGCCGTGAAACTCATGATCGCGCGCCAACATACGGCTGGTGTCGATCCAGCTGTAGTAGCGCAGCAGTTCCTCGATAGCGTCGGGAATCAATTCCGGCTCGGTGCGCAATCGCTGCTGCGCATCCGGATGTTCCGCCAGATAGCGGAAGATATGACCCAGACCGGCGGTGACCGTGTCGAGGCCTGCCAGGAACAATAGGAAGCCCATGTCCTCCAGCTTGTCTTGGTCGATTAGCTGGCCGTCGATCTCGGCTTTCACCAGCTGGCTCATCAGATCATCACCCGGATGTGACCGCTTCTCCTGCACCAGCTCGGCGATCATCTCAGCCACCTTGACCCCCGCGCTTCGGCGTTCCGCCGCCGTTTCGCCCTGAAAAATCATTCGCTCCCACTCGGAGAATTCCTCACGGCGCTCGAGCGGCAATCCGACCACCTGCATGAGGACGATGATAGGAAACACCCGGGCGTACTCGGCCATGAACTCTACCGATCCACGCTCCGCGAATCCGTCGATGATCTCCGTAGAGCGGTTCCGAATAGGCTCTTCCAGCGCGTTGATCATCTTCGGCGAAAACTCTTGGGCCAGCAGCCTGCGGTACTTGCCGTGCTCGGGCGGATCGAGCTCCAGCGGAATCAGTTTCCTCGGCCAAGCCGACTGACCACCCCCCATCACCTGGCGGGTGGAAAAGGTTACGCCATCCTGAAATACCTCGCGCATCAGCTCCGCCGTCTGCACCACCCAGGTACCGCCTTCCCGCCCCGGCCGCACATCACGGGCCAGGTAGAACAGGTCTGGTGCATGCTCGCGAAAGCGTTGCAGCACCGCGTACGGGGCCATCACCGCTTCGCTGGGATCATCGACCTCGAAGTCATAGACGAGTTCAGGCGGCACGTGGTCGGGAGTCGTAATCGCTAGGCTCTCTTACGGCAGCAACGCGCTGATATCGCGAATGTCCGCAACCTGGTCAAGGGCCAGCAAGGCCGAAATCAGCTTTTCGGTCTGTTGCTCCGAGATCGGTTGCTTGGCGTAGCTCAGACAGTCACGAAACTTGGAGATGATGTCCGTCCGCGACATCGGATTATCGGGATGACCATAGACCTCGTCTATCTGCCGCCGGAAAACTTGCCCTCCCTCGGTTTCTAGTTCCACAGTGGCGGGCGAGATAACGGCCTTGTATCCAAGGCTCTCATCTACACGGTAGTGGATTTTGCCGGCGAGCTGAAGCACTTCGGGGCGCTCGAGATTCTCGGGCAGAAAATCTGCAATCTCCGGCTGCTTGAGCATGCCAACGGCTATAGGAAAGTAGAGTGAGAACTTTGCCTGAATGCCCAATTGCGGATTCTTCTTGGTAGCCTCCGGCTCGCAGAATTGGTCCCGTGTCCCGGCACTCACGACACAGGTGATCTGCTTGACGTCTCCGGGCGCAATCGCATTCTCAGCCATGATCAGCCGCGTTGCTTCGACGTAGCCGTGAGTCACACGACAACTCGGCCAGGGCTTCAGGCTGGCCTGTTCCCCAAGAAACTCCGAACCGAGCCCCTGGGTCAGGCGATCCGCGTCGAATTCATTGTCGTAATAGGTCTCAAAGAAGCGTTCGATGGCATCCGAGCAAGCCTTGACACCGCGCTGGGCCATGAGCGCGCACAGAACGCCTTCTTTGTTGATGAAGCCATCGCGAATCGCGCGCAGTTCGGATTCCGGCGCGGTCACGGCCCCTAACACGCCGTGGCATCGATGCAGGGCCAACCCCAGCGCATTGATCATCTGCTGTTCGCTCAACCTCAACACCTTGGCGGCTGTCACCGTGGCAGAAAAGACGCCGAAGTTGCTGATGGGAAACCACTGAAAGTCCCGGCCCAACTCGCCGGTGGGCGCCGATGACAGACGAGCCCCGAAATCGCTGCCGACGGCAACGGCGGTGATGAACTCCTCGCCGGACACAGCGCCAATTTTCTCTGCCACTGCCAGCGCTGCAGGAACCGTCTGCGACGACGAATGGTGAGCGATATCGTCAATGGTATCGTCGTAGTCGAGCACGTGGACACAGCACCCGTTCAGATAAGCGGCCATGGTGGCGGAACTGGTCTTGCCTTTGCCTATCAAGGTGGAGGATCCGGATGCGCATTCCTCGTCGGTCAGCATCTCCAGCTGCTGACACGTTTCATCCAGCGTGGACGGCGGCACCATGACGCCGATGGTATCCAGAATGCTCAATGCCGCCGCACTGCGAGTGGACTCTGGCAAGCGGGCATACTCTGCCTCCACGGCCGCTCGGGCCATTCGACTCGTCAGGTTCGCGTCGGTCTGCGCCATCAGTTGAACTTGTGATACGGCTCGAAGGCCTCTTCGAGCTGCTCGGCAAAGCTGGTTGCGGGCGGCAGGCGCGCACTCGGGCCATCAACGGGAATGCAGGACGAGGTGGTGGATCTGCCACCGCTGTCCGCCAGTCGTCCCAAGATCCCACGACCAATACCCTTGGTGGCACCGGCGACGATGGCGACTTGGCCACCCAGATCAAACAAAGGCATGGCCGGCCCTAAACGTCCCATACCAACGGAAGATTACCGAGACAAACGAGCCCACCGTCGTATTTGAGCTCGGCGCCCTCCTGCACGCGAAACGGCGGGATGAACTCCAGCATCTGGCTGACCGCGATACGCAGTTCACGCCGCGCCAGGTGCGAGCCCGCGCAGCGATGCACGCCGGCACCGAACGCAAAATGCGGGTTTGGCGAGCGGCAAAGATCGATGCTGTCGGGATCGGGAATGGTCTCCGGATCGTGGCTCGCGCAGTAGGTGGCACACATGATGTGATCGCCTTCCTTCAGCTGGACGCCATGAAATTCGTGGTCACAGGCCAGCACGCGGCTGGTATTGATCCAGCTGTGATAGCGCAGCAATTCCTCGATGGCGTCGGGAATCATCTCGGGATCGTCCCGCAGCCGCTGTTGCTCTTCGGGGTGCTCGCCCAGATAGCGAAACACATGACCCAGTCCCGCGGTGACGGTGTCTAGACCTGCGAGAAACAGCAGAAATCCCATATCTTCCAGCTTGTCCTGGGCAATGGGCTCGCCGTCGATGTTGGCGTGCACCAGCTTACTCAGCAGGTCCTCGCCCGGGTTTGCCCGCTTCTCGTCGACGAGCTGGGCGATCATTGCCGCCACATTGCGCCCCGCCTGACGGCGGATTTCATCGGTCTCGCCCTGAAAGATGAGCCGTTCCCACTCAGAAAACTCCTCACGGCGTTCCAGCGGCAAGCCGACCAGCTCCATCAGCACGATGATGGGAAAAACCTTGGCATACTCGGTCACGAAGTCGACGGACCCCCGCCCCGCGAATCCCTTGATCAGCTCTGCGGACAGTTCTCGCAGCGGCTCCTCCAGACCATCGATCATGCGGGGTGAGAATTCGCTTGCCAGCAGCTTTCGGTATTTGCCGTGCTCGGGGGGATCCAGCTCCAAAGGCACCAGCTTGCGCGGCCAGGCGGCTTCGCCGCCGCCCACCACCATCTTGGAGGAGAACACCTCCCCGTTTTGAAACACCTCGCGCATCAGATCGCCCGTCTGCACCACCCAGCTGCCGCCGCTCCGGGTGGGTCGGAGGTCTCTGGCCAGATAGAAAAGATCCGGTGCTTTCTCTCGAAAGCGGCTAAACAGCGCATAAGGCGCCGTCAACATCTCTTGGGGGCTCTGCAGCTGGAAGTCGAATACCAGATCGGCGGGAACGTGATCGGGCACGGGGGGTGCGGACGCATCTGCCATGGTTTTCCTCCCAAACCTAAAAAGCCAAGCGTTACTAAGGTAGCTGATTCGCCGAAGTTTGCCCACCTCTCACAATCCTCGCTCAGGCCCGGGGAGGTCGTGCCCCATGCATAGCCTGGGACGATGGGCTATAAAGAGCGCACGTTAGACCGGGAGCTGGGAACATGGACAGTATTGGCGATGTAGCAATCGAAATTCACGATCACGTGGCACTGCTGGAAATTCAGCGACCCCCCAACAACTTTTTCGATGAAGATTTGATCAACAATCTAGGCGACGCGTTCGACCTCATGGACCAGACCCCGGAGATTCGCGCCCTGGTGCTGGCAGCCCAGGGCAAACACTTCTGCGCGGGCCGAAACTTCGCTAGCCCAGCCACTGCGCGCGCTCGCGAAGAGCGCACTGAGGAAAGCGGTAATGACCTGTATTCTCAGGCGGTACGGCTGTTCGCGGCCAAGAAACCCGTTATCGGCGCCATCCAGGGAGCCGCGGTTGGGGGCGGCTTCGGACTCGCCGTTATGCCGGACTTTCGCGTCGTCTCTCCGCAGGCCCGATTCACCGCGAACTTCGTGAAGCTTGGCTTTCATCCAGGCTTCGGGCTCACCTATACGCTACCGCGGTTGATCGGCCAGCAGAAAGCCAACCTGATGTTCCTCACCGGGCGACGCATCGACGGCAAAACGGCGCTGGAGTGGGGGCTCGCCGACATCCTGACCGACGCTGACTCGCTGCGCGCCACCGCGCTGGAGTTCGCCGCCGAGATCGCAGAAAACGCTCCGCTAGCACTGTTGTCGGTACGCGGCACCATGCGCGAGGGGCTTGCCGAGAAGGTCCGCGAGCAGACGGACAAAGAATGGACTCAGCAGTTCAAGCTGCAGTCGACCAATGACCACCAGGAAGGCATCCGGGCGGTGGCCGAACGGCGGGTGGGCAATTTCACGGGGACATAACAGACCCCATCCCGCGGTTTGCCGGTGGTCACCGTGCCCGCGGGCTTCGCCAATGGCGTCAGCCAGATCTCATCTGCTCGCGCGGCAGAGATCGCTCAATCATCCCGTAGGCTGACTCGCCGCCCCACGTGTAGTGCGCTCCTCCTTGATGAAAAGGCAACGCCCTCTCGTAACCGTAGCTCCAATCACCAAACATTGGGACATCTTGCGTGACGAAGGTCGAGTCGTAAGTCTTTCCCTCAATGCGCAGCCGCTCTGCGTCGGTCTCCAGCACCACATCCACAGAGCCGCCATGAGGGTCGAACTCGGTCATCCAGGGCGCTTCGATCACCTTGGCGTACGCCTTGCGCTCGCCGTCGAAGATAAAGCCCTCTCCGTATGCCGGCGTACCATCGGAGCGGGCAGGAAACCCCATCATTCCGAACGCCTTGCCGCTGGGGAACAGGGCCGATTGCCAGCAGTGGCCGGGAAAATCACCCACGTCACGAACGCCGTAGCGACGAATGCGCAAGCCCGTGCCGGTGAACACCAACTCCGCTTCGCCCTCGATGGCAAACCGCCCGCTGCAGCGAAACAGCTGCTCATGCCGATGGCCACCAACTGCACCCACTGCCAGCTCCGTAGACCGGTCACCCGTCTGCACAGCTTGCTCTCCCGGGGTCCAAGGCGGCACTGCCATCACCGCCTCCAGCTCGATCTGCACACGGCGCAGCACACCACCGATCTGACCGTTTATTTGACGCGCAATGGTGGTCTCGTAGGCATTGCCATCGAAGGTCATCCGCCAACGGGTGAGCGGCTCCGCCACCTCGAAGGTCAGCGGGCCGGCATTTAATGTCACCGCACGCCCGCCCACCAACACGGGCGGCAATGGCGCAAAGCCGCCCGCACCGATCAGTACCCGCCCATCTGGGAACGCGATGTTTGCCTGAACGCCCCGGTTATCCCAATCATCCGCCACCGCCTCTATGCAGAAACGCGGAAAGCCGAAACGGCCTGCGTCATCCGAGATCCACATGGAAACGCTCTCGCGCATATGCGGATCATCCGGCTTGTCTTGCAACGGGTAGTCAAACCCCGGTTCGTAGCCGCCGGTGACATCGAACTTATTCATGCTCGCCTCCTTCATGTTCTCGGCCCAGACTCTCGCCGGCCATCCGCAGGCCAGCACCGCAGTGCTCACCGCTTTTATACCAAGGCGCAAGCTGTCCCGACGGCTCACCATGCAATATCTCCCAGTCAGCGGCCAGCAGTTCACGTCGCGCCGCCCGCATGTTCCCCATTCACACTTCCGACGCGATCTCGAACCGATCCATATAGTCGGCAAAGGCCGAACGAATCTCCACCTCGTTCAAGGCAAAATCAGCGGCCCGATATCGGTGCTGGCCAAACTTACCCTTGGGCCGCGCCCGCTGACGTGCAGCGAGCGCCTGCTCGAATTCGGTACTGAAATCGCGTCCGATCTGCCCGTAGAGTCTACGCACCGTGGCAACCGGGTCCTGAGCCAGCTCAGCACTGTGAACATGGAGTACAGCGCCATCGCCATGCCCATCTATAAACGCCATGCCACGACGCACACCCTCGAGCTTCTGCTCAAACTCGGTGCGACCGACCTCAGTTGGGTCTACCGATTCGCTGACCCGCGCGCGAAACGCGCACAAGAGGCTTGCCACCGACGGGATCGAGCATGCCGGATCCCGGTGACACCATACTAGAATGGCATCAGGAAACACCGACCGCAGCGTCTCCAGAAAGTAAAGGTCCATGGGATACTTCAGATTCCACCGATCGGGCGGACAGCGCCACTGCAACAACTTTAGGAGCCTAGCGAGATAATCGTAGGCGCCTCGCATCTCGCAACTTTCGACCCAGCGTTCGTAGGAGGGAACCCGGTATACGCCGGACAAGGATAGAGAACGAAAGGTGAAGCCCAACAGCCCACCATGCTCACTTGGATCTTCCGCGGTAACCGGCAGCATGGCCATGAGCGAGGGCATCGCGCGGTCGCGTTCTGCAAACGCTCTGCGGGTGGCTTCGATGCGCGGATCCGTTTGCTGCGTGCCGGATTCCGGCGGCGGCGTAAGCTGGGCTTCCTCCCAGCGGCGAATAGAGCGCAAGCTGCGATCCTGAGCTAAAAACTGCGACAGCGCCGTGGTGCCGCTGCGCGGGAGCCCGAATACGACGATGGGCTGGGTGATGAGCTGGGCGTCAATCTCGGGGTGGCGGGTATAACAGTGTTGCACCTGCAATCGTTGGATTAGGTTGCCACGAATGTGCCCCGCCGCTTGCCGCAAACCCAATTCTGTTAATTTAGCTTCTTTATTCAATGATTTACAAAGTTTTTCTAATCCACAATCTAGTGGTGCTTCACCAAAATCCGTGAGACCAGTCGCCGCCTGAGCTTCCTGCTTCAACTGATGAGCGCTTAGCACCATCGTCAAATCTACGGGGCCTCAGTGCCATGGCGCGCGTCATAGATCGCCGCATAGGCATCGGCAAACGAGCGCTTACACGGCCCGGTTATGGAGCGTCGATGTCCGGGATCGCTGACGTTGCCATTGGGCGTGCCGGAGATGGGATTCACTTTCAGCGAATAGGGCTTGCCGGAAAGTCTGCTGGCCAACTCACACCACTCCCGCTGGGTCACCACCTCGTCCCCGCACCAGTTAATGATGTTGGCAGGTACCGACGCAGCATCCAGCAGCGCCTCAAGCTGTTCGCACATGTCATCGAAGTGTATGACCGAATGCGGATAAGGGTCCGCGAAGGTGGTAATGGTCTCTCCGGCCACTACCTGGCTCATGTTGTGGACGGGCATGCCCCCTCGCGGTCCGTAGCACGTACTCAACCGCATGACGGACACCGGCAGATCGAACGCCTCGGCACAGAACCGCGCTACCGCTTCCAGACTTACCTTTGACACCGGACTTGTGGGTGCCCACGGTGCCCAGGCCCGACCCATGTCGTCGTTCTCAGCAAAGGCGTGGAACACGTCCTGATCAGGCGAATAGACTGCGGTGGATGACACTACCAGCGCGGCCTTGGCGCGCCGGCAGTGCTGCAGCAGCCTACCTGCGCCCACAGCGTTGGCCTGGATGGCAGTCAGGAACTCGTCTGGTCCCCGCCGAGTATGGGCCAGGTGCACCACGTAGGTGAAGTCTTCGGGCACCTCGGCGAAGTCGCCGGACAGCAGGTCGCCGCGCACCGGCGTGATACCAGCCGCCTCCACGTCAGAGCGCGCTTGTGCACCAGCATAGCTATTCAGGCCGCGCTCCTCGGCGCCGACATATCGCGCCAAACCCCACACCTCGTTGTGACGCGCCAGATAGCCGGCCAGCTGCAACCCAACCAGCCCGCTGGCCCCGGTGACCAGAATCTTTTCCCCGCTGATCATGAGCGCCCTCCTCGTTAAGCCGCCGCTTCATCCTCCAACAGATCGCCGAATCGTTCCCGATACTGCAGAAACTGATCTGCCAACCCCAGCGCATCGATCTCGAACTCGCTTGGGTCGTATACGTGTTTACCATGGCCCGTACTGCGTCCAAGACCGATATGGGCTGTCAGCCGGTCTTCGAAGACAGCCGACCAAGGTAAATCGAAGTGTTGGTAGATCCGGCGCACCGAGCCGAGCGGGTCTGCCACCACATCCCGGTATGCGATATCCAGAAACCGCTCATCCACCCGCGGATCTTGGCGGCTCACCACGCTTCGCTCCAGCGCCTCACCGAAGTGCGCGAGCACGGAGCGCGCAATGGCCTTCGGATCCTGCAGTGCGACCAGCTCGGGAAACCGCGCACGTCTGAGTGCGCGAATCATATTGGCCAGCGAAGCCACCATTTTTGCCGGTTCGCGGTGAGTCTGCACCAGGCAAGCATCCGGATACGCGGCGAGCAGGTCTTCGAGCATCAGCAGATAGGGTGGCGACTTCAGCGTCCAGCGCCCCCGGGGACCTTTCCATTGCAGCTGCTGCAAGACACGCCGGTGAGTATTCATCACCCCCTCTGGCCGCACCTCGGTCAACCAATCGATGTAGTCGGGCACATGATAAGTTGCCCAGAAATTCGAACTGGCAAAGTGCAGTTGCAGTATGGCGTTGCACTCTGCCGGCATGGCAGCGCCAAACGGGTGCATGGTAGCAAGCTCTGGAACCGCAGCGAGCATGGCGTCGATACCGGCTTGCGTCGGCGCGATGCGAGGGTCGGTTGCAAACGTGGCTAACTCGGGAGCCGGACTAGGTGCGCCGACCTCCCAAGTCAGCGGGGCCCGAGCGCCGGGGTCCAACGCCAGCAGATCGAACAGCCAGGTGGTACCCGTGCGCGGCAACCCCACCACAATCAGCGGGCGGCGAATCTCGCCTTCCAGGATCTCAGGGTGCGCCTTGGCATCGGCTTCGAGCTGCAGCCGGGTTGCCAGCAGCGCTGTAGCCTGCCCTGCCACCGCCTCGCGCAACGACGCGGCCAGCGGCATGGCCTCAACCGCGTCGATCAGCCTAGCCAGCCCCACCTCAAAGGAGCGATCCGCACCCCAATCGGTGAGCCCCGTCGCGCGGCAGGCGTCTTGCATGAGTGCTTTGGCGTCGAGTGGAGGCATCGTCAAACGGTCAGTTGGCAAATCATCTTAATACGTTGACTAACTAGGGGCCATCCCGCCTAATGCAGCAAAGACCGAGGGAAGCAATGGCTGAAGCAACCGATATCGTGCGGATCACCGACGAGACGCTGGAGAGAATGCGCGCGCGGGTCGGCATCCAGATGCCCGAGCCGCGCAGATATCACAACGACGTCGTGACTCAGGACTCAGCGCGGCACTTTGCCTGGGGTTACGGCGACGACAACCCCTTGTATTGCGACGCCCAATACGGGCTCACCACTCGCTGGGGCGGGCTGATCGGCGCGCCGGCGTTCGCCTACACCATGGGCGAGGACGACGTGCCACCGCTGTCGGCAGAAATGAAGCAGCAAATGAAAGGCGATCCGCTGGCGGGACTCGGCCTGTACCAGGCAGAGATGCAGCTCGAATGGTGGGAGCCCCTGCGCGAAGGCGATCGCTGCTTTCTGCGCAAAGCCCAGGTCGGCACACGCCTCACCCACGGGCGCACCGGCGGGAAGTCTATCCACGAAGTTCGAGGGATCTTTCAGCGCAACCAAGACGGCAATCCCGTGGCTATGCGGCGCGGAACATTCTTCGCTACCGAGCGCGATCCCAAGCGCAAAGAGAACAAACGCGACAGCACTCCAGAGCCAGCACCCCAGCCCTATACCCAGGCCGAACTGGACGCCATCGACGCCTGCTACGAAGCCGAAATCGCATCCCGCCGCGGGGCAGAGCCGCGCTACTGGGAAGACGTATCCGTTGGCGATCGAATCGGACCCATGGTCAAGGGGCCCCTAAAAGTCACCGACCAGATTTTGTGGCATATGGGCTGGGGGTTGCACATGTCTCCACCGGGAGCCTTCCGCATGACTTACGACGTGCGCAAGAAAGTCCCCGGCATGTTCCCCAAAGATCCCATGGGCATTCCCGACACCGTTCAGCGCTGCCATTGGCAACCCGATTGGGCGCAAAGGCTCGGCTTTCCCACGGCCTACGACTACGGCGCACAACGAGAAGTGTGGTTTACCCACCTGATCAGCAACTGGATGGGCGACGATGCCTGGTTGTGGAAGCTCACTGCCAAGCATCACAAGTTCAATTTCCTCGGCGACACCACCTGGATGACCGGAGAGGTCACCGCCAAGGAAGAGATCGATGGTCACAAGCTGGCGCACGTTAATCTCACCGGGACCAATCGCGCAGAGGAAACCTCCTCCTCGGGACATGCCGTGGTGATCCTGCCATCACGAGATGGCGGACCCATCGACCTACCCTCGCCTCCCGCTCCAGACTTGACGGGTCTCATCGAGCATCAAGTCGAAGAGTACCGCAGCATCTACGGCTAGCCAAAAATCCCCTATGGCCTCAGATGCAATGATCAGCGTGGTAACCGGTGCGGTTTCAGGGATTGGCCTCAACACCTGCATCCAGCTGGCCGCGCGCGGTCATCAGGTCTTCGCTGGGGCACTCGACCCTGAAGCGCCCGCATTGCGCGAAGCCGCAGCATCCGCGGAAAACCTGCACGTTGTTCCCTTGGACGTGACTGACGCCGACTCCGTACGCGCTGCTATCGCCACAGTCCACGACCGATTCGGCCGCGTTGATGTGCTCATCAACAACGCGGCCGTCGGCTGGATAGGCACCCTGGAGGAGCTGTCGGTAGAAGAGCTGCAAAGCGCTCTGGACGTCAACTTCTTTGGCGCGATCCGCGCTACCAAGGCCGTCCTGCCACGCATGCGTGAAGCCGGATCCGGGCGGCTGATCGCCGTCAGCAGCCTGGGCGGCGTGCTGGGGCAACCGTTTCAGGAAGCCTATTGCGCATCCAAGTTCGCCTTGGAGGGCACCTACGAGTCGCTGCGTCCGGTAGCCGCACAATTCGGAGTGCACGTTTCCCTAGTGGAGCCCGGCCCGGTTCGCACGAGTTTTCGCCGCGGCAGCCGTGGATTCGATCGCAACGCAGACGGCAGCGCAGTCGATGCTTACCAGGCGCTGCGCGCCCAGCATGAGGCGCTGATGGTCGCGGGGGAAGCGCGTGAACAGCCACCGGAAGAAGTCGCAGCTTGCATCGTCAAGGTCGTCGAAGACCCAAACCCGAAGCTGCGTTATCAAACCTCGTCCTTCACAACCAAGCTCGCCGCTTTAAAGCTGTTAGATCTCGACGGGGAAGCCGTGAGCGCCTTCACCACGAGTTGGTTCGAGTAGTACACCAAGAGCCACAGAGGAGTAGACCATGTCCGAGCAACTGGAATTCACGGGTCAGGTGGCCGTCGTTACGGGTGCCGGCGGCGGAGTCGGACGCGCCCACGCTCTGGATCTGGCCCGCCGCGGCGCGCAGGTGGTAGTCAACGACCTGGGCGGCGCCACAGATGGGACCGGGGGCAGCGACGCCATGGCCAATCAGGTGTGCGAGGAGATACGCGCACTCGGCGCAGCGGCGGTACCGAACTTCGACAGCGTAGCCACCCCGGAGGGAGGTGCGGCCATCGTGCAAACGGCTCTCGAACATTTCGGCAAGATCGATATTTTGATCTCCAACGCCGGGATATTGCGCGACAAGAGCTTCGCCAAGCTCGATTGGCAGGACCTAGACGCCGTGCTCGACGTACATTTGCGAGCGGGTTTTTACCTAGGGCAGCCAGCCTTTCGGGCCATGAAAGAGGCCGGCAACGGCGGCAAGATCATACTCACCACTTCCGCGTCCGGCCTGTTCGGCAACTTCGGCCAGTCCAACTACACGGCGGCAAAGCTAGGGCTCGTGGGCTTGATGCGCACGCTGTCCATCGAGGGTATGCGCAATAACATCCACGTCAACGCCGTCGCCCCCGTAGCGGCTACGCGACTGACCGGCGGCGAAACCGACGAAGGAACTCGCGCACCAAGCCGCGTAAGCCCGCTGGTAACCGCCTTGTGCCACCAATCCTGCAACATCACCGGAGAGACGTTCATGGCCGGCGACAACTGGTATACCCGGGTGTTCGTGGGTCAGGCACAGGGCTGGGCTGCCGATGAGCAGCTCGAGGTGACGGCCGAGGACGTGATGGCGCATTGGGACACCATTCGCGACCCTGGCAACTTTACCGAGCCACCCCACGCGCTGGTATCCATGGCGACGCTGGAACGGCTGCGCGGGACAGCCGACTAACACCATGGGACTCCGCCGACAGGTCGCAGCATGAGTAGATGGTCTTACCCTAGCCTGGAAGTCGGAACCGAAAGGCCGCCAGTCAGCTTCGCGCTGAACGAACCCCGCCCACCTCAACGCCATCCGCGTTGGCACCTCGAGGTAACTAGCAGAAGCGCGGCGTCCAACATGATCAACTTAACCATTCACGGGATAGCTACAGATGTCTATACAGCTGAATGTCGATTCGCTGCTGGCTGATGCCCGTCAGCAGGCAGGCGTTGCGAACTTCGGTGACGATTGGTTTGTCGAGGCCCTAGAGCGGCAGGTTGCGGCCGTAAACTCACAAGCCGGGTTGAGCGAAGCTGGCACGGCCAGTGCGGCCGCCCACCTAACCGGAATCCTCGTCAATCGTCTGCGCGCGGCAAGGGACTTCAAAGCGCACCCGGAGATCCTCGAACTGCCCATCGAGCGCCCGCTCATCATTCTTGGCCTACAGAGAACGGGTACCACCAAGCTGCAACGAATGCTGGCCCGAGACGAGCGCTTGCAGCATCTGGCTCTGTGGCAGGCCATGAATTTTGCACCGTTTCCTGGTCCCGCCGAGCGCGACACGCGCATTGAAGCCGCGCTGCACGCCGAGCAGCACATGCGCGCCAACGCTCCCGAGTTTTTTGCCACACACTCCATGGAGGCCGTGCAGGCGGAAGAAGAAACCATGCTGGTCGCTGCGTCGTTCATGGGAACTTCAGCTGAATCCCGCTTCCACATTCCAGACTTCGGTGCCTGGGTGGAGCACGCCGACCATGCCCGCGCCTACGAGGAGATGGCCGACTACCTGCGCTACCTGCAATGGCAGAGCGACACGCCAGGCAAGCCCTGGCTGCTGAAGACGCCGTTACACATACTCTATCTCGATGCCCTGCTGCATGCGCTGCCAGATGCCCGCATCGTGCACCTGCATCGCGACCCGGTGAAAACGATCCCCTCCCTGTGCCGGTTGCTTTTCTACCTGCAGCGCATCTCCACCGATAGCGTTGATGCACAGGCGCTCGGGCCGTACTGGTTGGGTCGCATGGCACGCGGCACCGCACGATATCTGACCATCCGTGCGCAATTCCCGGCGGAGCAGTTTCTGGACCTGCGTTACGAAGACGTGGTCGCCGACGGCGTCGAAAGCGCGCGCGCAGCGCTAGCCCACGCTGGGCTGCCACTCACGCCCGCAGCCCAGCAAGCTATGAGCGACTGGGAACGCGGCAACCAGCAGCACGCTCACGGTAGCTACTCCTACACTGCTGAGGAGTACGGGCTAACCGAGGCGGAAATCCGGGCCGCTTTCTCGAGCTACATCGAGCGCTTTGACCTTTAGCAGAGCGAGCCTAGTCCTCCAGCGACCCCTGAGCCACACCTAGGGCATCACCCCGCCCGCATTGACGTACTCAGTCTGGCCTGTGATGTAACGCGAGTCCGGATGGCACAGGAACACGATCATCCGGGCAATGTCTGCGGGCTGTAACAAGGCGCCCATGGGATTGTAGAACGCGTTGGATTTGACCAGATCCTCCAAACGGGCCGGCGGTTTTACGAACGCGCGGGCCATGGGCGTGTCTACAGTGCCCGGCGACACCGCATTGCAGGTCACCCCATGCTTGGCACCCTCATAGGCAATCGCCTTGGTCAGCGTCAGCACAGCCGCCTTCGAGCAACCGTAAGCAGCTGACCCGGTGGTCGGACGCAGTGCGTTGCCTGAGGAGATATTAACGATGCGGCCGTAGCCGCGCTCCATCATGCCGCCCAAGACGTACCGACTGGTGAGAAACGGGCCGGTGAGGTTGATATCGAGCACGCGCCGCCAGCCGGCAATATCGTGCTCGGCCACGCGACCCGCATAGCTCACGCCGGCAGCATTGACGAGTATCTGTGGTTCGCCAAGCTCACCGTGCAACGCATCCAGCGCGCGATGCAGATCCGCTTCGTCAGCAACGTCGCACTGCTGCGCGGCGAGACCGAGCTCTTCTATGAGCGACGCACCCTGCTCTATGTCGATGTCCAGCACACCCACCCGTGCTCCTTGATCGGCCAACGAACGTGCCGTTGCCCCGCCGATACCGCTAACACCCCCCGTTACCCAGGCAACTTGTCCGTCGAAATCTCCCATACCCCTAACTCCATTCGTTTCCTGGTACTAGATCGGTAGCTCGAATATGGGCTCTGTCTCCCCGATCATCGCGTCCACCCGTACCGCCAGCGCGTCGTGAAAGTTGTGGTGCGTGAAAATCCAGAATTTGTTCTCCGCGAGCCCGCTGAAGATGCAGTCTGCTACCTCAGCCGCGCTAATGCCGGTGGCTTCGCGAAATTTGGAAATCTTGTCGGCCGCACTCTTCGATCCGCCACCTACCATTCCCGCCACCTGCTCTTTCTTCACCGCACCGGGACATACCACCGAAATGCCAAGCGGCGACTGCCGGGCTCGCAGCTCGTGATATACGGTTTCACTAATGCTGATGATGGCGGCCTTGGTGCCGTTGTACACACCCATGGCAGGATAGGCGAGCAACCCGTTCAACGAGCTCGTATTCACCACGTGCCCCGCGCCATCCGCAAGCATTCTGGGCATGAACACCTTCATGCCGTGCAGGGTGCCGTACAAGTTAGTATCGATCATGCGCCGCACGTCTTGGTACGGCAGCTTCAACAGAGAACCCGGCGTCATGGTGCCGGCGTTGTTGAACACCAGATCCACGCTCCCGAAGCGGGAATACGCCGCGTCTGCCAGGGCCTCCACCTCGGCCAGTTCCCCCACGTTCGTCGGTACGGACAACACACTGGCTGCGTGCTTCAAAAGCCCACTCTCAACCGACGACAGTCCGGCGGTATCGAGATCCGCCAACACCACATTCATCCCGCGCGCTACAGCCTGTGATGCGATGGCCTCGCCGATGCCCCCAGCCGCACCGGTAACCACCGCGGTTTTACCTTGCCAGTCCTCCACCATCGCCTCCCCGAGCGTCGCGTTGTTCGGGCTAATTCCCAGCGCTATAGTGTAGTGTCAAAAGAGTTACCTCAAGTGACAGCATGGCCAAATTCGACTTCGACGGCCCGACCGAGCGTGTAGATCCAGACCGCGATCGGCACGAGATCATGGCCGACATCGACACCTTGGGGCTGCACAAGTACATCACCGAGCTGGATGTGCAGGGTTACACGGTACTGGAACCCGGCGTAGCTGCGCCGGTGGGCTACGTGGAGCAGCTGCGTGATGAGGTTCTGCGCATCTGCAGCGAGCGGCTAACGGGTTTCGACGCAAACGCAGGCGTAGTGCGAACCGACCGTACTGGCGTCAAAGGTGCCTACGCCAACCTTTTCTACCTGATCTTCGAAGGGAAATTGTTCGAAGACGTGGTACTCAACCGCTCGGCGATGACCATGGTCGACTATCTGTGCGGACGAAGCTGTCAGCTGTTGAGCCTAAACGCGCAGATCAAAGGGCCCGGCACACAGGTCACCGCCATCCACAACGATCTCAGCCGCCAGCCGGCGCCGCTGCCGGTATACGCGCAGATGGCAAACGCAACATGGTGTCTAACCGACTATAACCAAGAAAACGGCGGCCTTGCCGTAATTCCCGGCTCCCACCGGTGGTGCAGCCACCCGCGACGCGAAGACCGGGATCCGCATACCAACCAAAATGCCATTCCCGTGGAAGCACCCTTCGGATCGCTAATCGTCTGGCACTCGAACACCTGGCACGGCGCCTATAAGAAAACCTCGCCGGGCCTGCGCCTCAACCTGATCATGTACTACGGTCGCCCGTATCTGGAGCAGGCAGAGATCTATTGGGACAAGGTGACCGACGAGTTTCTCGAACGCACACCCGCAAGAATGAAGACCCTACTCAACCTCGATGCCCGTTGGCCTATCTACAGCGACGTGGACATCGATCTACGTCGGATTTCGCCCCGGGCAGGCGCCTCAGGGCGCAGCCAATACAGCTGAAAGCTAATGAAATTCTCAGGTGGGGTGGCAGCGGTTACCGGAGGTGGAAGCGGCATCGGAGAAGCGCTGTGCCTAGCGCTAGCAGACAAAGGCATGAAGGTGGCGGTGATGGATGTCGACACCGAACGAGCGAATGCCGTTGCCGAGCGGATAAACACACGCGGCTATCAAGTGGATGTCACCGACCGAAAATCTCTGGAAATCCAAGCTGCACAAGTCGAAGATGACCTCGGCCCCATAAATCTTTTGTGTGCGAACGCCGGCGTTGTCATGCCTTTCGGATCCGCCATCGATCGAAAGGATGCGGATTGGCAGTACGTTATGTCCGTCAATCTGTTTGGCGCCATCCACACTGTAGATGCGTTTGTTGGGCAACTACGCAGCAACGCCGGCAACGCCCACGTGCTGGTGACGTCCTCCATGGGGGGGCTGGTCGTCGGAGGGCACATTCCACTAGGCCCATACACGGTGTCCAAGTACGCCTGTGTAGGCTATTGCGAAGAACTCAAAGCCGCCTTTGCAGACGAACAGATCGGCGTATCGATGTTGGTACCCGGCGTGGTAGCTACTGAGATCATGCACAACTCCAGCGAGACACGGCCCGTGGAGCTTGGCAGGCAGGCCCCTCCCCGACGGGAGCGCGACTACGTTTCCCCAAGACTCGCCACCATGGCGGTCACTCCGGTACAGGCGGCCGAAAGCGCACTGGCTGGAATCCACAACGGCCGATTTTACATTCCAACTCACTTGCACGATGCGGCCCGGTTGGATGCCCACTACCAAGCGATCGTCACTGAAATGAGAGGGCAAGGTCACGAGGCAGGGTTGGATGGCTAACCACACGCAAGACGACCGACAAACACAGAAGTGCTCATGTTGCCATTCGTGCTAATACATGGCTCCGGCGGAACCGGGCAGTCGTGGGATCAAGTGGTCACCCATCTCCAGCATCCCTCGCTTGCCGTGGACCTGCCTGGGCGAAACGACAAACCCGGAGATCTCGATACACTGACCGTCACCGATTTCGCCGCATCAGTCGCAGAAGACATGGAATCCGCGAGCATTGAACGCGCAGTAATCGTGGGTCACTCATTAGCGGGCCTCACACTAGTAACATTGGCCGAGCTAATACCAGAGCGCATCGCCCATATGGTGTTCGTAAATGCGGTAGTTCCAGCCCACGGCAAAGGCAACTTCGATGTGATGGGTGAACACGTTAGAGAGATGGTAGACACCTTCGGTGTGGGAGCTGACGGTCGCAGTCTGCATCCCGATGCGCTGCGCCATTATCACTGCAACGACCTAGATGAAAAACAAACACATACGGTGTTGCATGGTGGTGTGCTTGAGGCCAAAAAACCTCTGCACAAACCTATTTCACTCGCGGGACTCATGCAGCATCCAATCCCCTGCACCTGGGTATTGGGCACCATTGATCGTGCAGTCCCCCCTCATACCCAACGCCAAAGCATTGCCAATCTCGCCGGTTGCGGTTGCCCGGTGGACGTCATTGAGGTAGAGGCCGGCCATTCGATCACCCTCAGCCAGCCGGCAAAACTCGCCGCGATTCTCGACGGAGTGGATCAGGACCCTGACCGCTGACGATAGGAAGAGCCAACATGAACGTTTTCGAAGCCATGGACACAGCCCGCGCCATGCGCTACCTGAAGCCCGACCCAGTTCCCAAGGAGCTGCTCGAAAAGCTTATCTACTACGCGTCGCGCGCGTCTAATCCAGGCAATAGCCAACTTTGGCAGTTTATCGTGCTGCAGGATGAGGACAAGAAGCGACGCATCGGCGACGCCATTGCCCAGAGCTTTCGGGACACCTTCGAACGTCAGGGACTCGATACCGAAGGTCACTCCGGTTACTACCTGGCAGCGCATCTGGCCCAAGCGCCGGCCATCATTTTCATCGGCGCTCGTAACGAGTATCCGCCGTGGCAGCCAGACAAACGCTTCGTCGGCTCGGCCTGCTATCCCGCCGGACAGAATCTCATCGTCGCGGCGCGCGCCATGGGACTGGGCGCAACCTTCACCACGCTGCACGCCGCAGCAAGCAAACTAGTGCACGAGACCCTAGAGATTCCCGAAGAACTATCCATCGCGCTCACCATTCCAATCGGCTATCCGCAGCGCACTTTTGGCCCGGTGCGGCGCAAACCGACCGATGAGATCATTCACTGGGACACATTTTCCGGAGGCAAAACATGAAGTTCTGGCAATTCTTGAGGTTCGCGCCACCGCAGTTGCTCCCGCAGCTGGCGAAGGTTGCGGAGGATGCCGGTTTCCACGGCGTGATGCTGGTGGATCACATGTTCGTGCCCGAACAGTTCGATACCACCGGTACGCAATACAGCACCAGCGACGACGGCAAGCCGTTCTGGAGCGAAACTGATCCATGGCCAGATCCCTGGGCCGCCATCGGCGCCATGGCGTCGGTCACCTCGCGCCTGCACTTTTCCACCTGCATCTACATCCTGCCACTGCGCAACCCCTTCGACGTGGCGAAGTCTGCAGCGACCCTGTCGGTGATGAGCAACAACCGTATCGCACTCGGATGCGGGGCGGGTTGGATGAAGGAAGAGTACGCGGCCATGGGCGTGGATTTCGACACCCGCGGTCGGCGCTACACAGAAATGCTGGAAGTGATGCAGCTGTTGTGGCGTAAAGAAATGGTGGAGTATCACGGCGAGATCTTCGACTTCCCGCGCCTGCAGATGGCGCCGATTCCGGAAGCAGACATTCCCATCTATCTAGGCGGCAACGCCAGAGTCGCCAAGCGGCGCGCCGCACGCTATGCCAACGGCTGGATCACCCACGTGTTCCGGCGCAGCGAGATCGCGGGCATGATTGCCGAAATGCGCGAGATGCTGAGTGCAGAAGGCCGCGAGGGAGAGCCGTTCGAAATCATTGTGCCAGCCGGCAGCAACATGGATGCTTACAAGCAATTCGCCAATGACGGCGTGACGGGTATCGTCAATCTACCCACCATGGATGAGGTTGGGCCGCGCGCGACCCTGGACGACATGACCCGTTACATGGAAACCTACGCAAATACCTACATCGGCAAGGTGTAATCGCAGCAGACCGGAGCATCGCGACAAGCTCGCAACCCGGAAGGCGAAGATCGTCTTCCGCGAGGACTGTTGGTTGGTCAAGCCTCTCCCGCGGGCCGATTGCTCCCGAACAGTGAGCGTATGGCAACCAGCTTCGGTTTCATGGACGGTGTGCGCGGCAGATCGTCGACAAATCGGAATTCAACGGGAACCTGATAAGGCAACATGTGTTCGCGCGCCCACGCGCCGAGCTCATCTGAGGTAAGCGACGCGCCTTCCCGTAATACAACCGCCGCAGCAGGGACGGCACCCAAGCGTTTGTCTTGGATGCCGACCACGCAGACCTCGCGCACGTCGCCGTGCTGCTCCAGAATTTGTCCAATTTCCTCACCATGCACTTTAAATCCACCGCGATTGATGGCGTTATCCGTGCGCCCGGTAATCCATAGGAATCGATCCTCATCTAACTTGGCCAGGTCCGTCGTGCGCACCCATTCACCGTCCCATACGAAGTCGCCGCGCAGCTCCAACACACCTTCGGTACCCGCAGGCAGCTCTTCGCCAGTTTCCGGATCAATCACCCGCGCATCATAGTCATTGTGTACTCGACCAACAGAGCCCCGGCGACTGTCCCAGTGCTCACGAAACTCATCGATCGACCAGCCGGCGACACCGGTGAACTCTGTGGAGCCGTAGTTAGTCAGCAGGGGTATGTCCCAGCGCTTCATCACCGCGTCGATGGTGTCTGGGCTGGTTGGCGCGGTACCAGATCGTATCGCAATCAGACTCGACAGCTCCTCTTTGGTCGCATCGGACTCCAGCAACATCAAAACCCCACTTGGCGGCACGCCGGCGACCTTGAGCTGGTGCGCCGCTACCGCGCGCCGAAATTCAGTAACGTCGAACTTGTCGAGCATGCATATTCGGAATCCGCCCATGACACCATTAATGAGTCCCCACAGCCCGGCGATATGAACCATGGCATTCATGTGCAGCATGACGCTCTTGCGCAGCGACGGCGGAGTGTCGAGCTGGCGATTGCGCTCATAGCGCAATGCGCCTTCCAGCGTCTTCAATACCCGCGGCCGCGTCAGCGGAATGCGTTTGGGTAGGCCTGTGGTTCCGGAGGTCAGCATGTATATCAACACATCCGGTTCCGGCGCGAAGTGTTCGGAGCCCGTGATGGACTCCAGGCCCGGCAGCAGGCTGACCTCGCTGTCTGGATGGTCTGCAAGCTGGATGCATGCGGCCCCCACCTCGCGCGCAACTTCAAGCAACGCTTGGCGGCGCCAATCTTCCGCGGAGGCAACGATTACCGGTGGGCGCAGGTTGCGTATGTCCTCGGCCAACGTTTCATCGGGATAGAAAGGATTGAGCGTGACCAGGCAGCGGTCGCTCGCCACCAAAGACAATATTAGCGCAGCGTGATTCGGCGTGTTGCGCAGCACGGCGCCCACCGGCGCCGTTGGCGCAGCCCCCACTGCTTCAAGCGCGGCGTCGATCCCCTCCACCGTGCGCGCGAGCTCTCCCCAGCTCGTCCAGCGCTGGCGATACTCGATCGCGGGCGCTTGGGGATCGATTGTGAGCGTCTTACGGATACGGTCGTGAAAATCAACCATTCAAGCAGCAGCCTCGGTGGTGTCGCCAATCTCATCCAATAGCGCCGCCAACTCCTGCGGCCGACTAATAGGTGCCATGTGCCCGGCCTCAAGCTCTAAGACGTCGAGGGGGCAACCACAATCGGCCAAGGTTGCCGCGCACTGGCGCTGCACATCCGGAGGGATCACCTGATCGATGGTCCCCACAACCCATGTGCATGGCAACGGATGGGCTTTGATGCCTGCCAGCGATATGGGTTGGTGCAGCGGCTTGCGTGCATCCTTAACCATGCCCGCCACGGCAAACTGAATCTGCTCCTCGTCCATGTCGTTGCAGTGATATGCACGAATAGCGTCCGGGTGCAGGCTGCGTCCGTCGGGCCCCACACCGTAGGCATCGACCATCTCTTTAACAATGTGGCCCACGACGTCGAAGTTGCCCTTACCGTCCGGCGGCACCACGCAATTGACGAACACCAGGCGCGCAATCCGCTCAGGGATGAATTCGGCCAACGTTACCATCGTCAGCCCGGCAAGCGACGCGCCACCGACTATCGCGCGATCGATACCGGCCGCGTCCATGTCGGCGACTACCGATGCGGCGAAGTCCCGAACCGTCAGCGCATCCAGGTCACCGGGCTTGTCGCCCCGGCCCGGTAGGTCGATGGCCAGTGCCTCGCGCCGCAGGTGGGGCAGCACCCGCTCCCAACGGCGCTTGGATCCGCCGGCGCCATGAATCAACACGTATGGCAGCAAGACGTGCCCTCCAGTTTTCGAACCAGCATTTGAGGTTCCTCAATAGAGTATATTCCGATAGCATGGCCGTTCAATCTAATCTCACTGGTAAGCGATGGGGTTTTCGTTTCGGCCACTGACCAAACACGTCGGCGCGGAAATTGTTGACTTCGACATTGCCGCCATGGAGGCGCCCGGCAATGCGCAGGCGCTTCGGGACGCACTTGGGCGCTACAACTTGCTCACCTGCAACGTGGCTGAGTTCTCCGCAGACGAGCAGGTTCGCTTTGCGCAGATCTTTGGCGAGATCACCATGCGCGGCTACGGCTACCCGGCCGAGAAAGACAATACCGAATATGTGTCTAATACCCGGGCCGACGGCACGCTTGGCAACGGACCCTTCCACTTTCACCACGACCACTTGTTCTACGAGCAGCCCCTGTCGGCCATCGTGCTGTACGGCATCGAGATCCCGGAGTCTGGTACGGTCACCAAGTTTCGCGACGCCCATCGGTTTTACCGAGGGTTGCCGCAGCCCATGCAGGACAAGGTAGATCAGATCGAGCAGCTACACGTGCTGAATTTTCGCACCAAAGACGACGCCAGCACCGTGCCCCACGTCGACCGCGACGCCTCGGAGCCACCGCCTCCGAGCAAGTGGTGGCCGTTGATCTGGACCAACCCGCGCACGAACCAGCGCCAGGCGCTTCTGTCTCCAGCGGTAGAGGACTTTCGCGGCATCGACAAAGAGTCGGGTTTCGACCTCATTCGCGAGCTTTTGCGCATCGGGCGACACGAAGACGACCTGGACTCGACCTATCTGCACCACTGGCGGGTGGGAGACTTGATCATCTGGGACAACCTGGCGCTGGCGCACGCGCGCTCGCCGTTCGACACCACACAGGCGCGCACCTTGCGCCGCTCACCCATCATTCCGGTCGGTAGCGATTCCAATGACTAGACTCGCGGACAAGGCCATCGTGGTGACCGGCGGGGGCGGGTTGGTCGGCGCCGCGTTTTGTCGCGCGCTTGCTGCCGAAGGCGCCAGCGTATTGGTCAACGACATCGATCCTACGACTGCAGAGGCTACCGTAGAGTCCATCGTCACTCGTGGCGGCACCGCCAGCGCATTGGCGAGCTCGGTAGGCAACTGGGAGGACGGCAAGCAAATCGTCGATGCATGCGTAGATCGCTACGGACGCATCGACTGCCTGGTCAATGCAGCAGGTCGAGCGGTTGCCCAGCCCCTCGTAGATATCACCGAAGTCGATTTCATGGTGGCCTGGTCGAGCCACGTAGTCGGCCACTTCGCCTGCGCCCACCGCGCCGCACAGCACATGAGCAAGCAAGGTGGCGGAAGCATCGTAAATGTGGTGTCGCGGGCCATGGCTGGCTGGCGGCATCATTCCGCCTATGGTGCCGCCAAGGGCGCGATCCTATCGGCCACCATCAATTGGGCATTGGAACTTGCGCCCAACCGCATCCGTGTCAACGCGATCAGCCCGGCGGCCCGACGCTACGAGCCGGGGGAAACCCACAGCCTGCGCATGCCTTGGCGCCCGGAGCCCGGCAAGACCACTGAGGAGATGCGCGCTCAAACCCCTGCCCCGGAAAGCGTGGCACCACTGGCCGTGTACCTGGCTAGCGACGCTTCAGATTGGGTGTCGGGCCAGATCATCTTCCTGGGTGGCGACTCGTTGGCACTGGTGCGCCACCCCATGGAAGACCAATTCGCGTTTCGTCCCGACGGCTGGGACGCCGACAGCATCGAGCACCACTTTCGCCACGCCTTCGAGACGGCCATCGAGTGGCCCAGCATGTCTGCCGGGCAGTATCGATGGTTCGATGGCGTTGGTTAACTAGTCAAGCACTGCCACTCGATACTGACAGGGAACAGACCTAATGAACGAACAGGAAATACGCGACCAGTGGCAGCGCATCAAGGATCACATCAAACGCTACGAGGAAGATCCAGTTGCGGCGCACGAGCACAACCCGTACGGCAAGGTGGTGCCCGCGTTGCTGCTCACCGCCACCGGTCGTAAATCCGGCAAGGCGCGCAACCTACCGCTCATCTACAAAAAGATCGGCGAGCGCTTCGTGATCGTCGGCTCGAAAGCCGGCATGGATGAGCACCCTGCCTGGTACAAGAACCTGCTCGCCAATCCGGACTGCCACATCCAAGTAGCAAAGGACCACTATGATGTGCGCGCGCGAACGGCCACCGGCGCCGAGCGCGACGAACTCTGGACGCAGATGGTTGAGCTGTTACCGCAATATGAAGAGTACCAATCACGCACGACGCGGCAGATTCCGATTGTAGTACTGGAACCGCAACACTAGCCGATTCACGATTCGTAGGTTTACGAATGTTAAAAACGGATCTCGACCCGGTACCTACACCGGAGACGCTTCCCTATTGGGAAGGCCTCGAGCAAGGCAAGCTGCGCCTCTGTGCATGCCGGGCCTGCGATCGCTGCTTCTTTCCGCCGAGCAACATCTGTCCACGGTGCACGTCAACCGACATTGAGTGGCGGGTCGCGAGCGGCCAAGCCACGCTCTACAGCTTTGTCATCAACGCTCAAGCCGACGCGCGTTGGGGCATCGAGGGGCCCATGTCCGTGGCCATGGTGAAGCTGGAAGAAGGCCCAATGATGCTCTCAACTGTGATCAACTGCCCACAAACCGCCGAAGCGCTGCGGATCGATATGGACCTGCGCCTGATCTTTCGTCCCTACGGTGATCTGCCCCGCGTGGCCTGCTTCGAACCGGCAGGGGGGCGCGATGCGTAAGGCAGGCTACGCGATCGTGGGGGCAGCCGAATCGACCCGAATCGGCAAAGTGCCGGAACTTTCATCGATGGGGCTGGCGCTCGACGCCGCGGCAAATGCGCTCGCTAACGCGGGGCTAGACGCCGCGGACGTCGACGGTTTGACAACGGGCTACATGCCGCCCGGCAACGTCGCGCAGCTTCTGGGGATGACGCCCGCGTGGGCCGACAACACGGTCGTCGGTGGCTGCTCCTGGATGTATCAGCTGCGCAACGCCATGGCGGCAATCGCTGCAGGCTACTGCGAGACCGTCTTGATTACCTACGGAGAGTCGGGCCGCAGCCACGGCTTTCTGCCCAACGTGCTCGATCTCGGCGCACCAGGATCGATCGAACAGCAATTCGATCTGATGTACTGCTCCGGCAATCGCACGGCGCTGTTTGCCATGCCCATCGCCCGGTTCATGCACGAAACGGGCCTGTCCGAAGCGCAGCTGGCGTCCGTGCCGGTGGCGCAGCGCAAGTGGGCGGCGATGAATTCGCGCGCGAAGCTACGCGAGCCCACTACTGTCGACGATGTACTCGCATCACGCATCATCGCCTGGCCGATTCGGCGCGACATGTGCTGCCTGGTTTCAGACGCGGGCGGAGCGATGGTGGTGACATCCGCGGAACGCGCTAACGACTTCCGAGCCCCGCCCGTCTACGTGGTGGGGACCGGAAGCTCGATGGAAACCGGCATCATGAGTCCGGCCGGTGTCGAGGATCCGCTGCGACCGGGACTAATCCGGCGCTCCGCTGAGCAGGCCTTCTCGAGCGCCGGCATGACGCCCGACGACATCGACCATCTGATGATCTACGACGCCTTCGCCCATAACCCGATCTTCGGCCTGGAGGGACTCGGGTTCGTCGGCTTCGGCGAAGGCGGAGCCTTCATCGCCGAGGGCAACACCGAGCCCGGTGGGCGGCTGCCCATGAACACGAATGGCGGAGGCCTGTGCTATGCGCATTCCGGTTCCTACGGAATGCTCTGCATGCAGGAGTCGATTCGTCAGCTGCGAGGCGAAGCCGAGGCACAGGTCGACGGTGTCTGCACGTCGCTGGCGCACGGCTGGGGGGGCTTCTGGTCCGCCTGTGCCACTGTCATCTTCTCGAATCAGCGCGGCGGTTAGCGCGCGAGGGCTACGCCGGAAACCACTGCCGCCAGGTTTTCACCCCCGTAATTCCAAGCCAGCGCAAAGGTTCGAGCTCCCAAAGTGGTGGCAACGCGTCAACCACCCAAGGTTCGCGGACGTGAGGCGTATCCAGGCCAAGCACAAGATCCGCAAGGGTTTCACCGGCCATGCACGAGGGCGCCACACCGGCTGGTCCATGCCCGCCGGCCCAACCAAAGCGCCGCTTCTCGTCAAGAAAGACAAACGGCAGCTCGTCGCGGGGCAGGCCCATGGCGCCACCCCACGAATGCGTCATGGGCACGTCCCGCAGCGCGGGGAAATAAGTGCGCAGCAACTGCCAGACCGATTGGGTATCGCGCGTTTGGGGGCCGAAGCTGTTGCTGATGCGGCTACCGAAGTAGTAACTCCCGCGGGCCCCGAAGGCGATACGCCCATCGGCAGTGAGGTGGCCGTAGCCGTCTCCGGCCATGGCAAACGAACGGCGCGGCAACAGGCCAAGCGCCTCTTGCAGCGATTGGTCCAGTGCTGCGGTGACCAGCATTCTGGAATGAATCGGCGCCAGCTGGCGCTCGTATCCTGCGAGTTTGGTGACATACGCTTCCGCAGCCAGCAGGACCGTATCCGCCCGCACAACGCCCCGATCGGTGACCACACGGCCGTGCTCCAGCTTAACGGCCGGGGAGCGCTCGAAGAGCTTCACCCCGTTTGCGCACACCGCTTTGGCAAGACCGCGTGCCAGCCGCGCCGGTTGGACGGCGGCATTGTGAGGTGTGAAAAAACCCGCACAGGCGCCGTCAATCGCAACCAGCTCGCGGGTGGCCGCTTGATCCAGCATTTCATAATCGGGCGCGGGGAAGCCGTGTTTTGCCAAGACGTGAGCCGCCTTGGAGAATTGCTGAGCTTCCTCCGCGTTGGCGGCCGTCATTATCAGACCCTCGTGGGAAAAGTGGCAGTCGATACCCTCGCTCACGCAGATCTCGCCAATGCGGGCAATGGTGTCGATTAGCCGCCGTTGGAAATGCACAGCCGCGGTGCGCGTTTCTGGATTCCTCAGCCAGCGAAAGATCGCGTCCCACCACGCCGAGCAGGCACCGCCGTTGCGTCCAGACGCCCCGAATCCGGCAATTTCTTTCTCAACGATGACGATGTCTAGGTCAGGCGCGTGCTGTTTCAGGAAGTAGGCAGTCCACAGTCCTGTAAAACCAGCCCCAACGATCGCGACGTCGCATTGCAGTTCTTGCTCCAGCGACGGGCGCGGTTCCAGACTCTCCTCGATCGAGTCGAGCCAATAGCTTTGGGCACGGTAAGATCTAGCAAGATCCGATTCCATTGACGAGACACCGGCTTCGGACATTTATCGTGCCTCTTCTGGTTAGATACCGTGACCGCTACGCTCGTTCGCGAATCATCGGCGTAATTGGCGGCGCGGAACCGGCCTGAATGCGCCCCATGACCTCGAACCCATGGCGCTCGTACAACGAGATGTTGGCGGGGTTGGAAGACTCGAGATAGGCCCGTGCCCCTTGCTCATCGCACAACCGCAAGGCGTGCTTCATCAGGGCAGACCCGACACCCTTGCCTTGCCCGGCGGCATCGACACCGATGCAGGGCAAATACCACAAGGGTTCATCGTGGGGATGGTACTGGTCTATTTGCTCCGTGATCGCGCCAAACGTCTCCAGCCGCTCCGGCGCAACGGTCTCCTTGACCACGGCACCCACCGCGCCGTCACTCACTCGGCTACCGGGGGCTAACCAGATGCACGCGCCGCTGAGCGTCTCGTCGGCAAACGCCGTGCCATCCGCTATTCCCGATCCACAGAAGGCCTTCAAAAACCTCGGATACGCATCGAGATAATCCTCCGCTGCAGGGTATATCCAGCGCATAACGGGATCGGCGATAAACGCCGCCGTTAACGTAGCAAACGCCTTGTCCGCGGCCTCTACGCCAATGACAGAAATGACAGGAATATCACTCACCGTTCGCCCCTGTGAAAGTCGTTTTGTGCATTGATGTTCAGCCCACCCAAACATACGCTCTGCTGAGCCGCCGTTCAATGTAGCTACTCACCATGCTGACGATAAACAGTACAGAAGAGCTCGAATCTCTCTACCACAAGGCCTATCCGGCTTCGCTGGATAAAGTTCAAGATCGCAT
>MDTE01142994.1_pt1 | contig 56877 bp, 50 predicted proteins | sample 811231 | NCBI WGS metagenome assembly MDTE01 (sample SAMN05326651, study PRJNA326480) | marine metagenome | isolation source: seawater | place: Indian Ocean: Red Sea | collected 2010 | reverse complement strand
TGTTGTAATGCCCCATCCAAATTCATGGGCTCGAGTAAGACCGATGATTATGGCTCCCGCCTCTCTCAAACGTGTAACTACTGCTGCATCAGCCTCTGAAATGCGCTTTGCTAAAACCTCCGATCCGTAACACCCAGTTGTATCTTTAACATCAAATAACTCTTTTATCGCAACTGGTATCCCATAAAGCGCCATTTTAGAGCGAGATTCTCGACTGACCGCCGCTAAACGCTTTGCTTCAGAGACAGCTTCTTCATATAGAATTTGTCTAAAAGCGCCAACCTGACTATCGACAGATGCAATTCGGCCGAAACAACTCTCGACTACCTCAACTGGTGAAGTACTACCAACTTTGTAAAGCCGAAGCAACTCAACCGCACTGCATTGCCACAATTCTGACATGTAGGCTACTCCTCTTGTTTATAGCCAGCTGCCTCAAATGATCCAACACCTCCTAACATCCAGTAAATAACCATATCTTGCTCCCCTACTGATTCTGCAGCGTGAGGAGTATCTCGAGGAATAAAGACAACATCGCCAGGACCTATATCATGCCAAGTATCGCCGACTAAATGTCGGCCATTTCCAGACTGAACAATCACCACCTCTTCTGCATTAGGATGAGAATGAACTTCATGAGTCCCTCCTCCACCCGGATACGTAGTTTGGCCTACACCCATCAGCGATGAACCGTTCCGTTCTTCATTAATAAGCCAGCGGATATCTAAATGACTAAAAGCAGTTCCCGAGAAATCAGCGGGTTTTGTTGTATCTGCCCGCACTACATATTCATTAGTTTCAGACACTTTGTTCTCCTAAATATCGAGAAAATTCAGTAAACAATGGATTGATTACGCTTCATGTAGTATACATACGCACGTTGGATGTCTCTAGAGTCAATCTAAGGAAAATTATCATTATGTCAACAATCCGCACGAGCCCTTTAACTGCCCAGGAAATACTTAACTTTTCTCAAAAAGGATTCTTAATGCCTGGTCAGATATTTTCTACTGATACTATAGAATCTATGCGCTATTCACTAGCCAAAGCGCAAGAGGCCGAGCGTGTCGCTGGTCGCGAATATGATCTCCTGGATCCGGAAGCGTGGCCAACCAAGGAAAAAGAATCACACTCTCAACCCGGCAAGAAAGTTGGCTTTCTATTCAATCTATGGCTACATAACAAAGAGTGGCGTCAGTTCTGTTTCAATCCAACATTAGCACGCTGGGCATCCCAACTAATTGGATCACGAAAAATTCGATTATTAGAAGACAACGCCTTATACAAAGCTCCGCGCGCAGGGGGTGAGCTCAAATGGCACCAAGATCATCCTTATTGGCCTCTCGCACAGCCCAATTCAGTGACTGTGTGGCTAGCGTTGGATGATGTCTATCTAGAAAATGGTTCAATGCAAATGGCCGTGGGAAGCCACCTCCTTGGAGAACGTTTACCAGCAGCCTTTGGGACGGGTACGCCCTACTTGAGCGAGAAACGTCCAAAATGGATCAAACCAGTTCAAGATCCACAAAGCGAAGGACTTGAAACTGAAGTAATAGATATTAAAGCTGGAGAAGTATCTATCCATCACTCTCTTACCTGGCATGCCTCAGGGCCAAACAACACCGATCATCCTCGTCGAGCTGCTATTGCTCGATATGTGGGTGATGGAACCATATGGCTCGGATCAGACAGATACGAATACAACTATAGCGATGAAGAGGTAGGGATTGGTATTGGAGAGCCAATCTCGGGAAAATACTTCCCGCTCGTTCCATTTTTATGATTTAACGGAGGTCAGCGTGAAAGGAAAATTACTTAAAAACGCAATTGTATTACCATGCGAAGATTCACAAATTATTGAAAACGGCGCGGTGGTTATAGAGAAAGATCGGATTGCATGGGTTGGTAGCGAACGAGACATACCAGAAATCTATTTTTCCAATGACTACGTCTCTGAATCATGGGCTGGCCACACAATCATGCCAGGACTGATTGATGCCCACATGCATATCAGCTTTGGCGAATGTGAATCTGAAGAAGAACTTTCGATATATACATCGCCAGAATATCGTGCAATCAGGGCATCGGCTGATGCTGAAAAAGTTCTCTTCAGTGGTGTAACTTCCTCTTGTGATCCAGGAGGTCCAAACAATTTGGGGGTTGCTGTACGAGACGCGCGAAACGCTGGCCTTATACAAGGCCCACGTATGGCTGCTGCCGGCAGACAGCTCACTAGTCAGCAGGGGATTGGAGACAATTTTCCATTATGGATTGGAGTTCCGCCATCCTCAATGGGTGTCATGGTTCGCAGTGATTCTGAAATTATTCAGGAAATTCGTGACCAAGTCAAAGCAGGGGTAGATATCATCAAATTAGCGGCCTCTGGACTATCCTCTGATGAGTATGCTGCGTTTAGGCAAGAAGAAATTACTCTTGCAGTTGACGAAGCTCATCGCTTAACTCGCCAAATTACTATTCATGCTCGATCACGACAATCTGTAACGTATGCAGCAGAGGCTGGTGTCGACTGGATCATGCACGCGTCCTATATGGATGATGCTGGATTGGATCTGGTTCTCAAAAAACAAATACCTATTTGCCCTGCGATGACATTACTTGTCAACATGATCGAGGCGGACGATATCGGTATCTCTAACATCTCACCTGCGGGTCGACGTCATGCAGAAGAAGAGCGTGATTCCGCTATCAATATTCTTACAAAATTTCATCGAGCAGGTGGAACTTTGATTTGTGGATCAGAAACCGGATTTTCTATGACCCCCTATGGCGAATGGCATACAAGAGAAATGGGCTTATTTGTGGATTATTTGGGATTAACTCCCATGGAAGCAATATTATGCATGACGAAAAACTCTTCTATAACAATCCCCAAGCATAAAGATGAGATTGGAACAATCACGCCTGGTAAATATGCAGATCTATTGGTAGTAAATGGTTCTCCCCATAAAGATATCAGCGTACTCCATGACCGCTCTAACATTAAAACAATTATACAAGGTGGTGAGACAAAAGAACGCTGGCGACCAGACTCCCACAAACGAATTCGATTAGGGTTTGAGAAAGCGCATCTTTATACCAGGACACCTTTAAAGCGTACGCACTTCAATTAATTGGTTTTAGCCAGAAATTATGATAAAAAATAAGGTATGAATGCCAAAAATACTCTTAATGCAATTCCAAACAGGGAGGCCTAAATCAGAATGGCGATAAATGAAATAATAATTCCTAAAACCGGGCTTAATATGGATGATTGCGCCCTACTAGGGTGGCATATTGAAGAAGGCTGTTATGTGGAAGAGGGTGATGTAATATTTGAAATGGAAATAGAGAAAACGGCAATGGATATTGAGGCCGACTGCAGTGGTTGGGTACATCAAATTGCAGAGGCTTCAGAGGATAAACCTCTCCCTATAGGCACTGTAATCGGGTTAATAGCTGAGACTGAGGCTGAGTACAAAAATATCCGATCGGAATCAATTGATGAATCCTAATAATACCGAGCTTGTGCAGCTTTTTTCGCTCATGCTTAAAATTCGTATGTTCGAAGAAAGAGTTACACGAGAGTTTCGAAAAGGCGACATGCCGGGTTTTGTGCACACCTACATTGGAGCAGAGGCTGTTTCGGCCGGAATATGCATACATCTAACTGATGAGGACTACATCTCAAGCACGCATCGAGGTCATGGACACTGTATCGCAAAAGGATGCTCATTTCGCGGTATGCTAGCTGAACTTTATGGAAGAGAGACGGGCTTATGCAGAGGACGTGGTGGCTCCATGCACATCGCAGACTTTGATCGAGGCATGCTCGGTGCAAACGCGATTGTAGGCGGAGGTATTGGTTTAGCTACTGGGGGCGCACTCGCAAGTCAGGTAAGTCAATCTAATGGTGTGTCTGTAAGTTTTTTTGGCGACGGAGCATGCAATCAAGGAATTCTTCATGAAACAATGAACCTTGCATCAATCTGGAAATTACCCCTGATTTTCGTATGCGAAAACAATGGCTGGGCCGAATCGACACCGACAGAATACTCAACTAGCGTATCCAATATCGCTGAGCGCGCCAAAGGATATGGCTTTCCGGGATTCGTAGTGGACGCATCCGATGTTGAGGCGGTTTACAATATTGCGAGTGACGCTGTCGATCGTGCTAGAAGCGGCAAAGGTCCTACCCTCATCGAGGCCAAAATCGGACGCATGGTCGGCCACTATCTAGGTGACCCTGAAGGCTATCGTCCACGAGAACATAAGAAGGAGGCACGATCTAAAGATCCAATTCCAATACTCGAAGCCAAACTTATAAACGACAACATTCGGACACCTGAGGATATTTTACTTATCAAAGAAGAGATAATTTCAGCGCTTGATGATGCTGTAGCTTACGCAATAGACAGTCCCTTACCGAAAAGTTCTGATGTGGCTGTTGGGGTCTACTCAGAATGAGCAGCACAAACGAACGCATTCTTAGCGGAGCTGCCGCTATTAACGAAGCGATATGGCAGAGTATGGCCGCAGACAACTCGACGATATTAATCGGTGAAGACATTGCTGGTGGTGCGGGTCTAGGTGGGAAGCATGAAGGCGCAATGGGAGGATCTTTTGGTGTCACAAAAGGATTGCTTGAAAAGTTTGGTCCATTGCGAGTAAGAGATACACCAATCTCCGAAGCTGCGATAGCAGGCGTTGGCGTTGGTGCAGCCGCTGCAGGTCTTCGTCCGATTGTAGATATGATGTGGTCAAGCTTTACTCCTCTTGCATTCGATCAGATCTTTAACCAAGCCGCAAAAATGCGATATATGTTTGGTGGTCAAGCAAAAATACCCTTGGTTTTGCGAATGGCGATGGGTGCTGGGTTGGGTGCGGCAGGACAGCATTCCGACACTTTGTACTCAATCTTCGCTCATATACCTGGCTTGAAGGTAGTAGTCCCATCCAACCCTGATGATGCTAAAGGTTTATTGATAGCTGCCGTTAAAGACGATAATCCAGTCCTATTTTTTGAACATATGGGACTATACAACATGAAAACTTCAGTTCGTGAGGAACCTTATGAGATTCCTCTGGGAACTGCACGCATTCTTCAAGAAGGTAAGGCTCTTACTGTGGTAGCTATCTCTATGATGGTAAAAAAAGCGTTGGATGCCTCAGTAGCGCTAACGAATGATGGTATTGATCTGGAGATTATTGATCCTCGCACCCTGTCTCCTATGGACTATGAAACCATCGTTACCTCAGTTAAAAAAACTGGTAAACTTTTAATTGTTGATGAAAGTCCACCGCACTGCAACATTGCTACGGACATTGCTGCTAATGTAGCTGAGTTAGCCCACGGTTATCTGAACGCTCCAATACATCGCCTTACCTGCCCCCATTCACCTGTACCACTCAGCCCCCCGCTGGAAACCGCATATATTCCATCTGTTGAGAACATCGTGTCTGATGCCAAAAAACTATGCTCTGAGTAGACGGACTACAATCAGCGCCAGATAATTGTAAATTGATCTTAATTGAAAGTTTGCCCTGTAGCTGATTGACTTTTCAACTAATTACGGTAGTTAAAGAACAAACAACGCCAAGAACAGTTGAGAAAACCCTATCGGCACTTATTTTGGTTCGGAAACTGTCACATGAATAGTTTTTGTTTGCAGATATTGATCTAAGCCTTCAGTACCCATATCTCTAGTGAGCGATCCCGATTTCTTGTATCCTCCAAACGGGGTTTTGACATCACCTTCTGTAAAACCATTAATCGCAATGGTTCCACATGGCAAACGTCGAGCAAAATGAATCGCGCGATCAATGTCACGAGTAAAAACAGTCGCATGAAGACCATAATCAGTGTCTTTTGCGGAACTCAATGCATCATCAATACCGTTTACTGGCAAGATTCCAAGCACCGGCCCAAAAATTTCTTCCCTGGAAATTGTCATTTCCTGTTTGAGATCCGTGAACACTGTTGGTGAAATGAAAAATCCTGGGCCTTCTAGAAAATTACCTCCAGTCATCAATCGCGCACCTTCTTTAGTCCCCTTATCAATATAAGACATAACTTTATCCCTATGCTCTAAAGTAATCATAGCTCCTATATCTGTTTCTGGATCAAGGGGATCTCCCACACGAAACTCCTGCGTCCGCTTTACTATTCGATCAAGATATTCGTCAATTAGAGAAATATCTACCAATTGGCGCATATTGGCGGAGCAATTCTGTCCACCATTCCAGAATGCAGACATGGCTGCATGTTCAACTAGATCATCATTTATATCAGCATCATCCAGTACAATAAATGGGCTCTTACCACCCATTTCAAGACCGATAATTTTTAAGTTACTTTCACCTGAATAACGTAAGAAACGTCCTCCTACTTCAGTAGATAACGTAAACGACACTATATCAATATCGGGATGTCGACCTATTGCCTGTCCAGCGGTCTCTCCCAAGCCAGGTGTAACATTGATTACTCCTGGCGGCACGCCAGCCTCACTGGCAAGCTCTGCCAGATAAAGTGCGGTCAACGAAGTTTGCTCCGCGGGCTTAACAATCACTGAACATCCTGAAGCCAGTGCGGGAGCCATTTTCAAAGCTACCATTAAGAGAGGAAAGTTCCATGGAAGGACAAGCCCCACAACACCAGCCGCCTCTTTCAAAATTAGTGCTAGGGCATCCTCTCCCGTAGGAGCCACTTTTCCGAACACTTTATCGACTAACTCAGCATACCATTCAAAAAATGAAACAACTTCATTCGTTATCTCATGATGACAATCCGTAATGGTTTTTCCACTATCGACACTTTCCATAACGGCAAGAACATCACTATTGGATCGGATTAAATCAGCTAACTTCAAGAGAATCTCTTTTCTATTCTCAGGAGCAGATCGTGACCAAACACCACTTTCGAATGACATACGCGCTGCTTTCACAGCCTTGTCCACATCTTCATGCGTACAGTGTGTAATTTCCGCAACTAACTCACCTGTTGCGGGATTAATACTTTCAAGTATGTCACCAGATTTTGCCGCTACGAATTCACCGTTAATGAACGCTTGGTTACGCAATGGCAACTTAGTAAGCAGGTTATTCACCTGGGTCTTTGTTAAATTAGTCATATCTCTATTTCCTTCGGAAAAAAATTACACCTAGAGTTTATACTAGACCCAGTATAAGCAGTACCTCCCTATGACAGAAAATTCAAATTCGGATACTTTTGGCTATTAATGGACGAACCTCTTATAATCCTAGCATTCTTCTGTTAGGTTTTTAGCGATGAGCAAAAATAGAATCTTTTCTGGTGTCCAGCCAACTGGTAGCCTTCATCTAGGCAACTATCTTGGTGCAATACGAAACTGGGTACGGCTGCAAGACACCTTCGAAGCAATCTACTGCGTCGTTGATCTTCACGCAATAACGGCTACTTATGACTATAAGGAACTTGCTCATGCAACACGAGAAGTCACCGCTAGCCTTATAGCAACAGGCATCGATCCAAAAAAATCAATTATATTTAACCAATCGATGGTAAAAGAACATGCGGAATTAGCATGGCTATTCAGTTGTGTAGCAAGAATTGGATGGTTAAACCGGATGACACAATTTAAAGATAAAGCAGGTAAAAATAGAGAGCAAGCAACTGTTGGTCTATACGCTTATCCAGTATTAATGGCAGCTGATATTCTTGCCTATAAGGCAACCCATGTTCCAGTTGGCGAGGACCAAAAACAACATCTGGAGCTCACTCGTGATATTGCACAAACCTTTAACTCTAACTACGGTGTCAATTTTTTTCCCATACCTGAACCACAAATCCTTGGTTCTGCAACACGTGTTATGAGCCTGAGAGATGGGACCAAAAAAATGAGTAAGTCAGAAGACTCCGATTTATCAAGAATAAATCTTACGGATACAAACGACCAAATAGTTCAGAAAATTCGTAAGGCTAAAACGGACCCCAATCCATTACCAGATAATATGATTGATCTAAAAGAACGCGCTGAAGCATTAAATCTTGTCACAATTTATGCCGCACTTCGAGATATCGAGATTCCGAAGGTTCTAAACGAATTTCAGGGGCATGGTTTCAGTACATTCAAACAAGCGTTGATCGATCTTACAATTGACCAACTAACGCCTATAAGAGATGAAATGAATCGTTTAACCAAGGAAGCAGGGGAAATAGACCGTGTGCTTGGTGAGGGAGCTGTAAGAGCCTCTTCGATTACAGCACCAGTGCTAGAGGAAGTTCGCAAATTAATGGGCTTCCTCAATGTTCAAAAATAAAATTAGATAATTCAATTTAGAGTATCCGAGATCATGGGATGCGTATAGGTATAGACTTAGGCGGAACCAAAACTGAGGGTGTTCTTCTGGCGGATGACGGAAGTGAGATGATGCGAATTAGATACCCCACGCCACAATCCTCGGGTTATGAAGCGATACTTACCACTGTAACTAATCTGGTAATCGAGCTCGAGACTGTAGCAAAAGAACCATGTACGGTGGGCATCGGTACGCCTGGCGCAATATCACGTAGTGATAATTTGCTGAAAAACTCCAACACTCCATGCCTTACTGATCAACCATTTCAAACTGATATCGAAGACCGACTAAAACGCTTGATCCGAATTGAAAATGACGCCAACTGTTTTGCTCAATCGGAAGCCATAGATGGGGCTGGGCAGTCTTTCGAAACTATCTTCGGCGTTATATTGGGTACGGGTGTCGGCGGTGGTATTGTCGTGCGGGAAAAACTATTGCAAGGACGGCTGCATATAGCTGGAGAATGGGGGCACAACGTTTTAGAAAAAGAAGGTCCGCTGTGTTATTGTGGTCAAAAAGGATGCGTAGAGACTTTTTTATCGGGTCCTGGATTAGTTGCGGAATTTGAGAGACTGGGAGGTTCACCAGGAGTAACTGCTGAAACAATTATCAATGAATCTGAACAGGATAATCACCTTGCGAAAAAATGTGTAGAGAATTATCTGAAGCACTTCGGCAAAGCTCTCGCTATGGTGATAAACATCCTTGATCCCCATGCGATAGTGTTAGGCGGTGGATTATCAAACTTTCATAGACTCTACACAGACGGCTATAAGGAAGTCCAAAAACATGTTTTCTGGCATCGATTTGACACACCTATTCTAAAACATAAGAATGGTGACAGCGCCGGTGTCCGTGGCGCAGCGCAACTTTGGCCTGGCTAACCTACCAGCGACCAGCAATTAAATAAATTAGTCTAAATATGAAATTAAACTAACTGGCAAACAATCTATTTTAGACTGCAATTGACGTTATCAAGACAGGCATACTGACAAAACCAAATCGTCCTTCGTGATTGGCAGCTTCCAGCTGCTCTTGCCATTGCTTTACATCGGAGATATCCATACCATTATTAACCGCAAAAATAGAAATTAATTTTGACGCCCATAGCGCAAACGAGTTCTTATGCAATGTCTGGTTAATAAACCCGATCGGTGTAGAATTGATAACAGTAAAACCGCTATTTTTAAGCTTTTGTGGTAATTCCATAGGTAACATCTGGTGAAAACAATGAGCCCGAAATACTTCATGAATTTTGTCATTAAGAGCAGGATCCGGACCATAAAAGCGCCAATGATCCCAAAGTACCGATATTGAGCTAAAACGACCGCTTTTCTTTAAAACCCTCCTAATCTCACCAATCGCTTTGTCAACGTCACTCACGTATTCTAAAACTTGGGTTGATGTAACAGTATCAAAAGTTTCATTTTCAAAAGAAAGTTCCGTTGCAGAATCCTGAGCAAATTCCACATTATCCAAATTTTTACATAACTCTCGAGCAGCAGAGATCTGATTAACACTTGGGTCAACACCTACCACTCGACCATTAGAGCCGACCGCAAGTGCTAACTCTCGTGTTAGTTGTCCTCCACCACAACCAAGATCCAGAATATCATGGCCGGATTCCACGGCTAGAGATTCAAACATAGATTTCCGTCGCGCTATACCTTCTAGACACTGCGAAATTTTACGTTGAAGCTCTCCAGCTTCGTTTTCAAAATCCATATTTTACTCCCTCGTTAAATCTGTTTTTTAGTTTTCCATTAAAGATCGCTGTAAAAAATAGCCTTATCTATAACATTGTATCTTCTATTGCATCAACTGCCTTAGAATCATGAATAAAAAAACACTACAATCGTTTATCTGCTTCCCAAATACCATCAATTTTTCTACCATTGGAGAAAGTATAGACTCCTAATCCATGTCTTTTATTGTGTCTAAATTCACCGGAATAAAAATCGCCATTTGCAAACGTATAGAAGCCCTTCCCATGCCTCTGGTCATTCTTCCATTCACCTTCGTAATAATCTCCATTTGCAAAGGTAAGTTTGCCTTTTCCATGCTTTTTATTATTCTTCCATTGGCCAACATATTTTTCCCCTGTCGAAAATGTATAGACTCCCTGCCCATTAAATTTATTGTCTCTAAATCCTCCTGAATAAATATCTCCAGATGCGAAAGAATAAATACCCTTTCCCTGGCGCTTATCATTACTAAATTCGCCGATGTACCGATCTCCATTAAGGAAATTTAAGGTACCTTCTCCATGCAATCTGTTGTATCTAAACGCTCCGCTGTATTCATCCCCACCATAATAGGTATAAACTCCGATTCCATGAGGAAATCCATAAGCTACTTGGCCAGTATAAACTCCAGTTAAATACGCGCGATCCATAACATGGTTAATTTCTGCAATTGCTTTTGCAGAAAATAGTGCTGAAATAAAAGATACCAACAGAAAATAAGAAAAAATAGTAATTTTTTGCATAGGACGAACTAGCGCTATATTGGCAATGTGTTATATGTTAACTTAAATAAATTCTGACATCATAACTAATATAATTTTAAAAAATTAACCGCTCAAATTAGCGCAATTAACCAAATGATCAGGAACATATTAAAATACCAAGATTGTTCTTATTAACGAGGTTGCAGGCATTCTTTAATACCTAACCTTAAGGCCCAGATCCAGATCACCTATCCAATATGTTTGATTACATAGCGAAGTCCTCTAGCAGTAAAAAATCAGCGGCATGCACAATAGTCACCTTTCTGATTGTTTCTGTACTTTTTTCCGTAACAGCACCTAACCTCAATTCAGTCACTACAAATGAACAATCTGAGTTTCTACCGAGAAATTCAGAAAGCCTTCAGGTGTTGGAAATCATTCAAGCAGAGTTTGACTCTGCTTCCGGCATTCCGGCAATTATTGTTTTGGACTCCCGCCATGAGCTAACTACTGAAGATGTCGATATTATTGCTAACTATACCGAACGTCTTCGTAAGAACGATCGGCCATCTGCATTAGAGCAAATTTTATCCCCAACTGACAATCCTTCAGTGATGACATCAATGATGTCTAAAGATGGCACCGCCATGCAAATTTTGGCAACCATAAAAGGCGTGCCAGCAGATCCAGAATTTAGCGAATCCGTGGATTGGTTGAGAAGTGAATCCAAGAAAATTCTCGAGACTGAACAACTTCAAGTTTCAGTAACCGGCCCCGCTGGGATTGTCACTGACGCTGTAAAAGTATTTAGGAGTATTGATCTTAGAGTAACCATAACAACCGTTATTTTAGTATTTGTCCTTCTTTTAATAGTCTACCGATCATTACTTCTTGCAGTCATTCCGTTATTCATTATCGGTGGCGCACTGGTTTGCGCACGAGCTATCGCGTCTCTTTTGACCCAAAATTTCGGTCTTGCACTTAACGATCAAATAGCATCCATCATGTCAGTGCTTTTGTTCGGTGCCGGAACCGATTTTACACTTTTCATTGTATCTCGTTATCGCGAAGAGTGGCAAAAACTAGGCCCAACACATAAATGGAAGGCAATGAACTATGCTATGAGAAAAGTCGGGCCCGCCATCGCAACGAGCGGTGGCACGACCATAGTCGCAATGCTGGTATTACTATGGGCATCCAATGGAAGTTTTATTTCACTAGGCCCAATGCTGGCAATCGCTGTATTAGTGATGCTAATTACAGCCCTTACGGTTGTTCCAGCAGTTGTAGTTTCTTTAGGCAAGACTGCTTTCTGGCCCATGGATCCGTTTAAATACAAAGCGAGCTCCTCTCGCTTTTGGAATCGTGCATCATTGTTAATTTCACATGTTCCAAATCGGATTTTTCTGATTTCTTTTTTTCTACTTACGGTGGTTGCCCTAGGTAGCATCTTTTTAAAACCAAGTTTTGGTTTTATCAATGGCTTTCCGGACACAGCAGATTCGAAAATTGGCTATAACATCTTGAAGACTAAATTTCCTGCTGGCGATCTGGCCCCAACTATAATTTTAATAGAATTTGATGGTGAAGAATTGCCATCTCATTTAATTAAATTTGAAGAATTTTCTAAAAGACTTTTAGATCATCCTGGTGTAATTAGAGTTGCTGGCCCGACCCGACCAAATGGTAAAGCAGAGTTTTTCATAAGCGATGAAATCCAGGCTTCGCTTATATCTATGCAAAAATCAAACCCTGAAATAATAGATTGGGTAAGTGCTCTACAAAATAGCTCGTCCCAATGGCCTAGTCTTTCGCCCATTCTTTTTCAATTGCCACGTTTTCTCTCGAGAGATAATTCAATCGCCCGTTTCGAAATCACTTGGGATGAAGATCCATATGACAATGAAACTATATCGAACATTGGTATCTTCAAAGATAATATTAAAGGTTTTTCCAAAAAATCGGGTTTGGAAAGCAACGAGGTAATAGTCGGAGGTGAAACTGCCACTTACTATGATATCAAAAAATCAACGATACGAGATCTACTTCTAGTCGGACCGCTGATCCTCCTGGTAGTCTGGTTAATTTTAGTTGCCTTACTCAGAAGCCTAGTAGCTCCGACATATTTAATATTGTCAATTCTATTAAGCTTTGGCTCTGCCTTTGGGATTACGGTCCTCTTTTTTCAATTTGTATTGGGCCAGGCCGGTGTCGCTTTTGAGAATCTTATGTGGATGTTTGTTTTCCTAATTGCATTAGGGGCTGACTACAACATCTATATGATGTCACGCATACAGGAGGAAGTAACATTACGCGGAATAAAGAATGGCATACAGGAAGCTGTGTCCCGAACCGGCGGAGTCATAACATCAGCTGGTCTCATACTGGCAGGGACATTTATGGTGCTTTTCACACTGCCACTGCAACCTATATCACAGCTGGGGTTTGGTGTCGCAATCGGTGTCCTGATTGACACGTTTGTTGTCCGAGGCTTCTTAGTCCCCAGTATGGTCGCAACGATTCGTCACTTGAGTTGGTGGCCGAATCCACTGCACAAAAAGTTACATTGGTGAAGCTTATCTGCACTATGAATTAAATCCTGAATGAAAACCCAATTAATCGATAAACCGGAAAATGAAATTTAGGCAGGGGAATAAAAAATATCAGAGAATCGAATGTTTGTTTAGTTGTCAATTATGAGTAACAAAAAAATTCTATCTAATGGTAGAATTGTCTATCTATAAAATTGAACGGGGACCCCGTATGAACTTAAAGGTAATTTTTAAGATTGATGCAATAGTTGCACTGATTAATGGCTTAGGTCTGCTTTTTATGACAGCAACTTTTCTTGAAGCGGCTAATTTTGAAGCTACAAAAGATTTGAATACCGTTGGTCAATTCACTGGTGTAACCTTTTTATTCTTGGCTCTTCTCACATGGAGGATACCTGATATTGTTAAAGATGGTGTGAACTCGCTGGGCCGATTATATGCCATTGGTCATGGCCTCTGGTTCTTAATAATTGGATATCACGTACTGATCGGTGCAGCATCAGGCCCAACAGCTTGGATAAATATCATCGTCACGGCAATTATTGGCATCCTCTACGTTACAGGCAGTCGGAAACCTGACTAGTTAGAGCCATCATAATTACGTGGACTAAACGCATGCCAGGAGACGAGATTGGGGGGGGCTTTGCCAAATACGAAGCCCCTGCTTTTTTTTCAACACCCAATATTTTGTGACTGCCTCAATCTATCTTCGATTTAGCATTTATGCTGTTTCCATTAAATCGTAAACTCGCAAATCTTATCCATGAGAAACAATCGATTTAACGTAATCTTTAAACTTAAATAAATGAACTAAATACCTTCACATCTTTGAAAAAATTTTAGTATCATTGTAAATTGACACAAACCTTTAAACACTCTTAATTTGGAATAAAAAATGCGGATACAAAAAATAGTTTCAGTTTCAATTTTACTCTTTCTTTTTGTCTCAACATCAATCCGTGCGGAAGAACATCTGGTCAAATTATTAACCACAGCATCCAATGGTGAAACCATGGTATTCGAGCCAGGCTTCCTACAAGTATCAGTCGGCGACACTATCGTATTCGAGCCGGCTGACGCGTCTCATAATGCTGAATCCTTTTTTGCTCCTACACCCGATGCAAATTTTTACACAGAATTGGGAGTAACAGAATCCATTGTAATGACTCAAGAAGGAATCTATCTTTATAAATGTACTCCTCATTTTATGCTCGGAATGATTGGCGTAATCCAAGTAGGCGAAGCTTTAAATAAGGTTGAGGCTTTAGCAGCCTGGGATGAAAGGAAGGAGGCTTTAGTCATGAATCAAGATCGAATGGATATATATTTAAAACAAATTAAATAACACTTAAATATGATATTGATAAAAAAACCCCGATTCAACGGGGTTTTTTTATTTTTTCAATAAGGATTAATTGAAAAGAGAGAATATCGCGAAAGAAATAAATGTGAAACTAGGCAAACGAGCGTCATTATGATTCAATTCCAATATCCACAGATACAAAAACAAAATACCCCAAAACACTACGGATCTTCGGCTTTGATAATACCATGTTAGCACCAGCGTACCCCTTCCTACTCTTTATTTTTGGCGGACTAATAGGGGGCTTGATCAGCTGGTATCTCTCTTTTAATTTAAAAAAGAAAGACGCACTTCTTAATAAAAACAAGTCTGATTCTGAGACAACAAAACTTCTAACTGAACTTGAGACCGCTAAATCTAAAGTAGATACACTTACTTCAGAAAACAACCAATTGCAAATTAATTCTGATAGTCTCCAAATTTCTCTAAGCAAGTTGAAAACGGAATATGCTGTTTTAGAAGAATATTCGAAGCGACTTCCAACTTTTCAAGAAGATCTGGAAAACACAAAACAACTCTTATCAGTGGAAGAAAAAAGAAGCACAGAACTTCAAACTCGCCTAGAAGAAAAGACTAAATCTCTAGCCGAACAAGCAGTCTTCATCCATGACGCCAAAGCTGCCCTAGCTGCTGAATTTCAAATTGTTAGTCAAAAAATATTTGAAGAAAAAAGTGAAAAATTCACTCAACAAAATAAAAATTCTCTGGAAGCATTGCTTAATCCATTTCGGGACCAAATTAGCACGTTTAAAAAAAAGGTCGACGATGTTTACGATAAGGAAACTAAAGACCGAGTTGCTTTAAGCCAGCAAGTATACCAATTAAAAGAACTTAACCAGCAGATGTCTCAAGATGCTATTAACCTCACTCGGGCACTCCGAGGGGAATCGAAAACACGTGGTAACTGGGGAGAGGTCATCCTTGCTACAGTACTCGAACGCTCAGGTCTGCGAGAAGGCCGAGAATATGAGACACAACTTAACCTTGAAAATGAAGAAGGGGCGAAATTACAGCCCGATGTTGTCATTCATTTACCAGAAGAAAAGGATATCGTGGTCGATTCGAAGGTATCACTTGTTGCTTATGACAATTATTCGAACACTGACCAAGAAGATGAACGCTCCACCGCACTTAAGCAGCATTTGCTCTCGATTCGCAACCATATTAAGGATTTGAGTAATAAAGATTATCAAGAACTTAAAGGTTTAAATACTTTAGGTTATGTCTTGATGTTTGTTCCAGTTGAACCGGCATTTCTTTTAGCTGTTAGCGAAGACCCGGAATTATTTAATTTTGCTGCAAGTAAAAATATTTTCATCGTGAGTCCTTCAAATTTGTTGGTAACCCTGAAGACAATACATGCAATGTGGCAATATGCATATCAAAATGAAAATGCTGTTGAGATTGCTCAAAAAGCGGGTCAAATGTATGACAAATTCGTCGGATTTGTTGAATCAATTGAATTGATCGGAAACCGACTAGACCAAGCTAGCGACGCATGGTCAAAAGCACACAATCAATTACTAACTGGCAAAGGTAATTTGATTAAAAGAGCAGAGGATCTAAAACAAATGGGAGTTAGGAGTAAAAAAGAGCTACCCATAGAGACTGCTCCTGACGAAAGCTGAACTCACTTTTTGTTTGTAAAAAATAACGATCTAATTTCGATAAAGTCATCATCCAGAATGGAAAGGCTCCAAACTTTTATGGATTTCATCAGATCTAGTGCCCGATGGAATATCTTTATCATAGCAATTACAACGTTAGCAGTATCCTTTGAAATTTTTTACCAGTCTAACGGAGCTGGAACTCTTGATTGGAATGACTGGCTATTTTGGGCAAAGCAAAACTACGAAAAAATCATTTCAAGTAGAAATCTATTTTCCCCGGTCATTAGTCCAGTTCAAGGTTTATTTGGGCTAAGCTACCCACTCAATCCTTTTTTCAATCCCCTTTGGTTAATTGCTGTTTTGATCGACGAAACAACCACAGCCCATAGACTTACCACTGCCATTATTTTTGTACTTTTCGCTACGATAATGACCGTAATACTTTTTTCAAAGCTTCAAAACCTGTGGGCACGATTATTGATACTTTTCTTCACTTTGAATATTTTTTTTCAAGATTTCCTGCCTTTTGCACAACTCTTTTTATATCCAAAAACTACCTTCTCATACTTTCGTCTGATGCCCCCACAAAACTTGCTTTTGGTAGAAGCATTAATCCTATTCTACTTTGCAACAAAACCAGGCTCCAACAAATCAAATATCTTTATTGTGGTGGTCATTTCTGTAATTGGCATCATTAGTGATCCGTTCTACTTTTTCTTATATTTCACACCGATAGCGCTGGTATTAGGGTTCTATTATTTACTGAATATAAGAAATCGTTGGAAAGAAACTTTACAATATCTGATAATCATATTTGCCTTGTTCATCATGGGGACTATTGAATACCCTCTACTTTTACAACAAAATATCGCAAGAACTGTATTTAACGATAGCCTGTTCCACTCCATCAAAGTTGTCAATACCTCATCCTTCGTTTTTCAATCTCCTCAAAATATCCTATACAGCTTCGTTATTCTAATCGGACTTGGTTATTTGGCTGCCAAGAAAAAAGATACCCTGGCGATATCAATCCTGGGGATAAAAATTATATTTATCGTACTGGGAATCATCTATCTTGCCACCTCTATTAATTTCAATTTCATGCCGCCACTGCATACATTTGAAGTCTCACTAATACCTCTCTATTTTATTTTTGGAGCAAAAGGTATTGAGGCAATGCTAAATGATATTAATTTCTCACGCGCTGTTAGGAATTTTTTCGGATTTCTGATTTTAACGCTGGCGCTTGGTTTTAGCGTTTTAAAAGTCGCGCATGCTTTTACAGCTGAAAGCAGACAGCGCGATGTCATCAATCCTTACCCAGCATCAACTCAACTTGTCATAGATGAAAAGCTCCAAAAAATGATGCGCGGCTCCATTAGTTTTGCGATTGGAACCGATGGTTCACAATTTAACGAAAACAATGGCCTACCATTACGCTTTGGCATTGAGAATCGCCTCTTCGTTCAAAACAATGAAGGAAATTACTTCTTTCAACGATATGGTCGAACAACTTCGTTAATCAGTTACTGGATAAACGGCTACCGTACATTGGAAGAAAATAACCACTTAACGAACCCTTTTTATGTTTATTTTTTTCGGAGTTTGTTCATGCGAAACAAGGATTACTATGGCACGAACGGCAACTATTTTACTCGTCCACAAGCACATCTCTACGCTATGCTAGGCGTTCAATACTTGTTTACTGATCACGTATCGGATTACGGGTTCGCAGATCAGATGCTGTTAGATGATGAACAATTCTTTTTGCATACGATTGACGGGTTTAATTTCGGCCAATATTCCCCAACCAAATTTCATTATGTGAGTGATGCGAAGACAGCTATAAAAATTATGGAGGAGAATAATTTCGATGCATCCAAACTTGTACTTGTTCATGAGAATACCAAAAATTTTCTGTCTAAATACGAGCTGGTGCCCTCACACTACGGGGAAATCGACTATATAGATAATGAAGTCATCTTTGAAGCAACATCTTCAGGCACCAGTCTTAATGTACTTCCGATGTTATTTTCTAATTGCCTTGTAGCAGAAGATGACTATCGTCTAGTACGCGTAAATCTTATTTTGACTGGCATTATTTTTGAGAAACAAATTAGAACAAAACTTGATTTCAAGGGCCCACCATTTAGAAACAAATGTTTATCGGACGATATTGCGGAAATTGCTGAATTTGATCTAAAAAGTAACTATTTTCCATATCCTAAGATGTATGATAAAACAAATAAAAACTTGCTTCGTGAGTATGTCATTGAGCTAATTGATTCATTCGGTTTGTACAATTCGCTGGTATCTATGGGATGGAACTTGGATGAATGGGAAAAGCGGAAGCTCAAATAACAGGTAACAAACCTAAAGACGTTCATTAAATTATTAAAGGAGGATAATCATGTCTAACTCTAAACGAATAGTTCTCGTCGTTAATCTTGAAGTTCACGAGACTCATTTCGATGCCTATTTAGAGCAAATTAAACTACATGCACATAATAGTGTTCAATTGGAACAAAATTGCCTGCGGTTTGAGGTTCTAATTCCCGACGAGTCGATAAATAATATCATTCTCGTTGAAGTCTATACTGATGATGAAGCATTGAAAACGCACGCTGATTCTGAACATATGGCGAAGTACCGAAAACTCACAAAGGGAATGGTGACGAAAAGCACCATACATCGTTGTAACCCCGCATATCCCTAATCTTTATATCAAGAAATCAAGGATCATGGTAAACGCACGCCTTGGCGCCATTCCCAAGGCATAACAAACTCTCCGGACCACAAGCCAATCTTATTTTGCCTTGCCTCTTCCTCTTCTGTGATGTAATCCGACGAATAATAACGGTATGCAAGAGCCATTCCCTTTCTTACCAAGATACTATTTATATTGCCATGATGTGAGAAACAAACTGCCAACAACCGATCATACCTGTCGTAAACGTTACCTATACATCTCACAGACTTCTCGTCTATCAGATGTGCGGTCATCTCTGCGGATTCTCTGCCGCACTTCCAAATTGAGTCATTTCGAGTGCATGTTTGATGTAATTCCGGAGTATCGATACCACTCAGACGAATACGCAACGCTCCAATTTGGATTGTATCACCATCAATAACTTGGGCATATCCAGAGACATCTGGGTAGATAGAGTTTGAAAAAGCTATTAAAAAAGAAACAAAACAGATTCGCCAAAGCATTTGTTTATTGCCTGACTAAATAATCAGACACTATAGCCGTAAAAATCAGCAATCCGCCAAAAATTGTTAAGGTTGTTGGAATTTCTCCAATACCCCACCACACCCATATCGGGGCAAGCAACGGCTCCACTAAAGCCAGTAAACCAACTTGTGCCGCTGGTACAAAACGCGCGCCAAGCACCATCAAAATAAATCCAAAACCTATTTCAAAAACCCCTAGAAAAAGTGAAATTGACAAATCGTTAACTGAAATATGGAAATCCGAAATAAAAAATATTGAAATTAGTGCGGTCACTAATCCAGCAATACAAAGAGCGGGCAACATATGAACTTTCTGGGATCGTCTTATTAAAATGACGCTTACCGCATAGGAAACTGGAACCCAAAGTGCAATTAAATTCCCAAGAGCACGACCACCTGCTATCCCATTAACTACCATCAGCATTAAACCAATAGTGGCAATCCCTATTGCAATCCATGTGCTCTTATTAACAAATTCTTTTAGAATCCACCAACCTAGTACAGCAGCAAAAAGAGGCGCCGCACTAAAAACAAATAACGCATTAGCGACAGTTGTGTTCAAAATTGCGAATACAAAAGCAACAAATCCAGTTCCTTGAAAGAGTCCAAGGAGTACATCATTAATACCTATTCTTGAAAAAGTCTCTCTGGCACTAAAATCTTTTCTTACTGCCATATAAATAAAAACTGTTACTGTGAAAGCTATAGCCCGGTAAAAAAGTATTTGCCATCCATCAGCCTCAGCAATATACCGTAACCCTAAACCAGAGATACTAAGACATAAGCCTGATAAGGCTAGCATTAATACTCCTTTCAGATACATATTTCTATCATCAATCATTATTTGACCCTACCGTCATCTCACATTCAATTTTTAGTCTAAATTAATTAAATGCTTTTTCCTAACCGCGAAAAAAATAAAAACAGTTGCTAACAAACAGTATCCAGAAAAAACCATACAGATAGCATCTACATTAACATCTAAATCCATCAAGCCACCCATTATAATTGGTCCCAATGCAGATCCAAACAGAGCGACTGGCGTCGCTAAGCTTCTTATAGCTCCAATGAATTCGACACCGTACAACTCGGGCCAGAGTGCGGACATTGTTGGGTAGCAAAGGCCGCTGTTTATACCAAGTAGAAACATATAGAGAACCACTACCCACGTCGAATCAGATAAACTAATTACCAAAAGCGCAGCAACAATTGGAAGCAAAACAAAAGGGGCAATTCTAATCGCACGATACCTATCAATAAGCGGTCCAGTTAGTAATGTTACAAATAGAGTGACGATCGAATAGATAACATAATTTCCAGTAATCCATGTATGCGACCAACCTTTTTCATTAGCAAGATTTATATGATGAAAAAACATAGCTGTTACAACAATATCTGTAGCAATAAATCCAGGAAGCAGGAGATAAAACCGTCGATCCCTCAAAACTTGTCTTCGATTCCATGACTTTTTTTTATTCATGGAATGATTATTCTCACTTTTGATCTTCTCTATATGCATCTGATGTCGATTCGAATGCCCTCTTAATAACCACAAAGCCAGTGGGATAAAAAAACAACTACAAATAATAGCAGCTCCCACGTAAGTCCATCGCCAACCCACCATAGAAATTCCTAGAACAGCAATCAACGGCAACAGTGAGCCACCAACTGTTGCGCCCATCATTGACAATGATATTGCGCGTCCTCGATCGCTTTCAAAATATCGTGACATAGTAGTGGTAGCTATATGCATGGCCAGACTTTGACCTGATTGACGCAAGAGGAAGATTGCACCAATAAGCATTAACATACTTACTGTGGTCGACATAAAAACACATGAAACAGTTAAAAGTATCAACACGAAAAGCGTATAACGCTGTAGAGAAAACTGATCTATCAAAGCTCCAGACCAAGTTAGGAGAACCGCACTCAACACGGTCCCGATCATATAGATAGTTCCCCATTCTGTGTGACTCAAATTAAATTCAGTTTGTATTTCTGGCCCAAATACGCCAATGAAATAGGTCTGTCCGAAACTCGAGGACAACGTCATAATAAAACCAAAACCTATCAATCTAGAATGATTAGATACAAGCGAGATATATGACGTAAGTGGCAAAAAACGAAAACTCTGCAACGTAAAAATTGGCCTACTCCTTAAGTCAAAGTGTTGTGCTTGGCTTACCCTAATTGTTTTGTTATCTTAAACCTCATCTATTAAAACTCCTAATTTTTGCTTCATTCTAGACAAATACTGCATAGGCACAGAAATGTTCGGTAGCATTCTCACATTGGAAGAACACATACTTATAACTGAAAAAACGCCAGAAATATTACCTAAATACACCTATGATGAAACATTACCAGTTAAACATTACTAAGGAAAATCAGTGTAAGCCTGCTAGGCTCCTCGTTTTAGGGTCGCAGCAATATAAACATCGTACCCAAAAGACCATATAACAAAGTAAAATAAAAAATTACCATCGGCTGGATCGGAAACAATAATGAAAACTGTACTTGAAGTTAAACAGCTTTGTAAATCATATCAAAAAAATATCGTGGCTGCCCACAATGTATCCTTCTCTATCAGAGAGGGTGAATTTGTAACATTGCTGGGACCTTCGGGTTGCGGAAAAACAACTACTCTACGGATGATAGCTGGCTTTGAATTCCCAGATTCGGGACAGGTTGTGCTGGATAAACAAGAAGTGAGTGATCAGCCCCCATACAAAAGACCTGTCAATATGATGTTCCAAGATTTCGCCCTATGGCCACATATGTCTGTTGAAAAAAATATTGGTTACGGACTAATGATTGCTGGAGAAAAAAAGGCCACTATCTCTGAGAAAGTAATGAAAGTATTGGACTTAGTAGATCTTAAGCAAAAAGCGGCAAACTTTCCTCAAGAATTATCGATCGGCCAAAAACAACGAATTGCGCTTGCCCGCGCTATAGTAAATGAACCGCGTCTCTTGCTCTTGGACGAGCCCATGTCTGCGTTGGATGCCAAACTAAGAGAAGCAATGCAGACTGAGCTTCGAGAACTACAGAAAAGCCTACAAATTACTTTTGTCATGGTGACCCATGATCAAACAGAAGCAATGAGAATGTCCGATCGGATCATTGTCATGAAAGCTGGGAAAGTTGAGCAAATAGGCACTCCTACTGAACTGTATGAAACCCCGAGATCACCCTACGTTGCAGATTTTCTTGGGCAATCAAATATTCTTGACGGAAGAATTAATAATCAGGCAGGAATCAGCTTTGCTGAAATTGCTGGTGGTCAATCACTTACATTGAATAATCGATCTGAACATATCCAAGACAAAACAAAGGTAATTATTTGTATACGACCCGAAAAAATAAAAATTGAACCGAAAAATAAGGAGAATCCAGAGAACGCCAACATCGTAACGGGAACGGTTGTAAATTCTGCATACAGTGGAAACAGTATTCGTTATGTAATTGAAATTGATCCACAAACAAGAATTACGGTAGACCAACAATTGGTGAAATCCATTAATAATTCTGACGTGGCGGAATTCGGCGATAAAGTTGATTGCTTAATTCCATCTGACGCTATATCAGTTTTTTTTGAATAAGACTAAAACTCAACATCTCTTAATATTGTGGCTAATCACATAAGGAAACGTCTAATCTTTTGGTCTGTTGTTTCCGGTCCATTTATTTGGTGGGCTTTCGTTCTTTTAATTCCATATCTGATTATGTTTGCCCTGAGTTTTTACACTAGAAAATTTCCCTTTCATGTCCCAGACCTACAACTTGGAAATTATCTAACCCTAATTACTGACCCTCAGTACTACACAGTTTTCGTTCGAACTATACGAGTCGCTTTTTCCGTCTCTATAGTGTCGTTTCTTTTATCATTTCCACTCGCATATTTTTTGGCAAGGAAAATAAAATCGGTTAGGCTGCAACTCCTTCTCTATGTTGCTACGATAATTCCTTTATGGGTCTCATATCTTTTGCGAGCGTATACTTGGAAAACAATCCTTGGTAGCGAAGGCGTTCTCAATTCTTTCTTCATCTGGGCTGGATTTATCGAGGAACCAGTTGCATTCCTTTTGTATAACCAAGCTGCGATGATAATCACTATGTCCTATATTTTTATGCCATTTATGGTGATGCCCATTTACGCATCTTTAGAAAAGATACCAGACAGCCTCATAAATGCATCAAAAGATCTTGGGGCTGGACGTTTTGCATCTTTTATTAGAATAACATTCCCACTTTCAATGCCTGGAGTTCTTGCGGGTTTCACATTGACCTTCTGCATGGCATCAGGTGATTTTATTTCTCCCGTCTTAGTAGGTGGGCCTTATTCCAATATGATTGCCAACGTTGTAACCTCACAATTTGGATTGGCGATGAATTGGCCTTTAGGATCTGCCATCGCGGTAGTGCTTCTATTTATTGTTTTATTAGTCATTTCAGTATCGGATCGATTCGAACGCACTGGCCGAGTCAATCTAAGCTAGAACATCTGATAGGAATACATTTTGAAATTAAAATCTGGCTTTAAGTTTGACTTTTGGAACACCGCGATAGGGTTAACAGCATTTATAGCATTTAGTTTTCTATATCTTCCAATTGCGACATTAATTTTGTTTAGTTTTAATAGCAACAATATTACTAAATTGCCTCTCACTGGCTGGACTCTCGACTGGTATGTGAAAGCACTCACTAATCAAGACCTTTTAACAGCTCTATGGAATAGCATAATCGTTGCTATTGCGACAGTAATAATTTGCCTAATTATCGGTGTACCTACAGCATTTGCGCTTGATCGGTTTAGTTTTCCAGGTAAAAAAATTTTTAGACGGTTAGTGCTATTACCAATTACGTTGCCTGGAATCATTACCGGTGTATCAATTCTTAGTTTTTTTTCTATGGTCAACATACCATTAAGTCTCTGGACTGTGATCATTGGTCATGGTACTGCTTTCACAGCAATAGTGGTTACTAGCCTTTTTGCTCGCCTTCAACGTTTTGATCGAAGACTTGAGGAAGCGTCAGCGGATGCAGGTGCTCATCCGTGGCAAACTTTTTTCTTTATTACACTCCCAAACATACGGACTGCTCTGATAGGATCAGCATTGATATCATTTACCCTTTCATTTGACGAGATACCCGTAACATTTTTTCTGACAGGTCGTGACAATACTCTGCCTATGTACATTTGGTCTGTGGTTCGAAGAGGAATTACGCCAGAAATAAATGCCATTGGCACAATTATTGTCGTCTTCTCTATAGTAATAATATTTATATCTGTACTCATGATCAATGACGATAAAAAATAATTAAGTTATAAAGTAAAAATAATTGTCATTCACCAGACCCTAGCAAGTTTTGAATGTTTAAGACCTAACTATGAATTCATTCCAAACAGATTGTGACGCATTAAATTAAACGCCGACTGTTTATCAAACATGGATAATATTCCCGCTGCAGCCAGAACATAGCCTCTATCAATGATTAGCTGTGGAGATACCGGAGTAAGAGCCTCTTTGGGTTGTCGATCCAACGCAGCTGTCATGACCATATTTCCAATCTCACTATGAGCAAGAACTCCTCCAGTTCCAATTAAAAGTGGTAGTTCTCGAAGATTAATACCCTCTTGAAACATATCTATTCCTTGGTTTGGAATATATACCGCATGCGCCTTGCCACAATGGCGCTCAATTGATAATGTTGCACAGGAAACAGCGAGAATCTCATCTATTTTTTTATCCAAATTTTTTGTTGGCAAAAAGGAAGGGTCAGTCTGCCGTTGATTAATTGCGTCAATCAATTCGTCCTCATCTATTTTATGCCGTAAGGCCGTCTCAACTATCCAATTCTTGTCAACTCCAAATGCGCTCTTAGAACTCCAGCGCATACCTAGATCACCCTGAACAGAACGTTTCAAAGGAGGATAAATAACACCTCGAACATTAACTTTATGCGAATGGTCTGCCTCTACTGTTGCCGAATGAATATCAGTAGTAGCACCACCTATATCAATAGCTGCCACAGATCCAATTCCCTCCGATAATTCTGTCCCTTTAGACAATAGGTCCACCGCTATTAATACCGCTTGCGGAGTTGGCAAGATTACTGATTGACTGAATTCATTTGACTGGCTTAACCCCTTACCCATAATAACTTTCTCGATAAAAATTCGACTTATAGCCAATCGTGCAGGTTCAATATTCATATTAGTAATATCGGGTAAGACATTGGCGGTAATCACAATATCAGAAAAAGATTCCGTAAGAATCTCTGATATCTGTTCTGCAATTTCGCTATTACAAGCAATGATGATAGGGATATCAAAATGAAATTCTGACAATTTCCTTGCATTACTCAGAACCTGATGAGTTTGACCGCCATCAGTTCCTCCAGAAAAAAGTAAGATGTCCGGAGCCAATTTATTTATCATGTCAATAGAGGGCTGATCTAACCTTCCGCTTAACACCAGATCTACTTTAGCTCCGGCATTCAATGCTGCTTGTCGAGCTGCCGTTGCGGTATAGTCATCCACAAGCCCAACAGCTGCTACTGATAACCCGCCTCCTGCACTTGATGCGGCAAGTGGAGTAATTAACTCTTGGTTCAAAAAAATTTTGGCGCAGGCCTGATTGAGAGCTTTTTCATAACCCTCAATAACATCTGTATTGACTGTAGTGTGCGCTTGCCCATTCGCTAATAAGAATCCTGTCCCCAATTCAACTAACGCTACTTTGGTAAACGTACTTCCAAAATCGACTAATGCGGTAACTTCATTTTTCATCGATTATTGAGATAATTAAAATTTGAGTTAACGGAGTTCTCCCAGTAGATCTTCCACAGTATCAGGCGTCATAATGCCGATCTTATGTAGATGTTCGCGTACATCTACTGGGACATCAGACCCCTCAATGTCCTCATTCAGAACACCACCCATAAATACCGACGACTCTAATCCAGCTTCTTTCATGGACTCAACTAGAGTGGTTCCAAAGCTTCGTGCTACCCCATTATGAGTTGTTATTACAATTGCATCTGCATCTGTCTCAAGAGCAACTTTGACTATATCTTCTGGATCACGGTTGATCCCAAAATCAACCACCTTGCTACCCACGGATTCTAAGGTTGATGTCAGTAGAAATTTTGCGAACTCATGGACATCTGTAGACGCCACAACCACTTTCTTGTCTCGCAGTTGTTCATCTGGATTCATTTTAGCCACACTCTCAAGAATTGCTCGACGTTTTTCCATAGTCTGGCGTACCAGATCTGTTTCCAGAACTGGCTTATGACCCCGGAGATAGCTGTCGTCTCTCGCACCAACGCCAAACAATTCTTCACATTTTTCGGGTCCTAGCAATTTCATCACGATCAGGACTCGAGCCGGATCGGTTATATCGACTCCCATTTTCTTCATTGCGTCTAACGCGTTCGAGAAAAATTGTTTGCCTCCAACAACAAGTTGATTGCGTAATTCCTCGATTTTTTTCCAGTCAATATAAGATTCAATAAGTGGCAAATACTCTTCACATTTTCGACTGATTGTTTGAACTTGCGCAACCTCCCTCCAATCAGGTATACGTTCGGTTTCGGTTACCGGTACAGCAAGTGGTGCAGTGCCTAATCTATATCGCATATCTGTCAGTTTAGACATCATTAGGTCATTAACCAGAACCGCCATATTTGCATCAAAATCTGGTGTATTTCCAATAGTATCGCCTTGCAAAAAAGATATTGGGACTCGATTTGGATTTACAGCTTCCAAGGCCAAGGTCACAGCTGACTTGATTATTGGATTTTGAGTTAAACCGCCCCACGAGTTGGCATATGCTGCGCCGATCAGATCTTCAGCAACATACCTTTCTAACATTGCCCATCCAACATAGCTGGCGTAATCATGAAAAACACCGGGATATCCATCTTCAAGGTAGGAATCAAAAACCACGCCATCACTCTTTTTTGACGCGAGAACAGCAGCTGCTTTTACTACCGAAACAACCTGGCTCGTCTCATCATCCCAATAAGGCCATCGCCAGGTATACTGGCTTAAAACACCTATGCAGGTAATGCCAACTCGAAGAGCATCAAGTGCGTTATCCAGAGATCCTGGACCACCAATCATATTGTCAGCGGCTTCTGGTTGTATGGGAACTGTTTGAGTTAACTCCCACCAGTCTTTCTCATCCCATAAACAAGGTCCAGTTTCTTGTGGTGCTTCAGCGCGTCGATCCTTGGGTAAACCCATGCGTCTCTCTGCAATTAGATTGAACCGATCGGGTGGGCGAACACCTCTAACTAAAGCATCTTCATAGATATTTTGGAGCGCCTCACGCGTTTCATCCCAAGTGCTAAGACCAATATTCATACACGTACAAGGTATTCCTTTATCGCGAGCAATTTCGCGCCACTCACGCTCCGATCGAACTCCTTTCTCTTTACAATATAAAGATTCACCAATAACAATATTCTCTCCAAGAGCCAAACCTTCAGCAACAATTTCCCGGCCATCAGGAAGATCCGACGGTATCAAATCACTAAGATCGATCGCATCCATTCTTTCTTCTCCTATCCAGTTAGAGTCCATCCGGCATCTACAAGCAGATTTTGGCCTGTCATATAACCGCTGCCATCAGATGCTAAATATAGTGCTGTTTCCGCAATCTCTTCAGGCTTACCGAGTCTGCCTAATAGCGTCATAGATAGAGCTTCATCCATATGTTCTTTCGATATACCCCAATCAGCTTCCCAATTAGCTTCGATAGGCCCAGGTGAAATTGCATTTACTCGTATGGTGGGGGCTAAATCACGGGCCAATGATGCAGTGAAAGCTCGGACAGCGCCCTTTGCTGCACAAAAAGGTATACAGACGGAATTAACCATATTATCTTGGTTCACACCGTTGCCATAAGATCCTGAAAAATTGATTATCGATCCTCTCTCCAGCACTCGCATTTGAGGAACTATAGCCTGGCACATCATCATTGTACCCTTTACATCAATCTCGAATATCTTGTCCCAATCATCAAGTTTAATGTCTTGGAATCGAACTGTATCGGCGGGATCAATCCTACCAGCAGCATTCACTAGGACATCAGCTGGCCCCAAAAAACTAGCTGATTCTGCTACGAATTCGTTAATTGAAGTCAAATCAGTAACATCTAAATTACTAACAAAAGCCTTTCCTCCCCTATTTTTGATTTCTTCGACTACCTTCTCCGCAATATCGCGACCGCGCCGAACGCCTAGAGCAATCTTTGCTCCTTCCTTACCCAATGCCATGGCAATGGCACTGCCTAACCCTCCATTTGCACCAGTCACAACTGCAACCTTTCCTTCTACTCGTCCAATCCTTTTTTTTTCTAGTGTCATTAAAAGTACCCTCTTGCAGTAAAACGATTAAAGGGCGTGATACAGATAACGTCACCTGCATCACGCCCAATTCGCAGTAAAGCATCAACCGCTTATTTAAAAAAAGCAATTAGCTACATCAACTAATTAGCGGCTTTGACAGCATTCCACAGATCAACGTATTTGTCCTGGTTTGGACTCAACTGCCAAAAATCTAGGCCCTTCGTATACTCACTATCTCGAAGATTATGGTAGTCCTGCTCCTCGGCTGTCAGGCAATCCTTGACAGCTACTGGGTTTGCTGGGGAATAACCAGCAACTTTCACCATGCCACACTGGCCTTGCGGTCCAGATATGAAATTAATCCAATCATAAGCACAATCTAGATTAGGAGTTCCTTTGACGATATTCCATACATCCTGCCAACCGTCAGCCTTCTCCACAGGTATAACTTCAGCGACCGGAATGCCTTGTTCTTTAAGCAGCGCTATTTGATAACCACCCCAAGTTTCAGACACCCATACCTCTCCTTTCGCATAGAGATCGACAAGCTCTCCAGCTGATGACCAATAATCACGAACCAGCGGCTTTTGCTCCAGTAGCTTAGCTTTTACTTGAGCTAGCTCATCATCAGTCAAGTTATACACATTTTTATCCGCGCCAAAAAGTAAACGTGCAGTAATATAAATGCTCATACTTACATCTTGAATCGCTATTTTTCCTTTCAAAGCAGGATCCCACAAGACACTGGCCGATGTTGGTGGAGTATCAAATTTATCTGTCCTATACATAAGTGGAATCGCCCCCCATGCCATCGGAACGGCATAGATGTTACCGCTCTGCTGAACGCCAGGATGATTTCTAAATGATTCAAAGGTTTCGTTAAAGTGATCTAACCGATTAGGATCCATCGCTTCTAATACTTTCATACCAGCCATCATTTGACTAAAGTTGACTGCGGGTGAAATGACATCGTAATTACGATCACCTGCTGCCATTTTTGCGACGATCTCATCATTGGATCCAACATACGTTTTTGTCAATTTGCATCCGCTTTGCTCTTCAAAAATACTTACAAAACTATCATCCGCATAACCTTCCCAAGTTAAAAGATTTACCTCACCCCCAGCTAGGGCTACGGGTGAAAGTCCTATTAATCCACCCAAAGTCACATATAGAGCTACAAGGGACGATTTACTAAAACTAAACCATTTATCCATAATTAAAGTCCTCCTTCTTAATAAATACGTTCTGTTTGAATACAGGGATCTTGAAAACCAAAACAGCCCTCCAATAATATCATATAGGCTGATCAGTGTAGCTACTTGACCAAACCATTCACTAATCGATAGGCCAATTAGTTCATTTTCATTGATTTTTTCGAGCAACTAAATTAACCGGCATTCCACCCGAATAACACTCCGGAGTGCATAAAACCCGAGGATTTTTGCCCACATATCTCTCAGCATCAACGAGAGCATCGGAAAATTTACTCATAGTACGATAGCCCAATGAACGAGCAATACCTGGTTGCTGTGCCCCTACAACATAAATTTGTGAACACCACTTTAAAGGAACGCTTCCGCCAGCAATCATCGACATTGCATGAAACGGATGATAGGTGTAGCGATTTGAATAGCTATAACAATATTCATTGTCAGTTGATATTCGAAACGCTTCATCAGACGACAAAAATTCCTCTGAACTAGAATACTCCTGTAAAGACCAAAAGGTTTCTTCATAGGAGGGGAACCAGTCCGAATTAAACCATCCATCACACCATGATACTGCGATTATTACAGCATCTGGCCTAAGCGCTTTTGCGCATCTGGAATATTGAACTCCAATTCCTAAGCCCATTAATATTGGATTTGTCCCCATTCCCGGACCATAATGAAAATCCCGAGGCATCCCTATAACTAGAATATCGGCTGGCTCGTTTAGATCTTCTAAAACGACATTAGAACGGCGGAAGGCTAAAGGCCAAGTTGATTTTTCTACTGCTTCAGTGTCACCTACTTTAACATCGAGAACATCTGCTTTCCGTCCAATTACAGCATCTACGGTGTAAAATTTCTTATCCAATTTAGACTCAATCGCTGATCCAATTGATTTAAATTGATCTCGCATGTGAGATTTTACAGCACCTCCCAGCCAATCGGATCGCAACATGGTTTTAGGTGAATGATGGCTTGCAATCGACTTCATGCCCGCTAAACCAGTTACTAACATCTTGTAACCACCTGAATAACCACCATAGGGGTTTGCAGCACAGTGCCCAACTAATATTGATATATCCGAATTCGCAACAAAACGGTTTGTTTGTACAACATTACCCATCTCATCTTTTCCTAGATGTAGAAGATTTGAATCTTCCGCATCATGATTAATCAATCGATCAGGCCAAAAGTCTTTGACTATCTCAGGTCCAAGATACCATAGCCACTCTTCTAGCGTGTTTCGCCTATGCAGTCCTTGTGCACATACTAATGTTATATCTTCAATTCGGCACCCACCCTTCACTAAGTCTGAAACAATTAAAGGAATACTGACACGCCGATGCGATAATGCTTGCGCTCCACCTTTAACTCTATCGGGAAAAACAATTGCAGCGGTTTTTCCAAAACCAGCTAAAGATACAATCGTTGGCATGTCCAGTGGATTATCCAACGCGTCACGAGTAGCAACAACCGGGTCAACTGATGGAGGATCCTCATGCGTTTCCCCATAACGCACTACAACAGAATTGTCTGGCAATTCTACGACCATGCTTTGCAACCCATAATCTAGCTTTACCTGCTTCATTTATTTGTCACTCATTCATATTGGTCACTTTTCATACATCTCAACTACTGCAGCGGTATCTTTCTTGCCAAGACTTGCTTTTCTCGCTGCCAAATTCAGCTTTTGTCCCGCCTCACTGACTTCAAGTTCAATTTCGAGCATTTTTGCGAGGGATAATCCAAGATCAACATCTTTATGAAGATTATCTATGGAGAACACTGGTGAAAAATCTCCTGATATTATTTTTGGCCCTAATTCTTTGAAGAGATTGCTAACTGTACCTGCACCACTATTTGCAATCGTCTCAAAGAACAAACTCTCATCCATGTCGGCTTTTCGACATAGCGCAAAGACCTCGCATGTAATGGAATTGATGGCCCCGAACATTAGATTATTAAGGAGTTTCACTAAGCTACCTCGGCCACATTCACCAACCGAAACTATATTGCTCGCGAAAGTACTAAGAATAGGGCGCACTCGCTCAATGTCATTTTGTCTACCACCAGTAGGCAATGTCCAATTACCATAACCAGAGGGTCGACCTAAAACTGGGCAATCCAAGTATCCAACCCCCTTTGCATAACAAATCTCAGAATTCTCCTGTGAGGTAGCTGGGTCAACCGTGCTGGTATCTACTATAGTTGAGCCTTTTGACGCTCCTATAAGCAATCCCGTGTTATGATTTCTCACTACCTCTTTGACATGCTCAGGTTTAGGGAGCGACATAATAACTGTTCTTGTTTGCTCTGATACTTCACTTGGCGCTTTTGCTATAGCGCACCCAAGTAACTCAGCATTCTGACTAGCTATCGGCAAAGGATCGAAGACGACGACAGAATAATTATTTTTTATCAAACAACGAGCGATTGCCTCGCCCATAATTCCAAACCCAATTAAACCAACTTTCTCCTTCATACTAAATTAAGTCTTCCAAATAGATTGTTACAACAATACTTGCGATTCATTATTTTGTATACATATATTTTATCTTAAACGAAAGTTTAAACAAACTAGGTAGCAATGCAACCAGTTGGAACTTTCAGAAAATAACTTGAAACACCAGCTGCAAAATATACGACTGTCCGGGCTACCTCATTAGAATTGGTCCAAGTCATTTTTTCTCACAAATATTGAAGAAAACTATACTAATATGACTAATAGCTATTGTAACGGCAATAGAAAATTTATGCTAAATCTTATAACTTTAGCGTAGTAAATAATAATAACTACTCAGACAAGAATTAAATATTTCTATCCTCTATAAAGATTGAAAAGCTTGAATAACAATGCGTGATTGTATATGGAGTAATGTATTTCCTAATAAATGGTTCAGTCTTTCTCAACCAAGGCCCCAAACTCCTTTTGACATTACTCTTTGAATTTGATTCGATAAGCGCAGCAAGTTTTCTAGAAAAATGTGGAAAAAAAAGAGGAAAAATTATCCGAAACATATTACTAGATCTATTTTGCCGATAAAATGATGTGGAGCCGTCTATCGCCACACATATATTACCTAGGGCGCTAGTATTCCATGAAAATTTAATATCATCAGATGAAGGGATAACCACGTCTTTTGACGAAAAACTAACTACTTCTCCATGTCGATAAGCGATACGAACAGGGAATATTACTATCATATTACCTATCGTCAGTGCGATCTTCATTTTACGTTTTGATTTCCACACTTTATCAATTGTCCAGTCTGGAGACTCCACAACGGTACCGTTTTCGTCAATCTGAATTGCTTGCACATACTGCTGTCCGATCTCATAGCTTACTTCTGAGTTATTTTGCGGTCTGAAACCAGTACTCCTAACTACATGCGTATGCAGTGGCGTGAAATCTATCACGCTGTATTGATTATCTGTAAAAGCGAACGAAAATTTTCTTTTGAAATTGTGCCCAGAATAACTATGTTCTCGGTGGTCATTGTCTTTATCTAAAGAAACAGTGGTATAACCAAGATCAAACCAATAAACTTCTTGGTGAATCTCATCAAGAAGAACACAATCAGGATTGCAATAGATTTCCTGATACCTACTTCCCGAACAATCTTGGGAGTAAACGAAATCGCTTGCGGATTTGTTAGCCGCATAAAACAAATCATGGTCATCTAGGGAGACATTGGTTGACTTCACTTGATTTCAAGTCCTGTTGAAAAAAATTCTGCGCTCATAGATCAATAAATCCTGTAATTTTTATTACTAATAATAACACTGCTGAGGTCACAAATTGATGTAAAATTGGATAACATCCAATGCTTTTTTTTCAGTAATACGGTAAAATTTACCAAGGCACCTAAACTGGTAAAATGAACATGCTAACTTCAGGAAAAAGAACAAAGCAATCAACCAAAAAGACCATCTCGACTGTAAAAACGATTGTTGTATCGGGTATCCTAATGCTGACGTTATCTTCTTGTGATGTATTGAGGGAGAGCGATACTGACTCTGGGATTGGTGGAAAAGGAGTAGCTCATAGGGAATTACAACCTAAGATTGGACGAGGCTCCCCATCAGCATGGACAACAAAAACCTGCGCTGTCGTTGAAGGGCGAACACAGTGGAAGTGGATCCCTGAACCAACAGATGGTGCTGGCGAGGACGACGCTGCAGACCCCTATATATTCCAAATCGATAAACCAAATGAGTGGCAATCGAAAGGAAAGCTGGGTGATGTCCTGATCACACTATTACCTTTATCAAGTTGTGCAATCGATAGTAAGACAACAATTGCGTATACAACCAAGGATTGGCTTTGTGTTGATGATTACGTGAGAGTGAATGATTCAGACTGCTTAATTAAAGCAATCAAAGAGCTTTAAAAAAGAATCTTTCAATTAATACTCACTTTTTCTCATTTAATGATCAAGAGATATTTCGCTCTCTTTTATCCAGTCGGATCCAAACACAATTATCATGAAATGCTGCTCCTCCAACCGGAGCGACTGGATCAGCGCCAGTCAAAACGTTGACGCCTTTCCCATCAATGAACGCATTGTTTGGCCAAACACTTTGTATAATAACGACCCCAGGGCCAACACCATCAAAGTGCTTAGCGTGAATTCGAAGTTGACCACGACTATTTCCAATCATCACAACATCACCTGATTTAATGTTCAATGCTATAGCATCATCAGAATGCATCATTACAACTGGGCGACCCTCTCTTCTGCGAGATGTTGATGTTTCACTGAATGTAGAATTCAAAAATTGACTTGCTGGCGCAGTCACTAGTCGAAACGGTTCTTGACTATTTGACTCTTCGATTACTGCCCAATGATCTGGAAGCAACGGAGGTATGATGCCTTCTGGTCCAAAGCCATTAGGCTTCAGGCTTTTCCAATCAGGAGAGAAATGGAATCTCCCATCCTCATGGGCAAACCGATCAATATAGTGGGACTCATTAAAAGAGGGCTGGCAATCTATCCATCGTGTTTTCTCAAGATCATTTAGGGACCCCCAACCTGATTCTTTTAAGGTCCAATCGATTAACTCTCTTGCTGACATCTCAAAACCTTTGTGAATAGCTCCAAGCCGTTCTGCCAGCGCGCAAATAACATCGTGGTTTGATCGGCACTCATCAGGAGGTTCAATGATTTTTGGTCCTAAGATGATGTGCTGGTGACCTCCACCTTGATAAATATCATCATGCTCGAGAAACATAGTTGCAGGCAACACAATATCAGCCATAGCGGCAGTCTCGGTCATAAACTGCTCGTGAACACATATAAACAAATCATCACGAGCAAACCCTTTGTGCACTCGATTAAGATCCGGCGCAACAGCCATTGGATTAGTATTCTGTATAAATAATGCCTTTATTGGAGGGCCATAACAAAGCGCATCCTCATCACCATTAAGAATCGCGCCTATTCTTGACTGATCTAAGGTTCGGACATCTGGGTCTCGTACATCAAGCCCTTCAATCATTTTCTGATCCCAATGGTAAATTGCACCATTATTGTGAAACGCACCGCCACCCTCGTGAATCCACGCGCCAATCACAGAAACAATGCATAGCACAGCATGCATGTTTGAAGCGCCATTGCGTTGTCTTGAAAATCCATAACCCAATCGAAAAAATGTTCTAGGCGTCCTCCCTACCAATTCTGCAAAATCTTCAATTAAAGATGATGGGATACCAGTAATATTTTCTGCCCACAAAGGTGAGCGTGTCCTAAGATGTTTATCCAACTTTTCTGGACAATCTGTATATTGATACATGTAATCCCAATTTGCATAGCCATCACGAAATAGCACATGCATCACAGCACAAGCCAGAGCACCATCGGTGCCTGGCCTTATTCGCAAAAATATATCTGCTTGCTTAGCGGTCGCATTTTCATATGTATCAATCACAACGATCTTTGCCTTTCGATTACGACGTGCCCGCAATGCATGTTTCATAACGTTAATCTGAGTACTTGCGGCATTTGTACCCCAAATTACTATGACATCTGAACTCGACATCTCTCTGGGATCGACACCTGCCAATCGGCCTGTGCCAGCAACATAGCCATTCCAGGCCAAAGTTGTACATATCGTCGAATGCTGACCGGAATATTTTTTTGAGTGTCGCAAACGATTAATACCATCTCTCATAACTCGGCCCATAGTACCTGCATAATAATATGGCCAAACGCTTTCAGAGCCATCACTCTGCTCTGCCATAAACAATGCTTCTGCTATTTCGTCTAAAGCATCATCCCAGTCTATTTTTTCGAATTTACCAGTGCTTCTATTTCCAACACGACGGAGAGGGTAGATTAGGCGATCAGGATGATGAATTCGCTCGCGATAACGCGCTACCTTACTGCATATAACCCCTGCAGTGTAAGAATTATCTTTTGCACCCCTGACTTTACCGATTTCATGCTGGCTAAGTTTTTCGATCTCAAGCGCGCAAGTTGACGGGCAGTCGTGTGGACAGGCGCTAGCTTCCAGGCTCATATGCTATTAAAAAAATAAAGTTGTCGAACATAGTGTTTTAATTTTTTTGTTTTTTGTCCGAATCAAGTGAAGGTTACATTGTAATATTAAATTATTTCATGTAATTTTATTAAAAATAAAACAATAACATATTTTATTATGGATAATGTTGACACATTTGAACTCAATATCGAGAGACTAAGCTCATATTTAGCTAAAAGAATCAAGAATTTTGAGAAAATTCTGAGTGCGAAAAAATTCTCAGGTGGACAATCCAATCCAACTTTTCTAATTACGACAACAAAAAAAAAATATGTACTCCGACAAAAACCTCAAGGAACACTCTTACCTTCCGCTCACGCAATTGACAGAGAGTACCGTGTGCTTCAAAGCTTAAAAAGTACCGAAATCCCAGTAGCAATACCATACTTAATCTGTGATGAAAAAGAAATTATAGGAAGCGCATTCTATTTGATGAGTTATATCCCTGGTCGAATCTTTTGGAAACCAAGCTTGCCTGCATTGTCATCAAGTGAGCGAGCGATGTTATTTCAAAACATAATTAGCACATTGAGCAAGCTGCATTCTATTGATCCTGGAGTTATTGGACTTAGTGACTTTGGTCGCGAAGGTAATTACTTTGAAAGACAATTAGCACGATGGACCAAACAATACAGAATAAGTGAAACTACTCAAATAAGAGAAATGGACAGACTTATCGATGAATTTCCAAAAATCTTGCCTCCAGACACTAATAAACCTTCATTAATTCATGGTGATTACAGGATCGATAATCTCATTTTCCATCCTAAAGAACAAAGAATCGTTGCGATAATTGATTGGGAGCTTGCCACACTGGGTAACTCCATCTCAGATCTTGCTTACCTTTGCATGTGCTTGAGAATGGATCCGGAGCAACATATTTCCGGAATCAAAGGCTTAGATCGAGCTAGCTTAGGAATTCCTAGCGAATCTGAAATGATTGATCGATATTGTGAGCTTTGCAACGCCAAACCAATTTACAATTGGTCTATTTACTTAGCATTTAGCTTCTTTCGTCTTGCGGCTATTTGTCAAGGAGTGCTAAAACGATCTATCGATGGAAATGCTGCAAGTTCAAACGCTATACGCATCGGCAGTATGACCGATACTCTTGCGCGAATGGCGATTGAAGTACTAGAAGAAAACAGATAGACCTCAATAAACACCGGAATTACTAATGGACTTCACCTATACAGAAAAAGTGCTTGCTCTCCGAAAGCAACTCACCACATTTATGAATACGTATATATCACCCAGAATCGGTGACTGGCAAAAGGAGATAAATAATGGAAATCATGCTGTTTCTTTCCTTGAGGATCTAAAATCAAAAGCTCGAACAGAAGGACTGTGGAATCTGTTTTTGCCAGGATTAAGAGAGACAGAACCTGGCACTCGCTTAACCAATCTTGAATATGCTCCACTCGCTGAAATTATGGGTCGAGTTAGCTGGGCCTCTGAGGTGTTCAATTGTAATGCACCCGATACCGGTAACATGGAACTCTTGCACCTTTTCGCTACGCCTGATCAATATAAAAAATGGTTGCTACCGCTTCTTCGAGGAGAAATTCGTTCTGCATTTGCAATGACGGAACCTGACATACCTTCATCAGATGCTAGACAAATTCAAACCAGCATTGTTGAAGATGGAGATGAATTTATTGTTAACGGGCGAAAATGGTTTATTACTAATGTTGCTCACCCGAACTGTAAACTGCTGATAGTCATGGGAAAAACAGATCCAACAGCTGAAAATCATAAACAACAAAGTATGCTTCTTGTGCCTTTAGATACACCAGGAGTTAAAGTAATCAGAAATATTCCAATAATGAATCATCAGGCGTTTGAAGGACATTGCGAACTACATTTCGTTAATGCGAGAGTTCCAAAGAGTTGTCTTTTGGGTGAAAAAGGCAGCGGTTTTGCGCTTGCCCAGGCACGTCTTGGGCCAGGACGCGTACATCACTGTATGAGATCAATAGGAGCAGCAGAACTTGCTCTTGAACTGATGATAGAACGCTCGACTCAACGTAAAACTTTTGGAAAATATCTCTATGAACATGGCTCTATTTCAGAATGGATTGCACGTTCCCGAATTGAGATTGACCAAGCACGGCTTTTGGTTTTAAAAACCGCATGGATGATCGACAATTTTGGCGCGAAAACAGCACGTAAGGACATCTCTATGATTAAGGCGCTTGTGCCCACTCTTCATACAACAATATTCGATCGAGCTATGCAAATATATGGTGCTATGGGTCTTAGCCCCGATACCCCACTTGCTGATCATTGGACTTGGGGACGAGCCATGCGTTACTTTGATGGTCCAGATGAAGTGCATCTGCGCGTCGTTGCTAGAAGCGAGCTTGAAAAACATCTGGAAACGAAATCTACCTAAATTGAACTCTTAACATCACGAAAAAAGTCGTAAAATATTTTTTTTTATCGATTACGAGCTAATCGCGCCCAGTGGCAAGGCTATGTTGCAGATCCTCTAGCTCTGCCCATCGATCTAGCGCCTTGTTTAGCTCACTCTGTTTTGCCAACTCCTTTTCCACAATCGGCTTGGTGTCTATATAAGACTGCTCATAGAATTCTGGCTTCAGAATTTGATTTTGCAGAATTGCAAGCTCATTTTCTAGTGTGTCAATAATAATCGGTAATTCATCCAACTCTCTTTGAAGCTTATATGAGAGTTTCGATTTTTTTTTGTGATTTTTTGTAGGTTGATCAAAATTGTTACTAGCTTTAATATTTTTCTTACGAATATCGCGTTGACCCAAATCTATGCCTCTTTCAAGCCAATCACTGTAATTTCCTATATAAGATTTAACTTTTCCATTTGATTCAAAAACAACAATTCGATTGACAACATTATCGAGAAACTGACGGTCATGACTGACTACTATCAACGTGCCATTATATTGAGAAATTTTTTGCTCCAGAGCCTCAAGAGTCTCAATATCAAGATCGTTTGTTGGTTCATCGAGAACCAATAGATTTGTAGGTTTAATAAAAAGGCGTGCCAGCAACAGTCTGTTCCGTTCTCCTCCAGACAAAGCTTCGACTGGAGTCATTGATCGCTTGGGGCTAAATAAAAAACCTCTCAAATAACCAATTACATGGCGAGATTTTCCGTTTGAAGTTATATAATCTTTGCCTTCACCAACAATCTCAAACACAGTCTTTTTGATATCTAGCTCTTCCCGATGCTGGTCAAAGTAACCCAGTTTAATGTTAACACCGGTTTTTACACGACCATTATCTGGTATGATTTTTTCTAAAAGGATATTAAGTAAAGTGCTCTTTCCAACACCATTATTACCAACTAATCCAACACGATCGCCACGCATTATCCGAAGCGAAAGATCATTAATGAGGGTTCTGCCGCCAACTCGGTAACTTATTTTATGGGTTTCAATAACTCGTTTGCCAGAAGGTTCCGCTTCTTCGATATGCATTCTGACATCATGCGCTAATGGAATACGCTCCTCTTTTTGTTCACGCATCTCTAGCAAAGCGCGAACTCTTCCTTCATTTCTAGCACGTCGAGCTTTTGTTCCCTGTTGGTACCAGTTCTCTTCGTCAGCTAATTTTCTATCAAACTCTTTGTTCTTTGAAATCTCCTCAGACAATTTTTTCTTTCGTTTCACAAGATATTTGTGGTAGTTCCCAGGCCAACTAGTTATTTGCCCTCTATCAATCTGGACAATACGCGTGGCTAGTCTTTGCAAGAATTTTCTATCATGGGTAATAAATAAGACTGCACCAGGAATCTTGTTAATTTTATCTTCCAACCATTCAATCGATCCCAGGTCGAGATGATTAGTTGGTTCATCCAGAAGCAGTATATCTGGATTGCAAACGAGAGACTTTGCCAATGCGGCACGACGTCGCCATCCACCCGATAAATTATCGATGGTTTCTAATGGATCAAGATCTAACTCAGCACAAACTTTTGAAATCTGATGTTCGATATTCCAGCCTCCATGAGCATCAATAACCGAGTACAACGCTTCTAATTGAGTGAAATCTTGAGAATCATTTAGTGCCTTAGAGCATTCTTTATATTTATCCAGTAAGTTTCGTACATGGGATAATCCTTCTTCAACGTAATCTTTAACCGCCACATTTTTTCTTACTGGGAGATATTGCTTGAGGTGACTCAAAACAATATTATTAGGTTTTCGTATTTGTCCGGAATCTGGTTCAATTTCGTTATTTAACAGTCGAAACATTGACGTTTTTCCAGCCCCATTATGACCAATCAGACAAACACGCTCACCTGGTTCAAGTGAGAACTGTGCATTCTTTAATATCGGATATGTGCCGAATGATAAGCTTATGTTCTCAAAGCCAATTAGATATTTCATCCGTGTAATCGCTATCCCTATTTATTATTTCAGATAGATAGAAAAGAATAATTTAAAAAATAAGATCTATAGCAAAACTACACTTTTGGTCAAGCGTTAATTCTATTTTTTACATGAAAAAAATTTTTTTCGCCCTAACATTTCGTTAAATGTGTGATCAAATCATCAGCAATGTATTTGGCGGCCTTACCATCTCCAAACGGATTAGATATTTCTCTCAATGTTTCTTTCTCAGAGAGCAGCTCGTTAGACATTGCAACAATCTTCTCTATATTTGGAGGGCTAGCTAACCTTGCTAAACCACAGTCAATTAATTCAGGGCGCTCTGTTTTTTCTCGCAAGATAACAACTGGCACTCGATATGTTGGTGCTTCTTCTTGAATTCCTCCCGAATCTGTAAGAACTAATGGTGCATTAGCTAACAGTTCCTGCATAGAGAAATAGTCTATTGGAGGTGATAAGATTATTTTTTTGTTAGATTGAATTTTGCTCATTAAAGTTTTTTGAATCTGAGGATTCGCATGCATAGCAAACAAGAAAGATAAATCTGGATGCGCTTTCGATAATCTTAATATAGCGTCACAAATGCTCTCCATATAAGGCCAGTTTTCTCTGCGATGAGCAGTGACTATTATGGGGCCCTTTGTATCCTTGAATTCAAATCGCTTTTTTAGATAATTCTGTGCATCAATGCCTGTATTACCGGTCATCAATATTGCAGAATTTTGTATACCTTCCGAAAGTAAGGCTGTAACAGCTGTCTCAGTAGGAGCATAGTGTCTTATGGCAACTTGTGATATCAGACGTCGGTTTGATTCTTCAGGAAAAGGATTACGCATATCTCCTGATCGTAAGCCAGCCTCTATATGGATAACAGGTATATCCGCATAAAAACCAGTCAATGCCCCCGCCAAAGCAGTTGAAGTGTCTCCTTGCACACACAAAGCATTAAAATTAGACTTCGACAAAAATTCAGCAAGCGAATTCAAAAGGCTACTAGTAAGATTGGCTACAGATTCGTTGGATGGCTGCTCTAATATAACGTCTGGTACAATATCAAATTGTCGAAAAGCTTGTGCAGCTAAATCATCATGCTGACCTGAATGACACCATGTAACATCAATGTGGCGTTCAGACAACGCATGAAATAATGGTGCCAGCTTTATTATTTCAGGACGTGTTCCTGTGACAAACCCGATTTTTGTTCTGCTCATATCCAAAATTCAATATTGTTTATTTATTATCGCATAACTTGTGTATTTTAAATGCGTCTAGGGTTTACTCAAATTAGAGTTAGCAATAAAAAGGTAAATCAAACACTAAACAAATATTTTTAACTTTTTTCACTTTCTAATACCCAGACTTCAGCGTACACTCCGCCAGATCTACACTTAATTCGAGACAACTATTTTTGAAAACCGCGCTGTCCACTATTCGCCGATTATCTGCTCTAATGCTATCAACAATGCTGATAATGATGGGAAATGGACTGTTTACTACATTAATATCACTTAGGGCTAACATTGAATACGGGCCAGTAATAATCGGCCCGATGATCGCTGCTTTTTTCTTAGGATTCGTTGTTGCAACACTATGGATTGGAGGTCTGATTAATCGAGCAGGACATATCCGAAGCTTTGCTATATTAGCTGGCGCCTCAACAGCTACCTCTTTGTCGTTTCTATTAATACCTAACCCATGGGTGTGGGTAGTGCTGCGATTGCTCATGGGTATGTGCGTAGCTGGATGCTTTGTGGTGACTGAAAGCTGGATGAACAACCGTGCAACAAATGAAAATCGTGGTATTCTATTGTCAATCTATATGGGATTGATGTACCTTTCATCAGCAGCAGGACAACAAGCGCTACAATTTGGTGATCCTGCTAAATTTGAGATTTTTGCGTTCACCAGCATCCTTATAGCAGTAGCTATCATACCTGTTGCTGCAACAAAAGAAACTTTCCCCAATCCCGTTCCTAAAACAAAAATACATTTGCGTCGACTAATTCAGACGTCACCGACTGCTGTTGCGGGATGTTTAATCTCCGGATTCGTTTTAAGCTCACTTGGAGGACTCGGACCAATATATGCCCAATCATTGGGATTAGAGATAAATGGGATTGCATTGTTCATGAGCATTTTTGTTATAGGGGGATTGTTGTTCCAAATTCCAGTAGGCCGATTGTCAGATCACTATGATCGCCGAAAAGTATTAGGGGCTGTTACCGCAATAGCTATTCTACCTTCCCTGATTTTGAGCTTTGGCAGTCTGGTGAATGCTACATTTATTTTTGTTAGCATTGCGCTTCTCGGTGGGCTAATTGCAACAATATACCCGTTGAGTATCTCGTATGCGAATGATTATCTTGAGTCCGACGAGATAATCTCTACTAGTGCTGGTTTTGTTCTCATATTTGGAACTGGTGCCATGCTTGGGCCAGTTATTGGATCAGTCATGATGCTCAAAATGGGTTATCAAAGCCTTTTTATCTTAATTACACTAGCGCTGTTATCATTGGTATTGTATATCGCTTGGCGAACCCAAATCCGTCAATGGGTGCCTGTAAAAGCAAAAGAGGCGTTTGTTGCGCTACCTGAACACCCCGCTCCTACCATTATCTCCGATCTCGATCCTAGAACAGAGATTAGCTCACAATCTAATTCCAAAGAAAAAATATAAAAGATTAAGGCTGAAAAAGGAACAGAGTGCTATTTAAAATTTAGCCATCCTCACTATTTTCATAATCTATTTTAAGCACTTCATATCTTCGGGTTCCGCCTGGGGCATTAAATTCAATTTCATCACCCACTTCTTTCCCTAAAAGAGCTCTAGCAATAGGGGAAGTATTAGAAATCTTCCCATGATCAACATCAGCTTCCATCTCCCCCACTATACGATACCGTACCTCGCGATCACCCTGCTCTTCCCACAGATCAACCCACACACCAAATACCACTTTACCATTTGCGTTGAGCTCAGCAGGATTAATTATTTCAGCACGACCTAACTTTGCTTCCAATTCACGAATTCTTCCCTCAATAAAACCTTGTTGTTCTCGCGCAGCATGATATTCAGCATTCTCCGAAAGATCACCATGAGCTCTCGCCTCTGCAATAGCCTCTATAATTTTCGGTCTATCATCTTTTTTTAATCGACTAAGCTCGCTCCACAAAGTCTTGGAACCTTCAGGTGTAAGGAGTACTCTATCCATCAGTCTAGACTTGCTGTTGAAATCCGCATGATTAAAATGAAAGTCCTAAGACATCTTGCATATCGTATAAACCATTTGATTGGCTTGCCAACCAAAGAGCTGCACGAGTTGCACCTTGAGCGTAAATGTCTCGACTCGTAGCTTTATGACTAATTTCCACACGCTCTCCTAATCCTGCAAACCAAATACTATGCTCACCAACAATATCTGCTGCTCGTATAGTTGAGAATCCTATGCTTTTTTCTTGACGTTCACCTACCTGGCCATGCCGACTATAAACTCCATCAGTTTTTAAATTTCTTTCAAGCGTATTAGCCACTACTTCACCCATTTTAATTGCTGTTCCTGACGGAGCATCTATCTTATGTCGATGATGTGCCTCTAATATTTCTATGTCTACTGAATCTCCAAGTGTTCGACAAGCTAATTCAATTAGCTTTAAGATTAAATTGACACCAATGCTCATGTTCGGGGCCAAAACTATCGCTATGTCTTCTGAAAGATTCTTAATTTTTACCTTTTGTTCAGTATCTAAACCCGTTGTTCCAATAACTATATTTCGATTCTTAGCATGGCAAAATTCTAAATTTGACATCGTAGAGCTCGGTGAAGTGAAATCAATTAGAACATCAAAATCGCCATCCTCAATTGAGTCACTTAGATACAGACCTGGTGAACTAATCCCTGTCAAACTGCCAACTTCAGCTCCCAATAAAGGATGCTCTATTTGTTCATATGCATGAGTAATTTGGAGACGTGCGTCTTCCGAAACTGCTTTTAGGATTGACCGCCCCATTCGGCCAGCAGCTCCCGCAATAGCGACACTTGTCATATCAAGGATTCCAAGTTATTAATTGGTCTAGAAATTGATGAGAAACTCATGGCTTTAACCTCCAATGTGAGACATTTCTACGCGGCCTGAACGATTTACTTGAATCGGTAATTGACCTCGAATTTGAGAATACTGATCCTTTCGATTTGACCAAATGGAACGGATTTGTTTTGCTAAAGCTTTGTCACTGACTCCTTCACGCATCAATTTTTTTAGATCATAACCTTGGCTGGCAAACAAACAAGTATAGAGAACACCCACAGCAGAAAGACGTGCTCGACTACAATCACTGCAAAAAGGTTCAGTAACTGACGAAATAAATCCTATCTCACCAGAACCATCTAAATAGCGCCACCGCTTGGCTACTTCACCATCATAATTTGGAGATATTGGAACAATTGGAAAATCATTTTTTATAATACTAATCATTTGACTGGCTGGAACAACTTCATCAATTTTCCAACGATTGGTAGATCCAACATCCATAAATTCTATGAATCGTAAAACTATGCCTGTTTTTCTAAAATAATCAGCTAACTCGAATATGCTATGTTCATTAAAACCGCGACGAATAACAGCATTGACTTTTATTTGATCAAAATCAGCTTTACGTGCATTCTCAATACCCTCGAGTACTTTCTCGACAGAGATATTTACATCATTAACTCTTTGGAAAGTTTTTTCATCCAACGCATCAAGACTGATATTAAGCCTTCTCAGCCCAGCTTTACGAAGCCCAATCACTCTATCCTCAGTTAACATTGATGCATTAGTAGTCATGCTAATATCATGTATACCATCTATAGAGGCCAGCATTTCGATTAACTGTTCTAAATCTCTTCGAATCAAGGGTTCGCCGCCAGTAATCCTTAGCTTTCTAACACCATTGATTGCGAATACTTTTGCAATACGAAATATTTCCTCCAACCGAAGTAACTCGCTTCTTTGAACAAACTGGTAATTGGGTCCAAAAATGTCGCGCGGCATACAGTAAACACATCGAAAATTACAACGATCAGTTACAGAAATACGTAGATCCCGAATCGGTCTGCTTAATTGATCTTTGATCTCAGTAGTATTATTTAGGTCCATGATCTAGCCCGTGCGCTACAGCAACATATGCTTCCATCAGCTCCAGAGGATTTCTTAACAATCGTTCTTTCCAATTTCCCAACCTAAGCTTAGACTGTATGAGACCACGAATAACCCCAATGTGCTCTGTTAAACCCAACGCATTGGCGCCCACAAGCACATCATCTTCAAATTCTAAATCAATGTAACGATACCGCTCGCGATCCGTAAGCTCTACCGATTCACCACCCCTCACACCGTCCCATAAGCCAAAGGAAGTCGAAATTAGACCCATAGTATCAAGAATATTCATATTTAGACAGCCACGATGCACCAATTCACTACTTTCAACCATATTTGCTGCGGCAACATTTCCATGCTCAACGGCTGTTGGCTGTATCGCCTGGATAGTGTAGTCACCAGTAGAAAAATCTCTCCCTTGGCAAACATCGCCAGCAGCATAAATATCTGACATTCCGGTGTTTAGTCGATCATCTACTAGAATTCCATGATCTGTCTCAATTCCTGATCCTTTTAGGAAACTAATGTTCGGCTTAACTCCTGTAGCGGTGATAACTAAATCGGCAATCAAACTCTCACCATCAGCAAGGCATACCTCCAGAGGTTTAGTATCAGAAATTTCTATTACTTGAGTTCCAGTTAATACCCGAACGCCTCGGTCTTCGCACCAATTTTTAATTAGATTACCAGATACTTCGTTCATCATTCTTGGAACCATACGATTCTCACGCTCAACCACTGTTAGATCTACGCCTCGTGAAGCTAATGCCTCAAGAATTATGCATCCAATAAACCCTGCCCCCATGAGTACGACTTTAGAGTTGGGTTTGGCTCTCTGTGCTATATGTCGAGCATCCTCTAAGGTCCAACAGTGATGCACTCCTAATTGATCAACACCTTTAATTGGAGGAGAAACAGGAGTTGAACCTGTTGCAATCAAAAGCCGATCATATGAAAAATGTTTTCCTGATGCTAGGGCAATAGTTTTATGCTCTGGGGAAATAGACATTACCCTGCTCTGAATGAGCTGGATATTCTTATTCTCGAAATAATTTCCTGACTTTCTTAGATATGTTCCGTTCTCTTTGATACGATCTCTTAAAAGATACGGTATTGCCATGCGTGAGTATGGAGGTTCTGGTTCATCGCCAATAACGAAAACATCCGACCCTATATCATGTCGGCGTAGCGCTTCAGCCCCTAAAATACCTGCTGGCCCTGACCCAATTATTACATGACGCATGTATTCACTTCTCCAGGCAAACAATAAATTATCCGAATGTAGTCGATTTCCATTTCAATCACTAACTTAATTATCTAACAGATTTCTCAGCCCAGCTTCGCATGCGATCATAACCAGTTGAATCAGAATCAATGAAAGTTATGGCTTCTGTCGGACATGCGTCAGCACACGCCGGTGCGCCACCACAGAGATCACACTTTATTACAGTTTCCGTATCCTTGTTATAGTTAATGGTGCCGAAAGGACAAGCAATAGTGCATACCTTGCATCCCACGCATCTATCTTCTACAACATCCTTGGCCCCCGTAGCCAAATTAATGACGATGGCGTCAACAGGGCATGACTGCATACACCAAGCATCCGCGCACTGAGTACATGTGTAAGGTACAGAATAACGCCCATGTTCAAATTCGAATACCTTAATTCTTGATTTGGCAGGATTAAACACCCCCTCATTTTCAAACGAGCATGCTAATTCACATTGCAAACACCCAGTACACTTTTCAGGATTTATGTGAAGTGATTTTTCCATTGATTCTTTCCTTTTGGGGCGCTACTACCAAACTTTAGTCGCTTGGGCGGCCTGCTTAGCTCGTGTATTTTGACCCATATTGTGCTTTACCTAGACAGGATTTAGCAATTTTTTGTTAGAAATTGCGATGAATAAACAGCTCATTACCTGCAAAAAACTGTGGGGGCCGCCATCTTTCACAGAAAAGTGTTTCGTTGATCTTGCCCTAAAACGCTAGAATTGCCTCTAAACGACACATTTCAAATGCAATATGGTCTTTAAAAATACATTATTTGAATTAACAAAGCTAAGGGCTATATGCCTAAATAGATAATGAATAGAGCTCTTGTATTGACACTAAAGGTATCAGTTTTCGTCACACTATTCGTTATTATTTTCTACTCGATAGATTGGCGTGATAGTTATTCGATCTTAAACACTGAAGGCACAGTTATTTCACGTGTAGAGGGAGCAATCTTGGGCGAATGGAGAGACAACGATGTGCGCTTTCGTTCAAATGATACTAAAACTACTGAAATTATTAAGAGAGAAAGTGCAAATAATGAAAAGCAAATAATTATTAGTCCAGGCTTTCTCACTTATCTTAAAAATCTTGATCTTCTTCTTTTTTCTTTGGGGGCGCTTTGTTTCGTAACTTCCATAATTGTACTAAATATGCGATGGTGGTGGCTACTCAGAGCTAATATGTTTAATATCGGTGTGCTAGAGGTTCAAAGATTAGCCTGGATTGGATTTTTCTTTAACAATGTTATTCCAGGATCGACAGGCGGTGATATTGTCAAGGCTGTTTATATCGCTAAAAAATTCTCTACCGACAAGGTGCCGGCCCTTATTTCAGTGTTTGTTGATCGCGTAGTAGGTTTGTTATCACTAATTTTGCTAGCGTGTCTCGCAAGCTTATTGGCTTTGGATGATTTCCCTCAGATTGCGATCACTGTTTGGCTTTTAAGTTTCACTGTCGTACTATTTTGCACTTTTTTAATCAGTTCTAATTTAAGGAAATTAATTCGATTTGATTATGTTATCAATCGTCTTCCCGAGAGGATGGCAAGAATTGTACAAGAAATAGATAGATCATTACTCTACTACCGTCAACATCTCACTGGTATATCACTTTGGATATTAGTAAGCCCGATTACTTATAGCCTTTTCATTGCTAGCTTCTGGTTAATGGATAAATCTCTAGGTATTGGATTAGGTTTCCTTGAATATTGCTTCGTAGTGCCCATTGCTACGGCTATCCAAGGAATACCCATTGCTCCAGCTGGTTGGGGTGTTGGCGAAGCTGTTTACGGTACATTGATTGGAAAAGTTGGCGCTCTAATGCAACCTAACATTGATGGAGCGGAACAAATGTGGAGAACACGTGGTGTTACGCTATCGGTACTTCATCGAACGCATGTTGTTGCATGGTCTTTAATTGGTGGTATTTTATTTCTAATACATCGTTCTAAAAACCAAAACAGAACACGTCGCTAAATAATCTTACTCATACAAAAAATTAATTGAATGGAAAAAACAAAAAAAGCTAGCTTAGAGAGAGATGATCAGAAATCGATGCTGCAAGTACGAATTAGGTACCTGGAAATGACTCAAAATCTAAATCACTTAGATTATGTGCAACCACCCAACGAATTTACCCTTGAAACTATCCATAACCCTGAGCCATCTTTTTATCGTTTTCTTTACTGTCAAATTGGAGAACCTTGGCTTTGGTATGAGCGCAGACTATTGACAGATGATGAATTGATTTCAATTATTCATAGTGACGATGTTTCTGTTAACGTCCTATATTCTAATGAGTCGCCAGTGGGTTTCTTTGAATTAGATGGTCGCTTTAATAATGAAATTGAGCTAGCATATTTTGGCCTGCTCCAAAACTTCATTGGTCAAGGTTTAGGTAGATGGTTACTCGGTCAAGCACTATGTTTAGCCTGGTCAAAGGATCCAAGTCGAGTATGGGTACATACTTGCAATTTAGACCATCCAAATGCAATTCGAGTTTATGAACACGCGGGATTTATCCCTTACCACGAAAAAACTATAGATATTGAAGATCCGAGAACCAAGTCTTTTTGGCAGGCAACGCTAATTTAGTTTAGTTCTGCCTGATCACCTTTATCGTTAAGCCATACTTTTCGATCTGACGCTCTTTTCCTTCCAAGTAATAAATCTAAGATTTTCTCTGCTTGGCCTCGCTGATCTAAATTTAATTGAATAAGCCGTCTAGTCTCGGGGTCCATGGAGGTTTCCCGAAGCTGAATTGGATTCATCTCACCAAGGCCTTTGAAGCGCTGCACACTAATTACCGCTGACTTTTGTTCTGCTTTGATTTCATCAACAATGATTTTTCGTTCTTTCTCGTCAAGTGCATAAAAAACCTTCTTACCAGAATCAACACGGTATAAAGGCGGCATCGCAACACAAACCCTTCCCTCTGCTATGAGTGGTCTAAAATGTCTTAGAAACAACGCACATAGTAATGTAGCAATGTGTGCCCCATCAGAATCAGCATCTGCGAGGATACAGACACGCCCATAACGTAGGCTCGACAAATCTGATGAGCCGGGGTCGACACCAAGCGCTACAGCGATATCATGAACTTCTTGAGAACTCAAGACTTCCGAAGGATCAACTTCCCAAGTATTAAGAATTTTTCCTCTCAAAGGCATTATCGCTTGGTAATCCTTGTCCCTAGCCTGCTTCGCTGATCCTCCAGCAGAATCACCCTCTACTAAAAATAGTTCAGTCCGCTCCAAATCCTGCTCAATACAGTCTGCCAATTTACCAGGTAAAGTTGGCCCAGATGCGATAGTCTTACGGGAAACTTTTTTTCCTGCCCGAATCCTCAACTGAGCATTATCAATTGCTAATTGAGCTATTTTCTCGGCTTCTAGGGTGTTCTGATTTAGCCATATACTGAAGGCATCTTTAATTACATTATTTACAAATGCATTCGCATCTCTAGAAGCAAGTCGCTCCTTAGTCTGACCACTAAACTGTGGGTTCTCCAGTCGAATTGATAGAATATAGTTACATCGAGCCCAAACATCCTCGGATGTTAATTTCACACCTCTCGGCAACAGATCTCTAAACTCACAAAATTCGCGGATGGCATCGGTTAAGCCAGCACGCAAACCGTTGGTATGAGATCCACCCTGAATAGTAGGTATTAAATTAACGTAACTTTCAGTAATTTCAGTAAAATCATCTGGCATCCACACTACCGCCCAATCTACCTCCTGATCATCGCCCTCAAAATGACCGAAAAATGCATTTTCGGGTATAAAACTACCAGAATTAATAGTGTTTAACAAATAATCTCTAACGCCATCCTTATACTCCCACTCCTCTGAGTTCTTCGGCGTAACTTCATCTTTGAAGATTAGTTTTAACCCGGAACACAAAACTGCTTTTGCCCTCAAAAGCCGCTTCAATTTTAGAATAGAAAAATCTACATTATCAAAAAATTTAGGGTCCGGCCAAAATCGAATTTGTGTTCCAGTATTCTTACTGCCAACTTTACCCACACTTTTTAACGCAGTTTTAGGTTTCCCATCAGAAAAACTCATATAAAAATTTTTTCCGTTTCGCCTGACATTGACTTCCAGCTTCTGAGATAGGGCATTGACAACCGATACACCTACTCCATGAAGTCCACCAGAAAATCGATAATTTTTTGATGAAAACTTAGCTCCTGCATGTAGCCGAGTCATTATTACTTCAACTCCGCTAACCTTTTCACCTTTGTGATAATCAACTGGCATACCACGACCATTATCTATAACAGAAAGTGAACCATCGTTGTGATGAATAACTTCGATCCAATTAGCAAAACCTGCAATAGCTTCATCAACACTATTATCGACTACTTCCTGTGCAAGATGGTTAGGTTGCTCAGTAATAGTGTACATACCCGGTCGCTTACGGACTGGGTCTAATCCTTTCAGAACCTCGATTGATGAAGAGTCGTATCTACTGGGCATCTGCAGGTCTTTTATTGATTCTGTGTTTTACAAATGCTAACAAATACTACTTGGTTAGGCCGCAATAAAAAAGCTAGGATATTGCCAGGTCCGCCCGCAAAGAATCTGCTACCGCACCTGATACGGGACTGATACTATGTTCATATTCATTATGATCAAATCCAATCGAAAACTCTTCTCCTGACTTGATCGAGTCTCTCATGCCCTGCGGCAACTGAAACCGCAAAAAATGAACAGCTGATGTCTTTTGAGATGTGGCTCGGTCCAAATCTTCATCAGCAAGAGCAAAAACAGGATCTGCATTGCGAATTCTAACCCAACACGAATTTTCAATTCCTACGAGTCGGGCCAATGCTACCCGTCGCTCATTAACATCAGGTATTTGGATCATCATTGTCGCTTTCCAATTATTACCCTCAGGGATTAATGTATTATAAGCATCTAACTCATCTTGTATTCCCTTTCTTTCAAAGATTCTTTCGGTTCTTAGCATTTCCTGGACCTGGTAGGCTACCGTTTTTTTATCTTCAAAAAACAACATAATATCAGGGCCTACCAAAATGCGACGGTTTTTTTTATGGTCTATGATTCCAGTTCGATAAGCAACTCTTACCTCATCATATTTCTCCAGAGACATCAAATCTTCTACCTTAATATCATTCATCTAACTAGATTCCAATTCAAATAAACAAAAAAAGGGGCCGATCAAAATCGCCCCTTTTTTTTCTGATAATTCAAGGCTTATCGCCCTCTTTTGCTAATCAAGCATCTAACCCATCTAACGCGCGTTGAAAACGATTCGCATGGGAACGCTCAGCTTTCGCTAAAGTCTCGAACCAATCAGCGATCTCATCAAAACCTTCGTCTCTCGCCGTCTTTGCCATCCCAGGGTACATATCCGTGTACTCATGTGTTTCACCAGAAATTGCAGCTTTCAAATTATCGCTCGTAGCACCAATTGGTAGACCGGTTGCAGGGTCACCAACTGCCTCTAGATGTTCTAAATGTCCATGTGCATGCCCCGTTTCTCCTTCAGCTGTCGAACGAAACACTGCAGAAACATCATTGTACCCTTCCACATCGGCTTTTGCGGCAAAGTAAAGATAGCGCCGATTCGCTTGAGATTCACCTGCAAACGCATCTTTTAGATTTTGCTCAGTATGGCTCCCCTTTAGTTCCATATACAATCTCCTTAAAATAAGTCGTTTATTAAAAATGTTCAGTATTCACGATGAAAATACTTTAGAATGATTCTAAAGTATGCTAAGACTATCGTCAATGAAAAGAGGTCTTTTCAGAACATAAATTAGTTCATTGGGGTCTAAAAATCAGAGATTTGATATGAAGAACTGCGTTCCAACTATTTCTAAGCTATGATAAGTTTAATGTCACGAAACTTGATCACTAATAACATAATCAACAATCCGAAATACCGTGCCACGATCAACTAAACCAAAATTAGCTGACTTTGAGAAATCACTTAAAGAGCTCGAAACAATAGTCGAGCGTATGGAAAAAGGTGAACAAAGTCTAGAGGCATCACTCCAAGATTTTGAGCGGGGCAATGCCCTTGCGATTGCCTGCCGAGCCAGCTTAGATGATGCAGAACAAAGAGTTGAAAAGCTGATCGAGAAATCAGGAGTTTTTGAACGGGAGCCCTTCGAATCCAAGAGCGAGTGAAAAGTTCAGCTGTATTAGACGATTATTGGCAAAATTGGCGTCAGCGCGTTGATAAATATCTGGATCAATATTTGCCGATCGCTAAAGATGATCAAGAGCCAAAAAATCTCTACCGAGCTATCAGATATGTTGCTCTTGGAAATGGTAAACGATTCAGAGCCGCGCTCGTCTATGCAACTGGCGATGCACTAGGCTCAAATTTAGAAAAATTAGATATTCCCGCCTGTGCAGTCGAGCTAATACACGCATTCTCTCTCGTACATGATGACCTTCCATCAATGGATGACGACGAATTGCGACGCGGAAAACCCAGCTGCCACATTGCTTTCGATGAAGCAACAGCGATCTTGACAGGAGATGCACTTCAAAGTCTAGCGTTTGAACTATTAGCAAGCATCTCAAACCTTTATTCCCCTGAATCACAGATTAAAATGGTAGATATTCTTTCTAAAGCGACTGGGCCTTTTGGAATGGCTGGGGGGCAAGCTATCGACCTAAATTCGATCGTATCCACGTGTGCAGAAAGTGATCTGAATACTATGCATAGACTTAAAACGGGTGCCCTTATTGCGGCATCCGTACAACTAGGGGCGCTCGCAGCGAATGTGCATCATCCTCATACTTTAGCATTGCTAAAAGACTTTGGAATGATATTGGGCTTAGCTTTTCAGATTACTGACGATATACTTGACGGCACATCGGAATCACAAACTCTGGGGAAAACAGCCGGATCAGATCTGCGAAACGAGAAACCCACATTCCTTACAGTTTTAGGAGAATCAGAGGCGCGAAACATTGCTGTAGAATATGGAAATCTCGCACTAGCCAAACTAGCTGAATTATCTAAGCACCCCATGGATACGACAAATTTATTAGAGCTCACTAAATTTGTGACTAACCGTGATAGCTAACCATTGAAATAGAAAATATGATTTTTTTGAATTAGCCAGTGTACACACTATGGCTTCATTAAATAGATATCCTCTGCTAAATCAAATCAATTCGCCTGCTGATCTACGTGGTATGGACGAATCGGTGCTTATCGATGTGACAAATGAGCTCCGGGAATATTTACTAGAAACTATCTCTGAAGTAGGAGGCCATCTAGCAGCTGGGCTTGGAACGGTCGAACTAGCTACAGTCTTACATTATGTATTCGAAACCCCAGATGATCGCTTGGTATGGGACATTGGGCATCAAGCCTATCCTCACAAAATCCTTACTGGCCGAAAGAGCCAACTCTCAACAATACGACAAGATGGAGGTCTTTCTGGCTTCCTGAAAAGAAATGAAAGCATTTATGACACTTTCGGCGCGGGACATGCAGGCACATCAATCAGTGCGGCCCTTGGTATGGCGTCTGCTGCCCAACTTTCAGGAGTAAATAGAAAGATTGTAGCAATAATTGGCGATGGAGCATTGACTGCAGGAGAGCCAATAGAAGCATTGAACAATGCAGGCGCAGTAGATACTGATTTGTTAGTAATTTTAAATGATAATGAAATGTCGATTTCACGAAATGTGGGTGCTTTGTCCAATTATCTAGCACGTATCTTATCTGGTCGAACATATACTACGGTTCGAGCAGGTGGAAAAAAAGTACTAGGAACAATGCCACCAATGCAAGCATTAGCGCGACGCTGGGAAGAACATCTTAAAGGAATGGTTATTCCAAGCACTTTATTTGAAGAATTAGGTTTCTACTATGTGGGGCCAATTGACGGCCACAACATTCGCACATTGACAACAACGCTTCGCAATTTGCAGTCAATGAAAGGACCTAGATTTTTACATGTGGTCACTAGAAAAGGCAGAGGATATGAGCCTGCTGAGGGGCAACCAACAATTTTTCATGGAGTAACACCTTTCGACAAAACAACCGGAAAAATAGAAAAAAAGCAGGCAGGAAGAACTTTCACGAGTGTGTTTTCTGATTGGCTCTGTGACACCGCTAAAATAGATCACCGACTTGTTGCTATTACACCCGCGATGCGAGAGGGCTCTGGCCTAGTCCGTTTTTCTAAAGAATTTCCGGACCGTTATTTTGATGTTGGCATAGCAGAACAACACGCTTTGACCTTTGCTGCTGGATTAGCATGTGAAAACTTTAAGCCAGTCGTAGCAATATATTCAACTTTTCTGCAAAGAGCTTATGACCAATTGATTCATGACATTAGCATACAAAATCTAGACATAACGCTCGCGGTCGATCGGGCCGGTATAGTTGGCGGAGATGGTGAAACACATCAGGGGATATTCGATTTGAGTTATCTTCGGTGTATACCAAATATTGTCGTAATGGCGCCTTCCAACGAAGCAGAAAGCCGAAATATGTTGTACACGGCCTATGAATTTGATGGTCCAGCAGTGGTGCGATATCCCAGAGGGATCGGTCCAGGCGTGGTAGAAAACCAGAAGATGTCAAAGATTCCAATTGGCATGGCTGAAATCATTCGAACTGGGCATAACATCGCTATTCTTGCTTTCGGATCAATGCTAAGGCCAAGTCTTGAAGCAGGAGATCAATTAGACGCCACGGTGGTTAACATGCGTTTCGTAAAACCCTTAGACAGTGATTTAATCACAACCCTCGCCGAATCTAATGATCTGATCGTTACGGTTGAAGAGAATGTTGTAAAAGGAGGTGCTGGATCAGGTGTAAATGAATTTCTAAATAGAAATAATTTAAATACCCCAACCTTAAATTTAGGTTTTCCAGATCAGCATATCGAACATGGGTCTTCTTCCAAAATACTTGAAAAATATGGTCTCCATGGAGCAGGAATTTATCAATCTATATTATCAAGGGGCTCAATTACGGTTGCTCTAAATATAAGCACTGTTTAAAATATCGGTTTCATAAGCTTGAACTCTTTCCTAATAATGAATTCTTCCGAACCATTTTCAGTCACCCCGCAAATAGCTGACGTCCAAAATTCTGTCGACACTCGCAACTTGAGAATTAATAGGGTAGGTGTGAAAGAATTACGTCACCCAGTTCGAATCATAGATCGTAGTCGATTACAGCAACGAACAATCGCAACATTTAATATGTATGTGGAGTTACCACATAACAAAAAAGGCACTCACATGTCGCGTTTTGTTGAAATCTTAAATAATAATGAGCATGAGATTTCAATGGAAACGTTCCCAACGATGTTGCATGAGGTAATTAATCATTTGGATGCGGAAAAAGGCCGGGTAGAAATGTCATTTCCTTTTTTTCTAAATAAGAAAGCACCGGCGACTGAAGTAGAAAGTCTAATGGACTATG
>MDTE01139701.1_pt1 | contig 56892 bp, 75 predicted proteins | sample 811231 | NCBI WGS metagenome assembly MDTE01 (sample SAMN05326651, study PRJNA326480) | marine metagenome | isolation source: seawater | place: Indian Ocean: Red Sea | collected 2010 | reverse complement strand
TCAGCGGTGCTGGAACTGGCCAAGGATCTGAGTCGGGATAAATTCGAGTTCCAGCGCCTGCATGGTATGGGCGAATCCCTGCACGACCAGGTTCTGGAGGACAGCGGTGTGCCTTGCCGGATCTACGCGCCGGTAGGTGCCCACAAAGACCTGCTGGCTTACCTGGTTCGCCGGTTGCTGGAGAACGGCGCCAACAGTTCCTTTGTTAACCAGATTGTGGATACCAGCATCACCCCGGAAGAAATCGCCAAAGACCCTATTGACGTGGTGGTGGGCCTTGGCCAAAACCTGTCCAGCAAAGCGATTGTGCACCCGTCGAAAATCTTTGGTGAGCAGCGTCGAAACTCCAAAGGATGGGATATTACGGATCCGGTGACGGTGGCCGAGATTGATGAAGGTCGTAATCGTTACAAGAGCCATCAGTGGAAAGGTGGCCCGATACTGGCCGTGGATTCTGTCAGTGACGAAGTGGTTGAGGTACGGAATCCTGCAAACCCGGACGACCTGGTCGGTCACATCACCTATACCTCAGACGTGGATATTTCGTCAGCTCTGGACGCCGCTCAGGACGGCTTCAAACAGTGGTCTTCGGTACCGGCGGAAGAGCGTGCGGCCATGATTCGCAGGGTCGGCGACCTTTACGAAGAGAATGTGCACGAGCTGTTTGCGTTGACCACCCGAGAAGCAGGCAAATCCCTGCTGGATGCCGTGGCCGAGATTCGTGAGGCCGTGGATTTTGCCATGTTCTATGCCATTGAAGGCATTCGTTACAAGAATGACGGCGAAGCCCGTGGTGTGATGTGCTGCATCTCGCCCTGGAACTTCCCGCTGGCGATCTTTACTGGCCAGATTCTGGCGAACCTGGCGGCCGGTAACGCGGTGGTGGCCAAGCCGGCAGAACAAACCTCGCTGCTGGCCTTCCGGGCCGTGGAGCTGATGCATCAGGCGGGCATCCCCCGGGCTGCGATCCAGCTATTGCCTGGTACCGGCGCCACCGTGGGTTCCGGACTGACCTCAGATGCCCGGGTGACCGGCGTGTGTTTCACGGGTTCAACCGCCACGGCGCAGCGGATCAACAAGGCCATGACCGAACACATGGAGCCGGATGCACCGCTGGTGGCAGAAACCGGTGGCCTGAACGCCATGATCGTGGATTCCACCGCGTTGCCGGAGCAGGTGGTGCGTGACGTGCTGGCATCCTCCTTCCAGAGTGCCGGTCAGCGCTGTTCTGCACTTCGCATGCTGTATGTACAGAAGGACATTGCCGATAATCTCCTGGACATGCTCTACGGTGCCATGGAGGAACTTGGTATTGGTGATCCGTGGCAGTTGTCGACCGATGTGGGCCCGGTGATCGACGAAAACGCCCGCAAGAAGATTACCGACCATTGCCAGAAATTCGAGCAGCAAGGCAAACTGCTCAAGAAACTCAACGTACCGGAGAAGGGCCTGTTCGTGTCGCCGGCAGTGCTTCAGGTGAGCGGAATTGAAGAACTGGAAGAGGAAATCTTCGGCCCGGTTCTGCACGTGGCTACGTTTGAAGCCAAGGACATCGACAAGGTGATTGATGCCGTCAATGCCAAGGGCTACGGTCTGACTTTCGGTATTCATAGCCGCGTTGACCGCCGGATCGAGCACATTGCCAGTCGTATCAAGGTGGGCAACACCTACGTTAACCGTAACCAGATCGGCGCCATCGTCGGCTCCCAGCCATTCGGTGGCGAGGGACTGTCGGGTACCGGGCCGAAAGCCGGTGGCCCGCAATACGTGCGCCGTTTCCTGCGGGGTGAGGTGGTTGAAAAGCCTGCTCAGTCCAGTGACAAGGTGTTCAGTACCGACAAGGCCCAGAAGCTGATCGACAAGCTGGCCAAAGCAGCGGTACCGGAAGCGGAAGGTCGTCAGGCGTTGCTGGAGCCCTTCTTCGGTAAGGTGCCGGCGCCTCTGGACGAAGGGTACGAGGAGATGCCGGGGCCGACGGGCGAGCAGAACCATCTGTCCTGCCATGGTCGCGGGCTGGTACTGTGCCTTGGTCCAGACGCCGAGTCTGCCGTTGAGCAGGCCGGCACCGCCCTGTCGCAGGGTAACAAGGTGGTAGTGATTGCACCGGGTGCCGAGAAGGCACTGGCCGATGCCATCAAGGCCGGACTTCCGGTTATTGCCAGCGATGGCATGCTTGATCCGGACGCTCTGAGCCACCTGACCGGATTTGAAGCGGTGGTGAGCGTAGCCGAGAAGCCGCTGCTCAAGCAGTATCGCATGGCGCTGAGCAAGCGTGAGGGCGCGCTGTTGCCGGTGATCACAGAACACAAGCTGGATCAACGCTACGTGATTGAGCGGCATCTGTGTATCGACACCACAGCGGCCGGTGGTAACGCCAGCCTGATTGCGTCGGCTGAATAAAGCCGGTTTGGGCCGGGGGGAGTGCTTCCCCCGGCTTTTCCTTTCCTCGCGTTTCTGTTGCGAGCCATTCGCGTTACCATAGCCCGTTTTAGCTACATCATTCGAATCGGGCATCCACTTGCAAAGCAACCATTCCAGCCACCGCGACTCTTCCGGGGGAGCCTCTGAGGCCTCGCAAAATTTCTTCGCGGTCTGTCTGTCACTGACGCTGTGTTTTGTCGTCTACTCAATGCTGATTGTGGCAGTGCCTGTGTATGGACTTCAACTTGGCGCCTCTCCGCTCGTTCTGGGTGCAGTGTTAAGCGCCCAGTATCTGCTACCGCTGGTGCTGGCCATTCCCCTGGGAGGCATCGTGAGCCGGTTTGGTGGCAGGGCCACGCTGCTGGCCGGGGCGGGCATTATGGTGGCAGGCTTGTTGTCGATGCATGCGTGGTATGGCTATGCGGGCCTCGTGACTGGTCAGTTGCTGGTGGGGCTGGCTCACCTCCAGATGGTTCTGGCCGCCCAAACCATCATTTCCAACCTGGGCACCGGGCCGAGGCTGGAGCAGTATTTTGGCTGGTATGCCACCTGGCTGTCGGGCGGGCAGGTTATTGGCCCGTTGCTGGCCGGTGTCCTGCTGAAGTCTTCCGGTACCGAGTACGTGTTCCTGGTAATGGCTCTGTTTGCGCTGGTCTCGGGCGTTGTAACACTCCGCCTGACCGGGCAGGCGAGGGAGCGTATTCACGTTACCCGAAAGCAGGCGGGTTTCCGGGCGCAATGGCAGCTTGTCGGCAGTAACCGTGGGGTGCAGTTGTCGATTCTGGTCACGGTATTGGGGATGTTCGCACTCGGGGTCTACGGAAGCTATTTGCCAGTGTACCTGGAGAGCCTGGCCATCAGCCCGTTGATAATCGGAGTTCTGGTCAGTCTTCGTGCCGGCGTTTCTATGCTGGTTCGGCCGTTTATGGCGCGCATTATTGGTCTCGCGGGGGGGCGCGTCCCGACAGTCTTGCTCTCGCTCGGAACCCTCGCCACTGGCCTGGCTTTGCTGGGCGTGTCTGAGCAGGTCATGCTGATGGCAGCCCTGGCCATGCTGGTGGGTATCGGTTCGGGCCTCACCCAGCCTTTGTCCATGGTGATTCTGGCGGAATCTGTGGAACGTGAGCGGCGTGCAGGGGCATTGGGTATGCGTTTGATGGCAAACCGGGCGGTGCACTTTCTGGCGCCCCTGTTCTTTGGTCTGCTACTTGAACTGAGCGGCTTTACACTGGCTTTCGCTGCTTCAGGTATACTGATTGGCTTCGCGCTTATTGTGGCGCACCGACTGTTCAGCTCCGGGAATCTGTAACCATGTCTGGCACGGCCTCCGGCACCTATGATCGACTGATCAACCCTGTACTTGTCGCAGGCTGTATTATTATTCTGGTTGGTTTTTCCGTGCGGGCTTCTTTTGGTCTGTTTCAACTGCCGATTGCCCTGGAATTTGCCTGGCCAAGGGAGTCGTTTTCTCTGGCCATCGCCATTCAGAACCTGTTCTGGGGCATCGGGCAGCCGATCTTTGGAGCTTTTGCCGAACGCTACGGTGATCGCAAAGCTATCCTGGTGGGCGGTATCTGTTACGTGGTCGGGCTGGTTGCCTCGGCATTCGCCATTACCCCGGGCCAGCACCAGCTTCTGGAAATGCTGGTTGGGTTCGGGATTGCCGGAACCGGATTCGGGGTCATCCTCGCTGTCGTAGGGCGCTCTGCCCCGGAAAAGCATCGCTCCATGGCGCTGGGCATTGCAACCGCAGCCGGTTCTGCAGGGCAGATCATTGGCCCGCCCGTCGCGCAGGCGCTGCTGAGCCAGATGCCCTGGCAAAGCGTGTTCATGGTGTTGGCCGGTTTCATTACGGTGTCGATGCTTGCCCTTCTGTTTATGCGGGCACCCAAGGCGGCGCCCTCGGTATCGACCGATGAGCCGATGGGGGTGGTGCTGAAGCGAGCGGTGAAAGACCCCTCCTTCCTGTTCATTTTTATCGGCTTTTTCTCTTGCGGGTACCAACTGGCGTTCATCACCGCGCATTTTCCGGCGTTTATTACGGAAATGTGTGGGCCAATTACGCCGGACAGCCTGATCTACGTGCTGGGGGTAACGTCAGCGTCCGGGCTCGGCGCCATTTCAATTGCCCTGATCGGTCTGTTCAATATCGGTGGCACACTGATGGCCGGCTGGTTGGGTAACCGATACTCGCGCAAGTACCTTCTGGCGACGATTTACCTGTTACGAACAATCGTCTCTGCCGCCTTTATCATGGCGCCCATCACTCCTGAAAGCGTTGTGCTCTTCTCGGTGGCGATGGGTTCGTTGTGGTTGGCAACGGTACCGCTGACGTCTGGCCTGGTTGCGCACATCTACGGCTTGAAGTACATGGGCACGCTCTATGGCCTGGTATTCTTTTCGCACCAGCTTGGCGGCTTTCTTGGTGTCTGGCTGGGTGGAGCCCTGTATGACCTCTACCACAACTACACGCTGGTGTGGTGGATCGGTGTGGGTGTCGGGGCGTTGTCGGCACTGATTCACCTGCCGATTCGGGAATACCCCTGGGAGAAGCGTGGGCAGGCGGTCGCTGCCTGATAGAACGACAAAGCCCGGACCTTTCGGCCCGGGCTTTGTGTAGGGAATTCTGGTCGGGACGGTAGGATTTGAACCTACGACCCCTTGCACCCCATATATGGGCGACAAGCCGGACAGGGCATTGATATAAAAAGGAAAGCGGGTATTTCGTGCGCCCAGAAAATCGGGAATTTCAGACTTTATAAATCAAAGCCTTACATTATAGTTTTGGTTGCCGTTTTGGCGTCACACCCACCAAATTTCAGGGTAACTAACATCCGTCAGCATGCTATTTAACACTATTTGACATGCAGTTTATGGCTGCATTGGCTAAGGTATCCAAAAAAGGAGGTTAGCATGCTCAAAAGGACGTTACTCTTAATCACGCTCATCCGCCCCACAGTCGCATCTCATCGACATCAAGCTACAAGCGCAACTAATCGGAGGGCGCGATGAAAGAGTCAGCAAAAGGAAAGTACCCGGCGCTCCGGATAATTGCGGCATGGTATAAAACGGTCGGATATGTGGTGAGCGTCATATTCGTTATCGCCGGCCTGGTGATCGCGAAGGATGACGGGATTACCGGGGTCGTTATGCTGATGGGGCTGGGAGCGCTCGTCTCGTTTGCGGTATTTGTTTCGATCGCGGAGATTATCCAGCTCTTCCTGGACTCCGAAAACAATACGCGCCAGTCTGCCGAATACTTAAAACAGCTTGTTGAGCTTCAGGCTCCACCGTCACCAACGCAAAAAAGCGAGCCGGCGAAGCCAGCCCCAGCAGCACCGCCGAGACCTGCGATCAAGCCTGTAGTCAGAGCCCGGAAAGCGCCGGCCAGCCAGGCCGAATCTATTAGGTCGCTGATTAAGCATCTTCATGGTGATGGCCTTAGCCCAGACGAGATCGCAGAAGAGTTAAAAAACGAGGGGCTGCCCACGCTGACAGGGGAGCCGGAGTGGACCTGCGATGAGGTGAAGGCAGCACTAGGGGCTGCGGCTAAATAGTCTGATCCACCCCGCCCAAAGCCGGAGCCGGCCCCTCAATCTGCCGGCCCCGTATGAAAACATGATCCCCTACACTGGCGGCGCCCCTTACCCGTACCCGGGCGCCGGTCACCAGCTCCACGATGGCCCCGTCCGGGGTGTTCGCTATCACCTCCCCTTTGTCCCTGGGTTCGCTCGGCAGCAATCCGAGCAGGCGCTTATACAGGTTACTCATGGGTTTCTACTCCGATGGTCTGCCATAGCTCCGGCCAGCTGTGGTTGATGCTCAGGCTGCGTACCAGGCCCCGGCGGGTGTTGCCCTGTTCCTGGTATTCGATCAGGGTGCCGGGCCGTATCATTCCGGTTTCCGGCAGTACCGGCAGGCGCAGGCTGATCTGGGCTTGCTTGCCGGTATCGCCCAGCAGGGCCAGCCCCCGCTGGCGCGTCATGGCCGGGTCGGTGGCCAGGTCGTCGACAATGGTCGGGGCGGGGTTGGTGCCGCCGGTGCTGCCGATGATGATCCGGTCCGCTCGGCCCTGTTCGCCGCCGTGTACCCAGACCGCGTTATAGTCCGGTTTTTCCTGCCACTCGATGCCCTCCACTTCCACAACGTCCTCCGGCAGTACAATGTCGGGGGTGGCGCTTAACCAGTCCCAGGGGGCGACCGGGTACCGGGGCAGAATCCGTAGAGTCTGGTCGGTGTCATGGCTCTGGACGTAGGCGCCGCCGGCCTCAGCGATCCGCTTCGCCGCGTCGATCCAAGTGCCGTTATGGGACCAGATACCGACGGGTATCTGCCAGTCCTCGATCTGCCAGTCGAGCGACCAGCCGATCGGAACGCCGTTGATTTTCAGTGTTTCATTCAGGGCCTGCTGGGCGGTCATGCCGCTGGTGTTGGTGTACTGAGTGACCGGTGCCAGGGGTGCGGCCAGAAACGCCGCGCGGCCCCGCCCTGAAACCCGAAGCCAGGCCTCGCCGAACCGGCGCTCTCTCTGGATATTTTCGACAAGCACGCGCAGGGGCTCGCCGTTGATGGTGGCGATCAGCTCCACCCGGGTGCTGCTGTCGGGGCGCACTTGTGCCAGGGCGCTGGCCGGGATGCGGGTTGACCAGCTCCAGGTCCAGGAGTCGGCGTCGATGCTGGCGCTGAAATCCTCCGCTGGTAACGGTGTGCCGTCCAGCTCGGTCAGGGTCAGGGTGTTGATCACGGTGTATATCTCCCTGATGGGGATGATGATGGTATCGCCCGGGTCTGGCTTTTCATCCGGGCAACCGAATATCAGTGTTGTGGTGCCGTCTTGCTCTCGGCAGAACCGGAGCACAATCTGGTCGTCATCCGGCGTTTCCGGGTCAACCGGTGGCGGCCAGGTGGCCAGCCCGGGCGGCGGGTAAATCGCCTGGGTTTGCCGGATGCTGATCTGCAGGGCCAACTTGGCGCCCTGGTTGGCCCGTATGGTCAGGCTGCCGGCGGTCGGGGTGGCCTGCTGTTCGCTCAGGCGCCGGGTGGCTCTTAGCTTGATGGTGTCTGCGTAGTCCTGGCGAACGCTTCGGGCCAGCCGGATGCCGTGCTGATGGTCGCTGGTGAAGGCCTGCCTTACCCGGACCGCATCGGCGTGGCCCAAGGTGGTGGCTCGGCCTTCCAGCTTCCGGCCGTGCTGGGCCTGAAGGCTCCGACTGGTGGCCAGCTTGTCCGATTGCTGCTGGCGAATGCTGTGGCCTTTGGTGACCGGCAGGGTCTGGGCTTCGGCGGCGGCCAGGGCGGTCTGGGTCCGGCGCATCTCCTGTTGTGCGGTGGCCAGTGGGGTCTGGCTGGTGCGGAAATTCCGCGACGGCAGGCCCACTGCTACGCCGTCGGCGTCCGGAAGGTCCAGGTTGTAGGTGCCCTGTGCGGTCAGAGTCATGGGCGCGCTGGCTTCCGGCAGGGCCGCGAGCAAGTCTCCCCGCAGGGTCTGGTCGATGGCGTCCAGCGTCAGCTCTGTCAGTGCCGGGGGTGGCAGGTCGGCCTGTAGGGTGCCCATGACCGGCGGGACGGCGCTTTCGCCCTCGGCGGCCAGGGTTAGCTCTGGCAGCTCTGGGGTCGGCAGGGTGGCCTGCAGGGCGCCGTTATAGGTCGGGTACTCCGGCGGCTCATAGCGGCCAAACTGGAGCGTGACCGGCCCGGGGGTCGCTTCCCTTGGGCGCAGCAGCTCCAGGAGGATGCCGGGGTCAGGGGTAAACCGGAGATCAACTGGCCCGGGGGTGTCCTGCCGTCGTTTCCATAGCCGGAGCTTGATCACGGTTTAGCCCTGAAAAGTGGCGCTGGTGATCCGGGCAAAAGCGCCGGCCTGTAGAGCATTGTCTTGCAACTTGATATCGCCGCTGCCGGCCTCGTCGCTCACTGTAGCATCTCCCCACCAGGCGCCCGCACCGTCCAGAATCCGGGCGTTGTCGGCGGTTCCTGCTGTCGTCACCTGCCCCTCGATGGCGGCGGTGGTCTGGATCTGCACGTTCTCGGCGTCCAGGCTCAGAGCGTCCGCTGGCATGGCCAGCTCGGCGATCAGGGTGCCGGTGTCCGGAGTGCCCTCGAATAGCTGAATGACGGCTTCCCCCGGGCTGGCGATCAGCCGGGCGTGGCTTTCCTGAAGGGCCGGCAGTCGTGCCGCTTCCTGTCGTGCCGCTTCATGGGCGGGGGATAGGATCAGTGCCATGCGTTACTCCATAGTCTCGGGAATCAGGCCGGCTTTGATTGCGGGGTCGTACTGCCCGGTGCTGTCGTAAGCAATCACGGTGTAATATCCCGGGTACAGGTTTGGAAATACCCACTCGCCGTTTATATCAGATCTGCCGAGTCTCATCTGCTGGTAAATGGGAGGGGCCAGATTGCCGGCGACTGCGCCGCTCTCTTTCATAAGCAGCAAGCTCCTTGCTTGCGGGTTTCCGGCCTGATCTAAAACCGTTCCTTTGATTTTCTGGTTGTTACCTGCAGCGGCGGTACTGTGTTTTAAAAAAACTGTCAGACGGGTGATCATCGCCAAGGCCCCCATATATCGAATCCGGCAACGCCTTTTTTGTTGTATGAAACCTGCGGCAAGGCGACCAGTAGCATGGCCGGGTCGGTGGCCTCTATTGGATCTATGGCCTCAAACAGTCCGAAACTCGCGTTTGGCCCTAAGGCTGTATCGTCATTAGGTGACGTATATAGCCCGGGAACCGTGCCACGTTCGGTGCTTCCGTCGTATACGACTAGTGGTCCAAAGAAGAGGTGCCCTCCTGTTGCCGGGTGCGGGTAAGGTCGGTCTCCGGCAATCGCGTTGGAGACTTCTGGGCCAAGACGGTAATACGGAACTGGCCCTGCCAAAATTCCGGGCAATCCGCGAGCTAGGTACGTGCCGTTGGCGTAGTTATTCCCGATCTGGTGCTGTTGTCCGCTGTTCTGTGGGTAGGAGCTTTTGGACCTGTACGCGGTGAACGCGAGATTATAAAAATCGCTTGCCCCGAACTTGTTAAAGTCCCCGAACTGGAAAGGCTGGCAGCCGTTGCTGTCATTCCATAGGGGCAGGAAAAATATCCATCTTTCATCGGCCACAATGGCCCACGGGTTCGGTAGGTAGGCACTGCTCGACATGTGCACGGCTACCCAAACCATGGTCGCCTGTTGGTCAAACGTCGGGATCGGGTTGTCGCCTGTATCAATGCCCGTCATAGTTTCGTAAGCACGAACCGGTACGGTTCCGCTAGAACTGCTGTGATCCACCTGCAAAAAAATCCCAGTCGCCTCTGGGTGTGTGGATCGGTATGCGCCTTTCAGCGCGTCTCCATAGGGTTTTTCCCAATAACCCGGTGTTGCTCGCTTGACGCTAATGCTGCCGCTGGCGTTGCCGTCGGGTATGCCCGGGCAGTCGAAGGTAAACGTGGTGGCGGTGGCTCCGGTCACTCGCCATACATCATTCAGTGCTGCGGGGGTGGCCCCGGCGATTTCGATGACGGCGTGCTTTTCAAAGTCGTTGCCGCCGCTGAAATGCACGGTGGCCACGCCATTGCTGATCGTGATCTTGTCGCCATCCGGCGCAGCGGTGCCAAAGCCGTTGATCAGGCAGGCATCCAAAACGGCAATTAGATCGCCGGCCTGCCCGTTGAGCTGGGGTGCATCGGCCATCCCACTATGAAACCACCGAACTGTACTGTTATCTGGAACTGCCATCAGTATTCTCCTTTAAGGTCTGTCTATGTTGCCGAGGGCGTGGATTTCGCAGCCGTCTGCGCCATCGTCCAGGGGCTCGTCGCTCTGCTGAATTGCCCGGGCCATCCAGAAGTCTGCCAAGGCGCCGACGGTGTTAATACGCACAATATTGCCGGCACTCCAGCCGCCCCCGTTGGCTGCCACGGGTATGGTCAGGTAGGGGGTTCCGCCGTTACCTTCCTCGTCGCGGGTGCGGGGGTTGATCGGGGCGATGTCCTCGGTGAACGGCCCGCTGTATACCAGGCCCACCCGCTGGCCGATCAATTCCACGTTGGTGCTGTTGGTCCAGCGCAGCAGCCAGCGTTCGGTTTCCGCCCCCTCGTTGGTCACAGTGATAGGGTGTGCGATGGTGTTCAGGGTGGCTGTGGCCTCGTCGCCTTCAATGGTGTCCTGCCATGTACCTGTCCAAGTTTGCTGATCCCAGGTTGCGGAAACCCGGGCGCGCCGGTCTCCGTGAACCAGGCAGCTGGCGACGATGGACTCGTTGGCCGGGTAGTTGTGGGTCAGGGGCCGGCTCAGGGTGATATCGCCGGTGATCTGGACGTCAGTCACCAGGCGCAGGTCGCCGACCGTGTGTTTTACCGTGATGGGCATGGTGATGCCGGTGGTGTCGTCAAAGGTCACGGTGCCGGTGGCGCGGTCCAGGGTGTAGCCGTCGGTCACTTGGTTGCCGTTGGCGTCAATCACCCGTATCCAGCCCACGCGCGGGCGGGTGGCGATGGTGCCGCCGTTGGTCACGGTCTGGGGCGCGGTTTCCTGCGGGTGCATCACCATGACCACATCGCCGGGGCGGTAGATCGGTACTCGGCCGTCGGAGGGCAGGCGCACGGCATCGATGCCCACGATGTCTGCGTTCAGCGGGATATAGCTGAAGGCGACGGCGTTATAGCGCAGGGTGCTGGTGATCATCGGCCGGGGCTTGTAGATGTTCCCGTCGCCATCCACCTTGGCGGGGTCATACCACCACTCGGTTTTTTCCTCGGCGGTCAGGCTACTGTCGGGCACCAGTTTGCCGAAGGTGACGGCGGCGGTACCGAACGTATAGTTGACCGTGCCCTGCAGCCATTCGTGGGTAAATTCGCCGTCCTGGTTGGCGGTGGCGATGATCTGCTCGCCGTCCTCGGTGGTGCCGATGATCTGCAGGCTTTCCGGTTTCAGCGGGGCGCTGGGGGTTCGGAAAAAGCCCTCGGTGGCCGTCCATTCGCCGTAGACGGTCAGCAGGCTGGTGATGGTGAAGTTGGTGGCGGTGGCGTCCTGCCAGAAGGTAATTTCAGCGGTGCGCGCGCCGTAATTGATGCTCCCTGCCACCAGGCCGCTGCCGGTGTCGGGGTCAATGTCCGTCAGCAGGTTGCCGTCGCGGTCGTCGTAGGTTTTGCCGCCGAGGTTGAACCGTACAGATTCGGGCACGATGGGGTCGATGGTGTTCGGGGCCAGTTCCAGCAGTAGGCTGGCGATGGGTTGCGTGTCGGTGGCGGCGGTCGAGTTGGTGTTTACGCCATCCACGATGTATTCAAAGGCCATATCAGCGGCGGCCGTGATCGGCAGGTCTTTGGTGCTGGTGCGGGTGTACCAGGCGGCCATGCCGTAGCCGCTGTACTCAATTTTGACGGGTACGGGGTTGCCGTTCAGCGTGATGGTGTTGCCGCTGATCGTGCCGATGATGGTGTCGGCGGCCACGGTTTCGCTTTGGTTGCTGCTCCAGCTCCCGGGCGTGGCGTCCGCTCCTTCGGGCACCACCAGATTGCCGCCCTGCTGAATGGCAAACGGGGCCAGCTGCTTGCCCTTGAAAGGGTGTTCGTTCGGGGCGGTCAGCGGCACCTTCACGCGCAGGGTGTCGGCTTTCGGAGTGGCGTTCAGGGTGATGTTGGTGTTTTGCGGGTGCGTCTCCTGTGCCTTCACCTGCTCGCCCATGTTGGCCGCTTCATACCACTGGTAATCAATGGTCAGCACGGTGCCTCGGTCGGGCAGGATCGTAAAGATCAGTTGGCCGGTGCCGTCGAAGCTGTCCAGGGTGCCGGTGGCGTCTCCGGTGATGGCCCCGCTGGCGTCGCAGGTCGCGGCTTTTTCGACGCCGTTTTCTGTCCAGCTAAAAATCAGCGATGCGGGAATGGCCGGCGCGTTCTGAAGGGTGAACGGAAAGATGGCCTGGTCTACGTTCACGGCGGCGGTACCGCTTCGGACTTTGTAGTGGGCGGGTGATCCGTAGGTGTAGATCACTTGGCTGCCTACGTCCGGCAGCGCGCCGGTGGTCAGGCTGACGTTGCCGTTCGTGTAATCCACGGTGCCGGTGCCGAAGCCGGGGTCTGAGCCGGCGATGGTGCCGTTTCCGTCGTCGATTAGGGTGTACCAGTTGCCTTGCGCCATATAGCTCACGGTCAGGGCGTTGGGCGCGGGTACCGGCGCGAGGGTTTCGATCCAGTTCAGGCGGCGGTTCTCGGCGGTCACAGTGCGGGCCAGCGTGTGGGCCTGCTGTGCCACTTCCACGTCGCGGCTGCCTGCGCTGATGGTTTGCACCAGTTCGGGGTTCAGGCGCTGGTTTGCCAGCGGTTCTTCGCTCTGGGCGGCGGGTACTAGCTGGGTAAACATGGAGGCGGCTTTCAGTTTCAGGTCGCCGATATTGGCGGCAGCGGTCAGCCGTTGTGCCCCGAAGTAGCGGGTTGCATCGGCGACGGTGGTATCCCGCAGGCGCGCGCCGGTGTCGTAGTTATAGCTGTCCTGTTTGTTAACCTGGTGGCCGGTGAAGTCGTAGCGCAGGGCATCCGAAAGATCCAGGGACACGATCAGGCGCTGGAAATCGTTGCCCTGGGCATCGGTGAAGGTCTGCATCTCGGAGCTGACTTCGGTCACGCGCACGTACTGCTCTTTTTCGTCCGGTTGGCCTTCGTTCTGCACGAGGCAGAGGGTTTTCCCGCGCGGCGGCAGGGTGGTGCTCTCGTCGCGCTGGATGATCCGGATCTGACGCATGCCGGTGATGTGGTTTTCGTACAGGGCGCCGTGCCACATGGGGCCTTTGAACAGATAGGCTTCCACGCGGTTCGCTGCCTGCTCTCGGGTGTCGAACGGGTCGTTGGTGGTAAACAGGGTATAGCCGATGGCCGGATCTTCCGGCAGGGCCGTCACCACGGTTTTCGCGCCGCCGAACAGGTCGGTGCTCAGGGTTCGGACGGCCAGAAACAGCTTCCGCAGATTGAACCGGCCCATGGCGCGGTCGAGGTCGCTGATGTCCTCGAATACGTTGTTCATCACCCCGTCCGGGATTTCGTTGCCGGTGGCAGCGCCGCCGCCTTCGGGTACGTCGTCCATGACCTGGCTGGCCAGGAATTTGATGTTCTGTTCTTGAATCGGCATGGATTACGGCTCCACGGTGATGAATCGGAATGTGGGAATTACCCGGTGGTCTGGGCCGGGGTTGATCTGGAAGCGCAGCGGCGTGCTTTCGTAGCCCAGGCCATCGTGATGGCGGAACTGAACGGTGTGGGTCTCGCCATGGAAATCGAGGGTGAGCTTTTGGCCGGGCTCGTTGTGCCACGCAAGAATTTGGGGCTCTTTCGTTGCCAGCATCCAGCCGCCCCGGTCCGGCGCCTGCAGTGTGATCGGCTGGCCAAGCTGCGCCGCAGACACCTGAATGATGGCTTTGCCGGTGACGCTGCGGGTGAAGCTTTGGGATACCGGGGACCAGGTGCGGTCTATCCAGTTCAGATCTTCCGGCAGCTCTACGGTGTTGGTGCCATCGGATAGAGTGATCACAGTGCGGTACTCCGTGCGTTTTCGAGGGCCCGCAGAAGGGCATCTTGATCATCGGCCAGCACGCGAAAGCTTTGGCCTCCCAGATTGACGTTGACGGTCTTAACCGTTTCGGTGCGGGCCTGGGAGGTGGTCGGCTGGCTCAGTTCGCGTTGAGCCCGCTGCCTCTCAATCTCCGCCAGCTGCTGCTCACGCGCCCGATCGGCGGCCTCCTTCTCGCGGGCGTTCTCGGCTTCCCGGCGGTTCTTCTGTTCGATCTGGTAGATCTTTTCGAGGGTGTCCAGGGATTGCTGGTAGTCGGCAGCGGCCTCATCGGCGCCGGCCTGCCGGGCCTGTTCCAGCTGTTCCTGCAGGCGTTTTCGTTCGGCCTCATATTGGATTCGTTGGGCTTCTTCGGTGTCGCCCCGGATATCAGCCAGCCGCTGGCGCAGGCTGTTGAGGGTGTTGTCTGCGGTGTCGGTGAGTGACTGCAGTTTCTGCTTGGCGGAGTCGATCGCACTTTGCAGGCCGCTAAGGCGCTGCTTGTCCAGCAGGTCAAACCGGTTGGCTGCGGTTTCGCTCAGGCGGTTGAGCTGATCAAGGCTGAAGCTGCCGGAATCGATCTTGCCCTGGAGGTTCTCCATGGCCACCGCCTGGGACCAGAACTTTTCCTCTACCTCAGCGGCGGCCAGGGCGGTATCGGCGAACCATGCCGCGAGGCTGCTGGACATCAATCGACGGCGGGCGGATGCCAGTTCATCTGTGCGCTGGCGAGCCCGCTCGAGGGCATCAGCGGCTGATTCACTCTCTGCCACGAAGGCGTTGCCGCCGATCTTCATTTCAAACAAGTTTCGGGCCGCTACGCTAAGTGCCGTTACTTGCTCCCGGGCATTTGAGATGGCCTTGGAGAATGCGGCCCCCAGAGCTTCCCTGAATTTCTCCCGGGCTTCCTCGGCTTCCTGTTTGGCCTTTTTCGTTTCCTCCGCCAGGCGCTTTGTCTCATCGGCTGCGTTGCCAGCCTTGGTTGCGATATCTTCAGCGCTGGAGCTCGCGGCATTGCCGGATTCCTCGGCCTGCGCCTTCACCTCTTTCAGGGCATCACGCAGACCGAGTTGCGCAGCCTCCGCTTCCAGGGCGCTGATTCTGGTCTTGTCGCCGGTCTCGATTACGCTCTGGGCATATGCCGCGAACGTTTCTTCGATTTTGTCCTTGGTTGCGGTTCCGCTCGCACGTATTTTTTCAAAGGCCTCTTGGGCCTTATCTGCTGCCTCATTGAGTGCCTGTTGGCTTTTTACATTGAGTACTTCGTAGGAGTCGGCAAGATCCTTGGCTTTCTGCCCGGCTTTGGTCGTTTCATCACCGGCTTTGCGGACGGCAGTTTCAACATTCTCCGCCAGCGTGGTGAGGGTGCCGATTCCTTTCTCGGTCTCTTCCTGGAGCTTCTTGCCAGATTCGGCAGCATCATCAAATGCACCGACAACGCCTTTGCCGGCTTCAACGGTTTTGCGTCCGTACTCCGCTGTCTGCTTGGCTAAATCGACCACGGTGTCCCGGGCGGCGCCGGCCTTGGCGCTGATGTTGTTGTAGGTCTGATCACTGACCAGCCCCACCTTGTTCATGGCGAATGCAACGCCTTCAGCAATCGACAAGATGCCAGCGAAGCTGCTCGACACCAGAGTGACAAAGCCGGACACGATCGTTTGCAGTCCGCGGAACAGGGTCATGGCACCACTGGCGCCGGATTCAATCGTGTTCCAGAGCGTGCCGAATCCTGCCGAGATGCTGTCCGCGTTCTCCACCAGTTTGGCCGCCATATCGGCGCCCCAGTCGGTCAGGCGCTTGAACAGATCGATGAGCTTCTCGCCCATTTCGTTCTGGTCGAACAGATCCACCACTTTGTCTGTGGCGTCGGCCACCACCGGGGCCAGCTCGGCACCGATTCGGCGGGTGAGGCCCTGAATCTTCAGGGTGATGTCGTTGTAGATGTCATTGGCTTTGAGAAGCTTGTCCAGCTCCTCATCGGTGTAGATGGCGCCTTCTTCCTCGGCAGCCGCCTGGATGGCTTTCAGGCCGGCGGCGTTGTTCTCCAGAAGGGGCTGCAACTGGCTGGCATCGCTGGCCAGCTTTTCCAGCATGGCTACCTGCTGCTCTTTGGGCAGGCTTTCGATTGCGGCCGCGAACTTGAGCATCTGCTCTTCCGGTCGCAGGTTCTGAAAGTCCTCAATCTTGAGGTTCAGCGCTTCCATTACCTGAGCTGCTTCACCACCACCCGTAGCGCCGAATTCGCCCAGGCGCTCAGTTACGCTGCGCAGAATGTCCGCAACTTTATCGCCAGTCAGCCCCACCCGTTCGCCGGCGATCTGCCAGACCTGCAGGGCTTCACGGTTTGCGCCGATGGCATTGGCGGTGTTGGTGAGCTCATCCGCCAGCGAGGCCTGGCCACGGGAGAATACAGTGAGCGTGGCGGCAGATGCGCCAATACCCGCGACCAGCGCAGTGGCGCCGGCAGCTACGGTTTTGAGGCCGGAGCCGAGTTTGCTGAGTAGGCCGCTGGATTTGTCGGCTTTTTCGCCGAGGTCTTCTGCAGCTTCTGCCACGTCTTCTGTGGCGGGGGCCGCCTGCTGGGCGCTCTGGCCCATTTCGGTGAGCTCGGATGACAGGCTGGCCGCCTGCGTGTTTACTCCGTCCAGCTCCTTCCGGATTCTGACCTGCTCGCCTGCCAGGTCTTTGGTGCTAATCCCGGCGGCTTCCATCTCACCACGGAGTTCGTTCAGCTGCCTGTTATTGGAGATCCAGGCTTCGTCCGCGCCTTGGGCGGCCTTCTTCGCGCGTTCGAATTCCTGTACCTGGGCCCGGGTGGGTGCTTCGGTTTGTGCAAGCGCTTTGCCGAGTTCGGTGGCTCGGGCTTTCGCGGCCTGCTGCTGCTCGGCCAGCTCTTTGGTTTCGCGCTTGAGTTCTGCAAATTGAGTGACGAGCCCCTGCTGCTCCCGGAGCTCCGTCAGGCGGCCCGCCAGCGCCTGCATTTCTTCTGAGGTTTTCCCCAGGCCTTCGCGCAGGGCGGCGGAGTTGTCGGGTAGCTCCACACGGCCGGATTTTTCCAGCTCTTGCAGATCGCTGATCAGGCCCTCTACGTTCTTGAGCCCATCGACGGCTGCAGAAATCAGCAGGTTGACGCGTTCGTCATTTCCTCCGGCCATGTGGTTTCATTGCCTCCCCGCTTAGATCATCGCCATTTCGACAAACTTGCTTAGGCCAGCGCCGGTGCGACCTTCGTCCGCCAGCACGGTGCCGGACAGAGTCAGCTCGGCGAAGTCGTCGCCACCGTGACGCTGGAAGCCCGAAGTTGGGGAGAGCTTCACGCGGAAGTACGTTGCGTGCAGCGGGTTACCGCTATCAACAGAGTTGAGGCCTTCCCAGCGCAGCTCGAACAACTGTTGCGAGGCCGCCAGCGCCTGAATCAGGTACTGAGGGTTGCGCTCGTAGGTGGCCTTGAGCGGCACCATGGTTTCATCGTCTGGGTAGGCGATATTCACCGGGGTGTCTTTAACACGGATGCCGTGCGGGGTGCGGTCGTAGTCATCACCAGCAACGAGAGCGGCGTTGCCGATGTGCTGCCAAACAACGGTGCCATCGGTGACCGTGCCGTTTGCGGTCGGCCATGTTGGTTCGGTTGCACCCGTTTCGCCGCCAGTTGTGGCCAGATAGGCCTCGGTGGTGTCAACCAGCACAGCGCCTGCTGCAACCGCGGTTGTAGCTGTCCATGTGGTGTCGTCGGCCACGGTGATGCTGACAGCCTGATCCGGGTCCGGCAGGTAGCGGAAGCCGATACGGGTGCCAGACCAGGACTCGACAATCTCATCAGAGATGGACTGCGCGCCGATCTGCTCGATGTTTGCCAGGAAGCCCGCCGCGATGTTGCGCGGAGTGATGTCGTTACAGGTGGCTTCGAAGGTAAAGGACGTTACGTTTTCATCAACGTCCAGCTCTCCACCAGCTGCAGTGGTGTAGTCCTGTCGGGACTGACGATCTACTTCGATCGATTCGGTGAAGCCGGTGACGTTCCCCAGCTCAAATGGACGACCCCCGCCAATTGGCTTGAGGATGAAGCGGCCGCGGCCTTTGTAACCGCGTGTGGTTGATTGCAAGGACATGGCATTACCCCTCGTTTTTGGTCAGCGGGTAGCTGATTGTGATGGTGTGCGTGACACCAGCGGTGTTTGAACCAGACTCCGGGTGGACGTAATCGCCGCCGGAGATCGATACATTGGTAGTGTTTGGCAGTGCATCCATAGCCAGTAGCGATGCCAGGGCCATGGTGATGTCTTCGTCCAGCTCGTCCAGCTCTGGCTCGTAGTCCCGATCGTTGGCGTCAACCATGCCGGTGACCAGCACCTCCCGGGACTTCATGACCGTTTTGGGCTTGGCGGCGCCTGGGGCGTTGGAGGATGTGCTGACAGAGATTAGAGGCAGATCATCCTGGTTGATCCGCAACGACTCTGGCCGGCCCCGGGTTACTTTGTTTCCAGCACTGGTATGGAAGCCATTTTCTGGCCGGATTCGCTCCAGCTCCTCGATGATTCGGTTAACCAGGGCGGTGCCTTTGGCGGACATTACCGGCCCCCCTTCTGCATCGCGTAGTTGAGCTGGGCCCGATACTCTTTCACCAGCTCTTTGCTGATCTCTGGCTTCAGTTCGCGCCGGACCCCACGGAACACCTGGTCAACCGAAGGGCCGTAAAGGTGTTCGATGTCGCCACGGGCGGAGCCTGTACGAACGAACACCCCCATAACCCCGGAGTTCTTCAGCGGTAGCAGGAATGCGCCTCGCATCTTCTTGCGGCCGCCCTTGCGGGACACAGCTACGGATACACCAGCCTGCTTTTTGCCGGACGGAATGCCTCGCAGCTGGTCACCCGCCGCCCCGCGAGCAGCCCTGGCCATTTGCTTTGCGCCATAGCGGGCCAGTCGGGTGGGGCGCTTGCGGCCAGAAATGACGGCTTCTGGGTTTCGCTCCGTCGCCTTTTGAGTAACGGTGAGGTTGTCGTTAACGTAGGCCGCTGGCAGGCGCACCTGGTCGCGGATAGCCTTGCTGGCTGCCGTTCGGAACTTTGAGGCCACTCGGTTCACCGCCCGGAACTGTGCTTTCTCGGCAGCTTTCACGGTGCCCTGGATAAACTTCCGGGCTTGGGCAAACTGGCGTTTATCGATACTCAGGCTCATCGCAACACCACTTTGGTCATCGCGTCGTCTTTCACGGCCATCAGCTGATCAACCTTGTGGGTCTCGCCTCGGATGACCACCAGCAGTCCCTCGCGGATGGCGGGCACTTTGTCTGGCAGCACAGATACAGTCAGTCGGCTTTCCACCACCGGCTCGTAGCTGCCAAGCTCCACCAGCTCGTTGGCGACAATGCCCCGGGCCGGCTGGCCTGCAAATGTGATGTCTTCGCCGAACATATCCATACAGACTTCAGCGGTTTCTCTAGCCAGATCAATCATTGCGGCGATCCTCTATCAATCGATCCAGCTTCCCGCTGATGAGGCGGAGGTCTGTCTTTAGCTCGTCAAACTTTTTCTCGCTTCGCTGTTGATCTGAGATCCGGGATTGCTGGATCATTTGCACGGAGCTTTCTACAAGGGCAATCCTCTCGTCTTGCTTTGCTTGATCTCGAGAGATGCCTACCGCCAGCATAATCACCGTTATGATGACTGCGATAGGAATACCCTTATCAACATGCCAGCCTCTGCGATCTGCCATTTCCGTCACCGCTGCACCTCGCCAGTCCGCATGATCTGGGCCAGCTCCTGGGCTCGATTGCCAACTTGGCGATGCCATTTTGAATCCAGCATTTGGCGCGCAGCTTCGGCGTAATCCTTTCGGGCGATAGCGGCCCACATCTTCCGAAAGCCCATCAGCCCCCGGAATCCAACGTTGAAGCACATATTCATCAGGACCGTTTGGCGCACCGAGTCCAGCTCGTTGTACTCATCCACGGTCTTCAGGTACCGCTCAACCTGGTCAATGTCATTGTCGAGCATGAAGTCCGCCTCATCGCGACTGATTCCAACGTCTTCCAGGTTGCGACCATAACCAACGGTCAACTTACCTACGGTGTCCCGGTAGGGTTTCAGACGCAGGCCTTCGTGCCTTTCGAGTTGTGATCTGAGTAGTTGCCGGTCCACAAACAGCCTCCATCGTATCCTTGGGCCATTATTGCGAACCGGCGTTTTGGTCGCCTGTCTTGGGGTGGGAGATAGGTCTGAGCCGGGAGCTATTAGCGCCCGGCTTCTGGATCAGGGGTGGTTGTTGCAGAGTGAATCCCAGCCTTCCGGTCATCAGCTTGCTCGGCAGCGCGCTCTTTTCGAACCTGATCAGGGTCGTTGCCGCGGCTATGAATGACATCAGACTGTGATCGGAAGCCCGCTTGAACTTCCAGTTTTAACGCCTGCACATCTTGGACAGGGTGGAAGTATGGCCATGCCGGCGGAACCCAGCGGAGTGTGTCCGGAGTGCTATCACCTACAGCACCAATCAGCCGAGCCGAGGCCACCCATGCAGATTTAATCGGGCGCATCATCTGACGAATCACCCGATGCCATTGGTGCTGCTCAACCCGGCGTCGGTATTCGTTTATAAGAACCCGCGCAGTGCGATCGCTCAAGCCTTGGAAGTCGCCAGTCAGCAATTCGTATGGAAGGCCAAAGCCAGCGGCAATATCTCGTCCGTTTACCCTCGAAAAGCCTTCGTACTCACCGCCCAATGAAGGCAGGTTTGGGAACTCTACGCCTTCACCCGGCAAAAGGGTGTAGGCACTTCCGGGAGCAATGTCTGACATTTCCCGACTTTCGATTGGTTCTCCGGTGATAGGATCTGAGCCATCCTCTCCTGGTTCTGGGCGCGTAAAAATTGCAGTGAAGCTGCTAGCCAGCTTCTGACGCTCCAACGTAGCTTCGTCGTAGTCGTTCTTCTGCTGCAATCGCTGCAGGACCGTCGCCAGCGGAGGAAAGCCGCGAACCTGCCCTGGGCGCAACGGCTCAAATATATGAATGACCCGGTCAGCGGGCACCCGCACGAGATCGTTCTGGCTGATTGTCAACCCGTAGTTTTCTCCGGGATGCTGCTTGTGCATCCAGTAGGCAACCCGCTGGCCAATGCCATTGAACTCAATACCCTGGATGATTCTGTTGCCGTTGCTCAGTACCGGAAAATTCTGCAGGGGCACCATGTCGGCTTCCAGAAGCTCCAGTTGGACTGGAACGGCCAGGCCATCGGTAGGGCGCCGGTACCGAATGCGGATGAAGCATTCACCGGTTTCACGCCAGGCGCGGACGCCGGCTTCCTGCAGGCCATAGATGTCGTAGATGCCGGACGCATCGCACTCGTCCTCAAACTGTTGCCAAAGAGACGCTAAGCTCCTGTCATCAAAGCGTGGAACGATGCCGGTGCCCACGATGTTCGTCACATCCAGATCCACGGCTCGGGATGCCAGAGGGATATTTCGGACTGCGTCGCGGGCCCGCATCCGGGCGGTTCTGAGGTTGGCCAGATTTGCAATGTTGGGGCCAGGATCGCCTTTGTCCCGAAATGCTTTGTTGCCCGGCTTGCCCGCCTGCCAGTAGGCCACTACCGGACCGGTTCGACCGAAAGGATCACGCTGTTTCAAAATCCAGTACCTCGCATCGGCCGGATCCGCCGGCGGCTTTGGGGTTGGCTTTGGGCAAGCTCTGTTCGGATGGCGTTGCGGGCCCTCAGCAGTTCATCAACGTCCCGATATTCAACCGTGCGGTCAGAAAAAGTAACGCGCCGTTCACCTCTGGCTATGGCGCGATTGATGGCATCCAGATCACTGCTGGTAAAGCTCATACCTTATCCCCTTGAGTAGTTGGGGCTCCGAAGAGCCCCGTGCAGGGTTTAGGTGCGCTTGGCGCGCTGGAGCATCTTGGGTCGGGTAGCGATCGGCAGCGGATAGCTGTAAACCTCAACGTCCACAGAAGCGTTTCGCTTCTGGTCCGGGATGACCAGGCTGTAAACGTCCTGACCGGGCAGGTTGATGGTGTCGAAGAACTCTCCCGGGCTATAGGCCATCAGGAAGGCGCCCGGCGCGTTTACCGGGTAGAACTTAGCCTTGTCGGTGCCTACGGCTACGGTGGAGCCATCATCAGTGCCCCGGTAGTTGATCCAGCGGATGCCGCCGTAGACAAACTGCTCGTATGCCATGCCCACGTCGTTGCGCAGATCAGCTGCTTGCTGAGTGCCCAGATAGGTCTCCCGGACTTCCGGGTGCGCTACCAGGTCATCCCAGAACGCATCGCCCACAACAGCCTCGACCATGGTGCGACCGGGAACCCAGGCGCCCGCCGCGGCCTTCATCATCTGGCGTACCACCTGGTTGCATTTTTTGCGAACCGCGCCAGAGGCCGGAGATGCGTTGTCCAGATCAAAGTCGATCTCGGCATCCTGGGTCACCCCGAAGGCGTCGAAGTAGTCCTCGATGACAGAGCCGTCCGCATCCACCACCTGACCCTGAATGGCGCCAAGCATCATGTTCTCCCAGGTCAGCTCAATGTCACGCATCAGGCCGGCAGGGCCGTTCAGGCGGTCAGCAACTTCCGCCTGCACCTGCATCAGCTCGGTCTCGGAGCCAAAGGCGCGGATATTGGCCAGCTCACTGGCAGTGATCCGGTCGCTCTTGGCGATACGAACGGTGCGGAAGTCACGCAGGGTGCGCTTGCCGGCTGAGCTAGATTCCGGAGCGGCCCCGCGAGGGCTGGTCGGGATCAGGCTCAGTACACCGGCCTTGCTCTCGATTGCCACGGTCTCAGTGCGGACCCGCTTGGGGGTGAAGATGCCCCGGTTGCGCAGGAAGCTCGGCTGGAACTCCTGCTCGTTCAGGGCTTCGGTCAGCGAAACCATGCTGAAGGCGTCGCTGTTGAAGATGTCCATAGTAGCCATTTGTAATCTCCAGTTCAGATCGTTGTGGCCAACAAGCAGTGCCAGCCGGGTTCGGATTTATCGGACGATGATGCCAAGCTCGGCCAATGCCGCGGCGGCGGTCTCGATCTCGCCTTCGGTCGCGCCAGCGAAGAAGGCCAGGTCTGCGCCGGTTACCTCGCAGTCACGGGCCAGAATGACGCCGGTCTGGGCTGCGTCGGTCGCATCCACTGCATCAAACAGGATGCCTGCCGGGGTCTCGGATCCGTCAACGTTAGTCGGGTTGTATTCGGCATAACCGCCAGCGGTCAGCGCACCAACCACATGACCTGCCTGCAGATTGTTGCCAGCGGCCACGGTTACGGTATCGCGGCTGCGGTGGCCGTTCGCTTCGGAGATGATGAACTCGCCGGCATGCCGGGATTCAGTAAGAGTAGCCATTACCATTTACCTCTCGGTTGGGTTTTCTTGAAGGCGTTTGCCCAGCTTGAGCGGGCTTCTTTCTCTGCCTGGCCGTCTTCCAGGCCGGGCAAAATTACGGGGTCAGCATTCCGGGCCTCGTCGTCTGCCGCCTGGGCATCAACGATCCGTTTCTTGGCTTCATCCAAAGTGATGCCCTCTCGCACCCAATCCGCAGCTTTAACCGGAAAGCCTTTCTCAATGCACAGAGCCACGATATCGGCGGCATGGTTTGGCTTGTCTTCAGGCTTGTTGGGCATACTAGTCACCGCTGGCGCTTCCGGTTCTGCAGGCTTCTCGAGCTCTGCTACCTTGGCCAAAACCTCAGCAGGGATGTCCATCGCTTTCGCCATGGCGACAGCAGCGGGCTGTGCCAGTGATTCCACGGTGTCGGCAAACCCGAGGTCTACCGCCTCCTGGGCGGTTAGCCAGGTCTCGCCATCTAGAAGGGCTTTGATGTCATCTTCGCCTTTGCCCGTGCGGGCCGTGTAGGTGGCAAGCAGGGACTTCTCGAACTGTTCCAGGTCATCAGCAGTTTTCCGAAGCTCGGCCGCGTTGCCCTGAGCAAATGTCCACGGGTTATGCACCATCATCAGGGTGTTTGCCGGCATGGTGATCTGGTCGCCTGCCATAGCAATGATGGAAGCCGCGCTGGCAGCGATACCATCAACACGGACGTTAACCAGAGCATCATGGCCACGCAGGAAGTTGTAGATCGCGAGGCCGTGGTCCACTTCACCACCGCGGCTGTTGATGGTGACGTTGATCATCTCAACATCGCCCGCAGCTTCTACTTCACGGATAAGATCGCTGTCTGAAACGCCCCATTCGCCGATGTATCCGCGAATACTGACGCTGACCTCTTTTCGCTCCGCTTCGGCGCGGACATCAAACCATTTTTTTGCCATCTCGGATCTCGCTGTCGCATTGATCGGGTCGATGATGGCATGTTGGCAAAATGATCTGAGTTGCGCCTGTCTTGGGGTACGGCGGGCCATCACGAGCTGGTGTCCTGAGCTCGTGATGGTCTGGCTGCTTATGGAGCGGGGGTGTCAGGCCAGCATTTTCTGGCCGGTGTTTGGCTGATAGCGATTCACCAGCTGCCGGGCCTGACGAGTAGAAACGAACAGGTGCTCTCTGAATTCGTTGTACAAGGGTCGGTTAAGCGCAACCAGGGCGGGGCCTATGTGCTGCCCAAACTTACGCTCCATTACCTCACAGTGGGTGAGCAGGCAACGCAGCTGGGTAATCTCTGTTTCCGTTAGCGTTGAGGTGGACTTCTCCGCTTCCAGGTACTCGCCCTCAAGCGGAACCCGGGCAACCAGGCTGACCGCATCCGTAAAACGCTCAGGCTCGATTTCCTTATAGGTACAGCCGAACTTGCTTTTGAGGGACGACCAGCAGGTGATGGCACCTTTTGCGCGCTTTTCCGGGGGCAAGGTTTCAACTCGGGCTTTCACCAGTCCTTTGATGGCGTCTTGTTGTTCCAGGGTGAGACCGGAGGGCAGGGCTTTCTGGCGGCGGCGAGCCGGGGCGGATTTGCCATACAGCTTTTCGGCCATTTCGTTGAAGGCGTTGATGTAGGCCTCTTTTACTTGAGCGGCCTTCTTGCCGGTGAAACCCATGACCAGGAACATGAAGCCGTCTTTGGTCATTTCGTAGACTTTGGATTTTCGCTTGGCGCCGTTGCCAACGGTTATTTCTTGATCATGAGCCGAAAAGTTGGCTGATGAAAATTCAGGCGAACAGTCGAGGGCCTGAACTTTATCGAGAACATGCGTGTGGCGCTTGCCAAATGCCTCAGCAACTTTCAGGGAAGTAGTGCGGAGCTGGTTCTTTTGAACGACGATGAGTTCGTTTGCGGTGAGTGCGATTGTCATAATTTGCGTCCTGTGTGTTCTTTCGAAATTGGTGCCGGGAGGTTCGAAAGTCCCACACAGAGGACCGGATGGTATTCCCCGAGGGGTGTTGTATTCCCATCCCCTCCCGACAGAAATCGGTTCGATAGACGCAATTTGGGCGCAAAAAAACCGCCAGCTGTCGGGGGCAGTGTACCGCTGTGTGTTGGGAGTTTCGACGCTCCTTGCAGCGGATTATGGACCGACAGGTGACGGTTGGCAAGGTATCAAAGACCGCTTGCTTTAATACCCCTTATTTTGGGGGTGTCGGGTTGGGCGTAATCTGCCTAGTCCGTTCGATAAACTTTTCAGCAGCTTTGTCGAAGTGCTTGTAGGCCACGGTGCTCATATCTTTGGCGCTGACCACCCAAGGCTTTTCCCGTTTTCTATCAGGCTGAACAAAGTTTCCACCTAGGTCCATGTGCAATTCATTTATCTCCGGGTCATAGTAGATCGACACGGTTGGGTATTTGAGCAGCTTTTTATGCTTTCCATACATGTGAAGCCCAACATGCTCCGAGCTTTTCTCTATATGCCAACCTGCCGATACCCACTCATTCTTCATGGACTCCACAATGTCATCTGTGGTTCTGTATTGTGGCGAAACTGCTTTGCCAGGAGTCCAATTCTCTGAGGTGCTGCTCGATGCACCGACCAGTGAAACCTTATCGATTACAAACATTTTTACGGCATTGGACGAGTAACATCGAGCTCGCACCTTGCCATCTTTAATGCTAATTGGGGCAATATCGCGCTCAGCGCCTGGCTGACTCCCGCCTGCATAGGTAATACGCAAAACCTCGCCGTCTTCAATTGCTGCATGTAGCCGGTCTTCCACTGTCATTCCGTTATCTCCGTGTGGTTGATTTGCATGCTAAATGTAGCTTATTCAGGCCCCTTTGAAGCCCTTTCCTTTCTTAAACTCCGTTTTTTTTCGTGAGTGCGGCTGCCTTGCCTGCATCTCTCTGCGTTCATCACGACTGACTCGCTCGCTGTTTTCCAGCACCGGCCGGGCCCAGGCCGGAGGCTTATCCCACCGGATCTTCGCCACTCCAAGTGACAAGGCAGCAGCGCGATTCATGCCCGCAAGATCTAGCGCCTCGTTCCGTTTGCGTACTTGCTTCCAGCGGCCGTCAGGCTGGCGAACTTCTGATTGCCACTCGTCCCAGAACCAGGCGCCGAGCCACCGGGGAAAGTGGAGGCGAGAGCTTCCGTTGTCTGTGCGCCGGGCAGCGTTCGTCACCGCATCTTTCAGAAGGTTCGGATTACATATGAGCAGCGGCACATCAGCCTTTGCCGCAGTCGGGACTTTGCTTTCCTTGATTAGCGGGGCGTTCCGAGCGGATGCACCCTTATAGACCCGGACCCGGTGGGCCAGACGATTTTGGGCGCACTTCAGGTACCAACGATAGGCGTTTTCGGTTACGCCCTCTTCGCCACCGGAATCCACAATGGTCCTTCGAATCCGCAGTTCCTGGCCCTCTTCGTGGGTCCGGTAGGTTGCTTCCACGACCTTTTGGGTGATTACGTCCCAGTCTTCGGGGTAGCTAGCCGGATCAATCGGCGCAGGGTTGCCGTCCAGGCCTTCTCGGTTGCTCTCTTTAATCTCATAGCGATCAATCAGCCATTCCTCACGGTCCGGCCCGTGCGCGTGCACCTGCACAATGAATCGGGCGTTCTGTCCACCCTGAACATCTACAGCGGCGGTGAGAAACCGCGCCTGTGCCGGGACCAAGTAGCGCTCGAAATCTTCAGCGTTGTCAGCCGGGCTGATTCTGGCAGCATCGTCCAGCATCGCCCTCGGCAGGTATGGCAGACCCCAATCTACATTTGTGACTGTCTTTAGCGCCTTCTCGCTTCGTGTTAGCTCGTAAGTTTCACTGGCGGTTTCGAGCTTTTCGGCCAGGCTTGCCCACGTCTGAAAGGCAGCAGCAGGGCCTTCCATCCAGAACGATGCGATGCGGCCGCCCTTCGGGGTTCCGATCATTTCGCCTTTGGCGGTAAGTGAGCAGCCTTCAGGCACCCACCGGCCGGCCATGTTCAGCCTCTTTTTCTCAGCCTGGGAGATCTCGGCGCCGCAATGCGGGCAGAAAACCGCCTTTGAAGCCAGGTTGAAGTTCTCCCGATTTGGCTGGAACCATTCGCGGCACTGTTTTTGCGGGCATTGCCAGTACCATCTGCGACGGTCACCTCGGTTGTAGAGGTCCAGGATGCCCGTGGTGGGCGGGGCCATGTGCGGGCAATCCGCAGGCTGGCGCCAGTTTGGGTCTGTTATCTCGCGTCCGGGGGAGCTTTCGGCCAATGTCATGCCAGTGGAACCGAACGTCTGAGTTCGTTTTGATGCCAGAGTAAACGGGTCACCTTCGCCGCCGACATCCTCTGGCAGCCGGTCAAAGTCGGTGATTAGCACGAACTTGAAGTCAGAGCTGGCCATCACGTTTTTCGACGGCCACTTTATGCCCAGGTAATTACCGGCCCGGAAAATCTTGTCATGGACGTTATTGTCGTGCCCCCTGGGGCTCAGTCTTTTAGCCAGAGCAGGAGAGTGGTTGAGCATTCGGTCGATTCGCTTCTTGCTGAACTCCCGGGCCTTGTCCTCGCTGATCTGGATTATCAGACCGTCTGAAGGGTCGCACTCAACCTCGTAGGCTATGTATCCATCAACCAGGGCGTTGGTTTTGCCTGTCCGCGCCGGGCCCACAAAAACAACGGCGTCATACTTTCTGCCGCCCATGCAGTCGAGTGGCTCAACCATGTAGGGAGTAGCTTCCGGGCTCCAGTCTCTGATAGTGCCGTCACCACCAACCACCTTCATGTACTCCGCAGCAGCCTCGCTGGGTTTGATTCGGCGGGGAGGGCGGATCAGTTCGGCCACATCCATTCGGATCATTCTTGCGCTGCCATAACTAGCCATTCGCCGCCAGCTCCTCTTCGTCGTCAACAATGGCCCGGTACATTTGCTCTCTCAGATTGTCGGTGACGCCTTCAACCAGATCGATGGCATCAGCAGGCAGCCCTGCATCCCGTTCGAGTAAGTCCGGCAAGCTATCAAGCGAGCTCGCAATTGACTTGGCCAGCCGGCTCATCTCCCGATGCACTTCCTCGACCGGTACCAGAGAGCGCATTTCCTTTTCGAGCTTGATGCGCTCGTTTTCCGACTGGTACCAGTCTTTGCGATCCTTGGGATGCATATCGTCCGGGTCTGCGCCGGTGCCGGTCACTACATCGCCAAACAATGCGGGGCCCGCATCTTTGAGAGCGTAAACGCTGACGCCATTCTTCTGGCCGGCCGGAACCACCCCCGCTTCCCTCAACCGCCGGCGGACGGTACCCCGGTCCATCCCGAAGGCGTCCGCCAGCCGGGTAATGTTCCAGTTATAGGCATCCGCTAACTTGTTGATTTCAGCCGCCACCTTCACCACCCGTTAATCGCGAAGCCACGCGCCCCAAGGGCTCGCGGTGGTGGAGCCATGGGAGCCCGAAAATTTGCCAAACTTCGCGCTTCTGCGCCCCCGTACGGCTCATTTTTTCTCAGAAGCTTCAGCGGTTTCATAAAAGCGTCAACCTCTTGTCTCGCTTAGAAATATTTTGGCGCGCAAACATTGGCTGGAGGTTTGGGAGCGAATAGCAAACGCCAAATTCCTTTCGGTCTGCCAGGTCAAACCGGGACGCGGGGATGACGTGGTCAATGTGGATCAGTCCGGCTATGAACTTGCCCCATGTCATCGACTTACCGAACTGCCGCTCGAGGTGAATCCTCAGCTCATCTGGCGAATACCCGAATGTGGTACGGAATGAGCTCTCGCTATAAATCCACGATGAGGGAGGAAGCACCGCAACCCGCCCCCTCCTCTGGTGCTTCCTGACGTGCCCCCTCATTCTCTGGTAGAGGTTTCGGTTAATCGTTTCAGTGGGCAGGCCTTCGGCATCAAGTGCCCGGGCTGCCTCCATTTTGCTCCTATGGTTGCCCGCCTTGATGATTCTCAGCTTGCGGGCTTTCTTGCGGGACGCCTCGCGCTGCCTGAGAATCTCTGACTCCAAGCGCTTCCGGCGGATTCTTGCCCGGATTTCCCTATCGACATCCCCGCTGCTCAGCCTTCTGATCGCAGAGTAGTAGCCGACCTGATCTTCCTTGTTGAGAGATCCATCCTCGTTCAATAGAGATGCCATAAACCGATAGGCGCTTGCCTGACTAAGATCGCAGTAATGGGTATTGCATTCCTGCCGCTTGATGATAGCCCTGTCTGCCGCCTGACGCTTCGAACGGCACTGCCGCCGAGCCTGGTCGCATTGTCGGCATGTGCTGAGGTAGCCGGACTTCGACGCCTTTGAAGTCACAAAGGTTGTCAGCGCCTTAGCCTCTCTGCAGTGCAAGCATTCTCTCATTCCATTGACGATGGGCGTTGGATTTCGCCGGGGCTTGAACGTCTTTTGCCTGAGCCGGTCGCGCGCCTTCTTTGCGCCAGCTGCGCATTGCTCACAACAATACTTTCTTTTCCGGCCACCAAAAGGTTTTCCGCAGCGCTGGCACTGATAGCTCACGCGCCTAACTCCTGCTCCATCTCCTGCCGCTCGTGCCATTGGGCGTTCGCCTTGTTGCCGTTGAGCATGTACTTGATTCGATTAACGCTGACGCCGAGTACCCACGCGATGCGCCGCTCAGATAGCCCGGTCTGCTTGAGGAAGCGTGCCTTAGCCCTCTGTGCCAGGTGGGGGCGCTCCAGGGAGGGGGGGTGGATTGTCTGACCGCCGTAGAGTGCAACCAGGTGGAGCAGGTTTTCATAACCGATGTCCTGGGCTATCGGGTGATCCGGTTTCGGGTTGTCGGGGATGTAGAGCGTCTGGCCGCCCCAGATCTGGCAAACCAGCATCATCACCTCAAGGCCCGCTTCTTGAGCGATCTCTTCAACCAATGTCACCGGTTATCCTCCTTATCGTCATCACCTGCCCATTGTCGGAGCGCGGTCTTATCTGCGTTGCAGTCGCTGAGAACTCGCTGAACCTCAGCGCAATGTTCCGGAATATCTCCCCAATCAGTGCCCCGGTACTCAGGTACAGGGTTGGGCTGCAGGAGCACAGAGGGCGGATACACATACTCAGTCCTGTACTCGATCACTGGATCCCGCGCGCAGGATGTCAGCAATAGCGGGAGGGTGAGGGCGGCCAGCACACTCATCGTTGGCCAGCGCCTGGCGTAAGGCTTCGATCTGTTCACGGGCTTTCCTCTCTGATTTCTTTCTTGCCTGGTGTGCCTGCATAACAAGTTGGTCGCGCCTTTTCAGCTCAGCGGCCAGCGCCTGATAGCTCTCTGACTGGTTGCGCAGCGACTCGGCCAGCATGACGTTCTCGGCTCCCAGGTTGCCCACCTTCTCGTTCAGCGCGCCGTTACGGGAGTGGAGTGCGTACACGGCAGTGAGTAGCCCGAGGATCAGAACGATCAGCCCGCCGGATAACCAGGGCAGGGCCTTTGAGGTGAGCAGCTTCCCGATCATTTGCGCCCCTTACTGAACGATTCGATGGCGTTGTTCCCGTAGTAACCAATGACGATTGCCCCAAAGACCCACGCCAGACCTTCCAGCAGAGGGACAGATGAGGGGCGTACCGGAGCAAACAATGCCGCTGCCAACGTGAGCAGTAGAGCTCCCATGGCCGTGTAGGCGAGTCGCCGCCTGTGTTTCCAGTAACGCTCTGGGTCTGGGTGCTGGTCGGTCATGCTGCATTCCTCAGCTGGTTAAACATCGCCCTGATCTCCTGTTCATCATCCTGATCCTTCAGCCATGCCTCCAGTTCGTCCCTGGTAACTGCCTTGGCCCGATACTCTGCCCACTTCGCTCGCGCCTTTGTCTCTGTCGGGATTGGCCCGAAGCCCTCGAACCTATGCCCGAACCGATCCCGGCAGCTGCGCGCGGCTTCTTCCAAGCTTTGGCCTGTGAGCATGGTGCAGCGTTTGCCGGAGATGATGGCGGTTAGTTGGTTCATGCCACGCTGTCAGCGAAATCAACAGCCATCTGCCTTGCATCTGCCAGCGACTCGGCCACCCATTCTCCCTTGCCCCACTTGCCGGGATAGGGACACTGAACCCCGCCTATGTGGCCCCGCAGGCTTTCATTCGGCGTGGCGTGGCTGTATTCCCACTCCACAAGCACATGATCACCGCAATGCTCTGCGCGCACTTGGTTGTGCAGATCATCCGCCCAGAAGCGCATGCAATCCTGCAAAAAGTCATCTTTGTCGGTCGGTCGATAGTGGCAATCCCCGCGCTTACATGTGGAGCCGATGCCGAATCCGTAAATTGCTCGATGAGACCACCCGTACCACTTCTGCTCAACCGGATTGAAGCCAATGCTGATCGGCTTTCCCGCCTCCCAAATCGATGCAACGTTCTCGGTTATCCCCCGCTCCACAAGGTAGCTAAGCTTGCTTTCCATGCCCTCCAGGGTTATGTAGTCGCCACGCATTTTCGTGACCCACTGCCTTCCTCCGTACTCGCAGTTGATCAGTTCCGCGTTCTGTTTCAGCCAATCTCGAATGCTCATCATGCTGCCGCCCTCTCCAGTTCCCGTTTCATCGCCCGATACTTCCGCTTGATCTCTTTCAACTCATCCGTGGCGTAGTGTTTCGCTTCGTGCGGGCCTTCGAGCCAGTCAACTGCCTCTTGTCCGATCCGCTGGATCAGGCTGATGCGATACTCCACAATATTTCCGCTGTCGAAGTTGTTGCACTGCGCGCACTGCTTGTGGCAATTCAGTTCCTCGAAACGCAGCTCCGGTGCCGCCTTGGTGGTGCGGTAGTGGCCCGCGTGATACTGGCCGGCCGTGTACGTCCCGCACGATATGCAGGGCCGGTGCCGGTCACGCTCCCGGATGTATGCGTTAAACGCCTGCTGAGCTTCCTTCAGGTGTTCGCCCCGGGATTTCACTTTGGCCTTTTGCTCCCGTATCCACTTGCGCTGCTCTTTCGCCTTCCTTTCTGCATCTTTCTGAAAGTCTTTCTGCGCTTTCTGCAATGCGCAGGCGGTGCTGCAAACCTGCTGGAGCGAGTTGAACGGCTCAAACTTGGTTTTGCACACACGGCATTTCTTCACACCTCACCCCCAATATCGCCAGGGTTGAACGCCGGGCTCCGGTGCGGCCGTTGCTGCTCGCTCGCCAGCTCCTGGATCTGCCCGCCGTTGGCCAGGAAGTCCCGAGTTAGCAGCTCGATCTCCGCACTGTCAGCCTGCTTATCGCGCTTCCGGGTCTGGCCGGTGCCGATATGGACGCTCGCTTTCAGGTGGCGCTTGAACTCGTCTCTGGTCATGCCGCCTTATCCTCCCGCTTCGGCCATGCCGGACATGCAATGCCCAACTTCTGCCCCAGGTGCCTCGAAAGCACCGCGTGAATCTCTGTCGGTTCAACCGTGGTGATCTCGGTCGTGCTGCGCTTGTCGGTCATGGCAATCTGGATGGGGCGCCAGAGGTGCTCCTTGACTGATTCCTGAGTCCAGGGAATATCAACGTCCTGCCGCAGCGTCTTGCGCATGTCATACCCGGCATCGTTGAGCGTGTCGGCCAGCCATTGGCAGAACAGATGCAGCGCTCGGTTTTGCGTCAACGTCCGCTGTTTCGCCTTGCGCCGGAACTCCACCTCTACGTACTTGTTCTCGCGCCACATTTCAGCCAGTTTGCGCTGGGCTTGAGCGAGGGCGATTTCGGAGTTGATAATCAGCGTATCGCTCATGCTGCCCCCTGTGGCTCAGGGTCCGGGCAATAACCGCCGCGTGCCAGCTCGTACCGGTAACCATCAATCGCCAGTGTTACCCGGCCCTCGTCCATCAAATCGGTCAGGGCATGGCGCACTTCGTCGGTTTTGCCGATCAGCAGAAACAGCTCGGACTTGCTGCGAGGACATTCCCCGAGAAACCGAATGATTCGCTGATTCAGGATTTCGTCTTGCATTACGCAACCTCCGATTGATTCAGGATCACCAAGCGGCCATCCAGCCCTGAACGGTCAAGCGCCCAGACGTTATTCAAGCCGTATGCGACCAAGCAGGATGGCGCGCCGCTGTTCGCTTTCGCCCGCTCTCCGGTGACGAAATGGAAGTGCAGGCGTCCGCGAAGAAACAAAATGGCGTCCGCCCTCTCCCAGACGTGACGGAAAAACATGTCGGTTTCAGTGCGTGCGAAGATCAGCGCAATGCCGTTTCCGTGTTCGGCCAGCCTGTCCAGCCATGCGGCGGCTTCACGCCCATATGGAGGATTCAGCCAGACTCGGCCATTCCATAACTTTGTCAGGCCATCATCGGAAACGCCGTAGTGTTCCTTGGCGGTATCCCATGGACGGCGAGCGCCAGGGCTGCACGGGTCAAGGTCAAACTCGCCCAGCGCCTCGATAATCTCTGGCGGGGTTAGCCACTCGTCGTTCTTCATGGCGGCTGATTGGTGGCTTCCGATTCCCTTCCTCACTTCACGTACCTCCACCGACAATTTCCACACCCCTCGTCAGACGCCCTCTCGCTGTATCCACAGCCCATCTTTTTCCAAGGGGTCTGCACCATCCCCATCCTCGGCTTGCCATTCTCCCAGCCGTCCTGCGCAGGGTATGAGCCAAACTTATCGGTAGCGGGGCGGTTTATGCAGTCGTGCTTATGATCTACTGCGTTCACCGGCCACCCCCACAAACAAACGGTGCACTCTGACTCAGGCGCTTCTCAGGCTGATGCCAGGTATCCCGGCTCTTGGGCTCAAGCTCCAGCCGATAGCGGCCAGAGGCGCAGGCAAAGGCGCCTCCCTGATCCCGGTGAAGCTTGCTGCCGAAGCGACTGGTTTCTATGGGTAGGCCGCGCTGGCAGCCGTCGCATTGATTGGTCACCACCGATCTTCCTCCTCGCTTTCTTTCTCTCCCGGCGGCTCTCGCAGCATCCCCAGATCAAACAAGATCCCGAACACGTCACGAGCCTTGTAGCTGCCATCAAACTTTTGGGTAAGCTGGTCAGCCATATCAACCAGCCGTTCCCGCTCTTTGTGGTTGAATGGCTTGAGGTAGCCGGGCTGAACGCCGGTGTATTGCGGGGCTGCATCGTGCTGCTCAACAACAATTTCATCGTTGTAGTAAGCAACCACGGTGACCTTGTACGCGTCCTCGCCTATGACGTAGTCGCACACTGTCCCTACTGGCGGGTTTCCGTTGCCATACCAAGGCTTCATAGCGCTATCTCCATCTGTGATTCGGATTTCCGCGCAGCTGCATTAGCTCTGCGCATCTTGGCGTCATGGCGGTTATGGCACCGCTGGCATAGAGCGGCGAGATTTAACAGGCTTGCCGCTTCCGGCCGATGGTCGAACACATGCGCTGTCGTCAGTACCACCTTGCTCCCGGTTACAGGGTGCGGCTCATGGTTCTTTGCGCCGCACCATTCGCAACGGTTCCGGGCGCGGAAGAAGCGCACAAACCGACTCCGCAACTTCCAGTCCTTGGGGTATCTGGCTTTCATCTCTGGTCGAATAGGCATTACGCAGCCACCCCCGGCACCCATCCCCTGCGGCGCTCTTTCGTCAACTCCAATCGAATCATCAGCGGCACCCGCTTCAGCTCATACTTGTAGATGGTCGAGCCATCCAGTTGCTTGACTGGCTTAGCCGGGGGAATCTCGCAGCGGTAGTCGTTGCGCAGCTCCCGAATACGGGCAGTGACTGCGGTATCTGAGGCCAGGCCAGCCTTGTTCATGGCGCGCAGGACTTTTCCGAGCTTGGTGTTTTGGGCTGGGCATTTCATGACGCACCTCCGTACTGTTCCTGGTAGGTTTTTGGTGCAATCTCCTTGAACTGCATGAACTTGCCGACGAACACGCAGCGCACGGTGCCGGTGGGGCCGTGTCGGTTCTTGGAAATGTCGATTTCGGCAATGCCCTTGTCCGGAGAATCTGAGTTGTAGACCTCATCCCGGTACAGGAACAGGATTTCATCGGCTTCTTTTTCGATCTCGGACGCATCGGCCAGATCCGAATTCAGTGGCCGCTTATTGGGGCGCTTCTCGCACTCACGGCTAACCTGGGCCAGTGCGATCACCGGAATTTCCAGCTCACGGGCCAGGTTCTTGAGCAAGCCTGCAACCTCGCCCACTTGTTCGTGCCGTTTCATGCGCTTGTCGGTGGCGCGAATCTTCTGCAGGTAGTCCACGTACAGAGCCTTGATCCCGTACTTGAACTTCCAGTCCCGGGCTTGACGAATGATTCCGCTGATACTGATGCCCGGCTCGTCGTTGACACGGATGTTCTTCGCGCTCAATCGCCTGACCGCCTTCTGCAGTGTGTCCCATTCCTCGTCGTAGAAACCGCCGGTGCGCAACTTCTGGCTGTCCAGGTTGCCTTCAATGGAGATCAACCGAAGCCCCATTTGCTCGTGCCCCTGCTCTGCCGAAATAATCCCAACGGATTCTTTTGCCGCCAGAGCCAGATTCAGCATCAGTGCCGTCTTACCCATTGCGGGCCGGGCGCCAATCACAATCAGGTCAGTGGAGTGGAAGCCGCCCAGGCAGTCGTTAAGGTCCGCCAGTCCGGTATCCACCCCGAGCAGGCCTTCAGCGTCCATCGCCTGATCAACCAAGCGGATGCCCGCAGCCATAACCGAGCGCATGTCATGGTCATAATTGCGACCAGCCCTGTTCAGACTCATGAGTTGCTGGATAGCGGTATCGACTGCGTTGCTCTGGTCGCCTGACTCAAGGCCGCGCTTTAGGTCGTTGGCGATTTCCATGGCCTGCATCTTGCGGAAATCGTCACGGACAATCTCGCAGCACTGCTCGAAGCTGTTGATCGACCACGATTCCTCAACCAGCGTTGCCAGATAGGGGGCAAACTCCTGGCCAGGGCACGCATCCTCAAGCGCCTCTACGACTGTCACCAAATCGGCAACCTTGCCGGCGTTGACCAGCGTCTGGATGACCTTAAAAATCTCCTGGTTCTGCCATGACTCAAACTCGTAGGGCTCAAGGTCGCAGTCCTGCATCCGGGCATTGTTCCGGATAGCCATGCAGATGATGCTTTGCTCTGCCTGCACGCTCATGCATCACCTCCGGTGCCAGTGGGCTTCTGAGGTGCGCGGTCTGGCCTCGGCATTGGAGGGCGGTGTGGCTTGTTAACCTGGGTAGAATCCTGGCTTGCGACGAGCGACAGCGCGGGGCCTGCCTCAATGCGCTCCTTCACGTCCTCCCAGCCGCGAACCTTGATCCACCGGCAGACGTGCTTCATGTTTTCGCAGAAGCCTTCGGTTGCCTCTACGCGGCGGCGATACTCGCATTCCTGTCGGGTGAGCTTGAGGATTTCTCTGAGGTCGTCGGTCTCCGGCTTGAGCTTTTTGAACGCATCCTTGGCGTCAGCCTTAGTGCCTACCCGGCCAAACCAGTGTTCCCGGCAGAACTTCCAGAACTTCTCAAAGTCGTCGTCGGTGAATTTCTTGGCCTTTCCTGGATCACTCGCCGGTTCGGCGTTAGCCGGACCAGTATTTTTATCGGCATCCGGTTGAGGGTATCCGGAATCAGGTATCCGGTATCCGGTATCCGGCGGATTAGAACGGTTCTCATCACGTTCTTGTTCCGTTTCGGAACGGTTCTGTTCTGGATCAGTGCCGTTTGGACCTTGCTGCGTTACCGGCTTTGGTATATCGGTGCCACGTAACACCTCGTTTTTATGGGGTCTTTGGTGCTTCTGGAAGTTCACAACGTGTAGGAAGTTTTCGTTGCCCACCTGATACCGTTGAACGAATCCGCAGCCTTCAAGCTCAGAAATCAGCTCTGCAAAATCCACATTGTCATAAGGCAGGATCTCAACCTTCAGGCGTTTGGGTTTGCACTTCATGTTCCCGTTGAAGTCTGCCTGGCCCCATAGGCCGATGAAGGCAAGGCGAGCCAGAGGGGAGAGTTCGCCCAACTCGTCATTCGTGAAGAAACCTGGCTTGATATTTCTTGCGCGCGCCATTACGCGGCCTCCCGAATGTTGTGAATGGCCCATTTGCCAGCAACCCAGTTGACGCCCTTTGGGGTGAACTTGGCGCTGTTGTAGGCGTGCTCGTTCTCGGCTACGCCGGTTTTGACCACGAAGCGTCCAGCCTCTACGTGCGACTGGTACGGCATCCACTCACCGCCCAGGCGGTACATGATCTTTTCATCGGATAGGAACTGCCGGAATTCGCGCTCGTTGGCGTTTAGCAGCTTGCAGACCTGTCGGAAGCCCTTGTTGCCGGAATCGGCGGATACATAGCGGTCAACGAACTCAACGGCTGGCTTGGCGGCTTCCAGTTGCTTCATGGCAGCTCGTTTCTGCTCCAACTCATCGGCCCAAGCTCGGGCAGCTGCTACTGGATCGGAGAAATCCGGAAGTGATGCGGTAGCCTGCTGTTGCTCCAGCTCCTGCCAACGGTCAACCAGTCGTGCTGTAAATTCGGGGGAAAGCTGGGCGACGACCACATAGCTGTCTCGTTTGCACAAATGGTATTCGTGATATTGCTGGCCATTCTGTTCGTGGGTGTACGCCGTTGGCGCAGACCCCTGAATGACGCTTTTCGCCATAAGCCTTTCAACAGCTCGGCAAACGTCGGCGTGCCGTGACTCAACAAGACCAGCAATCTCGCGGCTGCTCATGGTCAAGGATTCGGAATTGAAACTGTGGATAACTTGGTTCATACTTGCCTCATCTACTTGGAACCCGCCGAGGTGTTAGCGCACCGCTTGAGGCGGGTTTTCTCGTTTTAGGCGGTCGCTGCCGCCGGTTTCGGTGTCAGCACTTCCCTGGCTCCGTTGTGGGCACAAGGGCTCACTATTCCGTTCGCTTCCAGCGCATCCATCAGGTTGCCCGCTCGGTTGAATCCGATCTTGAAAGCGCGCTGGATGGATGAGACTGAAGCTCGCCGGGTTTCGGTAACCAGTTGCACTGCTTCGAGATACAGAGGGTCAGCGCCCTCCCCATGCACAGGCATGACGGCCGATGTGTCCGGCCCGGATGCCATATCCACTCCGATCACCAAGGGGTCATCCTCAACAATCGCAGACCGATCCTTGCCGCCCAGCGCTTCCAACAACGCCGGAATCATTCGCTCCAGCTCCAGAGTCATCAGGCAGAACCCGGCGTCGAACTTCGCCAAAGCGTCGTCGGCATCAACGTCATCCAGCTGGTCTTTCAGGGTGTCGCCGAACTTCACGCGGGTGATTGCCAGGGTGTCATCCAGGCAGAAGGACACGTTGTCATCCCAGGTCAGAGCCACCTTGGTGACCTGCATCCCGGCATCCAGGTGATTGCGTACTTCGTCTGCCTTCAGGTCCAGTCCGCGGGCAATGACCTTGCCGCCATCTTCTGAGGGGTCAGCCATCCAGCAGTCAGCGCCAAGCACCGCCACATCGGGCAGATCAATGGTTTCGTTGATCCAGCCGGTGAACGTGAACGCGGGGTTTTGCTCAACAGCAGGCGGGCGCACAGGTAGGGAGCCGAGCGACTTGCGCAGCGTGCTGGCGAAATCTTCCGCCGCTTTAGCGCTGCTGGCGTCCACGATCAGGTAGCCGTTCTTCGCGGACAGGTAGCCGTAGGTCTTGCGGTTACGGGGGAATGCCTGGGGCAGCATTTCCAGCAATACCTGCTCTTTGAGTTCATCACGCTCTTTGCGGCGAACCTTGCGTCCTTGCTCGGTTTCTATCTGCTCAACGCGTTCTTCAACAAACTCGGTCACTACCGGCCCCGGCAACAGCTTCTCCTGGTGCTGCAGGCAGATCAGCAGGTCACCATTAGCAGCGTGCACCAGCTGTTCACTGTGCTTGCCAAGCGGCGTACACCAGCCGCGACGGTTCTGCTCTTGCGGACCACACGGCTTGAAGGCATCCGCCTGCAGTTTTTCTTCCAGCTGCTCGGCGGTGATCTCGATGGGTCTGGTGAAGCGGAAAATTCGGACATTTCGGAAAAACATGGCGGGCTCCTAAAAGAATCCGGGCTTGGCGATAGCTCGGGTTGCAGCCATGAAACCCTTCTGCAGGTCGGTCTTGGCGATCGACACCCAGCGCTGGTCTAACTCTTTGTTCTGCTCAAGCTCGTGAACAAGCTCACCCACCTCGGCGGCCTTCTCTTTCACGGCGTTCATTGCATCGATCTCTGCTTGAGAAAGCTCTCGGTAGCCTTTGATTTTTCGGTGCTGGTTATCCATACAAATCTCTCCGGTTGTTCTGCTTCGAATCCGTAGAAAGGGCCTCAGTCAGAAGCCCTTTCCGGCTTCGCGCTCTATCGAGCGATTCATTTAGGCGGTGTTAGGGCCACGTATGCCGGTGGCGGCAACGCCAGCTGCACCCCCGGGCAGCAAGTCCTTCGCGTTGTCGGTGACCTTGGTTTCGCTGGTTACCTTCGCGATCACCCCGCCGGGTGACCCTGGCAATCGTTCAAACCCTTCGATCTCGGAATGAACGGCGCCGGTATCGACTGCGGTATCCGCAATCAGCTCGGTGGAATCATCCACAGTGGTGAAGCCGGGAACTTCATCGGCTTGCACGGCTGGCACAGCGGCCAGCAGGAACAACGCGACCACAGCAAACACAATCGCCTGAATGTTTTTCCAGGTCAGTGCCATCGGGGTTCCTCGTCGTCAGTTGCCAGGCGTTATGGCGGGCCCGGATTCGCCTCATCGGTTTTCTAGATTGGCGCCCCGCCTTTGAATGACGCGAGTATTTCGCGGGGCCAGCCGTCGCACGGCTGTCTTGGACGCCTCCCGGCGTTCAACATGCAGCTTGTCATCGCTGGTGATGCCTCGGCCTGGAACTCCAAGCCCTTACTACGGCCGGCAGTCCGCCAGCCCGGAAGGCATCTGCGAAGGACTCACGCGGGCGAACCCGTCACATGCTCCCGGTGTGCATGGGAGCCCTTCCAGATACCGGCTCCACCTGGAGCCAAACCACTGTTTATTTATCCACCCCCAGAAATCCCGTTTCTCTGTTAACCGCCAGCTGAGAAACTGAAATCATGCAGCGGCCTCACCATCGCCAAAAACGAGGACAAAACGAGACATGACACGATCAGGAGTAACTTCTCGGGACGCCCGCTCGAGACGATCAGCCAGGGAAGAAGACGGGGTTCGGTGGTTGCCAGATAGCTGCCACAGATAGCCCACAGTAGTTCCGGCCTTTTTCGCTACCTGCTCCCTTTCCTGGTCGCTGGCGGTCGCCAACCACTGCTTAACATTCATTAACTAGCCCTCGGACTTTTAGCGTTTTGATAAAAGTAGCCCGAGAAAATTTTAGCGTCAAGCACATTTATCTTTGTGCTAAACAGAATGACAATCGGAGCATGGATATTTCAGAGATCAGACGAGCCAACCTGAATTCATTGATTCGCGAAGCCGGGTCACGGCAGCTATTTATCGAGAAAACAGGAAAGTCAGACGCCCAAATAAGCCAGCTGCTTTCGGATGGGAAAAACTCCAGGAACGTAGGCAATCGCCTGGCCCGGGAGTTCGAAGAGCTGATGGGCAAAGAGAAGGGGTGGATGGACACCTTCCACCCGCTCACTTTCGTTTTGCATAAGCGCGCTTCCGACGTTCGAGAACAGACCGGCAACTACGACCTGTCAGATGAAGAGGCCCTGGAGATCGCTGACGAACAGGAGCGAGAGAAGTATGAGCCCCCTTTCAATCCCGACGACTATCCGATTGAGCCCGAACACCGCGCAACCAAACAGAAAGTAGTATCGATAAGGCCAGAAGCCGAGATGGCCGGCCCGCTCGATGCTTGGGACAGCACTACACCGTTAAGTCCAGATGAAGTCGAATTGCCGCTATTCCGCGAGGTGGAGCTGGCGGCTGGTTCTGGAGCTACACAAGTGATAGAAAACCATGGAGCGAAACTGCGGTTCGCAAGGTCCACTCTCCAACGGGCCGGCGTACTGCCAGAGCACGCAGCATGCGCATTCGTGCGCGGCAACTCAATGGAGCCGATGATGCCGGACGGCGCCTGTATCGGCGTAAACACGGCAGACACAGAAGTTCGAGACGGCAAGATCTACGCGATCGACCATGGCGGCATGCTCCGGGTCAAGATCCTGCACAGGCGGCCAGGTGGTGGCGTCAAGATCGTGAGCCTTAACTCAGAAGAACACCCGCCAGAAGAATATGATGCTCAGTACGTAAAAGAGAATATCCGAGTTAAAGGCCGGGTATTCTGGTACTCCGGCCTGCTGTAGATCACAGGCCGCTTGAAGGAGCCTGTAATGGAGAACGATTCAATCACGGATATGTGGGCGGAAGCTAAAGCCAGCAAGCCAAAAATGATCTTTCTGGCCCTCATCCTTGTCGCAGCCCCCATAGGAATCGCAACCCAGGCGATTAAATTGCTGGACCACCCTGCCCCAATATCCGCCAGCTATAACGACCTAATGAAGCAGGTATACCTTTCCGGCAAAACGACTGCCCAGAAACAAGCCGAGAAGAATAGCCTGATCGGCAAGAGGATTGAATGGACCGGCACTGTTCTTGATGTTGCGCCAGCTGGCGGAGGTTACACCGTAGAGCTGAGCGATGGAACGAAGAGAGCGCTGACAGATCTGTTCATCGAAGGCCTGTCTGAAACCGAAGCTTTGTCTCTATCGCCTGGCCAAACTATTCGCTTCGAAGGCACCATTTTCCGCATAGAGGACGGCATGCTTACAGGCTACGTATACCTAAAGAACGCCGAGATACGATAGCCTTCGGCTAGAGCCAGGCCCGCATAAGCGGGCTTTTTTTCGCCCTGCATAAAATTTTTAGCATTTTGCTATTGCGCTTTCTTTATCGTTGAGCTAAATTTTTAATCAAGCAAAACGATAAAGGTGAAGCAAAATGCCACGCACAGTTAAGCGCTACGAACACAAAGACCCGGCTCTTGCCGATACCAGCGGTCTGACCAAGCGCCAGGCAGAAATCGCTGAACTCATGGTCATGGGCATGACAACTCAGGAAATCGCCTCCGAACTTGGCATTTCTTCCGACACAGTCACCTGCCACATGGACCGCCTTAAAGATCGATTCCACGCATTCAACAAAGTGGATCTGATTTGCCAGATGTGGATGCACGGGATTCTCCAGGCGCGGGTCATGAGCTGCGTGCTCGTTTGCTTCCTTTGCATCCTTTCCACCTTCCCCATGGCCAGAACCAGCCGCCCTAACCAGAACAACCGCCAGGTGGTGAGCGTTGTCCGGATTGGACGGAACGAAGTGGCCGCGATTATCGGAGGGCTTCACTGATGACTTCCAAGTTTCATGTGGCGCGCCAGGAGGGCGTTAAGGGGCAGACCGCTGTCGCCCCTCTTTTCTCCCTGATTGCCAGCATCACCAAACGCAATCCCCTGCGATCTTCCCCGGCTCAGCAAGTAGTCGAGCCGGTTTTTTTGCAGGCCGCTGCGGGCGAATCCGGGTTCTATGAGGTCCCGGATTACATTCGCAAGCGCATTTTCCGGCTTGACGACGACAACCGGGCCCGGCTGGCAGCTTATGCCGAGCGCGTTCGGGCTCACATTGAGGAGGCTGCGTGATGGACGCCTACGAAAAGCTTCACAACTTGATGATGACCGCCTGCGACTCAGAAAACCTTGTCGCGGAGCGCCGCACCTTTCCGAACTCTGTTGTCGTGACTGTCGAAGTAGTCAACGGAGTGCCGACCTACTTCATTGACGACAACGAAGTGACCGCCAGCGAGGCGGTTAAAGCTCTGGAGGTCAGGTAATGGAAGGCTACAACAGACTTTACGACATCCTGATCCTCGGCATACCAACACTGGCCATTGGTGCCTACCTGGTCTGGAACTGGGCTTACAACAAACTGGAGGCGCGGAAGCCATGAAACAGCAAGCAACCCACAGCGAAATCCTGTTGATCGCCAGCCTGGTACTGCGCATCAACGAACTGAACACCGGCCACATTCTGACCATCGACATTCACCAGAGCGGCCTGCGCCTGATGACGTTCGATTGCGATAACCGGATTGAGGGCTGCGAGAGCATTTACCAGTTTGAGGACGCCTACCTGCCGAAGCTGCGGTTTCTGCGTCATCGGCTGGAGAAGTTGGAACAGGAGGCGCTGGGTGAGCGCCGGGAGGTGTTGGCGTGAAAAGGCCGAACCCTACTTGGGAGTGCAGATATTCCTCCAGCCGCAGAAAACACAATCACCGATGCTTCATCTGCAGAAAAATCCTGAAGACTGGCGAAAGCGTCTTGATGTGCCGAGCGCCCGGGGGCGGATCAAAGGCTTGTCACATAGAGCATAGCGAAAAGCCCTATGCGGCAGATCAAGGCCAACCGACAGTCAGGCAGATTATGAGCGCTTGGGGTCTTCAGGCTCTCAAGCAACAAGGCTGGCTGGTAACAGATAAGGAGATGGCCCCGTGAGGCAGTCACACATGCAACACCAGCGCGAAATAGACCGCGCCTCAGACATCGAACTGGACATGGAGCGCATAGAACAGGATATGCGCGAGATTCTGCTGGTCGGTCGTGAGTTCAAGTTGCGGTACCACCCGAGCGGCTTCCTGTACCCGAGAACCACCGTGTACGACCGCGATGACGTGGTGGACATGATGATCGAACTGGACGCCGACACCCACAACCGGGCGGTGATGATGACCCGCACTGACCCGATTGAAGCGGCAAAGATTCTCACACAACTCATGGCGCGAGCCGTGGAGCAAATCATCGGCCTGGCGAAAACCCGCGAGGCTGCGGAATACATGATGGAAGACGATAGGAGTAAGGCGGCATGAGCGAGTGCAAGTGTTTTGATGAGGTTTTGGGAAAAGTAACTGACAACTTAAAGGGGCAGCTTCCAGAAAACGAGGCGGCGAGCTTCGAGGCCGAGTGGCAGAACAAGTCCATCGTGCTTGGCGAAAAAGAGCTGACCACGAAGATTGGTCTCCCGATTTCTTACGAATTTCAGAAGATCAAGAAGTCCGGTGAGCCCTACAAGAACCTGACCAAAGACAGCATCAAAGTGATGATGATCTACTGCCCGTTTTGCGGGGAGAGCTTGAAGAAATCGGACAAGGAGCAGGCATCATGAATCAGGTGGCAAAAACCGGCGCAGGCTTTGCCCTGCAGCCACAAAACATTCAGGAAGCCATGCAGATGGCGGACATGCTGGCAAAGAGCCAGATGGTCCCGAAGTGCTACCAGAATAAGCCGCAGGATACCCTGGTGGCCATGATGATGGGCAGTGAGCTGGGCCTGAACCCCATCCAGGCGCTGCAGAATATCGCCGTGATTAACGGTAAGCCGTCGATCTACGGTGACGCCATGCTGGCCCTGGTTCAAAACCACCCGGCATTCGGCGGAATCAAGGAAACCTACGACGAGAACGCCATGGTCGCCACTTGCACGGTATGGCGCAAAGAGGGCGAAAAGCACACGGTCACCTTCAGCAAGGCCGACGCTGAGAAGGCTGGATTGTGGGGTAAGGCTGGCCCTTGGAGTCAGTACCCGAAGCGGATGCAGACATTCCGCGCCCGGGGCTTTGCGCTTCGTGACCAGTTTGCCGATGCCTTGGCTGGCCTGATTTCACGGGAGGAAGCCGAGGATATGCCGGAGCGGGACATGGGCGTTGCACAGCGGTACGAGCAACCAAAACAGGAAGCGCGCCCGCAGTTGGAGCATTACCCGGACGAAAGGTTCAAGGCTAATTTCCCGAAATGGCAGGCGATTATCGAGGGCGGCAAGAAAACCCCGCAACAGGTGATCGATACCGTAGAAAGCAACGCCATTCTGACTGACGAGCAGCGCCTGCAGATCATTGCGCTGGCAGCACAAGGAGAAGAAGCATGATCGGTCAGCCGCACCCTGTCCCTGTTGACCTGCTTCGGCGACTGCTGAGGCTGGACGTCGAGACAGGGAATCTCTATTGGCGGGAGCGCCCGCCCGAAATGTTCTCCGGCGGCGCCCACTCCAAAAAGCAGGAAGCGAAGCGCTGGAATGGGCGACATGCGGGGCGCCAGGCAATGACTGCAAAGAATAGCCGTGGATATTTTCACGGCCCAATTCTCGGGCGCTGGTATAGGGCTCACCAAGTTGTTTTCGCCTTGAGCAATGGTCGGTGGCCGGATGATTGGCTGGACCACATAAACCACGACAGAGGCGACAACCGACCAAAGAACTTGAGGGAAGTTGGTTCTGCCGGAAACGCTAGAAATATCTCAATCAGGAGCGACAACACCAGCGGGCACCTTGGTGTCAATTTCAAGAAAAGCGACAACAGGTGGGTTGCCAGGATTTGTTGCGGAGGCAAGCGGATCTACCTCGGGGCCTTCGACACTATTGAGGAAGCGATTGATGCGCGCAAAGCCGCTGAAAAGCTTCATAACTATCACGAGAACCACGGGAGCAGAGCAGCATGAAACTCCAACAAGGCAAGATCGTTAACATGGTTCAGGGTTCCCCGGAGTGGGACGCCCTTCGGGCCAAGCGGTTTACCGCAAGTGAGGCCCCGGCCATGGCTGGAAAGTCGAAGTACCAGAGCCGGAACGACCTGCTTCGCCAGAAGGCCACCGGCATTGTGCCGGAGGTCTCCAGCCACCAGCAGCGTATTTTCGATGACGGCCACCGGGCTGAAGCAGCTGCCCGCCCCTTGGCCGAAAAGATCGCCGGAGACGAGTTCTTCCCCGTCGTTATGGACGATGAAGAAAACGGATTCATGGCCTCGATGGACGGCCTGAACATGATGGGCGACATCGGCTTTGAGCATAAATGGCTATCTGCTGACCTGGCTGCACAGATCGACGCGGGGCAGCTTGAGGAACACTACCGGATCCAGATGGATCAGCAGTTCGCCTTGTCCGGTGCTGAGAGGATTCTGTTTGTCGGTTCTGACGGCACTGAGGAAAACTTCAAGTACCTCTGGGTTGAGCGCGATGAATCCAGATTCAAGCCATTGCTGGCCGCCTGGGAACAGTTCGCCAAAGACCTGGCCGAATACGTGCCTGCCGAGCCGGAAGCACCCAAAGCCGAAGGCAAAGCCCCTGACGCCCTGCCTGCCCTGTCTGTTCGGGTAACCGGCATGGTAGAGGCCAGCAACCTCAAAGAGTTTGAGGCAAGTGCACGGGCCACCCTGGCAAGCATCAACACCGACCTGCAGAGCGACCAGGACTTTGCTGATGCTGAAAAAGCCGTGAAGTTCTGTAAGGACGTGGAGAAGCGGCTGGCCGGCGCCAAGGAGAACGTGCTGGGCCAGATGCAGACCGTTGACGAGGTAGTGAAGACCATTGACCGGATCAGCGAGGAAACCCGGCAGCTGCGCCTGAAGTTGGATAAGGCGGTTAAGGAACAGAAGGAAGCCCGCAAGCTGCAAATCCTGAACGATGCCCGGGGCAAGTGGGATGCGTTCATGGGCGGCCTTGAACGGTCTCTGGAAAAAGAGGCGGACGGCCTGCCGGTAGTCCTGAACTGCAGCAACGCCGACTTTGCGGGCGCCATGAAGGGCAAGAAAACGATCAGCAGCCTGCAGTCCGCCTGTGACGACGAGCTGGCCCGCGTCAAGATCGAAGCCAACGAAACCGCCGAATTGATCCGGAGCAATATCCAGCAGCTGAACGAACACGCTGCCGACTACAAGTTCCTGTTCCGTGACTTTGGCCAAATCTGCATGAAGCCCGCCGATGACTTTGCCGCGGTGGTGAAGGTGCGCATTGCCGACTACCGGGCAGAACAGGAAGCGAAAGCCAAGCGCGAAGCCGAGGAAGCGGCACGGCGCGATGCTGAGCAGAAGGCGCAGCAGGAAGCTGCCGCCCAGGTACAAACCGATACTGTGGCTGACCCCGCCACCGAAACCCGCGCGACCGATCCGCTGCGTACCAGTACTCAGATTCGCTCTGAAGTGCGCGCGCCGTCCACCAACGAAATCATTGCCGTGCTGTGCCAGCACTACGGTGCAGACCGTGCAACCGTAATCGGCTGGCTGCAGCAGATCGAAGTGCAGGAGGCCGCGTAATGGCCAAGCCCCGCGTAGTCCTGACCCCCAGCCAGATTGACCGGGTGAAAGCCATGGCAGCCGTTGAGCTGCCGCTGGAGACCGTCGCCCGCCAGCTGGGCATGGCCCGCGAAACCCTGGCAAACGCCCTGATTCGCCAGGGCCTGGGCGAATGGATGGAAGAAGCGTATCCATGCCGCCGAGGCGTTGGTAGCGGTGGCGCCCGGAAAGGTGTTGAGCGCAAGCCGAAATCCAGTGGCGAAATGCGCAAGCTCAAGCCCGAGCAGATTGTTGTGCCGCTGAAGGTGCCGGAGAGCTTGCAGTCGAAGTGGTTGATGGGGAGGTATGCGGCATGAACCCCCACAACAAAGACGAGTTCGCTGCCGCCTGGGCAGAGCTGGATGACCCGGCAGAAATCCGGGCGGCGTTTGAGCGAGACGATAACCCGGAGCCGAAACCGGCGAAGTATGGGTATCGGTTGATTGACGGGAAGCTGGAGAAAATCGATGGCCAAAGTACGCAAACGGCATAACCCGAACAAGCGGGCCCAGCGATTCTTTGCCTCAACTGTGATCTGGACCTGGGAAGCCGACCGCGACCCAGCAACCGATACGCAGTACGCCACGGCCAAGGCCAGAACAGCGCGAGGCTGGGAGTTGCTGGCGCCGAAGATCGTGAATGCCATCGTTCAGTACCGGAACAACTGGATCATCACCGTGCGGGCCTTCTGCCGGGATGCCACCGGCGCCGAATGGGTAGAGGAAGAAACCCGGATTGTGCGCGATGTGGCGCTGGGAGATTTCGACGGTCTGTATCAAGACCTGCGGGCCGAGGTGCTGAACGCACAGCAGACCAGCCAGGTTGTTGACGTTGGCTGGATTGCCGGAACGTTCGGCGCGGTGGCGAATGATGAGCGCCTGAGCCTGTGGGGCTTGGGCAAGTACAGCCCGGAACGCCAGCGGATCTGGCGGGAAGTGAACGAGGCGCATCTACAGAGGGGTAAGGCGGCATGAGCAGAGCCATCTTCATGAGCGAACGCAGCGACGAGCGGGCCGATTACGAATACGACCGTCGCCGGGAGGAGCGAGCCGAGGAGCAGGCGGAAATGTTCGCCAAGCCCTTATCACCGGACGTGTTCACGCTGCTGCGGTTGTTTGAGAACCACCGTGGAATTGACAGGCCGCAGAACTGGTACGACCTGAAGCAGAACTATCACGGCCAGTTGGATGATCCCGCCAGCCGGGAATGCTGGACAGCGTCACGGCTGAACCGGGCGCTGGATGAAGCCGAGGGCGCCGGGCTGATTGAGTATAGCGACAAGTGGATGATTACCACCAAAGGGCTTGAAGCCCGGAAGGCAGAGACGGTGCGGAGGACGAAGGCATGACATTTGAAGAATACGCACAGAAGCACCTCGGCACTGCCGGGCTGAGCTTCGAGGGCATCGAGCTGGTGCGCATGGGCTGGAATGCCCGTGCCAGCCACGGCAACTGTCAAGGAATCCTTGACGCTTCAGATCATTTTTGTGACGCCACGAAAATGGTCAAGGGCGACGTGCAGTGCATGGGCAACCTGTACTTCAACGACGAGGACAACTACGAGAACGCGCTGGTGATTACGTTTGCAGATCGCGCTGGATTGAAGGCAGCGCTGGATTCAAAGCAGTGCCGGTTTACGGTGTTTGGGGGTGAGGTGTGATTGACGTTATCCAGAGATTGCATCGTGAGCGTGATGCGCTCGAAGCGAAGACGGAAAAACTATGCAAATTCATTTCGTCCCGGAGGCATGAGGAATTGCCGGATTTCCAGCGCGAAATGCTGGTTGCCCAGTACCACGCAATGCAAACCTACCTTGGGATTTTGAAGTTGCGGATCGCGGACCTTATGACACCGGAGCGTGCGAAATGAACGTCGAACTAAAACCAATCGCAGAATCCAAAGTCCGCCAGCTGGGCGGCGATGTTTGCGGGGTGCTGGTGCGTAATGAGGCGGGAGCCTGGGCCGCTGTATCTGAGGGCGGGCGTGTTATGTGGCTTGATGATTTTGAGGGGCAGCCTTCCAGCGCTCAGGGTGGCCGGGGTGCTGACGCAGTTAAGTGGAGCGACCCAGCAGTTGATCCTATCGTCAGCAAGCTATACCGGAAGTTCAAAGAATGGAACCGGCAGGGATTTGGCGCCGATGATGTTACCTGGTGTGAGGTTCGCGGGTATGTGGCGGAGTTGCTTAACACCCAGCCCCAGCCCGCCGTGCCGGAGGGGTGGCGTGAGTGTCTGGCAGAAATGGTGCAGGCAATGCACGACTACGAAATGAGTGTGGATGAGGACGCGCCATACAAGCACAGGGCGATGATGGATCGGGCTCATGCCCTACTGTCCGCCACACCCCAGCCAGAAGGTAAACCTGACACGGTCTATTGGTACTTCGAAGGCTCTGAGCAAGACAGCCTCGAAACTCTGCATAAGGATGTTCGGGTAGTTATCAGTGCAGGAACTCTGAAGGGATTGCTTGACGGATCGCCCAAGCAAGGGAGTGTGCCGGAGGACGTCATAAGGCAATGCGAAGACGCGATTCAGTATGCGTCGGAAATTAGGGGCGGCTGCATATCCGGGGTGAGAGAAGCTCAGAAGCGCGTTCGGGCAATATTGGACACACCCCAGACCGCCGTGCCGGATGGGGAGGAGCGTCTGACCGACATTTATAGGCGCCAGCTTTTTGAGTGCCAGGACGCGCTCAATAACCTGCGTAGCGAGTATCACAACCGCACGGCAGAGCTTGAGACAGAGATTGAAGATTTGCATGAAGAGTTGCAGCGCGTAAGGCGGCAGGCTGACGTGCCGGAGGGGTGGCGCGAGTGTCTGGCAGAAATGGTGCAGGCAATGCACGACTACGAAATGAGCGTGGATGAAGACGCGCCATACAAACACAGGGCGATGATGGATCGTGCGCACGCACTGCTATCCACCACGCCCCAGGCTGATGGGTGGGTTCGGTGCGATGAGCGGTTGCCGACTGAGGAAGATTGGTGGGTGTGGATTTACGATAGCGAAGATGGCGACATCTTCCACGCACTTTGGCGAGACCTGAAAGGTGACTACGAGAACGGTCACATGAACCTATCTCACTGGATGCCCACCGGCCTCAAGCGCCCACAACCACCGAAGGAGGGTGCGTGATGCTAACCCAAGAGCGTATTCGCGAACTACTTCGGCATGAAAGCAATGGGAATTTCTACTGGCTAGTAGATCGAAACCATCGGGCTAGAGCCGGAGACGAAGCTGGAACGCTTCATCCCAGCGGGGCGATAGTTATAAGCGTTGACGGAAAAATATACAAAGCTCACCGCCTCGCTTGGCTTTACCACAACGGGTATCTACCACAGAAGCAAATTGATCACATCAACCGAAATCGAAGGGATAATCGAATCGAAAACTTGAGATTGGTAACTAACAGCCAAAATAGCATGAATAAAGGGCGCCACCCAATGAACAAAAGCGGCGTGAAAGGTGTTTGCTGGGAATCTCGGAAAAAGCGATGGAAAGCCGAGGTATGGAAAGAGAATAAATGCCATTTTGGCGGTTATCACAAAACGATAGATGCAGCGAGGATTGCAGTAGAGAAACTAAGGAATGAGTTGCATGGAGAGTATGCGAGCCATTGGTGCGCCAAGCACCAACAAGCCGACGAAGTCGAACAGGCGGGAGGTGAGCATGGCTGACACACCAGAGACAATTTATCTCATACCCGGCGAGGACGTAGACGGAGCGCCATGCATGGTCTGGTGCGATGATCCAGCGCCAAGCCGTGACCACGATCCTGCCGAGGCGGTGAAGTATATCCGGGCGGATAAGCACCAGGAGATCATCGACCGACAGGCCAAAGCGGCAAAGATGGGCATGGATGCCGCCAAGAAAAGCGCCGAGATCTTGGAGCGCCACGCAAAGCAGATGCTGGCCGAATCCAGTCCGGAGGTTATCGAGAGTGAGCGGGCGGCGAATGCCGTGCTGACTGATCGGGTTGAAGAACTGGAAACCATGGTCAAAGTGTTTCGGGGCTGCATTGAGACAGGCCTGATGCCGGAGCCTGGCAGCCCTTGCCAGAGAAAGGTGTTTGAGCTTGTTGGGGAGCGTGGCGATGACTGACTACAAATGCCGAGTCATGCAGGTGGTTGTCCACCCTGAAAAGGACGCCTTTATTTTCAGCGAGATGGCCACGCGAATCAGCATCGACGACGAAGGCGGCGGAGAGTTTGTAAAAGCCGAGCAGACGAACACCGGCTCGATACTCATCAATCCCGATGAGTGGCCGGAGCTGCGGGCGGCGATTGATCGAATGGTGGCGGAGTGCGAGCGCGCGGGAGGTGAACAGTGAAGCTCATGAAAGCAACACAATTCCGAACTCGGTACTTTGAGAAGGGGAGTGAGCCGGACATGAAAACGCTAAAAAAATGCATCGACGAAGGCGAACTGCCTGGTCAGCGGATCGGAACCATCTACTATGTGGATCTGGACAGACTCAAGGTATCGAATAACCCGCTGGTGAATAGGGTGCTGGCAGCATGAGCCCACGGCCACGCAGACCGAAGAACAGAGCTTTGCCCCCGAACCTGTATCCGAACAACGGTGGCAAGTCATACCAGTATCGTCATCCGGTGACTGGAAAGTTCCACGGTATGGGTTCCAATAAGGCCCAGGCCATCGCGGCTGCCAAGGAACTGAACGCGCACTTGATGCCAGAGAATGACCTGGTAGCGAAGGTGCTGGGCAATGTGACGATCAGCCAGCACATCAAATGGTTCTTTGAAAATGTCGCCCCGGAGAGGGAATACAAGCCGAGCACTCTGGAGATGTACCGAGTCCAGGCTCGAAAGCTGGAGGCTGCCATGGGTGATGTGGCGGTCGAGGACGTGAGCGTACAGGACATTGCCGAGCTATTGGAAAAGTATTCGCCGCGGTCAGCGAACCAGATTCGGCAGGTGGCTGTTGGCCTGTTTAGGGTGGCAGTGAGCAGGGGGCTACGGTCAGATAATCCAGCCGAGGCCACGCTGAAGCGCAGAGAAAAGAAAGCTCGCCGGCGGCTCACCCAGGCCCAGTATGACGCCATCCACGCGCTGTGCCCGGCATGGGCCCAGAACGCCATGGATCTTGCTCTTATTACGCTGCAGCGCCGGGGTGATGTGTCGCGGATGAAGTTCGACAATATCCGGGACGGAAAGCTGTACGTGGTGCAGGAGAAAACGGAGAAGTACGACACCGGCTATTTGGCCATCAGTATTGGTCCGAAGCTGAAGAAGGTTATCCGGCGTTGCCGTGACGATCTGGCCAGTCCCTACCTGGTGCATCGTAGGCCTGAGCGTAAAGTGAAAGACCGGGAGGGAATGGATCACTGGACGCAGGTTCGCCCGCAGATGATTACCAGGGCATTCGCTGAAGCCAGGGACGAATCCGGCTTGTTCGATGGTGTGCCTGAAAATGAGCTGCCAACGTTCCACGAGATCCGGGCGCTGGGCATCAAGAACTATCGGGATAAGGGAGTAGACCCGCAACAATTGGCGGGCCATGCCAGCGCAAAAATGACCAGCAACTATGACTCAGGACACGATGAAATTCGGTGGGTAGAGGTTGCTGCAGAGTAGGGGGTTTTGGTTTTCTATTGGTTGTATTTTGGTTGGCCCAAAACGAAAAAAGGCAGACGCCTTTTAAGTGTCTGCATTTTCGGGGAATTCTGGTCGGGACGGTAGGATTTGAACCTACGACCCCTTGCACCCCATGCAAGTGCGCTACCAAGCTGCGCTACGCCCCGTAAACTGCAAACCGCCGAGAAACAAGGTTTATCTCAGTGGCTTAGCGGGAGCGAAGTCTACACCAGCCCAAGCTAAAAATAAACACCGGGCTGGCGAATTTATCTCGAAATCAACGTAACTTGGTCTCCCGCAGCGCCAGAATGAATTCCGGCGGCTCGAAGGTATCCGGTTGGGCGCTTTCCCAGTACTTATCGAACACCCGAAGGCCGGTTTTGCCCTCCAGTAGTGCTCCCGGTTCGAGGAACGGAAACAGGTCCAGATAGCTATGCACTTCGGTTTTGGAGACGCGACGGACGATGTGCTCCGGGCCAAGCTCAGAGGGATGCCGGAGCCCCGAGGCCTCAAGCAGATTCTGCAGGGCATCCAGGGTGTTCTTGTGGAAGTTGAATACCCGCTCGCTTTTCAAGGGGACGTCCAGTTTATTGCCACGACGCGGATCCTGAGTTGCGACGCCGCTGGGACAGCGGCCGGTATGGCAATTCAACGCCTGGATGCAGCCCAGGGAAAACATGTAGCCCCTGGCGGAATTACACCAGTCCGCTCCCAGAGCAAGGGTGCGGGCAATATTGAACGCGGACGTAATCTTCCCTGCGGCGCCAATGGCGATGTCTTCGCGCAGGTGGGTACCCACCAGTGTGTTATGAACCAAAAGCAGGGCCTCAGTCATCGGCATGCCAAGACGATTGATGAACTCCAGTGGCGCCGCACCGGTGCCGCCTTCACCGCCATCAACCACGATGAAGTCGGGTTTTTTGCCAGTCTTCAGCATGGCCTTAACGATGGCGAACCATTCCCAGGGGTGGCCAATGGCGAGCTTGAAGCCGACCGGTTTGCCGCCGGAGAGGCTTCGCAGCTGTTCCAGGAATTCCAGCAGTTCAATGGGGGTGGAAAAGGCGGAATGGCTGGCGGGTGAAATGCAGTCTTCGCCAACCTGAACGCCTCGGGCCTCAGCGATTTCGGGGGTCACTTTTGCACCGGGCAAAATGCCACCGTGGCCTGGTTTTGCCCCTTGAGATAGTTTGACCTCTATCATTTTGACCTGGTCCAGGGTGGCATTCTTTTCGAACATCTCGGCATTGAAGGAGCCGTCGGGATGCCGGCAACCGAAATAGCCGGAACCGATTTCCCAGACCAGATCTCCGCCGGGTTCCCGGTGGTAGCGGGAGATCGATCCTTCCCCTGTGTCGTGGTAGAAGCCTCCTTTTTTTGCGCCGGTATTCAGGCTCAGAATGGCGTTGGCGGAAAGTGAGCCAAAGCTCATGGCGGAGATATTGAAAACGCTTGCACTGTAAGGTTTCTCGCAGTTTTTGCCGATCAGAATCCGGAAGTTACTGCTGTCGAGTCGGGTTGGGGTGAGCGAGTGGTTCATCCATTCAAAGCCCTCGTCGTACATGCCTAACTGTGAGCCGAATGGTCGCTTGTCGAGCACGTTCTTCGCCCGCTGGTAGATAATAGTGCGCTGTTCCCGCGAGAACGGCCGCTCCTCCGTATCGGACTGGATAAAGTACTGCCTGATCTCCGGGCCGATTGACTCAAACAGATACCGGAAGTTGGCCATGATGGGATAGTTTCGGCTAACAGTATGCTTTCGCTGCAGTAAATCCCAGGTGCCGAGGGCTGTGAGAGCACCAAAAATCACCGGAAACAGATAGCCTGCTCCAAGCCAAAGCGTTACCGGTAACGACACCAGCAGCCCGGCGATGCTGAGAACATAAACGGAGTAGCGCAAAGGGAAGGTGGTGGTTTTTTCCATGAATACCTCTGGTTGCTGTCGGGCGGGTGTCGGCGAAACCTTGCAGTATAACTACGTCACCTGTCCGGGTAGTAGACCTGTTTCAGGGAACAATCGTTGCCTCTGAAAAATCTGGTCTATGCTGATGTAGATAAAAAAGGCATTTTTCTTGCTTTTGATGTTTTGAGTTCAAAGTAATAAAATGACCGGCTTGTAACGTATGAATGATTGTTCATTGCGTTATCCATTCACTCAGCATATTCAGTGATCACACCAGACCAGGAGGCGCCAACGTGGGCGAGGTAGTGAAAGACGAATATCAGACGGATTACGTCGCAGGCCAGGATAATATCAATCCGTTCGGCCTGGATCTTCATAACTGGGTTTTCCCGGTAGCGGCCATCATTGTGGTTCTGTTTGTTATCGGAACATTGATGTTTCCGGTAGCGGCGAAGGAGACTCTTGATGGGGCCAAGTGGGACATTATTGCCAGTTTTGACTGGTTCTTCCTGCTCAGCGCCAACATTTTCGTGGTTGTCAGCCTTGCGCTGATCTTCATGCCGGTGGGCAAGATCCGGCTGGGCGGACAGGATGCAACGCCCGAATTCTCAACCATGTCCTGGTTTGCCATGCTGTTCGCAGCCGGGATGGGGATCGGCCTGATGTTCTGGGCCGTGGCCGAGCCGGTGGCCTACTATACAGGCTGGTATGAAACTCCCTTCAATGTGGCTGCCAACTCTCCCGAAGCGCGGGATCTGGCGATGGGGGCGACCCTTTATCACTGGGGGCTGCACCCCTGGGCAATCTACGCCATCGTGGCCCTGTCTCTGGCGTTCTTTGCGTTCAACAAGAACATGCCACTGACCATCCGTTCCGCGTTTTTCCCACTGCTGAAAGACAAGGTGTGGGGCTGGCCGGGGCACATCATTGATGTCCTCGCGGTTGTGGCCACTATCTTTGGTCTGGCCACGTCACTTGGCTTTGGTGCCCAGCAGGCTGCCTCCGGCCTGGATTACCTGTTTCAGGTAGGTTCTGGCACCAATGTGCAGATGGCTATCATTGTTGGCGTTACGGCCTTGGCGCTCATTTCCGTGCTGCGTGGCCTGGACGGCGGCGTGAAGGTGCTCAGTAACATCAACATGGCGACTGCGGGCATCGTGTTGTTCTTCGTGATCTTCGCCGGTCCGACCATGACCATTCTGGAGACCATCTGGGTAACCTCTTCCACCTACGTGGCCAACATTGTGCCGCTGAGTAATCCGTTTGGTCGTGAAGACGAGGCGTGGTTCCAGGGCTGGACTGTATTCTACTGGGCCTGGTGGATTTCCTGGTCACCGTTCGTAGGTATGTTTATCGCGCGGGTTTCAAAAGGCCGGACAGTACGAGAGTTTGTCACTGCGGTTCTGATTATCCCGACCTTGATCACCACCGTATGGATGAGTGGTTTCGGTGGCACGGCACTGGAACAGATCCAGCAAGGCGTTGGTGTGCTCGCAGACAAAGGGCTGACCGAGGTTTCTCTGGCGACCTTCCAGATGTTTGAGCAGCTGCCCTGGACCGGCATTGTCTCGTTCGTCGGTATTATCCTGGTGCTGGTGTTCTTCGTAACCTCGTCGGATTCCGGCTCGCTGGTGATCGACAGCATCACCGCTGGCGGCAAAACCGATGCCCCGACGGCTCAGCGTGTATTCTGGGTGGTCATGGAAGGTGCCATTGCGGCGGCGTTGATTTTCGGCGGTGGCGAAGACGCTCTGGGCGCGATCCAGGCCGTGGCCATCAGTGCCGGGTTGCCGTTCACGGCAATACTTCTGCTGATGACCTGGGGCTTGTTGAAAGGCCTGACCCATGAGAGGAAGTTGCTCCTGCAAAGGGGTGAGCTGACCTCCTGATCAGCGGGTCTGAACAAAAAACCGGAGCTACACCAGCTCCGGTTTTTTTATGCCCAAACACTGATTGTCAGCGCCGGGCAAAGCTTTCCATGGCAAACAGCGCTCGCTCTCTGGGGCTGAAATGTGGGCGCTTGAGGCTCTCGATCGCGTTGAGCCTGGGCAGCAGGCCGCAGCCGTTGGCCATCTGAATGGCCAGACCGGGCCGGGCGTTCAGTTCGAGCAGAAGAGGGCCTTCGTTGGCGTCCACCACCAGGTCTACGCCCATATATCCCAGGCCGGTGGCCTCATAGCATCGGGCTGCCATTTCCAGCATGTTTTCCCAGTCTTCAATCTGGATATTCTCCAGAGCCAGTCCGGTGTCCG
>MDTE01046396.1_pt1 | contig 56949 bp, 56 predicted proteins | sample 811231 | NCBI WGS metagenome assembly MDTE01 (sample SAMN05326651, study PRJNA326480) | marine metagenome | isolation source: seawater | place: Indian Ocean: Red Sea | collected 2010 | reverse complement strand
ATTTTTATTTATAAAAACATTTATAGTTTTTGATCCACTTTTAAAGCCTTTTATACTAAAGTTTATATTTTTAATATTGAAGAATCCAGTATCTCTTTTTCTAGAAATAAATACTATATCTTTTTCTGTATCATAGAAAAGTCCTTTGCCTAATGAATAAATAGATTTACTAATAGGTAATAGATTTTCAAAACTATTTAAAACAATTTGATAATTAATTTTGCCTATATTTTTTTTCTCGTAAATATTATTTATATCTTTATATTCTTTATTTAAGTATTTTGATAAAGGCTTAAAAGTCTGCAAATCTACAAGTTTAAGACATGGTGAAAGGTAATACTCTTGCATATAATTATTAATTAATTAAGATTATACATATATTTAAAAAATGAATCTAGATATTGCTATTGTATTGCCCCACTTTGAGATAAATGGTGAAAAGCAAGATTTAAGATGGAAAAAAATTGAGAGAGAAATATCAATATGTAAATTATTAAATGAATGTAATAATGTAAATGCAAAGTTCTTCTTGCCCCAAAAAGGTAAACAATCTCCCCCGCATTGGATAGAATTAGATCATAGTAAAATATATCTCTACAAAGTCAATAAAGATAATAAAAATCAATCAGACTATGCAATTTCAAATGACCTTTTGAACGAATTAAAAAATTTCAAACCTAAGATAATTATTACAAAGCCTCTCGGTTATAGATTTCATTTATGGTTAATCTCTAGTTTCAGAAAATCTGAGGTTATTTTAATTAGTGGCGGTCTCAGAAAAGATAATGGTATTTTAAAATACAGTCAATTATTTCTGGCAGAATCAAATAAACAGATTAATTTATTACTTAAAAATAATATTAAATCAAAAGTTTTGATGAAGAATGCAAATATTGATCTAGATATTAAAAAAAATATAAAAAATAAATATGATTTTATTTGTATTGGAAGATTAAACAAAAATAAAAATCTAGAAAGCATTCTAGAGCTTGGCAAATTATTTAAGGGAATAATAATTGGACATGGACCAGAATATACAAATTTGGAAAGAATAATTAAAAAAAATAAATTGAATATTTTAATGAAAGGTGAACTTGATAGGAAACAAACCTTAACTCACCTTAGGGAATCTTCAATACTTTTACATCCATCTTTATCTGAAGGAGTACCCAGAGTATTTGCCGAGGCGAAAGTATTGGGTGTCCCTATTATTGCATTTGAAAATTCAAATCTAGCATCAAAAGATGAGTTCCCAAACTTAAATGAATTAAAAAGAAATTCAAATATAAAAGAAGAGTTTACGAAGATCTTAAGATTAATAAAAAAAGATAAATTCTTAAATAAAAATAAGGAGAATTCATTAAATTCATTTCAAATTTATCAAGAAGAATATTCCAAGAATCTAATTGATATAGTTAACTCAATTATAAAAGTGAAAAGATCTAGTTCTCTGCGATTAACTCTTAGATTTATGGAAGTTTATTTGAGATACTCTATTAATAGAATAAAATCAATTTTGAAAGGGAAATAATATTATGGATTATAAAAGTAAAAAGAAAAGAAATATCTCAGTGGTCATTCCAGTTAAAGGGCGAGAAAAAAAGTTATTAAGAGCTATTAAATCTATTAGATATCAAGAAGATGTAATTATTGAGCTTTTAATTATTGATGATGGTTCAAAAATACCAATCAAAGAAGTTTCTGAGGGCGGGGCTATAAATAAAGTGAAATTAATTAGAAATGGAAAAAGTATGAATGCTGCTTATTCAAGAAATATTGGTATAAAAAAAGCAACAAATTCTATAATCGGATTTTTAGATTCTGATGATGAATGGGAAAAAAACCATTTAAAATCGGCTATCAAATACATTGATAAATACAACTGTTTTTATATGGGGAGTTTTAGAAAAAATAAAATTCCAAGAAAATTCAAAAAGAAACTTCTTTATATAAATCCTTATAATTTTCTCTTTGAAGGTTTAGGAGATTTCAGAACATCAACTTTTGTAATTAACAAAGATATAATTTCAGAGTTTAATGCATTTGATGAGAGTTTAAATAAACATCAGGATTGGGACCTGGCTCTTAGAATATGCTCTAAATATGCATATTTTGTAAACCCAGAAAAAACAGTTAATATAGATAATCATGATGATTTAAGAATGAGCAATAATGCAAATATTGAAGCAAGTATGATTTTCTTTAATAAACATAGACAATTAATGAAGAGTAAACATAAATTGGTATTTTTTGAGGAAATAGTAAAAAAATTACTTTTAAAAGAAGACCGATTCCTAAGAAAAAAGATTTTTAAAATTATTAAGAAGAACAATATAAAATTTTATAAATCAGCGAAGTTATTTATTTTTTTTCTTTTCCCATCTTTTTGTAATTTAATTTTTAATCTAAGAAATACCTTTTTCAAATTTTTTTTTAAATATTAAGCAATTTTCCTATCTCATAATCTTTATGAACAAATAACCAATCTCTATAAAACTTATCAGGTTTTATTTCTTTTTTTTCTTCAAGCCCATTATTTTTTATTAGATAAAATTTGAATGACAATTTATTCAATAATTTATTGATAAATTTCGAATTAGATCTATTTAATATTTCACAAAGAATTATTGGTTTTTTATTTAACAGAAATTCCACTCCAGATTTAAATATATTATCTTCGGTTCCTTCTACATCAATTTTTATTAGAAAATTTTTCATTTCTTTGAAATTAAATATTGAAGATAGATTATCCAATGTAATTAATTTCACGTTTATTCCTCTATCAAATTTAAAATTTGTTGAATAACTTGTTGGAATCGATGAATTATAGTCTTCGAAAGGCATGATAATATTATCATTTAAATCTGAGATACCAAGCAATCGAGATGAAACTATATCTGCGACATTATTTGTGATTATGTTTTTATTTATTAATTCTAGTGCTACAGGTAATATATCAAAGGCATAAACAGTAGTTTTTGGATTTGATTTTGCAGCAATAATTGAAAAAATTCCATTGTTACAACCGATATCTAAAACACAATCTGAAAATCGAGCTAATGAAGCAAAAATCTCTAAAGCCTTATGATCACATAAAGGGTATCTTTGGGAATTACACCACCAAATTTCTTTTGCTATGTGATCATTAACAGGATTATTTAAGTAAATAATTAAATCATTAACTTTTAAATCAACAATAAGGTTTTTAATAGGCAATCTTCTTAACTTATAACTATTTTTACCAAATATTTTTTTTATTAATGATGCAAATAATTTATTATAAAAAGGTGTAACGGATACAAAATTTTTTATAAGTATTTTTAAGCCATACCAATTATTTTTACAATTAATATTTTTAGATTTCTTAAATAAATTTTTACCCATAATTATAATTCACAGTTTTGTGTTGTAATAATTAAAATTAAATTAAAAAATTTATAAAGTCAACGAACAATTATAATTTAATTAAATTTAGTTAAATATTAATGATAGATAAGAAAAGTATTATTGTTTACAATGTAATAAGTTCAAATAGAGGAGGAGGTGCAGAGGTTTTAGTAAAGAAACTAAATTCCTCACTATACAAATACGGAATTAAATCATATGCCATTTATGGATTTCCCTTTGGGAAGGAAAATTTACTAAAAAATGAAGTCAGTCTAGATTTAGATGGACCGAGAAATATTAAATTCTTATTTAAATTAAGAAAAATCTTAAAAAAAAATCAATCTACTTCTACTAATCAAATTTTACATTTACATTTAACATGGCCATTAATTTATGGTTTATTAGCATCTATTGGCTTAAATTATAAAGTCTTATATACAGAGCATAATACTTTTAATAAGAAAAGAAATTTTCCTCTTGCAAGATTATTTGATTTATTTTTTTATTTAAATTGCAAAAAAATAATTTGTATAAGTAATGAAACTGAAAGGAAATTATTAAAATGGCAATTAGGACTTATTAAAAAAGAAAAAATTAAAATAATTTATAATGGTGCAAAAAGTTTTAACTTCAAAATAAGGAAATATGATCCTATGAAAGGGTTAAATTTAATTTCAATTGGATCTTTAACTTATCAAAAAGGATTCGACGTATCAATCAGAGCTATAAGTGAAATTCCTGACCTTATTAATTCTTATGTTATTCTCGGCGAAGGTGAAATGCGAAATAAACTTTTGGAGATTATTAAAAAAAATAACCTAGGGGAAAAAGTAAAACTTCTTGGTTTTAAAGAAAATATTCAAGAATATTTAGATAATTCAGATTTAGGATTAATACCCTCAAGGTGGGAAGGTTTTGGACTGGTAACTTTTGAAATGCTTTCATCAGGTTTACCTTTATTAATTAATAAAAATTATGGCGGTCCTAAAGAAATTAAAGAATGTAATTCTGTTTTCTTAAAAGACATTTCTTCCGTTAATAATCTGATATTCTTTCTAAAAAAAATTAGAACTAAATTATTAAAAAATGATTTAGACTTTCATGATGGTAGAAATTTATCAAAAAAATTTTCTCTAGATAATTTTTGCAGTAATTATGCAGATTTATACAAATCTCTTTAATAATTGAAAAATTTTAAGACTCTTCCATAGTATTATTTTTTATTTCATATATTACGTCGCAATTCTTTAATGTTGATAATCTATGAGCAATGATAATTAATGTGACATTATTGCTGATACTATAAATATTTTCAATCACTTCTTCTTCAGTAGCGTTATCAAGAGAACTTGTAGGTTCATCAAATATCAATACTGAGGAACCTTTATAAAATGCTCTTGCAATCGCAATTCTTTGTATCTGTCCTCCACTTAATTTAACTCCTCTCTCTCCAACTTTAGTTTCAAATTTTTCTGGGAGTTTATTAATGTATTCATAAAGCTTAGCCAATTTCGAAGCATTGATAAGTCTATTATAGTCAATTTCTTTTTTATCAAAACTCAATGCAATATTTTCAGCAATTGAAGCATTTGCTAAATAAATATCTTGAGGTACACAAGAAATTATATTTCTCCACTTTTGGATATTTTCAACACCATTTTGATATAAATTTATACCATCAATTTTTATTTCACCTTTTGTTGGTTTTATAATGGTAAGAATTATATCTGCAAGAGTAGATTTACCATATCCTGATTTGCCTTTTATTCCTATTTTTTGACCTTTTTTGATAACCATGTTGATATCTTCTAGTACATATTTATGATGCGATTTATATTTAAAATAAATTTTCGATAAGATAATCTTTGAATTAAAAAATTTACTATCCTTAACAAGATTGGTTGAAACATTTTTTATTTTCAAATTTAAATTTTTAGTTTTAAAAGAATTTACAAAATATAAAACATTTTGAATAGAAGCATCATTACCTTTTAAACCACTCCAAGAAGAATAAACTTGCTGTAAAGAAGGCAACAATCTTTGAACACCTATAGCTAGTGTACCTGCAAGTACTAGCATATTAATGTTAGACATATTTGCAATTAGAACTGATACTATTGCCAAGACAAACAATGCTAAACCTTCAAGGAGATATCGTGGATATAGTCTTATTAATTGATTAGATGCTTGAGAAATTCTTAAAGTTCTATCAAAATTTTTATATCTATTCATAAAGTATTCATATTTATTTTCTAAGATTATTGTCTTAAAAAGACCTAATGTATCTTGAACTGTCTTTAATTGATTTCGGCTAGAATTTAAAACTAACTGACTATTTTTTTTTAATGAATTTTTTGAACAATAAGCAAGAATAAAATATAAGAATGGGAATAGAATTGATATTAATAATGCCCCATAAAAAGTAGAATTAAAAAGAGCAATAATTATTCCTAAAGAGCTAAGAAAGCCGGCAAATAATCTAAAAATCAAATTTAATCCATTAACTGCCATACTTATTTCTCTTGTACAAATATTTAATAAATAACTACTATCAATAGATACCTTTTCTAAATAGTCAAAATATAATGTTTTATTAAAGCATCTTAAACTTAAATCTGTTCCTATTCTCGCAGCAAGATAAGTACTTGATCTGAGATTAAGTAATCTTATTAAAGATACAAAAAGTGCAAAAGTTCCAAATAATAAAGATACAAATAATAATTCTTGTCCAGAATTTTGTATTTTGAAAAAATCTAAAAATAAATTATAATTTTGACTTTCTTTTAAAAATTCTGTATTTTCCAATGCCAAGATAAATGGTGCAGTCAAACTAACAAGAATTAATTCTGAAATTGATCCTAAACACATTAAAAAAAACACATAAATAATTTCTATTTTTCTTTTTTTACTTGCAATATTCCAAATATCAAAAAATAATTTTAGGAATCTTAGTTTGATCATTTTTTAGAATTTATAAACGAAAATCTACAATAGATCTTGGTAAAAATCCTTTTAAATCTGCCACTACATTCTTTCTATCTAATATTTCTTTCCATTCTAATTCAGAAATCTCTTTAAATTCATTATGCTTTACTGCACCAATCATGCCTTGATACTTATTACTTTTAGGCAATTCTTTAAATACAACTGCATTTGTTAGTTTCTCTCCAATCTCTATAACTGCATGAGGATCATAAATATCAACCTCTATTGATTCCATCTTTAATAGCTTAACAATTTCTAAAACTTTACTATTCCTTAAATCAGGACAATTTTCCTTGAAAGTTAATCCTAATACTAATACTCTAGATGACTTTATTCTTATATTTTTTTTAATCATTTTTTCTAAAAAATTCTGAATAATAAAATATATTATTGAATCATTAATTTTTCTACCTGCGAGTATCAATTCAACATTACATCCAATTTGCTCAGCTTTGTATGTCAAGTAATAAGGATCAACACCAATACAATGTCCCCCAACCAATCCAGGCCTAAAAGGGAGAAAATTCCATTTTGTTCCTGCAGCCTCCAATACATCTAATGTATCGAGATTCATTTTCTTAAAAAGAATAGCCAACTCATTAATTAGTGCGATATTTAAATCTCTTTGAATATTCTCAATTATTTTTGCTGCTTCAGCAATTCTCAAAGAAGAAACTTTAAAAGTTCCTGCCGATATTATTGAAGCATATAAATTATCTACCCAATCAGCAATTTCCGGTAAACTTCCACTAGTTACTTTAACAATATCTTTTAATCTATGTTTTGTGTCTCCAGGATTTATTCTTTCAGGACTATAACCGCAATAAAATCCTTTACCATTTTCTAGATTATTAAATTTTAATCCAGATGCTGACTCTATTATAGGTACGCATATTTCCTCCATTGTCCCAGGATAAACTGTACTTTCTAAAATGATAATCGGATTAAATCTTTTTTCTTTAGAGATACTTAAAGAATCTCTATTTTTAAGTACCTGACCTATAAGTTTAGATGCTTTTTGCAAAGGATCTAAATCCGGTTTTTTGTTTTTATCTATTGGAGTTGGTACTGTGATTATAAAAACATCCACTTCTTTTAATTTACTTTTGTCAGAAGTTAAATTTTCTTTATCTAATAAACATAAATCTTCTAAAGTCACCTCGTTGGTTAGATCAATATTTTCTTTTAATTGATTAATTCTTTTTTGGTTAATATCAAATCCTATTAATTTTCTTTTTATTAATTTTCCTGTTGCCCTACAATTTTTTATCTTGGTAAATTCTACTAAAAGAGGCAGACCAACATAGCCAAGGCCTATAATCGCGATTGTACAATTATACTTATCAATTAATTTCATCTATTTATCTTTTCAATCATTCATTCATAAAAATCTTTGTACCAATCTACAAAATTACTTATCCCTTCATCAATTGTAGTTTCTGGTTTATAAGAAATGTATTCTTGTAGTTCATTCGTGTCAGATGCTGTATATGGTACATCCCCAGGTTGCATTTTTTTCATTTCTATCTTTGCTTTTATACCTAATTTTTTTTCTATACATTTTATATAATCCATCAATTGAATTGGATTAGAATTTCCAACATTAAAAACCTTAAATGGAGCCCAACTTTTACCTGATATAGGTTCATTACAATTAAATTCTTGATCCGACTGGGGAGCTTTATATATCAAACGAGACATACTCTCAACCACATCGTCTATATATGTGAAGTCTCTAACCATTTGACCATTATTAAATACCTGAATGGGCTTTCCTTTTAGAATATTTTCTGTAAATAAAAACAATGCCATATCAGGTCTTCCCCATGGACCGTATACTGTAAAGAATCTCAATCCTATTGTTGGCAACTCAAATAGATGACTATAAACATGAGCCATTAATTCATTTGACTTTTTACTCGCTGCATAAAGGCTTACTGGATGATCAACAGTATCTTTTTCAGAAAATGGGACTTTGGTATTCCCACCATAAACAGAACTACTGCTGGCATAAATAAGATGTTTAATATTATTTTTCTTACAAGACTCCAAAATATTACCAAAACCCACCATATTTGCTTGTATATATGCTGAAGGATTCTCTAAAGAATATCTAACTCCAGCTTGAGCAGCTAAATTAACAACAACTTCCGGTTCATTTTGATTAAACACATCCTCTAACAAATTTTTATCTTCTAAACTAACCTTCTCAAAAATAAAATTAGAGGGAAATTTAGTACATATTTTTTTTAACTCGTCTATACGAGCTTTCTTTAGTTTAATATCATAGTAGTTATTTAAATTATCTAAACCTATAACTTTATGACCCTCATTTAACATTTTTTTTGAAAAATGAAATCCTATAAACCCAGCACATCCAGTAATAAGTATCCTCATTCAGTATTGATTTTATATAATAAATGATTATACATTTTACTTTCTAAATAATTATTTGTTTAGCAATAATAGTTATTTTATGAATGAAAATATTTAATATTAAATTTAATCAGAAAATACTTTTAGAATAGCATAAGCATTAATAGTCTTCGCTAATGGATCTGTAATAACACCAATTGTATTTGAAATATTTGTTAACAGATTAGGTCTTACTAAGACTAAATCTCCTTCTTTTAAAGGGGGATTTTGTGAAAGAGAAATTCCTTTGTTGAAATTAAGTCTATATTTTTTAGTAAAAACACTTCCATCATTATTGACTCTTATTAGTTTTACGTTACCAGTATTAGATTTGAGTGGTATCGCACCTCCAGCCCTCATTAAACCCTGAGTTAGAGGGGTATTACTAGGAATTTTAATAGTACCTGGTCTAATAACACTTCCTACGAAAGTAACACTTATTGTCTCGGGAGATAAAGAATTATTTGATAATTTTATAATGTTATCCGCTAATTTATCTGATTTTTTTATATTAATTATATCTCCGTCAAAAAGAGTTATGTTTTGAGTTAAATCTCCTTCAAAAATTAAATCAACAAGATTTAATGTTGCTTTTTTATATTCATTATTTGGACCAGGTAATTTTCTTATAATATTGACTTCGCTTAAATTAGCTTGATTATTTATGCCACCTGCTTTTTGTATAGCATTAACTAAATCAGGTTTATAAGATTTATCATTTGCAAAGACATGAAGTCCGGGTTTTCCAACCTCTCCAAATACAGAAACCTTGATAGGACGCATCTCTAAAACCTTTATATATATTTCGGGTCTAATCAGTTCCTCTCCCATTTTTGTTCTTATAGTTTCTGTAGCTTGCATCAAGCTGAGATTCAATACCGAAACCTTTCCAACCAATGGCAGGTGAATAGTTCCATCGTTGTATATTAAATATGAATCATCAAACTCAGAAGCATAAAAAAATTTAATATCAATTATGTCTCCAGGGCCTAAAATATAAGAATCACCCTCTACTTCTTTATCAATTTTTAAAATTGATTCAGAATTTTCTGAAAGTTTATTTATTTGATTAATTTCAGCTTGAAGAGCTAGAAAATTAAACCCAAAAAAGAAAAATAATATATAGCAAAAATTCTTAATCTTCATTAAACAAACAGTAATTACTTCACCTTAGTAGTTGTTATTATACTTTAGTGCATTGTGAAAATGGTATATTATATTATTAAACACTATAAAAATTTTGGCCTCTAGAAAAGTAAAAAATATTGATTCGAGTGATTCAGCATCAAGGTCTTTAAGAAAAGAATATCAATTTAGTCCTGATGAAAATATTATTAATGTCGAGGAGAGTGAATTTGATTTAAAAAAAATTATTAGTGCAATTTTCAGAAGAAAAAAAATTATATTCGTTTTTTCTAGCTCATTTTTTTTGTTAGCCTTAATTTATACAGGATATAACAGAATATTTAAACCAACTTTTCAAGGCTCTTTTAAAGTTCTTATTCAAAACCCCTTAGCAGATGATAATTTAAATTTATCAAATATCTCAGCAAATAGTTTTTTTTCAGGAAGTATCGGTGGCTCAATACTAAGTGAATTACCAACACTTTATGCATATTTAAAAAGCCCTCAAGTTTTAAACCAAATTTCCACAAAATATGATTTATCTCCAAATCAGCTTTCAAAAATGTTATTTATTAAATCTGGAGAAAATGAAGGTCCAAAAGCAAAAGGGATTTTAACTGTCAAACTTTCATCAAATGACAAAAAGCAAGGTGAAAAGATTTTAAATGATATAAGTAATCTTTATATAGATTTATCCCAATCAAGAAGAAAAGAAGAATTACTAAAGAAATTAGATTTCTTAGAAAAACAGATCCCCATAACTAGAAATAAGATTGCTCAAGCATCAGCTTCTTTGGCCAAATTACAAACTACCTATAATTTTGTTACGCCAGTATCAGATGCCCAGAATATAAAGTCGAACATAGAACAAATTGAATCATTGATAAGGGATATTACTTTACAAATAAAAAGATTATTAGAATTGGAATCCCAGATAAAAAATGAAGGAGTTGTAGTAGATGCCTTTACAGAAAAGATCATTTTCCCAGATGGGAGTAATTTCACCATAAAGTCTTTCAAAGGAGGGATTTTATCTGAATATATAAAATTAAATATGCAACTTGCTGCAGCTAAATTAAAGTTTAAACCAAATTCTTTCTCTATAAAAAATATTGAAGCCAAAATCAAAGAAATAACTCCGTTAACCAAAGAAGCTCAAATTGAAGCAATTAAAACTGCAATTAATTTAAATAATCAAATTATATTTAACAAAAAGAAAGAAATTGAATCTTTAAAAAATGAGTTTTCAGAAAAACCTAAAATACTTGAAAAATATAATAATTTAAGCGGTCAAATTGAATTTGATAACAAAGCATTTTATAGACTTATTACAGCCAAAGAAAGTGTTGAATATCAATTAACTCAGAATATATCACCATGGATTATAGTTTCGGCACCCACCATGAATTCAAAAGTGATATCGCCTGTTGTTGGAGAAAGTATTTTTGCTGGCTTTATTTTAAGTCTTATTGGTGGCATTTCAGTTGGGTTAATTCGTGATAGATTTAATTTCGTTTATCACTCAAAAGAAGATGCGATAAAAGAACTTGGACTGCCAGTTTTAGGTTCTGTTCCATTCATATCAATTTTTGAAGATGTAAGAGAAAATAAAAAATTAAATGTATTGAAAGAAATAAATAATCCAATTGAAACCCTTAGTGAAAAAGAAAGTTATCAAAGATTTTTCTACAAGGAATCTTTTCGAAATTTATATACGTCACTAAGGTTCTTGAATACTGAAAAAATAATTAAATCTGTATTAATTACAAGTTCAATCCCGCAAGAGGGTAAATCACTCATAAATATAATTCTGGCCAAAACAATTTCTGATTTGAATAAAAAAGTTTTACTTGTAGATGCGGACTTAAGAAAACCTTCAATTCATAACAGAATTGGTATTAATAATTTAAAAGGATTATCTAATTTAATAACTGATGAATCTTTAGAAATAAAAGATACAATACAAAAGATAAAAGGTGAGAAAGGATTTGATGTTATTACCGCTGGATTAATTCCTCCTGATCCATCAAGACTTCTTATTTCCGAAAAACTAAAGGTGATAGTTAATGATCTTCAAAAAAACTATGATTATGATCTAATAATATTTGATGCGCCACCAATTTTAGGTTTATCTGATTCTTCAATTATTTCTAAATATACTGACGGAATAATACTAATAACAAGCATAAATTTTGTACAACGAAATCTACCAATAGATTCAATAGCAACAATATCAAGTAATAAAAACTCATTATTAGGGATAATTACTAATTCTAAGAAAGAAGAGATTACAAAAGAATCAGCTTATCTATATGAAAGTTACTACAATGCAGATAATGCAAAAAAGGGAAGCATAAAAGATACTGCTATTGAAAATAAATTTGATAAATATTTAATAATCTGGAGGGGAATTGAAGAAAAGGGAAAAAAATTTATTAAAGATGCTTTTGAATTTTTAGATAATTAATTTAATGGCTTATCATCCTGATCTTAGGTTTAATATTGACTGGGTATTAGTAGATGAAATAGCAGTTGGCAAAGCTCCTACTGAAAAATCGCATTTCAATTTACTTAAAAAAGAGGGTATTAAATCAATTCTTTCTTTATCAAAAGAAAACGAGACATCTTTTTCTAAAATCCTTTTTTCAGAATTCAATCATGAAAGAGTAATATTACCTGATCATAGATCTGGGCGAGCTCCTAATATTGAAGAACTTAATTTAGCTCTCAGTACTTTAAAAAAATTACATTCATTAGGACCGGTTTACGTTCATTGCATAGCTTCTATGGAAAGATCACCTTTAATTTGCATTGCTTGGTTAATTAAAGAAAATGGTTTAAACGTCGAACAAGCAATGGATTACATGATGCAGATACATAATGGTACTAATCCACTTCCAGAACAATTAGCAATCTTAAATAAATTATGTGACTAAAAAATCTTATTTTGAAGTTTATAATCCATTGCAGTAAACCCCTTCAATTGATCATAGTGATGGGTCTTTTGATATATTCTATTATTCTTCTCAATTTTAATTTCATAATCTAGCGGTATGATTTCAATCTCATCCAAAGAAAAAATTATTTCCGAAAACTTAATTCCTTCTCCATATCCCTGCATACCAATTTGACTTGGTCTAATATATTTTTTTAATCTTTCATCAAAAAATATCCTACCCGCTGCTCTTCCCAATGAATGATCAACTATTATTGGAGAGTTAGTATGGGGCACTATATTTTCACTTACAATATTTTTACTTACAAAAGCATGAAGAACTTGTGATGATTCATCATTAATTTCAGAAGCCAGTAGATAATCAATATCATCAATTCTTACAAGACTAGGATCTTTGACCTCACCTTGGATTAATTGTTTTAATTTAATTGCATTTAATAATACCTGATTTTTTTCTATATTTAACTCTAATTTATAGAGCCAACTTCCATTTTTACCATTCTCAGGGATCATATAAAAATTTTCTCCTCTTTTAAAACAAAAAGGAAAAGATAAATGCTCAGAATTCTCCAGAACTATATTTCCCTCAGAGAAAAATAATTTAGAATCATCTTCTAATATTTGATTACAATAAATAATTCCTTTGGATTCTCTTTGAATCCATTTTTCTGTAAGAACAAATTTATATTTATCTATTTCAATTAAAAAGGGATCTGCATGCCAATCAACCTTAGGCTGTATTCCAACTATTGGTTTTTGTAAATGACACCAATTATCAAAACTTAAATTCTTATTCTTAGTAATTGCAATTCCCCACCTACCAGCTCTAGTATATCGGTCGTTAATATTAATTATTTTCCAGAATAAACTTGAAGTTTTAAAAAATAAAATAGTTTTCAATAAAGCATTGAAACTTATTAAAAATCTCAATAAAAAGAAGTTTCGTCTATTTATTTTTTTGAAATTTGGCTTTATATTCTTATATTCATTTCCTATCTTACTAATATCCCCTCCATACAAATAAATTTTATTTATTGCAATTTGAAGTGTTGGAGCAATATGTGCATAAATATTTTCTCTATTTTTTCTTGGAATAGAATTTGTTTTAAGTCTACTTATGCAGATAACTGTTCCTAGATCAGATTCTTTATCTACTAAGTGAGCTGTAATTCCAGAATTATCACCATAAACTATTTCCCATAACCCAGCTGGAAAATTTCTATTAATTCTTAAATCATAATTTTCTAGGCTAAGAAGTCCTAGATTAGAATATTTGTTTAATATATTGCCTTTCTCAATCTTAATTCCAGAAATTTTAACAAACATATCAAAATAATAGCCATTATTTTTTTTCCCTTGATTTATATTTGTATAACTATAAATTCCAATAATATCTTGTGAAAGATAAATACAATTTTTAATTTTTTTATTAAATAACTCAAATACATCATTACTTATTTTATATTTATTTTTTAAATTTAAACCTCTTAAAAATAAATTTAAAAAATCAATAGAATCACAAATTTTTCGTTCATATAAAAAAATTATTTCTTTTAAAGTCAATTTTAAATTTGAGTTTTTAGGAGTTTTTACTATTCCTAAAGTAATTCTTCTTATATTTTTATTAGTTGCAAGAACTTTAATAATACTTTTCTTATAAAGATTTAATTTGTGAAATTTATTCTTATCTATAAGTAAATAATCAGCCTCTGATAGTATGCAACAAATATGTCCTTTCACTTTAGAACCGTATCAAAGTAATTAATTCAGAATATCACAATATTCAAAGATACGAATTTCAATAAAATCAAATATAAGAAAAGATAATTTGAGAGTGCTATTTATTTTTAATTATATCTATGCAAATTTTTCTATAGAATTCTTTAATTCATATCGTCTTAATTACACTATATTAACCATTCATTATGAGCCTTTTTTAGAAATTCTGGTTTTCCTACATCTAACCAATATTCATGAATTGGACAAACATTTATTGAATAACCCTTATTTTTAGATTGTTGCAGAAAATCTGGCATATCCAAATAACTATCTTTATCTATTAAACTTAACAACTCTGGATTAATAACATAAACCCCAGCATTTACAAGATTACTAAAAGTAGGCTTCTCTTGAAAATTTAATAATTTAATACCATTAACCTCTACTATCCCATATGGGAATTTTTCAATGTGATTTCTTACTCCTAAAGTAGCTTCTCCTCCATTATCAAGATGAAAATCTAAAATTCGATTTAAATTTAATCGTGTTAATAAATCTCCATTAATAACTAAAAATGGTAGTTTTTGTTTAGGTAAAAGTTGAAGAGAGCCAGCTGTCCCTAATGGCTTATCTTCTATAAGATATTTTATTGATACATTCCACTTCTTGCCATCTTCAAAATAATTTATTATTTGTTCCTTCAAATAATTAACTGAAAAATAAAAATTGCGGAATCCATTATCAATACATAACTCAAGTATAATTTCCAGCATTGGTTTACCATTAATCTGTAACATTGGTTTAGGCATTTTTTCAGTATATGGTCTCAACCTTGTCCCTTTACCACCAGCCATAATAACTAAATTATTTTCTTTGATATCATTATTAAAAAAATCATTAATTAAAAGAACGTCAATTAAAATTCCTTTTTTATCAATAACTGGTATTTGAAAAATCTTTTCTATACGCATCTTTCTGAGTGCCTCCTCTACATCTTCAGATTCATAAATATATTTAAATTTTTTCCTCATTATTGATTTTGCATCTATATCTAAATTTCCTTTTTTAAGAATAGTTCTTCGAATATCGCCATCAGATATAGTCCCTAATAATTTTTTATCTGAATCTACTACAAATGCAATTTGGGCATTTCCATTATTTATTACCTGCAGAACCTCATAAATATTTGCATTTTCACCTACTAATAGTTTATTAATATCTTTAACCATTTAAAAAATATGGCACATAAATTTATTATAAAATGCTGGAGGGTTTATTTATTCAAATTTTTTTAAGTTAGTTTAATTTACTAATATTCGATATCATAAAAAGACTTTTGGATTAATTTTTTAAATTCAATTTGATTTAAAATATTAAATATTTTTTTTGATGCTCCCTTATATCCATATAGATTTTGAAAGTCATTAAGTTTATTTTGAAAATTTTTCGAATACAATTTTTTAATTGCTTTTGTTATGGAATCTGATTCTGGATTACAATCAATTATACTTTTTGTCTTTAATCGTCCTTTTTGTCTTTCTCCAATGTTTATAGTACCTTTCCTGAAATAAGGCACCTCTAATAAACCACTTGATGAATTTCCTATAACTCCATCCACTAGAGCTAATAAACTAAAATAAATGGTCTGTCCTAGTGATTTAAATAAATAAACATTGGAATTTTTATTGGCAAATTTGTTTAACGCAGATTGTATCTGTAAATTGTCTACATCTGCATTCGGAAGTGTGATTATTAAAGTTGTATCCTTCAATTTCTGCAAAGACATAATTAATTCTTTTATATCTTGTTTATTACGAGAACCATGAAGAGTGACAGGATGATAAGTAACGATTAAAGCTTTATCTTTTATTTTTATTCTAAGTTTCTCCTCTAAATCAATTTTTCTGAGTAATTTTGTGGTTGCAATAGAGTCTATTCCCATTCCCCCCACATTAAAAACTTTTGATGGATGCTCTCCCAGTTGTATAACTCTTTTACGATAAACCTCAGTAGCGACAAAATGAATGCTTGAGAATTTTGTGATAGCATGCCGAATCGCTTCGTCAATTGCTCCCTCTGTAGTTTCGCCTCCATGTATATGCGCTACTGGAATATTTGAAAAACAGGCCGGAATAACCGCACTAAGAAGTTCATATCTATCTCCTAAGACTATAAGTAAATCAGGTTTTGATTCTTTGAATGCTTTACCAAATTTTTTCATTCCTATAGATGTAGAAGAAGAAACTGAAAATGAATCATCAGAACTGAGTTTAAGATCAATTTTTTTATAAATATTAAATCCATCTTTGATTATTTCTCTAAAAGTCAGTCCATATTTTCTAGAAAGATGGGTTCCCGTTACAAAAAGATTTAAATTAAATTCAGAGGAATTTTGTATCAGGCATAATAAGTTTTTCAATAACCCATATTCCGCACGAGAGCCTGTTACTACAGCAATATTTTTTTTCATATCTCTATCATTTCGTCAATTAGATAATCTTTTTGAGAAATACTTCCTATAATTTGATCAATTTTCATTGGTGAAATACCATAACCAGGTCTTTTACATCCAATATTTTCTTTTGTAAATAATTCTCCTTTTTTAATTTTTTTTGCCGCAACAAGAGATTTTCTTACAATATTTTTATTTTTTAACTCACTTTTAGTAATTATTTTATTTTCAAAACCTAAAGCTTTCTCAATTTTTTTTATACCTAAAACCATCTTTTTAAATTCAACTGGTTCAATACTTGCTTTGTGATCAGGGCCAATCATTCTTTTATCAAGTGTCAAATGCTTTTCTACTACTGAAGCTCCCAATGCAGTAGCAGCTATAGCCACCTCAATCCCCTCAGAATGATCTGAAATCCCAACATTTACTTTAAATTTCCTTTGAAAAAAAGACATAACTTTTAAGTTTATTTCATCAATTGGTGCAGGATATTCTGAAGTACACTGCAATATTGTCAAATCATTAGAGGGAATCCCACAATCAATTAAAATATTAAATGCAGCTTCTATTTCATCAATTGTTGCCATGCCTGTAGACATAATTATTGGTTTATTGTATTCAGATATTTTTCTCAAATAAGGTAAATTATTGATCTCGCCAGATGGGATCTTATATCTTTTTAATCCAAGATTACGTAATAAATCTAAACTTTCCAAATCAAATCCTGTAGATAAAAATTCAATATTTAAACTTTTACATTTATCTATTATTAACTTATGATCTTCCATACTTAATTCAAGTTTTTTAAGCATAGAAAATTGACTATCATCTTTTTCTGAATTATTTCTATTTTGATAATTTGCTTTTTTAGAATATTTCGTGACTATACTTTCAGTTATGAAGGTTTGAAATTTAATAATATCGGCACCAACATCTGCAGCGGCTTCTACTAAATCTAAAGCGGTTCTAATATCTCCATTATGATTAACACCTGCTTCTGCGATGATAGTAACTTTTTTTTGATTATTCATTTTTGATCAATAGGAGGCCAACCCATAATTCTTTTACCCGCACTAACAATTGAATTCTCTGGGATCGTAATACCTTCCCTAATTATCGCACCACTCCCAATGAAAGAGCCTTTTCCGATATGAACATTCCCATTCAGAATAGTTCCTGTACTTATATGACAAAAGTCTCCAATACTTGAATCATGCTCAATTAGTGAAGCACTATTTATTATGCAATGATTTCCTATTTTTACATTTGAATTTATTATTGCTCCATGACCGATAGTTGTACCCTCACCAATTTGACTATGTTTACTAACATAAGAAAATTTCGATTTTATTGATGGAAAAAGGAGATTATGTGGTTTAAGTCTTTTTAAAATTATTTGTCTTGTATTAGATGAACCAATTTGACCGACTCCAATAACAGCATTTTTATAATCTTTAGAAATATGGGCTAAATCACTTTCAAAACCCATAACATTATATCCAAGTAATTCTCTTTTAAGCTCACCATCTTGAGCGATAAAACCTTTAATTATCCATCCTTCAGAGTTTTCAACCAAGTCTATAATTGATGTAGCATGACCTCCGCAACCTATAATTATAATTTCATTCATTGTTAAATTTTTTTTTAATTAAATTTAGAAATGCATACTTAGACATTATCCTTTTTTCTTAACTTTTAAAGATAGCTTTAATATTTAATAAAAATTATCACACCAAGTATTTATCAAAATTATAGTAAGCAAGATTTTTTTTATCAGTAAACCAATCAACTGTAATTTCTAAACCTTTCTTAAAACCTTCTATGCCTCCGAATTGAGGTTGCCAATTAGTTACTTCTCTTAATTTACTATTATCACCAAATAATCTATTTACTTCAGATCCCTCAGGTCTAATTCTTTTTTCATCAGAAACTATATTTATTCTACTTCCCATAATTTCAGCTAGTAATTTAGCAGTTTTCTCTATACTTATCTCAAAATTACTGCATGAGTTAAAAATTTGACCTAAAACATTCTCACTTTTAGATATTTCTAAAAATGCTAAGCAAGTATCAGATACAAAATTAAAATCTCTTGTTGGAGTTAATTTACCAAGACTTAAATTGTCTGCAGAGGATTTAATTTGACTAATTATAGTTGGAATTACAGCTCTTGTACTTTGTCTTGGTCCATAGGTATTAAAAGGTCTTAGGATTGTTATGGGTGTTTTAAAACTCTTATAAAAACTTAGTGCAAGTTGGTCAGCTGCAATTTTAGAGGCTGAATAAGGAGATTGACCCAAGACAGGATGGTCTTCAGTTATGGGAACAAATTTAGCAGATCCATAAATTTCTGAAGTACTAGTGTGTATTATTTTCTCTAAATTTAATTCCCTTGCGGATTGCAAAACGTTTAAGGTACCTTTTATGTTTGTATCGATGTAACTTTCGGGCGAATTGTAACTATAAGGGATGGAAATTAAAGCTGCAAGATGAAAAGTCTGATCACAACCTCTCATAGCATTTTTAACAGATAGAGGATCTCTTATATCGCCAAGTACTACTTCAAAATTTTTTTTTATACTTTCATCAATTTTATCTAGCCAACCCCAGCTTCCAATTGAATTATATAGACAAAAAGCTTTAACATCGTAACCCTCCCTAACTAACAACTCTACTAAATGCGAACCAATAAAACCATCTGCTCCAGTAACTAAAACTTTCTTCATGATTCTATAATTACCTAATCAATTAGATTATTAATCTTGTATTTATATGATCCCACATTAAAGATATCTCTTGGTTTTGAATACTTTTATCTTAATTATTATGAAAAATCCATTTATTATGTTTTTTTATTTTTAAAAAAATTTATTTAAAAAATATCGATATTCATTTAAAAGTATTTTTATATTTTTTCATCATTAAAAATTCAAGAATTTCAAAGTCAAAATTACTATCAACATCTATAGATTTCTCTTGATCCATAATATAACCTTTAGTTCTTCCTGATAACAAACCACTTCCTTTTTTTAGGTAATTAGGATCAAGAACATAAATAGATGCAACAGTTTCGTAAACTTTAGGAGCGTCTTGTCTACGAACTATTATCTTTTCCAAATTTTTCGAGATTTCAAATTTTCCATTAACTAACTCAATCATATTAAAATATGGGTTTTTTCTTGCTTCACAAATTGAGAATATAGCATCAACATCGGAACTTTTAAATTGATTAATTGCTTTATAAATATCTTCAACATCCCTTAAAGGTGAAGTACAGTCTAAATCTACATATAAGTCAACTTTTTCATTGTAAATTTTTTCAATTTCTTCTAAAGCATGTTGCCATACTTCCCATTTACCAGATTCACTACTAGATAATTCTTTTGGTCTTATAAATGGGACTTCAGCCCCATATTTCTTTGAAATTGAAGCTATCCTATCCGAATCAGTAGAAACTATAACCCTTTTGAAATAAGAACAAGCAATAGCTTGTTCAATACTCCATGCAATCATGGGTTTTCCTAAGAGATTTTTAATATTTTTATTAGGTAAACCTTTTGATCCTCCTCTTGCCCCGATAACACATACTATATTTTCCAAATTTTTTTTCTTTTTTTAAATTATATCAATAAATAGTAATAGATCTCTTTTTTAAAGCTGATTCATGTGAAGCAAGTGCAATCTTTAAAACTTCATATCCATCTTTTAAAGTTGAATTTTTGTGTGAATATGGAACATTAATTTTGTTTAGAAAAGATTTCATATGACTAATAAAAATATCATTTCTATTAAAATTTTCAGGAATTGAATTAACTAAAAAAGGTTTCTTATTTCTTTCTTCAATGAATACTTCACCTTTTAAATAATCCCAATATAAAATACCTTTTTCAAAAACTAATTCCAATTTTCTTGAATAATTTGGTCGTACATAATCAACTCTTACGTGCGCTGTCTGTCCTGTTTCTAATTTAATTAGCATTTGTGCCACTGATTCACTTTCTATATTTAAAGGGCGGAATTCTTGAGTCATACAGGAAACTTCATTTACTTTCCCAAATAACCAATAAATGATATCCAATTCGTGAATTAAATCAAAAATTGCTCCACCACCCATGCTTTTAAAAGCACTATAGGATTTTCTATAATCACCATTATCCCTCCAATCAGATAGGAGTTGTCCCGCAGTTGCACTTGCATAAATAAATTCTCCTAAAGAATTGGATCTCAAAAATTGTGAGATCCAATTTAAATTAGGATGTGACCTTAAAACAAAACCAGAATCAACTAGTAAATTATTTGTATCAGATATTGTGATTAATTCATCTACTTTATTTAATGAGTTTGAGATAGGTTTCTCTATGTATAGATTTTTCAATAATTTCGCAGCCTCAATTGCAACCTCTATATGTTTTTCGGTTGAATTACAAATTACTATAAAATCACACTCCTCTTTTAAAGCATGATCCAAATTACATTGACGAATAATTTGCTGATTATTTTCGAATTTTATTAATTCTGATCTTCTATAGCTATATGCACTAACTTTTATGCCTAGTTTAATAAGATTATTGATGTGTCTTCTACCAATTGAACCAGTTCCAATTACCAAAGCTTTCATGGCCAGAATAATTTCTTAATTTTTTTATTATTTTCGCATGAATGTCCACAAATATACTAAATTGCTGTCCACCCTCCATCTACAAAGAATTGTTGTCCAGTAGCATATTTTGACAAATCTGAAGCTAAATACAAAATTATTCCAATCATATCCTTAGGATTTGCCATTCTTTTTAAAGGAGTTCTTTCTGAGTATAATTTGACAAATTCAACATCATGCTTATTTTCTACACCTCCAAGAACAACTGTATTTACTCTAATAGATTTATCACCCCAGTAAGTTGCTAGCCACCTTGTTAAACCATGAATGCCAGCTTTGGAGGCAGCATAACTACAAATCGAGTTAAATGGCATATTTTTATAAATACTATGATCAGGTCCAACTACTCCGTAAATACTTGAAATATTTATGATACACCCTTTCCCATTATCTAACATTAATTTACCCGCTTCACGTGTTGATAAATAAACTCCAGTAAGATTTACTTTTAGACTTTTCTCCCATATTTGAAGACTCGATTCTTCAAAACTCGTAAAAACTTCTCCTTCTCTTAAAAGATGTTCTCCTGTAACAGCTGCGTTGTTTATCAGTACATCTAACTTACCAAATTTTTTCCTGATTTTATGCATTAAATCTATAATTTGTTTTTCACTTGAAACATCAACTTCCATTCCATATATTTGATAAGATTTAGACGTATAAAATTCTTCAGCAATTTTTTTAGGATTAGTTTCTTTTAAATCAGCCATTATTACAATTGCATCATTTTTTGCTAGTTCTTCACAATAAGTTTTTCCTAGTAAACCAGTACCTCCAGTAACTAATATAACTTTGTCACTTAAATTGAACATTAAAAAAAAGGATCTTAAAATTAACTATATAAAAAATAAAATTGTTTGATGAAAATATTAAATAAATCTGAAATAATAAAGATAAAAAGATAAAAAAATTCTAATACTTTAATTATCTATTTACTAATTAATTAAAGTTCAAATCAAGAAATATAAATGGTAAGAATTAATTGTTTTTTTTTTAAAATTTTTTTATTATTTTCATGATTAATTCATTTAGGTTATTATTTAATAGACTGCATTAGATAAAAAAACTTAAGATGGGTTTTTTTGATTCATACAAAAAATTACCTTTATCCTACTTTGTTGAAAAAACATACAAATTACAAAATATTGAGGAAATCAATCAAGGTTTTTCACAAAACGATAACTTTCTTTTTTATCGCAAAGATAAATTTATAAAAATCTATGATAGAGATTGTAATCATACAGTTGGCAAGTTATTTTTAAATAAAGAAAAGGCTTACTGCCCTCTTCATGGATGGAGTTTCAATTTAAAGAAAGGAAATTACAACAATTCTTCTGTAGTAAAAAAACCAATTATAGAGACAAATTTAAGTGAAATTGATGTTCCTTTTATAAAAGTTCCATTAAAAAAAGAAAGTCTGAAAACTTTAGATTTCAAAGAAAAAAAAGATTTAACTATAAGATTTTTAAATCATGCATGTCTTCACTTTAAATTAGAAAATGGTTTATCTTTTGCCTCAGATCCATGGGTTATAGGTAGTGCTTTTTGTAATGGTTGGTGGTTACAGAGAGAATCACCCGAAGACGTATTTAAAACTTTAAATAGTTGTGATTTTATTTATATTTCTCATAATCACCCTGATCACTTGCATAGATTTACATTAGAAAAAATAAGAAAAGATATGCCAATCTTGACAGCTGGTTTTAAAACAGGATCTACAACTTCTATTCTTCAAAGCTTAGGTTTTAAAGATATAAAAGAAATGGATTTTGGATCTAGATTAGTTCATGAGAAAGACGAGTTTTCATTATCAGTTCTTAAAAGTGGTGACTTCAGAGAAGATTCGGGTTTATTAATAGAGATTGGAGAATTCAAAGGTTTACTTACAGTAGATAGTAATCTATTAAACTTTGGAAAACTTCCAGAGGTAGACTTGGTTTGCTCATCATTTGCTGGAGGTGCTTCAGGATTTCCATTGTGTTTTGATAATAATGACGAAAAAAAGAAAAAGGAAATAGTTTTAAGGAATGCGAAAGGAATAAAATTATTAAATAAAAAAATAATTAAACTTACAAAATCAAAATATTTTTTACCTTATGCTGGTTTTTTTACTGAGAAAGCAGAAAGAGATAAATATATAAAATTAAATAATATTAAAAATAATATTGAGGATTACAAAAATGTTTGCGAAGAAAATAACTGCAATTTACTTAATCTTAATAAACATCAAATTTTTAAATTTAAAGGAAAAGAATTAATTTCTAGTTTTGAAGACTTTTCAGAAAAACAGAAAGACAAATCAATTGAAGAATATATTAATAAAATATTTGCTCTTCCTTCTCAAGAAGTATCAGAATTAATAATAAATTATTTCAATCAATCTGAATATAAGGATAATCTTACATTGGATTTAATTACTACAGACGATAGTTTCAATAATTTTAAAGAGCGTTTTGAAATTAATTTCAAAAATAATAAATGCATAAGAAAAGAATTATACTTAGACGATAAAATACAAGAATTTGAAACCATTAAATCTGGAAATAGATATTTAAGGATTAAAGTAAGAAGAGAAGAATTAGTTGATGTAATAAATAACCAGAAACCTTGGGAAGATTTATCAATAGGCTTTCAATGCAGGATATATAGAAAACCTGATACTTATAACTCAGATTTCTGGAACTATTTTACTAACTCTTATGTATCTAAAAATTTATCTTAAATTATAAATTTGTTTGAATTAAGGTTTATATTAAATTTTTTTTAATGGGTTTGATTATTTAAGAAACAACGAAAAATTTATCCTAATCAATAGATGAATGGTTATAGTTAAACTTTAAAAGATTCAATAAATTTGTTCAATTTTGTACCGTTTAGTTCAATTGAAAAATTATTTCTAATTAATATTGAACAATTTTTACTTATCTCTTTACTTATGTTGGGATTTTTGTAGAGTTTATAAATAGCGTCTGATATATCAAATATGTTATTTCTAGGATTAATAAAAAAAGCATCTTTCAAATGTACAAAATAATCCGTAAAAGGTGGACATTTAGAGAAAATGATTGGTTTTTTATAAGCTAAGTATTCTGGAACTCTTGTGGGGAAAGCATGAAATGTTTCTCTTGAAATGTTTCTTAAATGAATAAATGCACTAGCCTTATTTAATAAAGTTGACTTTTCTGTTTCAGTTAAAAAACCGGTTATAAAAATATTTTGTGAACCATTTATTTCATTTACTATTTTTTTGCATAAAGAACTTTTTCTTGAATCTATTTCTGATATTAAGAAAAGTTTAATATTATTATCTTTTTTTTGAGCAATTTTAAATCCTTTTATGATTCTCAAAATAAATTCCCTATGATTTGGCTTGCCCATCCAAACTAAATTAAAACTTCCCCCCCCTCTGTAGTCTTGTTCATTATTTTTTTGATATGTAAGTGGAGAAATTGTAGGAATAACTATAGTTTTTTTTGAAAATCTTTTTAAATATTTTTCATGAAAATGTGTTGAGCAGATATGTCCATCAAATTTCTGATAACTATAAATTTTTGCTAAAAACTGAAAGATATTAGTTGTATTAAGTAAGTTTTTAAAATTTATTGAAAAATATTCACCACCATATGTTAAACATTTCAAATTATATTTCTTTGTTACTTTGATAACCTCCTCAAGTACTGGATAAAAAGTTGAATAAACAATTATGATTTCAATAGATTTAGAGATAATAACTTTAGGTAAATATTGTTTAATTTTTTTTCTGTCATTTTCAATAATTTGAAAAGTTTTAGGAGCAAATCGGTTGAACGAAGGGGGGGCATAAGATATTCTTGATTTATTATTTTTTAAATTAGATTTTAAAAACTTTTTTTGAGTAGAACCAAAAATATAAACATTATGTCTATTTTCTTCAAGAGATTTTTTAAAATGATTAACAGTTGTCAAAGCAGCTATATTATTTGAATAATCTAGATTTCCACAGAATAAAATGTTCATACCTATGAAGTAATTTTATGAAAACTAATTTCTTCAATTTTTAAAAATTAAAAAAAATATTTTTTTCAAAGTTAAATTTATTTAATTATAGTATGAATATATATTTTTTTTTTAAAATTTAATTTCAAATCCAGCATTAAAAAACTATAAGTTTGGGTATTAAATTTTGAGATCTATAATAACTTTCTACTGTTCCAATATCTATCATATATTTTTTTCCACAAATGAATTTCCTGCTTTTTTGAGTTGATAAATAATGAATATCAAGATTATATTTCTGATCATTATGAATTAAATTTTGATTATTAAATACTTTATTAATAGAATTTTTAGTTGTAAAGAAAGCTCCGCACGAAATAAATTCTGGAGTCTTCTTAACAAATTTAAGTGTATTGTCTTTTAATTGAATATATCCCTGCTCAAAGCTATCTTTTACTATAGCTTTTAGTGATATGATAGGCTGTCCTTTTTTCTTGATAAAATCAGCATACATTTCTTTAAAAGATATATCGAAAATTGTATCGCCATTTAGAACTAAAATATCATCATATTTTGCTTTGCTGCATGCTTGTATTACTGCTGGGAAAGTTCCTTTTTGAACTTTCTCAATACTTTTTTTAATATCAATATTGTTCTCATTAATATAATTATTAATAATTTCTGCATTAAAACCCATAGCAAGTATTAAGTCTTCTGTGTAGCAACTGCTTAATTCCAACCACTTTATAAAATAGTCAAAAAAAACTTTTGATCCGATTGGCGCCAAGATTTTAACTTTTACATCAGGTATTTTGGAAATCCTTGTACCTAATCCACCACAAAGGATAATTACTGAATACTTCATCAAGAAATTATTTTCTCAACTTCATCTGAAACTGAATGATAAAAGATCTGAGATAGTGTTTGAATTGTTCCAACATGATTTGAATTAAAAATTATTTCCTTATCATATTTACCTAATTTTTCATATCTCGAACCTGTTATGAGAACTGTTATCGATCCATATTTTTTTGCATTATCAAGCGCTTTTAAAACATTTTTTGATTGACCAGAAGTACTTAATCCTATTGCTAAACCTAAATTAGAACCATAAGCATCTACTTGGCGTGCAAACACATTTTCGAAATTATCATCATTCGCTATAGCTGTAATAGTAGATAAATTCTCTGTCAGACTAATTACTGGCAACGCCTTTCTACCCCTTTGCTCATAAGAAGCAACAAGTTCTGAACTCCAATGAGAAGCATCAGTTGCTGATCCACCATTACCAAATATCAAAGTTAGCTTGTTTTCATGGGCAGCATTTACTATTTCCTTTGCTAATTCTGCAGAGACAATATTCAAAATCTCAAGATCATCCTCTTTTGGTAAAGAGTCATTAAGAAGTGCTATGTGTTGTTTAAATGACATAATCAGGAAAATCTTTCGCCAAAACAGAACAACCATCAAATGAGAATTTTACATTAAGCCAGGTTTTAATAGAAATTGATTCTTTTATCTGACTATGAAATTCTTTTGGAGCCCAACAGATAAAGAAACCACCGCCACCTGCGCCCAAGAACTTTGTACACATTGAACCGGCTGATTCAGTTTTTGCAATAATGCTATTTATAAAGTTATCATGTTTATCTCCATTCAGTTCCAGCTTTATATCTCTTATTTTTTTTGTTAACTCAGAGTGAATATTAAACTCTGCATTTTCTAGAAAAGCTTGAATTCCACTTGCGCTAAGTCTCTGTAATTCATTCATTAAATCATTTTTTTCGTTATTATTAATGTGCTTTACTAATTTTTCTGCCTTTAGAGAGGAATACCTACTTCTACCACTAAAACCAATTAATAAATTTGCCTCTAAATACTCTTGATATTCTTTTGAAACATTAATTTTTTCATAGGTAATTTTCTCCTTACTAGCACTTAATAGAATAAATCCCCCAAGTGAAGCAGCAAACTGATCTTGAATACCAACATTTTCTTTAATAAGGTTTTGCTCTATTTTCGTTGATAACTTAGCAATATCATATTTGCTATACACTATATTTTTCATCTTTGAAATAGCATTTACTAGTGATACTGTAAATGCAGATGAACTTCCTACTCCGCTATTTGCGGGCAAGTCGCCTATATGAGTAAGTTCCAAACCATCTTTGATATTAAAATATTTCAAAACCTCCCTAACACTAGGATGCTTAATTTCTTCTACATTCTCGCAAAGCTCAATCTTAGAGTATGCGACTCTTATTTTGTGATTAAAAAATGGAGGCAACTCTCGTATCATTAAATAACAATATTTATCTAAACTTGAACAAAGAATTTTCGAAGGAAACTTATTAAACCATTGAGGATAGTCAAGACCTCCTCCGTAAAAAGATAATCTATATGGTGCTCGTGAAATAAACAATTTTTATCTAATTAAAAAATTACCATCATTTTTAAAAACCTTTATTCTCCAATAATCAAGAAGATCACTTAATGTCTTTTTATAATCAATTTCTGGTTTCCATCCTGTTTTTTCTTGAAATTTTCTCATATCCGGTATTTGCAAATCTGCATCTATTGGTCTTAATCGGCTTGAATCAACTTCATATTCAATATTTGATAATTTTGAAATAGATATTAAATAATCCAATATTTCACCTACTTTCATAGTATGAGTACCTCCAATGTTATACACCCCACCTGGCTTAGGATCCGATGTAAGCAAGAGATAATATGCCCTAACTGCATCTCTAACGTCAGCAATAGTTCTTAGCGAGTTAAGATTGCCAACTTTAATTGGTCCCTTAATAAATCCACTCTCTAATAAAGCTATTTGTTTTGCAAATGATGACTCCATAAATACATCTCCTCTTCTTGGACCGGTATGAGTAAACATTCTCGTAATCTGAATATTTAAATTAAAAGCTTCTGCAAAATACTGTCCTATCAAATCAGTTCCACATTTAGAAATAGCATAAGGAGAAGCAGGATGAAATCTACAACTTTCACTTATAGGAATTTCATCTTTGCTTACTCTTCCAAATACCTCAGAGGAAGAACAAACATGTATAACTGCTTTTGGACTAAATCTCTTAACACATGCAAGAATATTATTAGTCCCTATGATATTTGTCTGATAAGTATCAGATGGACTTTTAAAGCTTGTTTGAGGATAACTCTGGGCTGCTAAGTGAAAAATATAATCGTAAACATTTTCTTGGAAAATATCTTGCAAAGCTTCTAGATCTCGGATATCACAATATCTTAAAGACAGACGTTCTTCCTTATTAATTAGTTTTAAGTGATTCTCAATATTTTCTAGAGGACTTCTCCATCTGCAAATACCTTGAATATCCCAGGAAGTATTCTCAATTAAAAAATCGACTAAATGAGAACCGACCATGCCAGTAACGCCAGTAATTAAGCATTTTTTATTTTTCATAAGAACTTAGTTAATAAATTAAAAATTCTCTCTATATCTTGAGTGCCGATATCTTGGTGACATGGAAGTGCTATCGACCTTTGATGAAGATTCTCTGCAAAACTACATTTATAAGGTTTTTCATAATTAATTTTTTTAAGGGCTGGTTGATTGGTAAAATCTCCGCATAGGAATGGTCTTGTCTCAACTCCATTTGCCCTTAACTCGTGCCTTAAATGTAGTGTTTTTTTGTAATCATACCCTTCTGGCAAAAGTAATGGCAATCCAAAAAATACACATCTTGCTTTTGGTGATATAGAGTAAGTTTCTAATTGGGCTATTTTCTCAATACGATCAATATATTCTTTCCCAGCTTTAATTCTTTTATCCAATATTGAGGGGAGTTTTTTTAATTGTTCAATACCAATTCTAGATTGAGGTTCTGAAATTCTAATATTAAATCCTGTATGTGGAAATAAAAAAGAAGGATCATGATTACTATATTTTGCGAAAATATCAGATTCCTTAGGAAAACCCCTTGCCCACCCATGAGATCTCATAGATCTGTAAATTTGATCAAGGGAGGAGTTATCTGTTAATAATATTCCACCCTCTAATGTACATATATGATGAGAAAAGTAAGTACTAAATGTTGAAACTATACCAAAACTTCCACAATAACTTCCTCCCCACATTGCACCCATTGATTCACATGTATCCTCTATTAGCGTTAATTCATATTTATTACAAATATCCATTACCCTATCCATATTTGAGGCAAGGCCATAAGTATGGATAAGCATCAAAGCTTTAACATCATCTCTTTTGGCTTGTTCTTCAACTTGATCAAGATTAACATTAAAATCATGTTCAGACTGATCACAAAAAACGGGGACAAGACCGGCCTGTGAGAGTGGGAAGACAGTAGTTGACCAACTTAATGCTGGAACAATCACCCTATCATTTTTAGAAAGCTTACCCGACTCAATTAGACCAAAAATTGCTAATAGATTTGCCGATGATCCTGAATTAACAGTAATTGCATTATTTACTTGGAAATACTTAGATAAGTTTTTTTCATACTCAAAGTTGCCTGATCCTAATGTAATTTTACCCTCTAACATTGATTCCAAGCAGGCAAATATACTTTGAGAATCCAAAGTTGAAGAATGTAATTTAATATTCTTTTCTTTACCTAAAAAATATTTTTCCTCAGACTTATTTTTTTCATCCAAAAATTTATTAATTAGAAATTTTAAATCTTTAAGAGTTGCCTCTTTATCATCCCAAACATAATTATCTTGATCAAAGTACTTGTACAAATCAAAAAAATAACTTTTAAAAATTATAATCCCTCATGAATTCTAAAAAAAAACTATATAAATTATTACAACTTTGCATTTTCTAAAATTAAATTATTTTTTTTAGAGCAACAAGAATATCATTTAAATTCTTTAGCTGGTAAAAAAGTTTCTCAGAATTTTTGTCATTTGTAGAAATATATTCAGATGATTTGATCAATGCACTGACTTTTTCTTTTTCTGCTTCTCCATGACCAGTTAGTATATGAAATAAATTTTTTATATTAGATTGAATACCTGCCTCAATATCAGAAGCTTTATCTCCAATTAGTATAGAGTTCTTAATTTTTAAAATATTATCATTGCAACTTTGCTCTATCATTCCTGTACCAGGTTTTCTCCAAGTGCATTCTTCACAAGTTTCTGCGCCGCATGCATAAATAGAATTAATTTTTATATTATTACCCAATAAATCCAACATTTGATTAGTTACCTCTAAATATTGGTTCCAATCAAAATATTTCCTAGCGATGCCTGACTGGTTAGTAATTATAATAACCTTATAATTTGAATTATTAAGATATTTTAGAACTTTTTCTATACCTGGATTAAGTTCTACATCGTTGGGATCTTTTATATAAATCTTTTCTTTAATTATTACTCCATCTCTATCTAAAAAAGCTATACCTTTATAATTATGAGATTCATTTTTTGATAAATGAATCTCATAATTACAACCTTTACGAAATCTATAAATCATTTAATAGAATCTGAGATATTAATTAAAAGGTTTTTTTATTATTTTATCAACTCTTGTAGTTATCTCATTAAGAGATGATCTGTAGTATTTTCTAGCTATTTTAACTGATTGAATGGATTCAAGTTCATAGCTTTTTTCAATAGCCTTTTTAAAATTACTCAAATCCCACTCTAGGGGGATATACATATCATGTTTGTAAATGTTCGGCCAAGTTTCAATATGATCACATTTTGGCTTTATTAATACTTTCCCAAATAAAAGCGCCTCAAAATCCCTAAAGCATATCTCTCCCCAACCAAATGGTGAAATAAATATTGAAGAATCTTTAATTTCGGTTAAGTATTTACTAAAACTAACTTTGTCTGTATCTATATTCATTTTATCAAGTTCTAACTTAATTAAATTCCTCTGAAAACCTACTGAATTTGTATAACCACCTGACGTAATTCTAGCCATAATGCGTTTATTATTAGTATCAACTATTTCCTCAGATAAGTTATGAATCAATTCATTCGTAACTTTTTTAGAAATAAATTTGTTCAACTTACTATTAAGTATTTCACAATAAAATTTAGAACCTTTTTTTAAAAATTCATTAAATTTATTTTTAAAAAAATTTTGATTAAACAAGTAAAGTCCTAGCCCTACATTCCAAGCAATTTCGACTTTACTCCAATCATATTTAGAACTTGGGTCCAAAGAAGAGTTATTTTCAATTTCATCAAAAACATTATAATTACGATGGTAAAAATCACTATAAATTCTTCCCCCATAGAATTCTCTTTTATATAATTCTTTATTCCTTAAGAGACCTCTTTTGCAATAGAGATCTACTCTATTTGAGATAAACCAATTTATTTTACTCAAAGCAGCAGAATCATCAAAATAAATAATTTTTTTAAAATGTTTATAAAAAAAATCAATCTCTTTTTCTACTCTATTTAAATCTAAGTTATCAAATTCATATCTTCTTATTATAAAAAGCAAATCACCGCAAAAATTGTAATTATTTTGAATTTCTGAATAAAAATTAATTTCGAAATGCTTGTTTTCTTCTGCCCATAAATATATGGGTAACATTGAAAAATTTGTAGTTATATTATTTTTTTCATGAAGGAAAACGATTTTCATCTTAAGAAAAAAAATTAATTACTGCTAATTTTTTTTTCTAGAAGTTTTCTCTTTAACTTATGAGTAGCCATCTCTTGAACATTCTCTCTTTGCTTAGATCCAAAAAGTTTCTCAACTTTTTCTAAATAAAATGGATTTGAAAAATAAGTTTGCCAAAAATAATCTCTAAAAGCTATGACTTCTTTATTTAATAATTGATTTGTTCCGGATGGCTTTGAATCATAGGATAAAAAAGCAAATTCTTCATAACTTACAGGTAAATCTTCTCCTTTATTTTTAGCCTCAGAATATAAATAAGAGCCAGGAAGTTTCATACATGGATATACATTCATCATCGCAGTATTTAATTCTAAAGCTAATTGCATTGTCGCAATCATGGTTTGATAATTATCATTTGGTAATCCGACAATAAAATTTGAAATTACATTTATTTTATGTTCTTCTATTGATTTACATATATCTCTAACGTTTGTATCCTTAAATGAACCTTTACTTGAAGAAAGGCGTACAGTTTGAACACCAGCTTCTATTCCCACAGCCAACCATTCAATTCCAGCTTGTTTAACTAGTTTTAATAAACCACTTCTTACAGTATCGATTCTTGAATAAGCCCAAATATGAAATTTTTTCTCGAATTTTGCTAGTCTCTTGCAGATTGGTTGATAATACTTTTGATTTAACAAAAACATTTCATCGGAAATCCTAACAGTCTTTACTCCTAATTCGTCAAGTATAGAAAACTGATTAATAACCCAATCAACTGACCAAAATCGCATTACTCTGCTATTTCCCGCGTGAATATTATCTTCATTATTAGTTCTGTTTACAATATTAATCATGCAAAATCCACAACCAAAAACGCAACCTAAACTCGTATATATTGCTGCATATGGGGATCTTATATCCTCATTAAAATTTGCATGCCAGACATGACTTCTATATAAATCCAAGGGTTTTTCATCGAATGGTAAAAGATCCCATGCATATCCAGGTAAATCTATATCCATCCTATCTTGAGGAACTATTTTTTCTGGTTCATTAAGTATTAATTTATCCTTAGATTTCCATCCAATGCCTTTTATATCACTCAAACCATCTTTCAAGTCCGACTTTAAAAGATTTCTAAGAGCATAGACCCCTTCATTTAATAAAACGGTATCTACTTGGGGAAGAGACAAAACCTCCTTAGGTAAAGCTGATGTATGAGAGCCTACAAAACAAACATGTGATTTAGGGCATTGTTTTTTTAATTCTCGCGAAAGTCTCTCTGCACCAATCATACTTGTCGTACCTGCATTAGGATTTTGTCCATAAACAACAAAAAGTACAACTCTTGCTTGCTCCTTTATTATCCTACCTACACTTTCTTTAAGACTTAGCCCCTCAGCTATACAATCTAATATTTTGACTTTAAATCCAACCGATCTGCATGATTCTGCTAGTAGCAAAGACCAAGTTGGAGGCTCTATAGCAGAATATTTCTTACTCAAGGATTGATAAGCATCCAAGCTAGAATCAGCAGTAACTAATAGGCAATCGATCATTGATTATTTTTCATTATAAAAATCCATATATTCCACAATCAATGTTGATATCCCATCATTTCTTGAGTAGGCCTTTTTATATGCGGGCATGATTTCTTCAACTTCTTTAACTTCTATTACATCAACCGTATCTAGAATCAATTTAAATGCCTCACTATAATTTCCAATATGTTGATAACCCGGATGCAATGGTCTTTCTGATCCAACAGCAGTCCTTATTATTATATTGTTTGTTTTATTAGAAGGTTCAATGAGAGGGAATTTGTCAACATGATTTACTAATTGATTAGTTGCACACAATAAAAAGTTCCATCTAGGATAAATGCTTATCACTTTTAGCCCATTTAAAGCCAATCCAAGAGACATACCCATTTGAGTATCTTCAAAAACAGGTAATTCTATTCTCTTAGCAGGATCTACAGATTTCAAAGAATTAAACATGGCTGTACCAGGATATTCAACAGCCTGTCCTATAAAAACGGTATTATCTTTGTCAGATAACCAATTCATTGCTGCGGTAAGCTCATCAAAGTATTTTTTCATATTAAAATTGGACTCTTACACCTGCTCCTGCATGAGGCCATGGTAAATCATAATCATAATAAATCACCTTTGGCATTCCTTTAAGAGAGGGTTCTTGAATTCCCCAAGTTTTATTAGTATCTGTGCATACTGACTTTGAGTTATCCTCAATAACAAATGTGATCGGCAAGTCTTTATTTACTGAAAATTTATAAGCTTCAGCCATTGTTCCGGTTTCAGCAGTCATATCACCAACAAATAAATAAACTTGCTCATCGTTATTTTTTCTTTTAATTCCTAAAGCACATCCAAGAGCTATTGGAATAATTCCCCCAACTATTGCACTTGAATAAATTTTCTCTATTGGATAACAAAGAGTAATACTTCTTCCGTTTACTATATCTCTAAATAGGATATCTTCAGGAACACCTTTTAACAAACAATGATAGTGTGATCTCCAACTTGAAAAAACCCAATCTGATTTATTTACATTTTTAAAAATCTTTATAAGTTGCTCTTCATTACCACCATGCAAGTGAATAGGTGCTCTTATTTCTGCATTATTGAAAGTTTTTGCTACGGAATTTTCAAATTCTATAAGTTGACTTTTGTTCATTTTCTTTAATCTTAAAATATAATTATGATACTAACCCTAAGAAATTAGTAAATTAAACTCAATTGATTATTTTATTAGAAAAGTTAATTGAATAATATTAATTAATCAATCAAATTACTTTTTAAGAAAGTTCTCAATACTGTAATTGTGAGTGAACAGGAAAAGGAAGTTTTTTTCTGCCCTTGAGAGAAAGCAGTTCAATTACAACTATCAAAGATAAGATTTCTTTTTCTTCAGAAAGCAATAAATCAGCAACACATTTTGCAGTTCCTCCTGTCGCTAATAAATCATCAATTATTACTACTTTTTTAAGATTTTTTAAAGCTAACTTTTGTATAGCTAAAGAGTCACTTCCATACTCCAAGTCATAAGATTTTTCTATAATATCTCCAGGTAACTTGCCCTTTTTCCTGGCCAAAACAAGTCGTTTTTTAAGTTTATTTGCCAAAATACTACCAAAAATAAAACCTCTCGCATCGATAGCTACAATCCCATCGGCTTCTGATATGTTTGGGATATTTGCCATCTCTTCAATAAGCTCATCAAAAAGATCAATATTTAACAATATTGAATTTATATCTCTAAATAAAATACCTTTACTAGGGAAGTCAGGATAGGAAGTTAATGCTGCCTTAAGTTTTTCTGTTAACATTACACCAAGTTTTTCTAAAATTATATTGTTTTCCTACAAAAAGCACACTTACCACGTTGGTCTTTTAGCAGCAATGCCAGAAGAGTTGGGTACAATTCTTAATAATTTAAATGAAATCGAGGAAAAAATATTTGGAGATTTAAAAATTTATAGTGGCTTATGGATTAATTCTCATCAACAAAGAATTTTCATTACAACGGCTTGGAGTGGGTGGGGTAAAACAAGTGCCGCAAGGGCTACAACAAGAATATGTTCGTCAATTTACAAAAATAAAATTATTGACTTTATTCTTTTTACTGGAGTAGCTGGAGCTGCAAATGAATCTCTAAAACAATGGGATATTGTAGTAGCAAATTCAGTTATCAATTATGATTTGGATGCCAGACCTCTTTATCAGCAATTCGAAATTCCTGCTTTAAAACAAAAAAAATTAACTCCAAATCAGAAGCTATTTAAAGTCTTATCTAATTCTCTATCTGAAGCAAAAAGAAAAGGTTTTTTGGATGGCTTTGGAAACATAGTTGAGGGTTTAATAGGTACTGGAGATCAATTTATATCTGATGAATTAGTTTTAAAAAATATATCAAAAAAGATACCAAACATTTTTGCGGTAGAAATGGAGGGAGCCGCATTTGCTCAAGTAGCCAGCCAAGAAGATTTTCAATGGATTATTTTAAGGGTTATCTCAGATAGCGCAAATAATTCTGCTGAAGAGGACTTCACACAATTCTTAGAGAAATATAAATTCAAATCTTGGGAATTAGTTAAGTACTTCTTAAATGAAATTAATTAAATTTATTTTGTATGATTTATTCAATTGAAATTATTTAGCTAAGGTTTATATCAAAAAATTTAAACAAATCTAACTTATCAAAATCCCATAATCTTTTACTTCTTCAAAAGCTATTCTTTTACCCTCAATATGGCTTTGTATTGCGCCTAAAACCATTAAAACACTAATTTCAGCTCTCTCTATACTTACATTTGGGTTCACATCATCAAGTAAGTTATTTAAAGCATCATTTACAAGGCTTTTATTTTTTTTATTATCAAAACTAATATTTTTTTCAAAAAACATTGATCCACATCTAGTTACTTTATCTTTAAATTTAATAATTTCGTCAACATTTCTCTTATAAATTTTCAAATAATCAGTCCCAGCTTGAAACTCTATAACAGCATTTCTATAAATAATTTCTACTCTAGCCGATTGTGAATTTTTATTTGTAAATGATGCATGAATAAATTTATCATTATGCATTCTAAATGCAGCCGATCCCCCAATGTTTACAAGATTCTCATTTCTAGGATTAATGTAATCGAGCTCCAAATCAGAAATTATTGTTTTTGGCAAAGATTGAAGAATATCACATGATAAATCAAAATAATGTGTCCCATTTGTGCTAAGACAAATAGAACCTCCTATAATTCTTGTTCCTACTGGACTTCCTAGTTTTGCATTATCAGCAAAATCTGAAATTACTTGAATAATATTTGTAGATGAAAAACCTTGGTTAATAGTTACAAATATTTGTTCTCTTGAACATCTCTCTTTAAACTTCATTAATTCATCCTTCCTCGAAGAAAGAGGTTTTTCTATTATTAATTTTTTACAACCTAAATCAATGAGTTTATTTGCACTAGAGATATGATCAGGCCCCCAATTTGCCACAATTCCATATTCCAAATTTATATCTAAACTTTCTAATTTATCTAGAGAGCTAAAGCAATTGAACCCCTGTTTTTTAAGTTTATTTTGTAGATCAGAATTATTTTCTATAATGTAGAAATTTTCAAGATTAAAATTCCTATCAATAATTGATTGTTTATATTTAGCTCCTATAGATCCATGTCCAACTAGAACTAAATTCATAACAAGATTCTATAAAAATAAATTATACTATTTTAAATTAATTTATATTGTAATTATATTATTTAATACATAGTCTTAAATTAGATTTTATTAAGTACTAAATTATTATAAAAATCTATTAATTTAGTAAGTTGTAATTGTTTCTTATATAGGTTTTGACTTAAAAGAAATTTTTAAAAATAACCTTCAGGATTAGAGCATTGCCATTTCCATCCGTCAATACACATCTCCTTTAAACTTCTTTTCGGACTCCATCCAATAATAGAAGATGCTTTTTTGTTATCTGCTATAACAGTGCGATAATCTCCTTCCCTTCTAGAAGAATATTCATATGGAACTTTAATATTATTAACATCTTCAAAAGTATTTATTAACTCTAAAACACTCGTACCTTTTTTAGTCCCAAGGTTTAGATTGATTATCTGTGGTTCATTTTTTAATAAATATTCCAATGCAAGTACATGGCCATCAGCCACATCCATTACATGAATATAATCCCGTATAGCTGTACCATCAGGGGTATCCCAATCTTTTCCATAGATTTTCAATTGTCTTATTTTCCCTTTTGCGGCTTTCATTATCAATGGGAAAATATTAGTAGGCATGCCCTTAGGACATTCTCCAATAAGTCCTGTGTCGTGAGCACCGATTGGATTGAAATACCGAAGTGAACAAATACGATATTTAGTTGGAGAACTAAGAAAAATATCCTTCAAAAGCTTCTCTACAACAATTTTTGTTGTTCCATATGGATTAATTGATCTAATAATATTTGACTCTTTAATTGGTAAATCATTTGAAATACCATATATTGTTGCGCTACTGCTGAAAACAATCGTATTACAATTATTTTCCTTCATTACACTTAATAAATTCATGGTACCAACAACATTGACTTCCCAGTACTTAAAAGGTTTAGAAATCGATTCAGAAATGGCTTTTAATCCAGCAAAATGCAAGACCCCCATTACAGGATTACCCGAATCATATGCTTTAGTAAAGACTTCACTTAAAAAATTCCTATTTCTGATATCTCCTTTAAAAAAGAAAATGTTATGTCCATTCTTCGTTAATTTCTTTACCCTATCAAGTGCCAATGAAGAACTATTTACTAAAGAATCAATAATCCACAATTCATAGTCTTTTTCCAATAAAGCCAAACATGTATGACTTCCTATAAAACCAGCACCACCAGTAACTAAAATTCTCTTCATTGTTTTAATGAACAAAAAAATATTTTTTTTTATTGCTAATGGAGACTAAATATTTCATAAAACAGAGTATATGATCTTAGTGGTAAATGAAAATTTATTGTTTCAATAATATATAAACACCTTTTGATAATAATTACGAAAATTCTAAAAAGATCTTCTTAATGCTCTATTGAGTTCTTAAATTTAGAAAATTTATCAGAATCTTTTATAAAAAAAATCTTATTTAATTATGTAAAATCTTATTTTAGTTTAAAAGTCGAAACTAAAATGATATTTATAAAAATCATTTATTGTAAAATGCAATAAAAGGTAAATAATTAAAATGCATACTTTTCTAATAGCTGAGGCTTGTGACAACCATATGGGGAGTCTTGAAAATGCTTTTAAGATGGTAGATCTTGCAAAATTAGCTGGCGCAGATGCTATAAAATTTCAACATCATTTACCTGACCAAGAGATGTTGAGAGATGTACCGACCTCCGAAAACTTTAATATTCCCCTTTATGAATTTCTTATAAAGCATGCTCTAAAATTGGATGAACATATCCTGATCAAAGAATACTGCGATAAAAAGAATATAGAGTATATGTGTACTCCTTTTTCATTAAAGGCTGCAGAAGAAATAAATAATTTAGTAAATCGTTTTAAGATTGGTTCTGGAGAGTTAACTGATACACCAACACTTATTGAAATTTCTAAATTTAATAAACCAATGATTCTATCTACTGGCATGAGTAAATTCGAGGAAATAGACAATACTTACAATATTTTGATTGAAAGAAATGTTAAGTTAAGTTTCTTAAACTGTGTAAGTGAATATCCCCCAATTTATGAAGACTTGAATCTAAAAGTCATACAAAAGTTGATAGATAAATACCCTAAGGCCAAAATTGGCCATTCGGATCACAGCCCAAGAATCGAAACATCCATTGCTGCTGTTGGATTAGGAGCTGAGATTATAGAAAAACATGTTACTTTAGACAAAGGAATGCCCTGTCCTGATCAGTCTGTTTCTATAGATTTTAATGAATTCAGTAATCTTGTAGAGTCAATAAGAAATGTTGAACTTGCTTTAGGAGATCGAAAAATAATACACAAAAAAGAAGAATCAATAAGAGCTTGGGCGCATAGAAGCTTAGTCACCATAAAAGATATTCAAAAGGGTGAAATTCTTACAACTGAAAACATTTGGGGTAAAAGACCTGGTACTGGTATTCCTTCAAGTAAAATGGAAAAATATCTTGGTAGAAAAGTAAACTCATTTATACCTATCAATACAATAATTAAAGAAGAAATGATTTGTAAATGAAATGAAATTACTATTTCTTCTAGGTTCAAGAGGTGAATGGGGTTATATTCGTCCGATTATTAATTTGTGCATAAAAAATAATATTAAATATTGTATTTGCGCAACAAATATGATTTTGTTGCATTCAAATGGTTCATTAATAGAAGAAATAGAAAAAGATGGTTATGAGGTAACTTCAAAAATATTGATGTCTTTAGAAGGCTCCACCAACCAAGCAATGGCAAAATCCTTAGGGATATTTCTTTCTTCTTTTGTAGACGTGCTTAATCAAGAAAAACCCACATGGACAATACTTGCTGGCGATAGGGGTGAACAATTAGCTGCATCGATAGCATGCTCTTACTCTTATATACCTTGTGCTCATATTCAAGCAGGAGAAAGGTCTGGGAATATTGATGGTGTAGCTAGACATGCGATAGGCAAATTAGTGCACTTACATTTTGCATCTAATAAAGACTCTGCTGATAGATTAATAAGATTAGGCGAACAACCATTTAGAGTTTTTAATGTTGGTGCTCCCCAAATTGATGAAATAAAATCAGAAACTTTACCCGAAATTAATGAAATAGAAGAAAAACTAAAAATACAAATCAAAAATGGTTATATTTTAGTTGTCCAGCACCCTGTAACTGAAGAAACTAATTTAGCTTCAAATAACACGAAAATTCTTTTCGATACTTTAAGTAAAATCCCATTTAAGAAGGTAGTAATATTACCTAATAATGACGCAGGATCCTATCAAGTTCGTAATCAAATATTAAAATCTAGAAGCTCAGATTCATATATTTTTTCAAATATATCAAGGGTATTATATTTAGGATTATTAAAGCACTCAAAGGCAATAGTTGGTAATTCATCTTCAGGGCTTTTGGAAGCTCCCACAGTTGCTGTCCCTGCAATCAATATTGGGAGGAGACAAAAAAATAGAGTACAGGGTACTAACGTAATCAATTGCCCTTATAAATCTGAAGAAATTGAAAAAGCTATTAATATTGGAATATCAGACTCTTTTAAAAAGAAAATTATAAATGACAAGAATCCCTATGGAGACGGTGATTCATCTGAAAAAATTATTAGGATTATATTGGATACAAAAATCGATGATAAAATCCTTGTAAAAGAACTTACATCTTAAAATGGATGAAATCGATCTATCAAAATATACAATAATAAAAGACTCTAATTTAAAAGATGCATCCTCAGCAATCGAATCAACAAAAGAGAGGGCAGTTTTAGTAATTGATGAAGAAAAGCATATTATTGGTCTTATTTCGTCAGGGGATATTATTAGAGCTTTAATTTCTGACGTTAATATTTATTCTAAAGTTGATAATCATTTTCGAACAAACTTTGTATATTTTCTTGAGGATGAGAAAATTAATAAAGAAAAAATAGAGGATATTTTTTTAAATCAACAACTTTCATTATTACCAATTGTTAATAAAAAAATGCAATTAAAATCTGTAATTACTTTGAGAAGTTATCTTCGATCACTTAAAAATAAATAATTAATGTTAAACGAAACAATTGCATTAATTCCTGCAAGAAAGGGATCGACAAGAGTGAAAGACAAAAATATTCGTTTACTTGATGGAAAACCATTAATATCAATAACAATTGAAAATGCTCTTACAGCTCTTCCCGCTTCATCAATCTATTTATCCACAAATGATGAGAGGATATATCCCATAGCAAATAAATACAAAATAAATCTCATTAAAAGGCCTGAAGAAGTTTCTGCAGCAAATAGTTCAATGGAAGCAGTAATTTTTAGTTTCCTAAATTCAATAAGTTTTAATTGTAATCTTCTACTTTTGCAACCAACAAATCCTTTTAGACTGCCGGAAACTACAAAAGAATTTTTAAATATAGGAACTAATAGAATAGATTCTGGACACTCAGATATAGTTATTTCTGTTCATGAAAGTAATGAAGATATATGGGTCTGCAAAAAAGGATCAGATAAAATTATAGCCTCTGATGAATACTCATATATTAATAGAGTATTTCCTAAAGATGCCCGAAGACAACAAGATAGAGCTCCTCATTATATTGAAAATAGTTCTTACTATCTTTTCAATTCTAAACATATAACTTCAGCAATTGACACGCTAATAAAAGGTAAAATCTCATGTCATGTAATTCCAACTCTTGAATCTATAGATATAAACACAGAAGAGGATATGCTTCTTGCAGAAACATTTATAAAATCTCACAAATTTAATAAGAAATATTTTTAATTTTTACTTTTTATAGTTATTAAATAACCACTTGGTAAATTTAGAAAATAAAATTTTTCCGAAATCATTGCAAAAATCTTAAGAGGTAGAATAAAGAAGACTAAAAATAATCTAAAAAAACGAAACTTATTCCTACAAATAAACTGATGAATCGCATCATGCATAATTGAAAAAAAATTCCCAAAAGAATAGAATTGCAAACTATATTTTTCATCCAAAAAATTCTTTAATATATTCGGATTTGCGATTCTAGTAATTTCATTATGTTTTATGGGAAAAAGAAATGGAGTTGTTAGGATTGCAAAACCATTAACTTTAATTAATCTGGAAATTTCTTTCATTAAAGATTTGGTTTCCTCATGATTTAAATACTCTAAAACTTCAATACAAATTAATAGATCTGTCTTATCAAAAGGTATAAAATCAGTAGAAGCATATTTGACTTCATTGTTTTTTGGATACTTATCAAAATAATTCCAATCGGCATTAGGTAAAAGAGATTTATATCTTGGTAAGCCAGCACCATAATCAATGACATTTTGAACTTGAAAACTTGAGTTGTTAGTGTAATTTTTTATTTTATGTTCTAATTTTTTCTCTAAAATTATTCTGTGACAGGTTTTAACCAAAAAGCATTTAAATTTAAATAAGCCAACTACTCTATATAATTTATATAAATTATTAAATATCAATTTAAATTGTTTGCCTAAATTTTCCATATTTAATAATTTTTTAAATTAATTATTACATTACTTATAAAAATTATTTAAAACTTTTTTTAATTAATAATATCTTTGATGAAATACAAAAAATTATTAACCCTAGTAAGTCTTTCCTTTGAACTTAAATAATTAGTTCCAGTAAAAGATTCTCTTAAATATTTTGAGAATTGAAATGCTTTAGATTCGATATTTAAAATACTCAAATCTTTAACATAATGATTAACGCTTTTATATATATCATCATCACTATATATGGGGTAGATTAAATCTTTTTCCGACAATAGATAATCTTCTAAGGGTTTAAATTTATTCTGCAGAATACTTAAATTAAAGATATCTTTATTTAGGTAATTTCTTAAATCTAATTGCATAATTGGCAAGTTGGCAATCGCCGAATCTATCGCGAATGTTGTTCCAAAATTAATAACACTATCTACATTTCCAAGAAGTTCTCTGCGCTGTAAATTATACTCCTTAGAAAAACTATCAATATGCTTAAGCGGTTCTTTGACTTCAGATAGTTTGAACATAGAATTCAATTCATCTAGTTCTGACTTTGAGGTATTTGGCTTTGCTTTTACTAAAAAATCTACATCAAAATCAGATAAAGCTTTCTTTATTATATTCACTAAATATAACTCTGATTTATAAATACTTTCTCCAAACTCTAAACAAGTCGCAAGAGGATAAAGAATCTTTAGTCTTTTTTTATTTGTATTAAATTTTTTAAACTTATTTTCAAAAATATTTTCTTTATCAATATCAGCAACATAATCAAAAATGTAAGGAAAACTTAATTTTGATAAACTACATCCTTGGTAATTCTGCCAGTGGGAGTTCATTTTTGCCGACCAGCCAAAATAAACGTCACTATAATAGCCTAAGTAATATTTAAAATAATGATCCCAACTCCCTGGAAAAGTAATAATATAATTATTCCTTGAAGATAAAAGCCATGGATATTTATGTTTTGTAATCGTTAAGGTAGTTTTATATTTTAAGGGATTATCAAAAAACAAAGACATTGATTTTGATATCATAAAATTTATACGAGGGATTTTTATAAATGATTTAAATAATACCCAGTTTATTTTTCTTAAAATCTTATAAACAAACTCCCTAAAATTATGTTTTGAATTAAATCTATTTATCTCAAAGATATTATCCCTTTTAGTTATTTTAAGTAGTTGAGAATTTATTACACTCTTATCCAAATAAAAACTAATTGGAATCTTCTCCTTTTGTAAGTAGTCAATAATTGGCTTAATATAGGAATATTCTCTTGGATAAGCTGCAACTAAATTGACTCCATATTTATTTTTTGATTTAATATTTAGCAATTTTTAAAAATATTCAAGTTTTTAGAAATTCTTTAAATTTCTTAGTAATAGTAATTATACATCAGCTTGTTTTTTATTATTTAGCTATTAGGAATATAAATTAATTAAAAGAATCATGAATAAGCTGCCATCAAATTATAAATATTAAAAGAATTTATCTGCTCTTCTATTGTTTTCAAATTTATATGATCCTCTGAGAGAAATTCTTTACATTGCATATAAAAGCCGGGTTTAAAATTGTTTTCTACTTTTGATGAGAAATCAACAAATTTTGAGTCTAATGTACCTTTTGAAATAACTTGTAGTTTTTCTAGTGGTCTTAAAATAAATCTATTTTTTTTTGTCATAACTTCTACACCCCATCTGCCTGGACATTCCCAATCGGCATAATAAGAAAAGGGGATATTATTCTCTGATATTCCTGATCCATGAAATCTTGAAGAGGATTTATGATTTAATAAATGGCCAGAATTAAAATAACTCCATTTGTTCTTCTTAGGTTCACCTATTAAATAAAAAGCAAGATCAATTACATGAGAAGAATTACATAATAAAGTTTTCTCTATTATTTCTTTACTCAACTTTGAATTTTCAAATGAAGAACTAAATTCTGTAAACTCAAAGATCAAACTTTTAATACCACCATCATCTTCTGATAGTTTTTTAAGAAGCCTCACAGACTGATAAAATCTTCTATTGTATGCAATCCACAAATTAGCATCGTATTTATCCTTAAGTTGTTTTAGTTGAACAAGTTCCCCAATTTTCAAAGCTCCAGGTTTTTCAATAAGAATTTTTTTACATCCTTTCTTAATTAAAAGCTTTGTACATTCAAATAATTGATCAATAGAGACTGAAACTATAGCTTTATGTGGAGGTTCATATGAGATCAAATTATTATACAAACCATCTAATAATGGCTTAATAGATGTTTTCGAGTAAAAAAAATCACCAGAATTCTTTGATCTTCCTATTACTTTCGTACTAATATCTAACTCATTTAATACCTTAAAATGTTCAATCGCATTATTACCGCAGCCTATTAACCATAAATCACTTTTTTGCATATCAATATTTAGCTAAGATAATTTATCTGTTTTAAATTTACTAGATCGTATGAAATGAAGAATTAATATCTTTTTTTTAGTAACAAAAAATATTTATTGAATTTAAATTAATAAATATTTTCACTTAAATAAATTTAGAAAAATTATTTTAAATTTGAAATTCTTTAAGTTGGGTATATATTTCTCTTGATTGATTAATCATTTTTATATCCAATGAATCTATTTCTGAATTAGAAAGAACAGAATTTCCTAATTTAAAAATAAATTTATTTTGTTGATTTTGCTCATCTTTTATATTATTGATACTACAAATTTTCTCAAATACTCTCTTATCGTTGCAAAGAGATTCATAACAGACTAAGTTTATGTTCCTTTTTTTTGGAAGCCCAGAATTTAGTATCCAACTATAGGTTTCTATCCATTGAGCTAACCAGTATGAAAGCCTATTATTATTTAGATTTAAGTGTAAATTCTTATTTGGCTCGGGATAAACAAAAGGGGCGATATTTAATCCAAATTCTCTATGACCTATAAGATTCATATATTCAAGTGAAAAAGGATCAATTGAATGCAGTCTTTTAAAGTTTTGATGTTGATTTAACAAGGATTTAGCATGTAACAATGGATCACGAAAAACTAATATAAAAGATGATTTTGTAAAGAAATTGGATAATGATTCTATCCTCAAATGATTATTATTATTTTTAATAAGAAGTCTATTCTTCCCTTGTAGTTCAGCAAAACTTGATAATAAGTTTGAATATGACCTCAAATATTTTTCATCAGTAGATAAAACTTCGAGAAAACCTTTAGAATACCAGTCTTTTGAAGCTTTAATCCAAAAAGGTTCATCTAAACACTCAGGAGAATCTGTATTAATATGTATCCCATCTTTATGATCTCGTTCTACAGGATCATTGGAAATATTGCTTAATTTTGAAAATAAATCTGATAATTTAGGAGACAATACAAAAGGCATGTGCCTGTATAATATACTTGCGAAATTTTTAGTTAAATAAATTTTATTTAATAATGCTGTAGTTCCTGATCTTGCTAATCCGGTAATAAATAAATGATTTTTATTATCTGATTCTGTCGAAATTTGAGATTTTTTTAAAAGTCTTTCAAAAAAGAAATTAGATAAAGTATTATCAGCTAAAAACTGTCTATGTAATATTTTTTCAAATTGACTGTATTTATTCATTTCTCTCTTGGGACAAAGAAAGGAATATAAATCAAAGAACTTATTAAAAATACTTTATTTAATTGAATACCATTATTAGACAAAAATAAACATAAAATTAAATATGGGATAACTAAAAATAATAAAGATAATAAAAACCTTATGCCTGTAGAGGAAATTAAATTAAGAGATTTTTCAATACTTTCTAAGTTTTTTTTGGAATAGGAATTTTTTAGTTGAATAAGAGATTTTTTATAATTAGACCATTTTCTTTTTAATTGAAATTCATTCCGAAATTTTTCTATAAGAAAAGTTGCAATGACAAAAATTAAAAATGTCCAAAAATATTTATTCATTATTTTTAATTATTTCTTGGATGATTTTTTTCTTGTAGAAGATTTTTTTTCAGAAATTGATTTTTTTCTTTTAAAAATAATTTTAAATCCCCTAATCAAGAATCTCAGTGTAGACAAAATAGAGGATCCTAAAAAGGCTAATACTATCGTAATGAATATAATTACTGCACCTATAGCTGCACCTGGGCCAGCATAAGCATGTGCAGGATTAAATACGGAAGAAAGTCCCAAAAATAATAATAGATTAAAAATGAGAGAGTGTTTATTTCGTTTTTTGGTCATTTAGAGAAGGATTTTTACAGGTTTGCATTAGATTTGCTGGCATGTTTTTTGGCAAATTTCTCATTCTTCTTGAACCACTCAGCATAAATGGAATTGAATTCTTATTCTGCTTATTGAAGAATTGCCATAATATTATGCCAGTTTTCCTCTCAATTTCAAATAATCTGCCAAAATTAGTCTCTTCAATCATAAGAGAATCATTAGAGGGTATATATTCAAATCTACCTTCAGATCGAGTTATTGGCCTCAAGTTTGGTAATAGATCTTTGAAATCATAAATAGTATAAGAATATTTTTCATAATTTTTTCTATCAGATATCGTAAAAGGATAATTCCTCTGATTGGTTGGCAGACCACTAAAAGTTACATACTTATTTCCCATTGTGAACTTTTTGTAGTTGTACCTAAAAACATTATTATCAAATATTGATATAGTAATTTTTTCATTATTCTTATCAGGAAAAATATCTATATCATGTTGTTGTGATACTGCACGATCAATGTTCCAAAGTGCAGTATTCTTTGTTATATCAAAAGCTAATATCCTTGAATTATTTCTGATACTCAAAAGAACAATATCTCTATCATCATTAGTTTTAAAAGGTTGCACATCATTAAGATGAAATGGGTCGATTCCAGGATTATGCTCGCTATGAATATCTCCAAAATATCCATTATTTTTATAAATATTCAAAAGAGAGAATTTAGATAAATTTTTTAAATCAGAATCTAGAATAGAGAAACCATCATCATAAAAAGCCTTAGAATATAAACTCCTGTCAATATTATCAGTTGAATTATATATAGGAACATAAATTCTATTTTCACTGTCAACTTCTAAGCTATGATGATATCTCTCATTTATATTTAGGTCAATAAAATTACCACAGCTATCAAATTTAAGGATTGGATCCTGATTTTCAACAAAACTCTCAGCAATTGTTACCAAAGAACCATCTTGTAAAAGCAAGGGATGAACTGCGCGAAGTTTATTCTTACTACTTCTTTTTAAGTCTAAATTTTTTGCTATTCCATCAAAATCCAAATCATATGAAAATAATTTCATTTGGTAATTCAAATCCCATAATTCAACTAATGGTGTTCCATCATCTGGACTTGGCCTTGATAAGAGTAGATATCCCGCATTTTTTCTCGTGCCTGGCTTATAGTTAAATGTGAATCCTGGTTTAATTCCAATAAACCTCTTATTAACTTCTTCATATTTATGAGCCAGAAGACCACTTGAAGCGGAAGCAACTCCTGTTTTTAGTTGTTTAAGAAATAATCTTGTTTGAAGAGCAGCTGATAAAAAGGCATTAGGTGGAGTAGATAAAATATTTACAACTTTGCATCTTGTTTGTTTAGTATCAAAGATGGATCTATCTTTACAGGTATCCCTTGAATAAAGAGCAATTGAAGCATAACTAACTAGAATAAATGAACTAATAAAAATCTTTCTTATTGCAGCTACAAATATTTTCTTTACCTTCATTACAAAAATAATCTAATAGAATTAATTTTAAAATTTAATATATAACATTTTGACTTTTTATTGTAATTAAATGCATTTATTGATAAATAAAATTTTTCATATAGAACCCGCTAAAATATTAAGAATATATTTACAAATTGAGTAAATAATTATGTGTTTTATACTTTTTTAAAAACCATAAATCAGTATTTTTTGGTTTTACTATATTTTAAATATGAAAAAAAAACAATTTGAATATTCAAATAAATTTGATCCAAGTACTAAAGTTATTCTAAAAACTAATGAGAAAATATTTTCTCCTACAGCAACATCTGATTTTTTGATTAAAGGTGTTGCAGAAAATATTCAATATGTCGATAAATTGCTAGATTTAGGCTGCGGTAATGGAATAGTTGGTATAACTCTTTCAAAACTTCTAAAAGTGAAAACTATTTACTGTTCAGATATTTCTAAAGAAGCAGTAAAAATTACAAATATTAATATTAAGTTAAATAATATTGAAGGTATAGCGATTTCATCAGATATTTTTTCTCATTGGAGTAATCATAAATTTAACATTATAGTTAATGATATTTCAGGAATATCTGATGAAATAGCTCACATTTCCAAATGGTTTTCAAATGTCCCTTGTAATTCAGGAATTGATGGATCTAAAAATGCTCAAAAAGTTTTAATAGAAAGCAAAAAATATTTAGCAAAAGAAGGAAAGTTATTTTTTCCAGTTATTTCCTTATCAAATGGTAAAAAGATTTTAGAAATAGCAGAACAATCCTTCAAAAACGTTTCAATTATTTCTCATAACAAATGGTTTCTTCCTGATGATTTTTTACATTACAAATCGACGTTGACAAGATTAAAAAAGAAAGGATGGATAGACTATTGCGAAAAATTTGGTAAATTGATATGTTGGACTGATATCTACATGGCTTATTAATGTTAAGAAGAGTAGAACTAATAAAGATAATTGAAAAATCATTAGAACTTAAAGAAGGCACAATCGAAAGTGATAATAAAGATTGGTATGCATTATGGGATTCTCTTGGACATTTATCAATTCTTATTAAATTAGATAATGCCTTAAATGGAAAATGTTCAAACATCAAAGAACTTAGTACAGCTACAAGTGTAGATTCGATTATCTCAATATTAAAAGAAAATAATTTATTCGCAGACTAATAATTGAAATGATGATCGGCTTAAACCTAAGAAAGATTAGTTATGTACTCCCTGAAAGAATAGAAACAAATGCCCAACTAAAAATTAAACATCCAAATTGGAATATTGATGAAATCGAAAAAAAAACAGGCATTACTAAAAGATATATTTCCAAAGAAAACGAAACTAGTCTTGATTTGGGATTTTTAGCCTCTAAAAACTTATTTCAAGAATATCAAATTAATCAAAATCAGATCGATTCAATATTATTTATTTCACAATCTGCAGATTACGCATTACCTTCATCATCATGCATTTTACAAGAAAAGCTTTCATTAAGAAAAGACATTCTTGCATTAGACATAAATCTAGGATGTTCTGGATTTGTGAATTCTCTAGCGGTAGCATCATCACTAATTAAATCTAACATGATAAATAATTGTTTAATTGTTTGCGCTGAAACATACTCTAAATATATTGATGAATACGATAGAACAAACAAGCTTATTTTTAGTGATGCAAGTAGCGCATGTCTAGTAGAAAAAGATTTGAATTTAAATTCTTACATCGGCAATTTTTGTTTTGGATGTGATGGCTCTGGCGCAGAAGAACTAATTGTAAAAGGAAGCGGAGCAAGAAACAATATTGAGAAAAATAAACAAAAACTTTTTATGAATGGTCCAGCAATTCTATTATTTACACTCAATCAAGTTCCAAAATTATTATCTGAAACTCTAAAAAAAAATTGTTTAGAATTAAATGATATAGATCTTTTTATCTTTCATCAGGCGAGTAAAATAGTTCTAGATTTACTTGCTGAAAGAATAGGTATAAATAGATTAAAAATGTTCTCTAATTTAGATTCCAAAGGAAATACAGTATCTTGCTCTATACCAATTGCCTTAAAAGATGCCTATCAAGAAAATCACTTGTTTTTAAATCAAAGGGTATTAATTATTGGTTTCGGAGTTGGTTACTCATTAGGCGCTACAATTATTAAATGGTAAAATTTTATGTTTTTAATTACAGGGGCTTCAGGAGGATTAGGTTATGAACTTTTTAAAAATTTAGCAAAAGAAAATGATACTTTAGGAATAAGCCATACAAAAAAACTTAAAAAATTCGAGAAAGGTTTATTCATTAATGTTGATCTATCTAATCACGAAGAAATCAATCAGATGATTAAAGATCATAAAAAGATCCTGAAACAATTAACAATAATTCAACTTGCAGTTTACAGCCATGATGGTTTAATAGCAAATTATCCAATTGCAGAAATAAGAAAAACATTTGAATTGAATTTATTCTCAAATATTGTTTTAGTGAAGTCACTTTTACCAATAATGATTGAGCAAAAGTGGGGTAGGATTATTCATTTCTCATCTATAATTGGCAACAAAGGGGCAAATGGAGCTGGCATCTATTCATCTAGCAAATCAGCGCTCAAAGGATATAGCAAAACATTAGCAAAAGAATATGGGCGATTTGGTATTACATCAAATATTGTGGAGTTGGGATATTTCGACAATGGATTAATTAAAAATTTTAAAGAAGAAAAAATTAAAGCAATAATTTCGCAGACTCCTGTTAAACGATTAGGAAAAACTCAAGATATTATTTCTGCTATAAAGTTTATAGAACAATCTAATTTTTATAATGGAGAAATTCTTAAATTAAATGGCGGTATATGAAATATAAGAGACTAAATCAAAATACATATGCATTTTGGTTAATTCCTAAAAGTGCAAGTATGAAACCAATTTCTGATGAAGAAATGCTTTGGAGAAAAACTTTATCAAATCATAGGTCAATGGAATATGAACATTCAAGAGGATATCTTAGAGAAACATTATCACAAATTTGGGATATGCCACCCTTAGGAATTCCTTTAAATGCGCCACCTGGTAAACCCCCAATTCTACCTTCAGGTATGGGTTTTGTAAGTATAAGTCATTGCATAGATTGCCTTTTAATAGGTTGGTCTATAGAAAAAATAGGTGTCGATTTAGAAAGAGCAGATAGATCTTTTAATGCTCCAAAAATTATGTTTAATTTTTATTCTCATAAAGAAAATTTATTATTAAATAACTTCAAAGGAGAAGAGCTTAGGAAAAAAGTTTTAAAGTATTGGGTTAGTAAAGAAGCTGCTATCAAATGTCAAAAAGGAGTTATTTTTAAAGATATAAAGAATTGGTTTTATTCAGAAAGAAATAATACAATAATAAACAAGTTAGAATTTAAAAAAAATTTCTCATTATTTATTAATTACAAGGATTGGTATATTTCGATTGCATCTAAAAATTGTTTAAAAGATGTTTCATCTATAATGTGCACATATTAATTACTCATGTCTAAAAAAAATTTATTTTTTAAAACTGAAATCATCACCAAAAGTATAATAACCAATTATTCTAAATTAAGTAAAAATGAATATAAAGAAAATAATCCAGTATGTTCTGGGGAACATCTAGAATGGAAATATATGAATAACCCTTTTGGTTTTTCAAATGGGGTTAATGGATATGATGAAAAAAAATTAGTCGCTAGAGTTAGTTATCAAAAAAAGAAATTTTTTTTTAAAAATAAAATTTTAATGGGAGTAAATTTATGTGATCTACTGATATCTAAAAATTACAGGACAATAGAAAATTTTTTGAAATTAACAGATGAATTTTTTGTTAAGAAAAAACTTCCTGCTTCCAACTTTAGTCTTATGATTCCAAATGAGAAGTCTCTTCCTCTTTATAAAACGATTTTAAGAATTACTCCCATTGGCAACTTAGAAATAAGATTTTTCCCAGTATTTACTTCTTTATTAAATTATTTTTTAGGATGCAAAATATTTGCTCCATTAAATTTTCTAATTGAAAAGTTAATTTCAATTTTTTTAAATTTTTTTAAATATTTTTCAAAAATTAATTTTTCTGTTAAAAAAATCGAGAAAGTTGAATATGAAAATATGATCAATAAATATTATAAAGACGAATTGTTGCAAGGAGATAGGAGCTTTGAGTGGATTTCATGGAGATATAATAAAAAAAGCAAAATTAATTATAGTATTGAATATATATATTTCAAAAATAATCTCATTGGCTATTTTGCATATAGAAAAATTAAAAAGTTTAGAATAAATATGATTTTACTAATGGAGACAGTATTAATCAAAAAAAACTTTCTTATTGAAATATCAATTTTATTAAAATTAATAAAAACTATCATAAATTCAAATTGTAGTTTTTTAATAAATATAAGAACTAGACAAAAGAATAATTTTTTAAATAATAGATTTTTATTTCCATTTATTCCTAATTATCTACTTCCTAATCCACTAGAATTATTTATGATAAATAATTCTAAAATTGACAAAGAGGCATTAAATATTAAAAACCATAAAATTAATATGGCTGATTTAGATATTTTTTAAAAAATAAATGAATTTATTATTTAATTTTTAAGATTTATTTTAAAAAATATATACTCAAAATTAGGCTATTGCTAATGAGGGGGGAAAAAATCTAATTTATGAATATTAAATATCTAAACAAAAACAATTTTCATTATTTCTTTAAATTTATTTTTTTTGGATTAATAAACACTTTTTTAAGTAATTATCTTCTTTTATTTCTAATATCTTTTTCTCCTTTAGGATTTGCAAGTTTTATAAGCCAAATTTTTCATGCATTTTTAGGTTATTTAGCTAGTAAATACAGCATATTTAAAAGGAGAGGAAATCCTAGATCTTATATTCTTTTAGTATTATTAAGCTGGATCATCCAATGGGTCTTTTTAAAAATTTTGGTTATGGTAGGATTAAGCCCTAAAATTGCTATATTAATTGCAATTCCAGTCTTAGCTTTAACTTCATTTACTATTCAAAAAATTATAATTTTTAGATGAAATATATTTATATTGTTATTCCATGCTACAAATCTAAGGGGAAAATTTCAGGCGTTATTAATTCAATCCAAGAAGTTTCAAAAAAAATAAATAATCAATACAAAATTTCAATAATAATTGTAAATGATGCATGCCCTCTAGAAAGTTGGAGGGAAATAAAAGAAAATCCAAATATAATAATTATTCATCATCAAAAGAATAAAGGTGTAGGGGCATCAACATTAAATGGTTTTAAATTAGCTTTATCGAAAGGTGCAGATGCTGTAGTCAAATTAGATTCTGATGGACAGCATCCTCCTTCATACTTAGAAAATATCATTCCTTATTTATTTAGTCTTTCAGAAGAAGAGGCATCGATAATAAAGGGTTCTAGATATCTATACAGAATTAATTCAGACAAAATACCTTGGGCTAGGAAACTTGGATCAATTTTTCTTGAACCCATAGCCAGAGTCGCATTATCATGTAGAGATTTGTCAGATGTAAGCAATGGCTACTTAGCAATGAACAAATTGACCTGCCGATTATTGGTAGGAATTGATTTTGGTCCTAATCTAAATAAACGTTATTTATTTGAAAGCAGTTTATTAGTACGTTCCGTTTTTTTTGATATTCCTATTCATATTTTTGCAATGAATGCTAATTATGAAAAAGATTGGAATAGTTCAATGGAAAGTAAAAAGATGATATTACCCCTTCTTTATTTTTGGAGCAAAGCAGGAATTGATAGATTGATCAATAAATATCTTTATAGACTTAATCTTGGAAGCCTTCTATTACTAATTTCCTTTATTTGTTGTCTTAATTCAATAAATCTTTATTTCAATAGAATTAGACCTTTCATAAAAGCCGGTATAAATGTTAGCGCAGGAAATTCATCTTTTTTTACAACTTCATCTGCTATTGCAATTATTACTATACTTTCATTCTTTCTGTATGATTACAATTCAGGGAAAAAAGTTAAATCTGTTTTATTTCCTGTATTTTTAGACGAGCTTAATACATGATTACTAAGCAATTTTTAATATTCCTTTCAGTAAGATTATTTTTTTCAATATCAATTTTTTATATTTATCCTATATATTCAAGTAGAAGTTTTGACTTCCCTGATCTAGATGTATACCTTGGTTCTGTTGGGGAATCGGTTCCTTTTTATAAAATGCCTAATCCTCTTTTTTCAGGATTCACGCGCTTGCTAAACTACTCACCAGAATTAATAATCAAACCAAATTTTATAATTTTATCACTCATTTTAAACATATCTTCTTCTTCAATTTACATTTATATTGCCACAAAAATTCTCTCATATAAAAATTCTATTTACTATGCAATATTACTAGGAGCACATCCTTATTTGGCCTTTTACTCTTTAAAAATTGATACTTCTTTGTTTACACTTTTCCCAATTAGTTTGATATTAATTTCAGTATTTTTTAAAAAATGGATTAATTTAAAATTATTATTTATTTCTATTTCATCATTATTTAGAAATAGTCTTTTGCCATTAGGTTGGATTTTGTCTTTTAAAGAATTAAAAAATTTCAAGAATCCCTTACCATCTTTTGGGTTAGTAATTTTATCAATTTCATCAATAATAAATTTAGAATATGCTTTTAATTATTTAACTCAAAATTATGGATGTTATTCATTTTTAAATATTTCCAATTGGTTAAGAAATTTAAATTTAGGAAATAACGTTTCAGATTTTTTAGCCTTTTTAATTACTCCATTGACACATTTAGCATTAAATCTAGGTGCTCGGGAAGCTATTTCTTATTATTGCTTGAATATACCTATAGAGTCAGCAGGGATAATTTGGATACATTATTTTAGTACGGTATTTTTTTTAATTTTTCATTCCATATTAATTTATAAATTAATAAGATTCGTTTTTATTAATTCAAAATTTGATAAAAAATTTTTAGAACTATTACTACCACTTTCTATTTTATTACCCACTCTATACGGTAGTGCTCATATGCGTAACTTAATTCCATTGATACCAATGCTAATTTTATTTTTATTTAAAATAGAAATAAGTTCACAAATAAAAAAATTAAATTAAATGTTCTAATTTAAATTTAAAGAATTTTTCCAACTGCTTTGTTTACATCTTTTGTGTATCTCAAAAAGTGGGGTCCCATTTAATATTTCAAAAATTTCTAAATTTGAGAGTCTAGATTTTTTTAAAACATATAGTTTGGCAGTCCTCTTTTTTAGTAAATTGAAGACATAAGGAAAGCTGATTAATAACCATGATAAATATTGTGATTTATAAACGAAAAAAATATAATAAAAGGTTTTTAATGGTCGATGTTTGAATTCCTTCTCCAACTCTTTAAAAATAGAATTACTGTAATTGTTAGAATGCATTACTGTGAAAAGTCCTAACTTTCCATAGGAAGTGTAAGTAGGATAGAAATAGATTTTTTTATTTTTAAAATTTTCTAAATTTTTTAAAGTACAAAAGCCAATCGTATCATGATCTTGATGACCACCCTCTATTAAAGGAGAAAATATTATTTCGTAATCTGCAAATATTTTCTGCAAAATATTATTTAAATTCTTATAGTCTAAGTGAATTAAAGAATCAAAAAATTTATATCCCCAATCACTTATAAACAGAGCTTCCCAGTTATTTAAAATACATGACCTTTGAGCCTCTTTTTTTCGAATAGATGATTCTATAAAGAAAAGTACACTAATACTTGAAGCTCCTAAAAAATCTGCATTAATAAAAGGAAAAGCAAAAATTTCATCATCTGGATGTGGGGAAAGTATTAAAACTTTTTTTCTTACCATTTACTTATAGATATTCTTCACTAATTTGATTATAGATATTTACTAACCATTAAATCTAGATCCTTTTCGAAGTAGTCCAAAAATGTTTGAAACTCATAGTAATAGTTTTCAGAGAGAAAAACTTTTAAATTTTCTTTAACAAAGACTTTAAAAAAAGATTAGAAGGCAACACCCTGTTTTTGGATTTATTTATCTTGATGCTTTGGACTACAACAAAATATATTCTAGTCTATTAACTAAGCGAGATAATAATCTAAAAAATGATCAAATTAATAAAAAATATAAACTTAACGCTTTTAAATAAAAAACCATGAATATTCAGACTCTAATTATCCAAAAACGCGTTAATTAATATGGATACCTTTTTATATTCATCTTCGTATAAATGATTTATACTAT
>MDTE01011755.1_pt1 | contig 57021 bp, 65 predicted proteins | sample 811231 | NCBI WGS metagenome assembly MDTE01 (sample SAMN05326651, study PRJNA326480) | marine metagenome | isolation source: seawater | place: Indian Ocean: Red Sea | collected 2010 | reverse complement strand
TGGCTGGATTACCCATCACTTATAGAACAACTGATGAGCATCCTACTTTTTTTAATTTACCAGATAATAATGGATGTAGTTGCCCTACTCCTCATGAAACTACATTTCCAACAGCTTTAGATCCAATGCAATGTAGCAGATATGAAATAGGACAATTTGCAAGAGAAGCTTATAGTTTAGGAATAAATTATTTAGGTGTTTGTTGTGGAGCAAACCCTATGTTGATTAGAGAAACTGCAGAAGCAGTTGGTTTAATGGTTCCTGCTAGCAAATATAAAGAAAATATGGAAAATCATTATATGTTTGGAAAAAATAAACGAATTCCGCAACATATAAAAGATTATAGAAGTAAAGCTTAATAAATTTTTTAATTAAGTAACGGGGATTTAAGTTTTGAGTTTATTATTTTATAGAAATGCCCATATTCATATTTTGTGCTATTATAAATATATAATTTATGAAAAAATCCACCCATGTCGTTGCAGCAATTATTAAAAAAGATGCTCATTTTTTAATTGTTCAAAGAAATAAAAATAAACACTTAGGATTAAAATGGGAGTTTCCTGGAGGAAAAGTAAATGCAAATGAAGAATTTGAAGAAGCTTTAAAAAGAGAAATTAAAGAAGAATTAAATATATCAATAAACATTTACGAAAAAATAGCAGAAGAAGGGTATAAAGACGAAAAAATAGATATTATTTTACATTATTATTTATGTTCTCAAAAAAACGGCACTATAAAACTTAACGAACATGAGAATCTAGCTTGGGTTGAGAAAAAAGATTTTAAAAAATATAATTTTGCTGAAGGTGATGGAAATATCCTTTCATCACTATAAAATTTTCCACAAATGTCTCACAAAATTTTTTTTATTGTAAAATTATTAAAATTACAAAAATTAAAATTGTTAATGGAAGTCTCAAAAAATAAAAAGGGTTTTTATTATCTGATTCTTTAAAAATCAAAATATAATCAAAAAATAATTGTATTATTAAAAATATATTTAATGAAAAAAATAATAAAGAAATATTGTAATCATACAAATTTAAAACTATCAGAATTACAGAATAAAAACTTGGAAAAAATCCATATAAAGTTTTATAATTTGAAACATTTGTCAAAAGGTTCCAGTTTATTGATCCTATAAAAACAATTATTAATAAAGAATAATATAAAATAAATTCTTGAGCGATTCTATTTTCAATTTTAAAAAAAAATAGTTTATCAATTAATATGATTATATATGGTATTAGTCCAAAATATGAAATTACATATTGTAAATTTATTTTATTAAACACAGCTAAAAAATTTTAAAAAATATCTAATACGTAACTAATTATTATAGAATTTAAATGTGAACTAGGAGTGATGAAAACTCTCGTGTATTCAATTCTGTAATTTTTCAACCTAAATTTAGCTCCTAGTTTTGGTAGTACAATTTTATCTATTGGTAAATCTATATTACCTTTAGATGTTGATATTTCTATATTATCAGAAAGACTCATCACACCAGCAGATACTGCAAGGGGTCCTACATTTTTTAATAAATCTATACTTATTCCTCTAATTTGAGCTTTAGCACTTATTGTTTCAGATGGAGAGGTGGTTGTCGATTTAAAATCAATACTTCCTAAATTCTCATAAGATCCTTCAATAGAAAATAACAAAGGTATTTTTATTCCAGCACCAAATTTATATGATAGGTTTTCAGCATCAGTAGTAGTTTCTGCGGATCCAAAACCTAAAGAGGTTAGCCTACTATTAATCTCAGTTTTATCCTTTTCATTTATTTCATACTGAGAAAAACCAGCTCCTCCAAATATATAAAGGGTTTCTGCATTTGATAAATTTGCAAAACCTATAAAAGTAAAAAGTATAAGGAGGAATGATTTAAGCACGGTTGGTTTTTATTAAAAGTTTCGTCTAAAATATATATTTATTTTAATCCTTGATTTTTTTATTTTAATATTAATATAATTTATATGAGACTAATGCTGATATTTGGAGGAATACTAATCCTTATACCAATCATTTTTTTAATTCTCATTGCTAATGGTTGGATAACATTTTAGTTTAATAGAGAATATTAAGAAAAATAATAAATTATCTTGGAAAACTTATAGTTTTTAATTTGACCATAATAGTGTAAATCTTGATTTCATTAAAACAATTTAACCTAGGATTAATCCCTTTTACTGCGCCAAAAAACTAATTTTTTTTACTTATACTTAATTGTTGTATATAAAAACCTAATAGGAGAATTTATGAATAAATGGACTTGGATTATCGGGATAATAGTTGTTATTGTGATACTTTATTTCGTATTTGTTTAAATATATTTTTTAATAAGAAATTGAAAAGCTTATTTAATTTTTAAAAATTGATAAGCTTTTTGCTTGGACTATAATTGATTATTAATCTGCTAGTACAGATTTTAATAAAGTCTTAGTGTACTCATTTTTAGGTGATTTAAAAATAATATCAGCATTATCTGACTCTATTAAGTGTCCATCCTTTAAAACAAGTATTTTATCAGCAATTGTTCTTATTACTTTCATGTCGTGACTGATGAACAAATAACTCATAGAGAACTTTTGTTGTAATTCGTTAAGCAAATCAATTATTTGTTTTTGAATAGTAACATCTAATGCAGATGTTGGTTCATCCAAAATAAGTATTTTAGGATTAACTATCAATGCTCTAGCAATTGCGATACGTTGTCTTTGTCCTCCAGAAAACTCATGTGGGAACCTATTATAAGTTTCAGTGTAATTTAAACCAACTTCTGAAAGCATTGATTTAACTTTACTATTTTTTTCTTCTACAGAAATATTGGGATAATGAACATAAAGACCTTCAGAAACTATTTGATCTATAGTCATTCTAGGACTTAAAGATGAAAAAGGATCTTGAAAAACAATTTGAATATTCTTTCTTAAATTTTTAAAATCTTTTTGTTTTAAATTTGATATTTCTAAATTATTTATTTCAATTTTTCCTTTTGAGTTTATTAATTTCAATATAGCTAATACTAAAGAAGTTTTTCCAGACCCTGATTCCCCAACTATACCAATTGTTTCCTTTTCATTTAATCTAAAACTTAAATTGTTAATTGCTTTAACTTGATCGACAGTTTTTTTTAACAAACCTTTTTTTATTGGATACCATACTCTTAAATCTTCAACATTTAAAATTGTTTTCTTAGTTAGACTAATATTACTTTTTATTTTATTTTGAGCATTAAGGAGTTCTTTTGTATATTCATGTTTTGGATTATTAAAAATTTCTTCATTTAAATTTTGTTCAACTATTCTTCCATTTTTCATTACACAAATTTTATCAGCCATATGCTTAACGACTGATAAATCATGACTAATAAATAAAATTGACATATTTAATTTTTTTTGTAATTTTTTAAGTAGTTCTAATATTTGAATTTGTACTGTTACATCAAGTGCTGTTGTTGGTTCATCTGCAATTAATAATTCAGGGTTATTTGCAATACTCATTGCAATCATCACTCTTTGTCTTTGTCCTCCAGATAATTCATATGAGTAAATTTTTGGTCTTTTTGCAATGTCTTCCAAGCCGACTTCTTTTAAAAGATTAAAAGTTTTCTTGTTTGCTTCTTTTTTTGAAATATTGGAATGAGTAAGTAAAATTTCTGCAATTTGTTTATCTATTGTGTGAAGAGGATTCAAACTTAACATTGGTTCTTGAAAAATTGTTGTTATATTTTTTCCACGTAGCTTTTGCATATCTTGGATTGTATTTTCTAATATATTTTTATTATTAAATATAATTTCCCCATTTGGATGTGAAGCTGAAGTAGGCAAAAGTTTAAGTATACTAAGAGCTGTTATTGTTTTGCCAGAGCCTGATTCTCCAACTAATGCAACGGTTTTACCTTTTGGAATTTCAAAAGAAATGTTGTCTAAAACTTTATTGTTTTTGTTAAAAACTATACTTAAATTTTTAATTGATAATAATGTACTCATACTATGAAAAGGTTTTTCTTGGATCAAGAGCGTCTCGAATTGCTTCACCTACAAAAACTAGAAGGCCTAACATGAGACCAAGGGTAAAAAAACTCGTTATACCTAGCCATGGGGCTTGTAAATTATTTCTTCCTTGATTTACCATTTCTCCCAATGATGCAGATCCAGGAGGAAGTCCAAAACCTAAAAAATCAAGACCAGATAAAGTAGTGACTGATGCACTTAGGCTAAAAGGTAAAAAGGTTATTGTTGCAACTGTTGCATTAGGTAATAAGTGTCTAAAAATGATTACAACATTTGAAACACCAAGCGCTTTAGCTGCTCTAATATAATCAAAATTTCTTGCTCTTAAAAATTCTGCCCTAACAACGCCAACATACCCCATCCAACTAAATAGTAATAAAATTATCAAAAGCCACCAAAAGTTAGGTTGAATTACGCTTGCAAGAATTATTAAAACATACAGTGTTGGTATTGCTGACCATATTTCCATAAATCTTTGAAAAAATAAATCAGTTTTCCCCCCAAAGTAACCTTGCAGAGCTCCTGCACTAACACCAATTATCATAGAAAAAAAAGTTAATGTAAAACCAAAAAGAACTGAAATTCTAAAGCCATATATAAGTCTAGAAAGTACGTCTCTTGCTTGATCATCAGTGCCTAACCAATTTTTGATTGAAGGTGGAGAAGGTACAGGTGCATTTATATCTCTTATTATAGTATTGTAGGAATAGGGTATAATAGGCATTATCATCCAGCCTTTTGATTGAATCAAATCTTTTACGTAAGGATCTCTATAATCAGCTTCAGTTTCAAAATCACCGCCATAAATTGTTTCTGGATAAGACTTAAAAATTGGAAAATATAAATTTGACTCATATTTAACAAGAAGTGGCTTTTCATTTGCTATAAAATTCGCAAATAAAGAAATTACAAACAAAATAGTAAATATCCAAAAAGAATAAAAACCTCTTTTGTTTTTTATAAAGTTTTTAAGACGTCTTTTGTTTAAAGTAGAAAGTTTCATTTAATTTCTAGATTCAAAATCAATACGCGGATCAATTACAGAATACATAAAATCACCAATTATACCCATAACTAACCCAAGTAGTGAAAAAAAATACAAGGTGGCAAAAATTACAGGATAATCTCTTGTTAAAGCAGCTTCATAACCAAGAAGCCCAAGTCCATCTAATGAAAAAATCACCTCTATAAAAAGAGAGCTAGAAAATAAAATTCCTATAAATGCTGAAGGAAAACCAGCAATAACTATCAACATAGCATTTCTGAAAACGTGTCCATAAAGAACCTTCTTTTCTGATAAACCTTTTGCTCTTGCAGTCATTACATATTGTTGATTTATTTGATCTAAAAAAGAATTTTTGGTCAAAAATGTTAAACCTGCAAATCCACTAACTATCATAGCAATTAAAGGTAAGGTTAAATGCCAAAAATAATCTTTAATTTGAGCAAATAAACCTAATTCACTAAAGTTTTCAGAAACTAATCCTCTTAAAGGAAAGATGTCATAGAAACGTCCCCCTGCAAAAACAACAATTAATATAACAGCAAATAAAAAATTAGGAATTGCATATCCTATTGTTACAATTGTACTAGTAAAGATATCAAATTTTGTGCCATCTTTAATTGCTTTTCTTATTCCCAAAGGTATTGAAATTAAATAAACAAGTAATGTAGTCCATAGACCTAGTGAAATTGATACAGGCATTTTATCTAAAACAAGAGAAATGACTTTTTGATCACGAAAAAAACTTTCACCAAAGTTAAATGTTAAGTAATCTTTCATCATTTTTGCAAATCTTTGATGGGCTGGTTTATCCATACCATACATAATTTCTATTTCTTTTATTACTTCAGGATCTAAACCTTGTGCACCTCTGTATTTTGATTCATTGTTAGAAAAATTATCTAAATTAAAATCTGCAGAAGTTTCTCCTTCAGCACTTCCTGAAAATCTAGCAGTAGACTCAATTGCTGTTCCGGTCATTTGAGCAATCATTTGTTCTACAGGGCCTCCAGGAACAACTTGTATAATTGCAAAATTAAGTAACATTATCCCAAATAGGGTTGGCACAATTAAAAGAAGTCTTCTTAATAGATAAGAACCCATATGAATTATATTATATTATTTATTAATAAACTTCTAACGTATTAGTTACTTGATCTTTTGGATTTAATAAAATCATATTTTTTTTGATTAATCCACCAAGTATCAAATCCTAAAGAATATTTAGGTTTTATTTTAGGTTGATCAAAAATATCCCAAAAAAGAACTCTATAGGAAGATATATGCCAATTTGGTATAACAAAATGATTCCACAGTAAAACTCTATCTAAAGCCTTAGTTATGGTTATTAATTCTTTCCTATCTTTTGCATTAATTAATTTTTCAATAAGATTATCAATTACAAAATTATTAACCCCAATGATGTTTCTAGATCCATTTGTTTTTGCAGCATTTGATCCCCAGAAATTTCTCTGCTCATTTCCTGGAGAAAGAGATTGGGAAAAAGTTTGTACAACCATATCAAAATCAAATGTTTCAATTCTTTTTTGATATTGTGCACTATCAATTGTTCTCACAGTTACTTCAATTCCAAGTTTTTCTAAGTTATCTTTAAAGGGAAAAACTATTCTTTCAAAAGCTGGAGAATAAAGTAAAATTTCAAATTTAAAATATTCTTTAGTAGAAATATTTTGTAGCTTACCATTATTTAATTCCCAACCTGAGTCTTTCAATAATTGAATTGCAGTTTGAAGCTGATCTCTAATATATCCCGATCCGTCTGTTACAGGATTTTTAAATTCACTTGTAAAAATTTCTGCCGGTAGAATATCAATATAAGGTGATAAATAATAAAGTTCATCTTTGGTAGGTAATCCACTTGAAGCTAATTCTGAGTTTTCAAAATAACTATCTGTCCTCTTATATGCCCCATAAAAAAGATTTTTGTTAGACCATTCAAAATCAAAAGCATATGATAGTGCTTTTCTAACCCTTCTATCTTTAAAAATATTTTTTCTTATATTAAAAGCAAACCCTTGCATTCCTTGAGGATTTTGATGTTGAATTAATTCTTTTTTAATTAAGCCTTTATCAACGGAGTCAATATTGTATGCCGTAGCCCATTCCTTTGATGAGTTTTCAGAAAAAAAATCTATATCTCCAGATTTAAATGCTTCTCTTTCTATCCCACGATCTTTGTAATAATCAAACCTGATTGTTCCAAAATTATTTTTTCCAACATTTATTGGAACAATATTATTTTTAAAACCCCAATAATTTTTATCTAATTCATATGTTATTGAACGACCTGCATCAAATGTTTTAATTTTATATGGTCCACTACCAATTGGAATTTCTAGAGAAGTTTCCTCAAAGTTTTTGTTTTCCCAATAATGTTTAGGCAAGACTGGAAGTTGCCCAACTATTAGGGCTAGTTCTTTATTTGTGTTTGATTTAAAATTAAATCTTACCTTTAAATCACTTTCTTTTATAACTTCACTAACATCGCCATAGTAGTATTTGTAAAAAGGATGCCCCTTTTCCATTAATATATTAAATGTCCACACTACATCATCAGCTGTAATACCTTTTCCATCATGCCAATAAGCATCTTCTCGTAAAGTATATGAAACCCAAGATCTATCATCAGGCCATTCTATTTTTTTTGCTAGTAAACCATATTCAGTGAAAGCTTCGTCACTAGAGCCAGTAGTTAGAGATTCGAATAAGCCATAAATTCCTGATGGTGCCGTTCCTTTTAAAGTAAATGGATTAAATGTGTCATATGTGCCTATTGCACTTCTTACAATATAACCACCTTTAGTTGAATTAGGATCTATATAGTCTACGTGAAGAAAACCCTCATTATATTTTGGTTCTCCATGCATAGCTATTCCATGTGCTATTATTGTTTCTGCTTTTGTTAGTGAAAATGCAGTTAATGTAAAAGTTATAAGTAAAATTTTAAAAAAAATCATAATTACTAATATAATTTGTTTTTATAAAAAAATAAATTTAATTAATTATTAATTATTGAAATTAATTCTTGATGAATTTTTATGTTACAAGAAGCTACAAGGCTACCATCAGAATTAATACTAACATCTTTTCCATACTTATCAGTTATTTTCCCCCCAGCTCCTTCAATAACGTTAACTAATGCCATATAATCATGAGCTTTTAAAGTGTCCTCAATCACAACATCAATTAATCCTGATGCAAGCATTCCATACATATAGCAATCTCCCCCATATCTATAGTATTTACTTTTTTCTTTTATTATCTCAAATCCATTTCTTAAAATTGGTTCATCAAAATATATTCCTGATGTGAAAAGATAACTATCTTTAATAGTTTGAACTGACGAAGTTTTTATTTTTTTATTATTCAATGTTGTTTGTTTGTCTTTTATTCCTACCCATCTTTCATTATGTGCTGGACAATTAATTATACCAATAATGGGTTTATTATTATGTAGCAATGCAATTAATGTTCCATAATCTTTATGACCTGCGATAAAACTTCTTGTCCCATCTATCGGATCTATTACCCATGTAAATTCAGAACCTCCGTCAAAGTTATCAAACTCTTCTCCTAAAATACAGTGTGTAGGATAATGCTTTGTAATTAAATCCCTGATCTTCAATTCAGTATTTTGGTCTGCAATAGTAACAGGAGTATTATCTTCTTTATTCTCTATTTTGATTTTTGTTCTAAAATAATTATTTAGTATTATAGCTGACTCATCAGCTAACAAATTTGCGAATGCTGTAAATTCATCATATTGATGATTCATAATTTTTACAACTACGGGAGTGGCGCAGGATTATCTGCTTGTTCACGTAAATATAAAATTAAATTTGCTCTATCTTCTGATTTTTTTAAACCTGAAAAATTCATTTTTGTTCCTTCAAGATAATCCTTTGGCTTATATAAAAATTGATTTAATTCTTCATACCCCCAAGTTCCACCAAATTCAGCAAGGGCTTTTGAATATGCAAAATTGTTAATACTTGCTTTTGGACGATTTAATAAGTTCCAGAGATTAGGCCCAACTTTACTAGCACCATCTTTTTCGTAAGTATGGCACGCACTGCATTTTTTATATAATTTTTGTCCCTTTTCACTTGAAGCGCTTGCTAAAAGTAATGAAATAGGCTCAACTAATTTTACATCAGAACTACTTGTACTAACGCTGGTTTCTATCTCACTAGTATCAATATAATAAGCATTTTTTGCTTCTTCATTTGCTTTATCACTAAAAAAAAAGCTTCCTATAAAGCTTATAATAACAATAACAATAAGACCTATCAAAATTGAGGCCAAAATTTTATTAACTTCAAGTAAAGACATGTGTAGAACACATATATAGATTTTTTAGAAAATGAATAGAAGTGAAAATTTTAACAAATAAGATTAAATTGGATTAATTGTCGCATAAAATATGAAAACAGTAATTATTATACCTGCTCGTATGGCATCACAGCGCTTTCCTAATAAACCTTTAGCATTAATAAAAGGAATTCCAATGGTGCAAAGGGTATGGGAACAGTCAATAAAGTCGAATCTTGGTGATGTATTTGTGGCTTGCTCAGAACCAGAGGTTTTTGAACTAATTACTAATTTGGGTGGAAAAGCAATAATGACAGATCCAAAATTACCTTCTGGTACTGATAGAATTTATGCTGCTTTGAAACAGATTAATAATTTTAAATCCTATAAAAGTATAATAAATCTGCAAGGAGATATGCCATTAATTAATCCAAATCATATTATAAAGGTTAATCAACCTCTTCTTAATGGATTTGACATGGGAACACTTGCTACAAATTTATCAAGCATAGATGAAAAAAATACAAATATAACAAAAATTAAAATAGATTGGTTAAAAAAAAATAAACTGGGTTTAGCAAAAAATTTCTATAAGCTTTCGGAGGGTAATTTAATAAATGTATATCACCATGTAGGCATTTATAGCTTTAACTATGATACTTTAGAAAAATTTGTTACTTTGAAGCCTTCCAAAAATGAATTAATACACAAATTAGAACAATGGCGTGCTATAGATGCAGGCATTAATATCGGAGTCAGTTATGCTGAGAATGTCCCAATTAGTGTTGATACAAAAGAAGATTTAAATAGTATTGAAAATATTATAGAGACCAAAAATGATAAAAATTAATAATTTTTCTTTTCAAGGTATTAATGGCGCTTATAGTGAGTTAGCTGGCAAAAATATTTTTCCAGAGGCTAAGAGCTTACCCTGCACTACCTTTGAAGAAATGTTTGAAGCTGTAAAAAATAATTCTGCTGATGTTGCAATAGTGCCAATTGAAAATTCACAAGCAGGAAGAGTTGCCGATACTCAAAGGTTAATACCTGAATCAGAATTAAAAATTATAGGTGAATATTTTTTAGAAGTAAAACATAATTTATTAGTTACACATGGAACAAAAATGGCTGACATAAAGCGTATACACAGTCATGAACAAGGTATAGCACAATGTAGAAATAAAATTATAGAATTAAAAAAAGAAATGGTAATAGTAGCTGATACTGCAGGTGCAGCAAAAAAAATTTCAACTCTAAATAATAAAGAAGATGCAGCTATTGCTTCAGAACTAGCTTCAAAAATATATAATTTAGAAGTTTTAGAAACAAATTTTCAAGACTCAAAAAATAACGTAACAAGATTTTTAGTCATGGCACCACAGCTAAATCAAATAAATTCAGATGAAACAAATATACTTACTACACTCGTGTTTACAGTTAGAAGTATACCTGCATCTTTGTATAAGTGTTTAGGTGGTTTTGCGAGCAATGGAGTAAATATAACTAAACTTGAAAGCTATATTCATCCACAAGGTTTTGATGTAGCTAGATTTTATATAGATTTTGAAGGCCACCCAGAGCAAAGTTCAGTCAAATTAGCCCTTGAAGAAATGAAATTTTTTTGCAAACATATAAATATACTAGGTTTTTATAAAAAATCGGATTTTAGAAAAAAATAGTTATTTTATTAAACTATATTTAGGTTTTCTTTACATTAATGATATATTGCACAAGGAAGGTTTGAGGGCAAATAACTTGCTAATCCAGTCAGGTCTGAAAAGAAGCAGCTGTAACAAGATTGTTTGGGTCTTAAAGCCTTCCATTTAAAAAATGAAACATCAAGAATATAAAGTTTTAGCAAGAAAGTATAGACCGCAAAAATTTGCCGATCTTATTGGTCAAGAATCACTGGTTAATATTCTTAGTAATGCAATTTTGAAAAATAGAATAGCTCATGCTTATTTATTAACAGGTGTAAGAGGAGTTGGCAAAACAACAACAGCTCGTTTAATCGCAATGAGTTTAAATTGTCAAAAAAGAGAATCTCAAAACTATGAGCCTTGTGGAGAGTGTGAATCATGTTTATCAATTAGACAGGATCGAAATTTAGATGTAATTGAAATGGATGCTGCCAGCAAAACCGGTGTAGATGATATTCGTGAAATAATTGATAATGTAAAATATAAACCTGTAAATAGCTCTTTTAAAATATTTATGATTGATGAAGTACATATGCTTTCAAAAAATGCATTTAATGCACTTTTAAAAACTTTAGAAGAACCTCCTGAACATGTAAAATTTATTTTTGCAACGACAGAAGTAAAAAAAATACCGATAACAATTTTATCTCGTTGTCAACGTTTCGATTTAAATCGTGTAGAAAACAAGGTACTTACAAATCATTTAATTAAAATATCTGAATTTGAAAAAATAAAATTAGAACAAGATGCTACTGCTTTGATAGTTAGAGCAGCTGATGGTTCTGTAAGAGATTCTTTAAGTTTATTAGATCAAGCTATAGTAAATCAAAATGACGTAATAATAGCAAAAGATATTGCCAATATGCTTGGTTTAGCTGATCGAGGTAAAATTTTTGATTTGTTAGATAGCATTTTTAAAGGTGATGCGACTAAGTCTCTAGAATTATATAACGAATTATATAAATCAGGTGCTGATATTGTGATGATATTTGACGAAATGTTAAATGCAGTACATTTTATTACACAAGTTAAAATAGCTCCTGATTTAAAAAATGATATTTATATACCTGAGCTTGAAAGAATCAGAGGTTCTGAACTTGGTTTAAAGCTATCTATGGCTTCATTGGGACTATTTTGGCAAGTTTTATTCAAAGGTTACCAAGAATTACAAGGTGGATTGCACTTACATCAACTTGGTGAAATGATAATTTTGCGTTTAATATATTTACATGATGGACCTTCACCTGAAGAATTACTAAAGAAAACAAAAACTCAAAATATTGAAACATCTAATAAAATTAGCAGAGAAAAATCAATTGATACTGAATCAATTAACAGGCCTCAAACCATAAATAAGGAAAAAAAAATAGAGAAAAATGTTGATAAAGATAAAGATAATTCAAAAAGTTTCCCGAAATCAATAAATTCATTTAGGGGATTTGTAGAATTATTTTATAGCCAAAAAGAAGGTATGCTCCACTCTCAACTATATAATAACGTCAAACTTGTATCTTTTAAAGAAGGCGAGTTAGTTTTAAATACTGATACAATTAAAGACCCACATTTCAATCGTACTATTGCCAAACTTATCTCAAAATGGACAGGGCGAATATGGCAAATACAATCTTCAACAAGTAATCTTGGAAAATCTTTATATGAAGATGATTTAATTCAACAACAAAAAGATATTAAAAAAATGAAAGAACATCCAGATATAAAAAATATATTAAAAAGTTTGCCTGGAGTTACTATTCACTCAATAACTGAAATTACTGAAATAAATGAAGACAATAATTTAGAAAAAAAAAATATTAAAGAAAAGGAGGTATAATGGTTAATATAGGAAACATGATGAAACAAGCACAACAACTTCAAAAAAAAATGGCTGAGGCACAGGAAAAACTTAACTCAATTGAAGTGGAAGGTGCTTCAGGAGGTGGTGTTGTTAAAGTATTTGCAACTGCGAAGGGTGAAATTAAAAGAATATCGCTAGATCAAAGTTTACTAACACCAGAAGATAAAGAAATTACTGAGGATTTAATTGTTGCTGCGATTAATGATGCAAAACAAAAAGCTGATATGGCTGCTCAAGAAGAAATGAAATCGGTTACAGGGGGGATGCCTTTGCCTCCAGGCATGAAACTACCTTTTTAATATTATGGATAGTTCTTTAATTGAACGCCTTATAAATGATATTTCTAAACTTCCTGGATTAGGTCGCAGGTCTGCGCAACGAATTGCTTTATATTTATTAAAAAATAAAGAGCGTACACTTTTGCCCCTGACCGAAACTTTTAAAGAGTCATATAAAAATATACTTGAATGTTCAATTTGTGGCAATATTGATATGATCGATCCATGTAGTATATGCTCAAATAATAAGCGTGATAAAAATTCAATCTGTGTTGTAGAGGATGTTTCTGACTTATGGACTTTTGAAAGGATTGGTTTTTACAGGGGTTTATATCATATTTTAGGTGGGTCATTATCGGCAATTAATGGAATGGGAACAGATGAATTAAATTTAAAAAAACTTTTAGAGCGAATCAATCAAGGAGAAACTAAAGAAATAATTTTAGCTTTGAGCACTACCATGGAAGGAGAAACTACAAGCCACGTTATTATAGATAAATTAGAAGAATTTAAAAATTTAACTGTTACACGTCTGGCACAAGGTATTCCTATTGGAGGAGAAGTTCATTATTTGGATGAAAATACTTTAAATACTGCTTTTCAATCTCGAAAAAAAATTATCTAAATTTTGATGAAGAAAATTTTATATGTTCCTCATCCAGTTTTAAGAAAAAAATCTTTAAATTTAAAAAATATTGAAAAAGAGGATTTGATCATTGCAAATGAAATGATGGAAATTATGATAAATGCACCAGGGGTAGGACTAGCTGCTAACCAAATAGGAGTATTAAAAAAAATTGTAACTATCAATATTCAAGATGAGGAAAATAAAATCGATAAAAACTATATTTTATTTAATCCAAAAATTATTTCTTATTCTAAAGATACAGAAATTATGGAAGAGGGATGCTTATCCTTACCAAAACAATATGCTAAAATTGAAAGACCTAAAAAGATTAATTTAGAATATTTATCAGATAAAAAGAAATTGATTAAACGTGAAGTATCTGGGATTGAAGCTAGAGTTTTACAACATGAAATAGATCATTTATCTGGAAAATTATTTATAGATTACTTATCTTCCTTAAAAAGAAATATAATTTTAAAAAAAGTCAAAAAATTAATAAAAAATGGTGAGGTATAATGAATAATAAAAAAATTATTTTTATGGGCACACCATCAATTTCTGCCTATTACCTAGATTTTTTAATAAAAAATAATTTTAATATTCTGTCTGTATTTACACAGCCACCAAGAAAAAAGAATAGAGGGATGCAAGTTCATTTTTCACCAGTACAAGATTTAGCTAAACAGCACAACATTCCAGTACATACACCAAAGCGTTTAAATAATGATTCAATTAATTTAATTGCTGAATATAAAGCAGATTTGATCATCGTAATTGCTTATGGATTGATAATACCTAATGAAATTCTTAACCTCCCTATCTTTGGATGCATTAATATTCATTTATCCCTTTTACCGAGGTGGAGAGGAGCTTCACCAATTGAACATACTTTGCTAAGTGGAGACAGTCAATCAGGTATAACAATAATTAAACTTATCAATAAATTAGATGCGGGACCAATTTTAGCACAGGAAAAAATTATTATAGAAAAAGAAATTAATAAAGATGATTTAATAAATAAACTTAAAAAAATTGGTTCAACTTTATTGATAAATAACCTTCCTAAATTATTTAATAATGAAATAATTTTGCGTAATCAAATAGAACAATATGCAACTTATGCTGGAAAAATAAATTCCGAAATGAGAAAATTAGATTTTAGAGCAACATCTATAAATGTTTATAATAAAATACGTGCTTATTCACCTTCTCCAGGCGCATGGTTTAAGTATAAAAATGAACGTATTAAAATAATTAGTGCAAAAATAAATAAAATCAAAGCTGAACCTCAAACAATTTTAAACAAAAATTTTGAAATAGGTTGTTTAGAAGGTTCTATAAGCCCTATTTATCTTCAAAGAGAAGGAAAAAAAGTAATGTCAATCAAAGAATTTTTAAGAGGTTTTGATCTAGTTGTGGGTGATAAGCTTAATGAATAAATATAAAATTACGGTTGAGTATGATGGGACAAATTATGTTGGTTGGCAAAGACAAAAAAATGGTAATTCAATTCAAGGATGTTTAGAACAAGCAATAGAAAAACTTTTTAATGAAAAAGTAACAGTATATGGAGCAGGACGAACCGATGCTGGTGTTCATGCACTCCAACAAATAGCGCACTTTAGTACCAATAAAAGTATAGAATGTTTCAAGATTAGAGATGGTCTTAATCAACATTTAAGACCAAATTCAATATCTATTTTAAATGCGGATAAGGCAGCTAAAGATTTCCATGCAAGATTTTCTGCTAAATTGCGATGCTATGAATATAAGGTAATAAATAGAAGACCTCCATTAACAATAGATCAAAATAAAGCATGGTGTATTCATAAAAATTTAAATCTAGAAAAAATTATAAAACAAGCTTCATTTTTTGAAGGCAAACATGATTTTCAGTCTTTTAGATCAATTGATTGCCAATCTAAAACAACATTAAAATCTCTTGAATCTTTTGAAGTTAAAAAAAATAAAGATATTTTAATATTCTCAATTTGCGCTAAATCTTTTTTGCATTCTCAAGTAAGAATTATGGTTGGAACATTAGTTGATATTGGAAAAGGATTAATAAAAGAATCAATATTGGATATTATTAAAGCTCAAAATAGAGCAAAAGCTGGAATGACAGCTCCATCTTATGGATTGTACTTAAAAAAAATTGAATACTAAATCAATTATTTTTTATGTTAAGAATTTCCCAAAATATTGAAAAACCTATAAATATTATAATAGCAATAACTAAAAAAATTATTATTTCTTTAAATGGGAATTTCATAAATTAATAAAATCAAATTTTGGTTTTTTCATCTAATAATTTTTTTTTTATTAAGGACAATCCTGTTTCAATTTTTGATTTATACGAATTTTCAAAAGCACTAAGCTGCCAATTTGATAATCTAGATTTGATTTCTTTAAGATTTGTAATTTTCCATTCATCTGAAGTATCCTCATTTTTCCAAACTTTTTTTTCATCATTAGTTCTACCACAACCGTAACAAAAACCTGATATAGGATCAGTTTTGCAGACACTAATACATGGAGAAACGATTTTTTTTTGTTCCATAGATATTAATTATATTTTTTTCCTGTTAAATCCAATAAAATATAATAAGAAATTTATTTTTTATAAAAATGGCTAATTTTAAATATAATTATATCGAACAAGCGTTTTCAGTTATTAAATCAAAAATAGTTAAGACTCCTTTGGTTACTAATGATTATATAAATAAACTTACTGAAAATAACGTTTATTTTAAATTAGAAAATTTACAAATTACTGGATCATTTAAATATAGAGGCGCACTACATAAAATTTTAAAATTATCAGAATCAAGCAAGAAAAAAGGAGTAATTGCTTACTCATCTGGAAATCATGCACAAGCTGTTGCATATGCATCTAATCAAAATAATATTAATGCTAAAATTATTATGCCAAACAATGCCCCTAAAATTAAAATTAATAATACAAAAAAATATGGAGCTGAAGTTGTTTTATATGACCCTAATAAAGAACAAAGAGAGACAATAGGACAAAATATTGCTTTAGAAGAAAATAGAACGCTTGTTAAACCATATGATGACTATGATATAATAGCTGGTCAAGGAACCGTAGGACTAGAAATCGTTGATCAATTAAAGGAAATAAAAGTTGTCCCTAATTTATATTTATGCTGTTGTGGAGGCGGTGGGCTGATTGCAGGTTCTTCAACTTATTTAAAATATGCATTTCCTCAAATATCTTGTTATAGTGTTGAACCTGAAGGGTTTGAAGATACAAGCAGGTCGCTATTAAGTGGAAAAATTGAAAGTAATACTTTAGGAAAAAAATCTATATGTGATGCTTTACTAGCTTTTCAGCCTGGAAATTTAACCTTTCCTATAAACAAAAAAAATTTGGATGGAGGATTAGTTGTTAAAGAAGAAGAAACTAAAAAATCTATCATTACGATAGCTGAGAATTTAAAAATTATTATTGAGCCAGGTGGGGCAGTAGCAGCTGCGGCAATTTTAAGTAAGAAACTAAACATTAAAAATAAAAATATTGTTGTTATGCTTTCAGGAGGAAATATTGATCCAGATATTTTTTCTACGTTAAATTAAATCATGACAAACATAAAAAAATTTCAAAAATATTTAAAGAAAAATAATTTTGATTATTACATTATAAATCGTACTGATGAATTTTTAAATGAATACATATCCGCATATGCAGAACGATTAAAATGGCTAACTGGTTTTACTGGTTCAGCTGGCAGAGCTATAATTTCCCAATCTTCGGCTATTTTATTTGTTGATGGTAGATATACATTTCAAGTAAAACAAGAAATAAATAAAAAAGATATATCAATTAAACATATAAATAATTATTGGGCACATTTAAAACAAATAGCAAATTTTAATGTAAAAATTGCAGTTGATTATAAACTTCATTCTATAAAAGAAATAAATCACTTAAAAAATATAATGAATAAATCAAAATCAAATATTGTTTTTTTAAAAGCTAATCCAATAGATAAATTATGGAAAAATCAACCCAAACATCCTAATGCTAAAATTTTTAATCATCCAATTAAGTATGCTGGTATAGATAGAAAAATTAAAATTAACAAATTCCAAGCAAAAATTAAAAAAAATAAAAATGATTTTTATATACTTTCATCTCTAGATTCAATTGCATGGTTACTTAATATTAGAGGAAGTGATATTAATATGACACCATTAGCATTTGCAAATTTATTAATTCCAAAAAATGGTAAATTAACATTGTTTTGTGAAACAAATAAAATTGAAAAAAAACTTGTTAAAAAAATTAAACCTTTATGTAATTTAAAAAAATTTAATGATCTTGAGAAGATATTCGGTCAAATCCCTAAAGGGAAATCTATTTCTATGGACTATTCCAACACACCATATTATTTTAAAAACTTATCAAAAATTTCTAGTTTGAAAGTTAAACACCTAAACAATCCATGCACAGTTCCAAAAGCAGTAAAAAATTCAATTGAATTAAAGGGTGCAAAAAAAGCAAATATTAGAGATGGTGTTAGTGTGGTAAAGTTTATTTACTGGTTAAAAAACTTAAAAAATTTAAAAAAAATTACAGAAATCAAAGCTGCAAATTATCTTTTAAAACTTAGAAAAAAAAATAGATTATTTTACTCATTATCATTCGATACTATTTCAGCTGCTGGTAAAAATGCTGCTCTACCTCATTATAGGGTTTCTAAAAAGACAGACTCAAATTTAGAAAATAACAATATTTATCTTATTGACTCTGGAGCGCAATATAAAGATGGTACTACTGATATAACTAGAACAATTATCTTAGGACATGCATCTAAAGAAATAAAGGACCGTTTTACAAGAGTTTTAAAAGGACATATAGCAATTGCTAACCATAAGTTTAAAAAAAATACCACAGGAGCGCAAATAGATTATTTAGCAAGACAAAGTTTAAATGAAGTTGGTTGTGATTACGATCATGGAACGGGCCATGGTATTGGAAGTTTTTTAAATGTTCATGAAGGCCCACAAAGAATAGCTAAAAAAACTCATAGTAATAGTCATCAAATTCTTGATGGTATGATTATTTCAAACGAACCAGGTTACTATAAGGAAAATGATTATGGTATTAGAATAGAAAATTTAATTATTGTAAAAAAAATTATTAAAAATTTTTATTTTGAAACAATATCTTTTGCGCCAATTGATATTGATTTAATTGATGTAAAACTTTTGAATAAAAATGAACTAATGTGGATTAATAACTATCATTCAATAGTGTTTAAGAAATTAAATAAATTTTTGAATCTAAATGAGAGGATTTGGTTAAAAAATATAACCAAACCACTCTAATTTTTCTACCAGTTGTAGTATTTTCCTTTTTTTTCTAATTCTCTTATTCTATTATCAAGATCATAGGTATTGGATGATTTAGAAAGATAGCTTTCAATTAACTCATTTTCATATTTGTTTGAAAATATATTATAAATAGAACTAAGCAGCCTTTTTAACATTTTGCCTTTTTTTGTTATGCAGATAGCTATTAAGAGCTCCCTCCCAATCTTTACCATATTCTGTTTTAAAATATCGAATTAGATTTGGATCAATACCATCATAATGTCCAAGATTAACGCTATTGTATGTAGCTTTTAAAGCACTGTATATATTATTTATCATTTTTTTCCTTTCAAATTACATATAGGTATTTCAATATGCAAATAAAGTACCTTTAAATCAAATTTAACATGCATTTTATGCATATTAAAATTAGAACCTAAATAAATAGAGATATAAAAATAAATTAATTTTATGGCCAAAGTTAATAAATATATATTTCTTTTTAAAAAAAATAATATTACAATTTAAATATCAATAAAGATTAAAAAATTTGTAATGATCATAATTTTAACTCAGTGTTTTCCAAGTCGTATCGGCGGTATAGAAACTCTAATTAGTAATCTTGCATTAAATTTAAGTAAAAATTATAAAGTAATAGTATTTGCGGATAGACACAATTTATTGTTAGATTCGAAATACGACAAAAGTGTAAAAGATAATTTTATAGTAAGACGTTCTAGTGGATTAAAATTTTTTAGAAGAAGAAAAAAAATCAAGGAGCTAAAACCTTTTATTTTTTCTAAAGAAATAGAATGTGTCATAGGGGATAGTTGGAAGAGTTTTGAACTATGCATTGATCTACTTAATAATAATAAAATTCCTACAATATGTCTTGCTCATGGAAATGAACTATTGCAAAAAAATCCACAAAAAATTAAAAAAATAAAAGAAATTTTTAACAAATGTAATTCAATAGTTACTAATTCCAATTATACATTAAAAATAGTTAAGGAATATGGAATTAATAAACCAATACTAAAAAGAATATATCCCGCAGCCACAAACTTAGATAATATTAACCAATCTAGTAACATTGCTATACAAGGTAATCCAATAATTCTTACATTAGCCAGGTTAGAAAAAAGAAAAGGGCATATTAATATTATTAATTCTATAGAAAAATTAAAAGATCAATTTAAAGATATCAAATATATAATAGCTGGTACTGGTTCAGAATTAACTTACCTCAAGAGTGAAGTGGCAAAAAAAAGACTAGAAAATAATATTATTTTTTTGGGAAATATTAATGAAAGTGAAAAAAAATATATTTTTTCTATTGCTGACTTAATGGTTATGCCAACATTAGATGAAAGTGAAGTTAGATCAATTGAAGGATTTGGTATAGTTTATATTGAATCAGCTTTTTATGGAATACCATCAATTGCAACAAATGTTGGAGGTACATCAGAAGCGGTATTGAATAATGTTACTGGTATTGTGTTAAATAAAATTAGTGAGCTTGATAAAGTTTTGCAAGATTTGTTAACTAATAAAAAAAAATTATTTGAATTAGGTCAAAAGGCCAAAAAAAGAGCCTTAGAAGATTTTCAATGGAACACTATAATAGAGGAATATATTTCTTTAATTTCTTCAATCAAAATTAAATGACTATTTTATTTTATACAACATTTTCTGATGAGAAATATTGGAAAGCGAAAATAAAACAATACTTTAAAAAAGTTAGAGTTATTTCAATAAATGATAAGAAATATTTTAATAAAGTAGAATGTGCAATCGTATGGGATTTACCAAATAATATTTTAAAAAAATTAGTTAATTTAAAAATAATTTTTTCCCAAGGAGCAGGTGTAGATCATATATTAAATCTTCCAAGTTATAAAAATACACCTATATTGAGATTAAAGGATCCCATAATGGGTGAAAGAATGGCAAATCATGTATTGTCTCAAATTCTAATTTATCAACTTAAATTATTATCTTATTCTAAGTCTCAAAATAAAAAAATTTGGTTAGATAATTTAGAAGAATTAACACCTTTAGAAAATAAAAAAATTACTGTAGGTATTTTAGGAATTGGTTATCTTGGCAAACATGTTGGAAATTTATTAAAAAGCATGAACTACAAAGTTATAGGTTATAAAAAAAACAAGATTCATAATAACATAGGGTTTGAAATATTTTATAAAAAAAATTTAAACAATTTTATAAAAAGCTGTGATATATTAATTTCAATTTTACCTTCTACTAAAGAAACAACTAATTTTATTAATAAAAATTTTTTAATTAAAATGAAAAAAAAATCTTTATTAATTAATGTTGGTAGAGGAAATACGATTAACGAAAAAGATTTGATTGAACACTTGAAAAAAAATAAAAATGTTTATGCTTCTTTAGATGTCTTTGTTAAAGAACCTTTATCGAAAAAAAATAAGTTGTGGTCAATGAAAAATGTAACTATTACGCCACATATTGCTAGTATAACAGTTGTTGATTCAGCTGTTAAACAAATGTTTGATCGTTATAAAAAATATAAAAAAACTGGTAAAATTCATAGTGATGTTAATATAAATAATGGTTATTGATTTTTACTGAAATAATTTTCAATTATACGTAAGTAAATTTTCTTCAAATCAACAATATCGGATAAATACACAAACTCATCAACTTGATGTAATGTTTGATTACGTACCCCAAGCTCAGCTACTTCACAATAGGCTTTGATAAATCTTGCATCTGATGTACCACCATCAGTAGCAAATTTAGGTTTGCTATTTTTTCCAGTTACTTCTGAAATAGATCTTGTCATTAAATCAGTCAGATAACCTTTTTTATTTAAAAAAGACTCTGCATTAGACTCAATATCAAAAGTACAACTTGCGTTTTTATTTTTACTAAAAACATTATCTATATGATTTTCCATCCAAACAATTAGACTTTTACTTGTATGCCTATCATTAAATCGAATATTAATAGTAGCTTTAGCAATTTCTGGAATAACATTTTGTGTAGTATTACCAATATCAATTGTGGCAATTTGTATAGAACTTGGTAAAAAATTTTCACTGCCTTCATCAAGAGGTTTAGAAATAATATTACTTAATAATTTTGTTAAATTGTGCGCAGCGTTTTCAGCTCTATGTGCATTAGCAGTGTGACCTTGAATTCCTTTTACTTTAATAAAGAAGGTAATCGATCCTCTTCTTCCAATTTTAATTTTATCCCCAACATTTTCATGTGAAGTCGGTTCACCCACAATACAGTGATCAAAAATTATATTATTTTTTTTTGCCCACTCCATTATCTTAGCTGTACCATTAATTGCATGTTTTTCTTCATCACCAGTAATAATGAAAGATAATTTTCCATTAAAATCACTTCCATTTTTATCTAAAAATTCTTTTGTAGCAGATATGAAACAAGCAATAGCACTTTTCATATCTTCTGATCCGCGACCATATAATTTATCATTTTCAATTGTTGCTGAAAATGGGTTGTATTTCCAAGAATTTTCATTTCCTGGAGGTACCACATCTGTATGTCCCGCAAATGCTAAATGTTTACCAGATGATCCAATTGTGGCAAAAAGATTATCAACTTCATAGGAATTATTGCTCGAAAAATTAAGTCTGTTACAAGTAAAATTTAGATGATTTAAATGTTTTTCAACTATATTTAAGGCACCTCTATCTTCAGGGGTTATACTTTGGCACTTAACTAGATCTTGAGTTAAGACTACTGGATCAAAATTTAATTTACTCATTAATCACGTAATAAATCATTTATAGATGTTTTAGATCTTGTTTTTTCATCAACTTGTTTGATTATTACAGCACAATTTAATGAAGGGGCGCTTGGATTATTTTTGTCTGGTAATGAACCAGGTACAAGAACAGAATATGGTGGTACCTTGCCATAAGTGACTTTACCAGATTTTCTATCAACAATTTTTGTTGATTGACCAATATACATACCCATACTAATTACAGATCCTTCACCTACAATTACTCCTTCAACTACTTCTGACATTGCACCTAAAAAAACATTATCTTCAATAATAGTAGGGAGGGCCTGAGCTGGTTCTAAAACTCCCCCAACACCACTACCTGCAGATATGTGACAATTTTTTCCAATTTGACAACATGATCCTGCTCTTGAAAATGTATCCATCATTGTTCCAGAATCAATATACGCGCCTGTATTAATAAAGCATGGCATCAAAACAACATTTTTACCAATATAAGATCCTTTTCTTACTGGCGAATTAGGAACCATTCTAAATCCAGCTTTTTCAAAATCTTCTTTGTTCCATCCTGCAGTTTTACCTTTTAAAAGATGAGCTTTGTCATACCAAGAACTATAAGGACCCGATAAAGCCTCCATTCCATGAATTCTGAAACTCAACATTATTGCTTTTTTAATGTATTGATGTGTAACCCATTCATCATTAATTTTTTCTGCTACTCTGATTGTACCTTTATCTAAATCCTCAATAATATTGTTAATTGTAATTAATATTAATTCTTCAGAATTTTGATTAACATTTTCTTTATTTTCCCAAGCTTTGTTAATTATATTTTCTATTTCTGTCATATGATATCCTTGTTAATTTTTTCTAAAAAAACACATAAATTATTTGTTTCAAAATCAATATATTCTTTTGAAGATTGAATATCATCACTAAAATTTTCATATCCAGCATCTATCCATATTGATGTAAAACCAACTTTTTTTGCTGGCACCAAATTCTTAGCAATATCATCAAACATAGCTGAACTATTTGGCTTTATATCTAATTGATTAATAATTTGTTCATAAGGTTTAATTTCTGGTTTGGGAATATAATTAGCCATTTTAATATCAAAAATTTCTTCAAAATAATCAGATAATCCAATTCTTTCTAATACATTTAACGCATGTTGCAAATTGGCGTTTGTATATACAATTTTTCTACCTTGTAACTTGTGAAGTTCTTCATTTAGCTTATTATTTTTATAAACAATAGAATAATCTAATTTATGTACTTCATCTAAAAAATAATCAGGATCTACTCCATGATTGTCCATCATCCCCCTAAGGGTAGTGCCGTGTTCTTTATAGTATTTTTTTTGAATTTTTTTAGCTTCTTCTAAATTGACATTTAAATTTTCTTTTATAAATTTTCCCATCAAAGTGTGAACTTGTTGAAAAATACCGCTATCTGCTTGATAAAGAGTATTATCTAAATCAAAAATCCAAGTATTTATTTTATTTTTTAGATTTGCCATTTTATTTATATAATTGAGTCCCTATACCATGCTCAGTAAAAAGTTCTAAAATTAATGAATGTGGAATTCTTCCATCAAGAATAGTAGACTTTTCAACACCTTTTTCCATAGCTTGTATGCAAGTTTTTATTTTTGGTTTCATACCACCTTCAATAAAATCTTTTTTTACTATTTGTTTAGCCTTATTTAAACTTAATCTAGAAATTAGTTTTTTCTTCTTATCTAAAATACCTGCAATATCAGTTAATAATAATAATTTTTTTGCCTTCAATTCACCTGCTATAAATCCAGCAACTGTATCCGCATTAATATTATAATTACAATTGTTTTTATCAACTCCTAATGGAGCAATTACAGGAATAAAACCATTTTGTATTTTTTCATTTATTATTTTTTTATTTATTTTTTTTGGTTGCCCAACATATCCAATATCTAAAATTTTTTCAATGTTAGAATCTGTTTTTTTAAATGGAACTTTTAATTTTGTAGCTTCTATTAAAGCATTTTTATTTCCAGCGAGTCCTACAGCCTTTCCTCCTATATTATTTATTGACTTAACAATCTTCCTATTAATATCGTTACTTAAAACTTGTTCAACAATTTTTACTGTTTTTTTATCAGTTACCCTTAACCCCTCAATAAAATTAGATTTGATATTTTTGTTTTTTAACACCTTGCCTATTTGTGGTCCACCACCATGAACTATAATTGGAAGAATGCCAATTTCTTTCATTAAGCATATATCTTTTGAAAAACTATGAGATAATTCAGTATCTCCCATTGCATGCCCCCCATATTTAATCACAAATTTTTGGCCAGCATGTTCTCTAATATAAGGTATTGCCTCTACAAGAGTGGATGCTTTATGAATATAATAAGCTTTATCGCTTTCTGATAAAAAATCAAATTTCATGAATCTAAAGATAATGCATACAAATCTTTTTGTATATCATATATTCCATGTTTGGTTTTTGCACTACTGTAAAATAAATTTGAAAAAAAATTATTATAATTTTTCATTAAGCTTAGTGTAGATGTATTTTGTTCTGCTATGAATGATTTTGGGCATTTATCAATTTTGGTCAAAATAATAGAAAATTTTTTTTGGAAATTATTTAATATATCAAACATGTCTATATCAGAATTTTTAATTCCCACTTTAATATCAATTAAAACAAAAACATGAATTAAATTAGATCTAAATTCAAAATAATTTTGAACTAAATCACTTAATTGATTTTGTAAAACTTTTGATACTTTAGCATAACCATACCCAGGTAAATCAACTAAATTAATACCTTCACTAATGTTAAAAATATTTATTGATTGAGTTCGACCGGGGGTTTTGCTTGTTTTAGCAAGTTTTTTATTATTTGTAATAGCATTTATTAAACTTGATTTGCCAACGTTTGATCTACCAATAAAGCAACACTCAGAAATATTATTAAAAGAGGGGATACTATCTACTGATTTATATGAACCAATAAAATTATTAGATTTGAAAAATTTTTTTAATGATTTGTTTCCATTACTCATTTTTTTTAAGGATTTTTCTTTGTATAACCCATTGTTGAGCAATAGATAAAATATTATTAACAGACCAATATAGTACTAAACCAGCTGCAAATCCTGCAAGTACAAATGTAAATACAAAAGGTAAAAGTGCAAAAATTCTAGCTTGAGTAGGATCTGCAGGTGCAGGATTAAGTTTTTGCTGTAGCCACATTGTGAGCCCCATTATGATTGGTAGAACTCCAATATTAATAATTGATAAAAGTGAGGGCACTTCCCAATTTATTAGACCAAATAGAGTAAGAATTCCAAGTGGATCTGGCGCTGATAAGTCATGTATCCAACCATAAAATGGAGCATGATACATTTCTATAGTAACGAATAGAACTTTATATAAAGAGAAGAAAATTGGTATTTGAACCAAAATTGGTAAACATCCAGCTACAGGATTAGCTCCTTCACGTTTATACAATGCCATCAATTCTTGTTGCATTTTTTGTCTATCATCAGGATAAGTTTCTTTCAATCTTTGCATTTCAGGTTGCAATTTTTTCATTTTTGCCATTGATTTAAAAGAGGTATGAGCTAACGGAAATAGCAATAATCTCATCAAAATTGTAAAGGCAATAATTGCCAAACCAAAATTACCAGCATAGCCATAAAACCAGTTAATCGCATATGATATTGGTTTAGTTAAGAAGCTAAACCAACCCCAATCAATGGCATCTGTAAATCTAGGTATATCATATGTTTTTGAATAGTTATTAAGAATATCTAAATTTTTAGCACCTGCGAATAATTTACCATCGTATGATATAGACTGATTAGGAGATATCTTAAATATCTTACCAACATATCCTACTCTAAAATTATCTCTACCATTATTTCCATATCGATAATTAATATTAATTGATTCTTCTTTGTTGGGTATCAAAGTAGACATCCAATATTTATCTGTAAAACCTAACCAACCTCCAACTGATTTATTATCACAGTAGTCATTTTTTGAGTTGTTAGAAGAAGAGCAATCATCTATCAAATCATCATAATTTTTTTCTAACAATTCATCATTAAGTAAACTTATCAAACCTTCATGCAATATAAAAAAATTTATAGTTTCAGGGGTATTAATTCTTTTTACAAGTCTATACGGAAATACTTCTAAATTATTGTTGCTATTATTATATATTTCTTGCTTTATAGAAAATAAATATTGTTCATCTACTTGGTAGATTATTTTAAAGATTAAACCTTGGTTGTTAGTCCATGTTAATATTACGTCATTGTTTGGTGTAAGTTTAGAAGTATTTGCAATCCATTTTGTTTCTAAATTTGGTAAATCAATTTGAGAATCATTTACATTTTTCCACCCTGTTTCAACATAGTACGGATTCGAAGTTCCATCTGGTAAAAACAACTCAATATTATTTGAATTTTCATCTAGGCTTGTTTTGTAGTTTGATAAAGTTAAATCATCGAGTAAAGCACCTTTTAAATTAATAGATCCTTTAAGAAATGGAGTTTCAATAGATACTCGTTTATCATTAGTTAAAATTTCTTTTTTTGACTTTACAATTTTAACCATTGTTGAGTTTTGATCATCAATTGAGTTTGAAGGCTCTAAAATTTCGTCTTTATTATTATTAGAATTTTGAATTGTTTGAGCAGGGAAAAATACTTGAAAAAATAATATAATTGCAATTGACAAACCAATGGCTAAAAATAAATTACGTTGATCATTCATATTATTTTCTCTTTTTTATTTTTTGGAACAGGATCAAAACCATGCCCTCCCATTGGATGGCAACGACTTATTCTTTTAATAGAATATAGAGTCCCCTTTATGATTCCATGTTGTTTAAGTGATTGTATCGAATATTCAGAACAAGTTGGTAGGTATCGGCAATTTTGACCAATTAATGGTGAAATAAAATATTGATAAATTTTTATTAAATAAACAAAAAATAAAATAAAAAAATTAAATTTCATTTATCATACTTTCTAACTCTTTATTTAACTCTTCAAATGGTGTTAATAATAATGAAGATTTGGCTATTAGCACATAATAAGAATTTATTTTACCATTTATCAAAATTTTTTTGGAAAGCTCTCTCATTATTCGTTTTGCTTTATTTCTTTTAAATGCTTTACCAATTTTTTTTGTTGCAGTATAACCAATTCCTATACTACTATTTAAATCTTGGTTTAAAAGAATTTGCATATTTATATTTTTTCCTTTTAAGAAACGACCTTTTTGACGTATCATTGTAAAAGTTGATCGTTTTTTTATAATAAATTTTGAGTGGGCCATTTGGCCATATCTAAGTGCTTAGTCGAGCTCTACCTTTCGCACGACGTTTGTTTATAATTTGCCTGCCTGCTTTCGAGGCCATTCTTGCTCGAAAACCATGCCGTCTTTTTCTGATTACATTACTTGGTTGATATGTTCTTTTCATATATTAAATATTTTGAGTCCTATTAAGAATTGATCGTGTATAAGTCAAATAGTTAGTAAAAATAAGATGAATATAGTTAAACATTCAAAAGAATTACAACAAATTCTATCAAATTTAAGAAAAAATAAGAAAATTATAGGCTTTATTCCAACTATGGGAGGAATTCATAAGGGTCATTTATCTCTAGTAAAACAATCTAGAGAAATGAATTATACTACTGTTGTTTCAATTTATGTCAATCCCACTCAATTTAATGATAAGAAAGATTTTGAAAGTTATCCTCAAAATAGCATTGAAGACATCAAAAAATTGAATCAATCAGATTGTGATATCTTATTTTTTCCAAAAACCAGTGATTTATATCCTGATGGTTTAAAAAAAAATAAATTGATTTTTGATTATCGAGATATTTTATGTGACAAATTTAGACCAGGACATTTTGATGGAGTAACAACAGTTGTTAACAGTTTATTTGATTTAATTAAACCTAATTTTGCTTTCTTTGGGGAAAAAGATTTTCAACAATTAAAAATAATTCAAAAACTTTCTTTAACAAATAATTTTCAAACTATTATTAAATCATGTCCTTCAATAAGATTGCCTAACGGAATGAGTTATTCTTCAAGATATTATAATTTTTCTTTTGATCAAAAAAAAATTTTTAATAAAATTGCTTTAGAAATTAAAAAACATTTAAATTTTATTAAAGAAAATAATAATCAGAATACCCTAAATAATTTAAATAACAGTATATTGCTTGCTGGTGCTAACAAAATTGAATATTTAGAAATTAGAGAAGAAAATAATTTAAATATTTCAGAAAAAAATAAAAATTCGCGCTTATTTATAGCATTTTATATAGATACAATAAGAGTAATAGACAATTTTATTTTATATTAAGGTATGATCCAATTAAATTCAGGGATTAAGTTTTCTAATTTTATATTTAATCTTTTGTGACCTAAATAATTTAAATGTAACCATTCTATATTTTGGATACTATTTTCTATTACGGCGAAATTTTTATAACCTAGTTCACTTTCATCGATTTTAGGGTCGATCCCAGATAAATGTTCTGGAATGCCGTCTTGTGGTTTATCTGTTAAACTACTAGGGGGTTGATTAGTTAAATAACATTTGCGACTAGCAAGTGACGTATTATCCCAAGCTTTTTTAGTAACTTGGTTTTGATTGTTGATTTTTGAAGTTGTTTTAATCCTTAATTGTATTTTGATTTTTGTATCATAAAATAAAAAACAAGAATTATTTTTTTTTTTTAATTGATGAATTTTTGGAGAACGCATGTCAGAATGAAAAGTTAAAGTTAATTTTTCATTATTAAATTTTCGTAAAACGATTGTTCTAGATTGGATTAAGTTATTTTCAGAAATATTGCTAAAAACAGGTGTATGAAAAGCACTGGATCTATTATTTACGGCATTTAAAAGCAGATTTTGTATTTCTTGATATATAGATTCAGGTTTTTCTTCTGTAGAAGTCATATTTTAGTTTATTTATATATAAGGTATATTTTTAAAAAACAAAAATAAATGAATGATAATTACACGATAGTTTCTTTAATTAATAATAAAGTAGTTAAAGATATAATAAATTTTTTTGAAAGAGACTCAAAGGAGTTGAGATTAGTTGGAGGGTGCGTAAGAGATGCTTTTTTAGGTAGGAAAACAAAAGACATTGATTTAGCAGCAAACGCAAAACCTAATGAAATTATAGAGATCTTAAAAAAAAATAAAATTAAATACGAACTGTATGGATACAAGTATGGATCTGTAACAGCTTTTATAAAAAATAAAAAAATTCAAATAACTTCACTTAGAAAAGATATTAATCAAAGAGGTCGTGATACAAATGTAATTTTTACAAGTGATTGGAAAAAAGATGCATCAAGAAGGGATTTCACAATTAATTCAATTTATTTATCTGCAGAAGGTAAGATTTATGATTATTTTAATGGTCAAAAAGACTTATATGAAAACAAAATCAAATTTATTGGGAAAGTTCAAAATCGTTTGGAGGAAGATTACTTAAGAATATTTCGGTATTATAGATTCTTAGGTATTTTTGATATTCCAAAATTTTCAAAACAATATGAAAGGATTATTGAGATAAATAATTTGCAAGCTTATAACTTTCTTTCTAATGATATAATTAGACAAGAAATTTTAAAAATGTTCAATATGCCATTTCCTCTCAATTGTTTTTATAAAAAAATTAATGGTAATGAAAAAGAAAAGAGAGAGTGGTTAAAAAATACAATAATTCAATTTAAAAAAAATAATTACAAATTAGGACTGAACAAATGTTTGAATAAGCTTGACTTATTGAAATAATTTTATTTTACCCAATTCAATTGTCGACACGCTTCGCTTACCACAATTGCAACTGAACTGCTTAAATTAATTGATCTTAAACCCTTGACCATTGGTATAGTAACTGTTTTCATAATTTCTTCATGTACATATTTAGGGACTCCTCCACTTTCTTTACCAAAAAGTAAGATATTATTTTTTTTATACAGATGTTCTGTATATTTAATTGAAGACTTTGTAGTTACTAATATAATTTCATAATTATTGTTTTTTGCCCAATTGTAAAATGTATTCCAATCCAGATGTCTTTTAAAATTAATGTGATTGATGTAATCCATTGAGGATCTTTTTAATTTTTTGTCATCAAATATAAATCCAGTTGGTTCGATGATATCAACTTCAACACCAAGGCATGCCCCTAGCCTTAAAATATTCCCTGTATTTTGGGGTATATCAGGTTCAAATAAGGCAATTCTCATATATATATTAATAAATTACTTTAACTTTTCTGTAGCTTATTTTCTATTGTAATTTGATAAATATAAAATTAAATAATGTTAAGAAATAAGGTAATTGCGTCAAGCTGGCACAATAAAAATTAATTTTTTTTAATCTTTTTTAGGATATAAGACTAAATATATCTTATGGATAAATCAACTGAACCAAAAAAATACAAAAATTCTTTCTTAAATTGGATAGAGTTTCGTCTTCCTATTATTTCTTATATTGAAAAGGAATACAAAGATTATCCAATGCCTAAGAATTGTAATTATTTTTGGAGTTTTGGAGCATTAGCTACAATATTATTGGTAGTATTAATCGTAACCGGTATATTTTTAGCAATGAATTATACACCTCATACAGATATGGCTTTTAATAGTGTTGAAAGAATTATGAGAGATGTAAGTTATGGATGGCTACTTCGTTATTTACATTCAAATGGAGCAGCTTTCTTTTTTATAGTTGTCTACATACATATAATGCGAGGTATGTATTATGGTTCTTACAAGTATCCTCGAGAATTAAATTGGATACTAGGGGTCTTTATTTTTCTTTTAATGATGGCAACTGCATTTCTTGGATACACTCTTCCTTGGGGGCAAATGTCGTATTGGGGAGCTACTGTAATAACCAATTTATTTAGTGCAATCCCAATTATAGGTGATGGATTAAAAACATGGATACTTGGTGATTATACGGTTGGTAATGCAACTTTAAATCGCTTCTTTGCTCTTCATTATGTTTTACCTTTTGTTATTTTAGGAGTTGTGGGTCTACATGTAGCAGCAGTGCATGTTCATGGATCAAATAATCCAGCAGGTATAGATATAAAATCAAAGAATGATACAGTTAATTTTTTTCCATACATGATTATTAAAGATACTTTGGCAGTTTGCGTTTTTGGATTTCTTATTGCTGCTGTTGTTTTTTTTGGTCCAAACTTAATGGCTGAAGTTGATAACTACATTCCAGCAAACCCAATGGTTACTCCGTCACACATAGTTGCTAATTGGTACTTAGCTCCGTTTTATGCAATTCTTAGAGCGGTTCCCGACAAACTTGGCGGAGTATTATTAATGTTTTCAGCAATATTCATTTTGTTTTTTTTACCATGGTTAGATACTGTAAAAATTCGAAGCTGTAATTATCGGCCCATTTATAAATGGTTTATGATGTTATTTTTTGTCAATTTTTTTGTTCTTGGATACGTAGGAATGAAACCAGCAGAAGGAACATATTTATTAATTGCAAGATTAGGATTAATTTACTACTTTGTATTTTTATTACTCATCACACCATTTATAGGCAAAATTGAAAAATCTACTAAATTACCAATTGGTCTTAGTGATATTTTCAAAAATGAAAATTCTAAAAATCATGAATACCAAAAAGAAATTAGTTAGATGAAATTAATTTTTTATATAATATTAATTTTTTCTTTTTCTTTAAATCTTTCAGCAGCTGGAGCTGGAAAAGAAATCCCTAAACATAAATGGTCTTTCAATGGTATTACTGGTACTTTTGATAAATCTGCTATTCAAAGAGGTTATAAAGTGTATCGGGAAGTCTGTGCAGGATGTCATTCTATGAATTTATTATATTATCGTGATTTAATAGATATAGGTTTTTCAAATGAAGAAGTAAAAGTAATTGCCTCAGAGTATACAGTTATAGATGGCCCAGATGATGAGGGAGAAATGTTTGAAAGGGATGCCAGACCTTCAGATCGTTTCGTTTCCCCTTTTGCTAATGAACAAGAAGCTAGAGCAAGTAACAATGGATCTTACCCTCCTGACCTTTCAGTTATTACTAAAGCAAAGTTATATGGTCCTGACTATATCTATCACTTACTTCTAGGATATTCAGATCCGCCAGCAGATTTTGAATTGGGTGAAGGAATGTATTATAATAAATGGAAAGAAGGTTATCAAATTGCAATGGCACAACCACTTGATGAGGGTTATGTGGATTATGATGATGGTACTGATAATTCTTTACCACAATTAGCAGAAGATTTAACAACATTTCTTGTGTGGTCAGCTGAACCAGAATTAGAAGAAAGAAAAGAACTTGGGATCAAAGTACTTATATTCTTTGTTATTCTTGGTATATTTGTTTTTATAGTAAAAAATAGACTTTGGAGAGAAGTAAATTAAACATTAAAAAGGAAGTGAATTATATCTCCATCTTTCACAATGTAATCTTTACCTTCTTGACGCAATTTTCCCAGCTCTCTACATTTGCTTTCTCCATTTAACTCAATAAAATCATTAAAAGATATAGTTTCTGCTTTAATAAAACCTTTTTCAAAATCAGAGTGAATTTTCCCAGCTGCTTTTGGAGCTAATGTATTTTTATTTATTGTCCAAGATCGTGTTTCTTTAGGACCACATGTAAAATAATTAATTAAGTTTAATAAATTATATCCAGCATTTATAACTTTATTAAGAGTTGTTTGTTTTAATCCCAAATCTTTTAGAAGTTCTAATTTATCGTTAATATCCTCTAGCTCTGCAATTTGTGACTCAATAGAAGCTGAAATTATTACTGTTTGATATTGATTTAATTTTGCTATTTCTTCAACAATAGAAGAATATTGATTTCCATTAATAACTGACTTTTCATCAACATTGCAAACAAACAGCATTGGTTTTAAAGAGATTAAATTTAATGAATTTAAAAAATCTAGTTCCTCATCACTAAACTCCTTTTTTTCTATTTTTTTATTATTATTTAGTTTTGAAAGAACAATATTAATAATAGATAATTGTTTTTTTATTTCTTTATCACCAGTTTTATTTTTTTTTTCTAATAATATTTGCCTTTTTTCCAAAGACTCAATATCTGAAAGTTGTAATTCAGTAACTATTGTTTCAATATCATTAGATGGATCAATTCTTGAATTAACATGCGTGATATTTTGATCTTCAAAACATCTTACTACATGTATAATTACATCAACTTCACGAATATTTGCAAGAAACTTATTCCCTAAACCTTCTCCCGTGGATGCTCCTTTAACAAGTCCAGCTATATCTACAAAGTCCATGTAAGCAGGTATAACTTTTTCACTTTTTGCTATGACACTTAATTTATTCAATCTATCATCAGGTACAGCTACTCTTCCTATATTAGGCTCTATAGTAGCAAATGGATAATTTGCAGCTTCAGCTTTATTTGATTCAGTAAGGGCATTAAATAAAGTTGATTTACCAACATTGGGTAATCCAATTATTCCACATTTAAAACCCATTTATAGTTTTTCTTCAGCTATTCTGGTTAAAAATAAACTTTTATTTAAGAAAATTATATTAAAATACTTATTAATAATATTTAGTTTATTTTCTATTATTCCCTCTTCATCTTTAGAAAATTTTTTTAAGACATAAGTACTTACTAAATTTTTATTTCCTGGATGACCAATGCCTATACGTAAACGTAAATAATCTTTTCCAATACTTGCATCGATACTTTTTAAGCCATTATGTCCTCCATTTCCTCCACCTATTTTAATTTTTATTTTTCCAATCTTCAAATCTATGTCATCATGTAAAACATATAATTTTGATTTTTTAATTTTATAAAAATTCATTACTTCTAAAACTGATGATCCAGATAAATTCATGTAAGTCATTGGTTTTAGTAAAATACATGTATGATCACCTATACTTCCTTTGTATAACTCGCGTTTATTGTTTGATTTAATTAATTTAAATTTATAATTCTGTAATAATTTATCAATTAATAAAAACCCTAAATTATGTCTTGTGTTTATGTATTTCTTGCCGGGATTCCCAAGCCCACAAATTAAATACATTTTAAAATATTACAAATTTAATTATTTTGATTCTTGTTTTGAATCTTGTTTTGAGCCATCTTTTTGATCATCTGTTTTTTCTTTTGGATCAGCTGTCTTTTCTTGATCATCAGTTGCACCCTCTTTTTCTTCCTCAGTAGTTTCTTCAGCTTTAGTTTCTTCAACTTCTACAGTCGGTGGTGCTAATGTTGCTATAACAAAATCTCTATCTTCAATAGTAGGTTTAACGCCTTCAGGTAAATTAATATTGCTAATTTTAATAGCATCACCAATTTCAGTTTCTTTTAAATCAAATTCTACAGAGTTTGGTATTTTATTTGCATTACAACTTAATTCTACAAGTCTTCTTACTAAGTTTAAAACCCCACCTTTTTTAAGTCCAGGACATGTTTCTTGATTTAAAAATACTACTGGAATTTCAACAGTAACTTTTGTATCTTCTTGAACTCTTAAAAAGTCAAAATGAATAAGTTTATCTGTAACAGGATGATATTGAAGTTGTTTTGGTAAAATTTTTTCTATTTTACCTTCAACATCAATATCAATTATTTTTGAGTAAAAAGAGCCAGTATGCATTAATTTATTAAGGATCTTGTTTTCAAAAGCAATGCTTGTTGCTTCACTTCCTTTACCATAAATAATACCCGGTACTAAACCTTTATTTAAAAGACTTTTATTTGATCCTTTATCTTTTGATCTTAAAATCGCTTTGTAATTTTCCATAATATTTTATTCAAAAAGTGCAGAAACAGAAGAATCACTGTTAATCCTTTTAATCGCCTCTCCCATTAAAGGAGCTATGCTAATATGTCTAATATTTTTTGTATTTTTTACATCCTCTGAAGCTTGAATACTGTCAGTTAATACAAGTTCTTTAATCGCTGATTCCTTTATTCTTTCCAAAGCTTTTCCTGAAAGAACACCATGAGCAATATAAGAATATATCTCTTTTGCTCCATTTGATTTTAGAGCACTTGCAGCATTGCATAACGTACCTGCAGAATCAGCAATATCATCAAGTAAAATACAAGTTTTATTTTCAACCTCACCTATTATATTCATAACTTCAGACTCACCTGCTTTTTCTCTTCTTTTATCAGCAATTGCTAAACCAGCATTTAGTCTTTTTGCAAAAGCTCTTGCTCTTACCACCCCTCCAACATCTGGAGATACAATTACAAGATTATTGTTTTGATTAAATTTTGATTTTATATCTTTGATTATAGGTGGTGCTGAGAAAATATTATCAAGGGGAATATCAAAAAAGCCTTGAATCTGACCAGCATGTAAATCCATTGTTAAAACTCTGTCTGCTCCAGCTGAAGTAATTAAATTGGCAACTAATTTTGCTGATATAGGTGTTCTAGGACCAGTTTTTCTATCTTGTCTTGCGTAGCCATAATATGGAAGTACTGCGGTAATTCTTTTTGCTGATCCACGCTTTGATGCATCTATAGTGATAAGTAGTTCCATAAGGTGATCATTAGCAGGATGAGAAGTGGATTGAATAATAAAAACATCTTCTCCTCTTATATTTTCATTTATTTCTACAAAAATTTCGTGATCACCAAAATTTCTAATAGAAGCATCAGCTAAATTAACTCCAAGATATGAAGAAATTTCTTCCGCAAGCACTTTGTTACTATTGCAGGCAATTATTTTCATTTAACTGTAATATCCAATACATTAGAAATAAAATAGATCAAGCCAAAACATTTCAGGCAAAACTTACAATATTTAACATCCTCCCAGTGGTTTTTTGATTATTATGAACAGCTCTTCTATGGCTAAAAAATTTTTTGCTATTTTTATAAGTATCCTCATTAATATTGAAAATATTATTTATACCAATCTCCCTGAATTGAAAATTAATTAATCCCCTCATATCAAATAGATCTTTAATTTTATTTTTATTCAAAAAAAATTTTCTATAATCATGATTTTTCGTAATAAAATTTTTTTTAAACTCTAGACCAACTTCAAAATTATTTTTAGCAAGGCAAGGTCCTACAATTACATTAATATCATTTAAATTATTACAGTATTTACTATAATAATTAATTGAATTTTGAGCTATGTTTAATAGACATCCTCTCCAGCCTGCATGCAAACAGCATATGAACTTTTTATTTATATCAAAAATTATAATTGGAGCACAATCTGCTGTTAAAACACCAATAGCTATAGATTTATTTGTCGTTATTAATCCATCAGCTTGGATCATTGTACTCAAATTTTTGTAATTAACTTCTTGAATTTTATTTGAATGTATCTGAGAAGGAATTTTTAATTTTTTTTCTTTTAAGTTTAGATGATTCATAGCAAGTTGAATATTTTTTTTTACTAAGCTTGAAATATCATTACTAGATAAATTACAATTTAAAGAACTATAATTGTCTTTTGATAAACCTCCTTCGCGACTAAAAAAGCCATATTTAATTCCAGGAATATTTATTTTATATTGAAATGAAAAAGTTTGATTCATTTATGATGAAAGAATTAAAAATTTAAAATCGTTTCCCATTTCTCTAAAACTTACTAGTTTATTAAAGGCTTTTTCTATTAATACCTTTTCATAATTTTGTATATTTTTAGTTAATATGCTTTTTCTTTCTTTAATGCCATTTGAGATTAAAAATTCTTTTTGTGAAGAGTAGTTCAGTTTTAAATTATATTGTTTAGAGATATCAATTAGTTCTCTAAAATTTACATATGATGTAATATCTTGATTTCCAATATTATCAAAAATATGGGTTTTTTTGTGATTTGAAATTGTTTGTAATGTAAAATTTTTTATTGGTGAATGATATCCATAGTCAATAATTATTAGCAGTCCTTTGTTTTCTTTAATGTGTTTACACAACTTATTAAATAATTTTATTCTTTCAAATGAGATTTCAACCAAACCTTCTTTTTCATAATTAGCAAGGTAGTCTATTAATATTTTTTTTTCAACTTTCTTGTTTTTGATTGAGAAAATTTTATCATCTTTTTTATATACAATAACTTTTTCGTACCAAATTTTATTTTTATAAAATTGTCTAATTGGAAGACAATCAAAGAACTCATTCATATATATAATATTTGGTAATTTGGAATTAGATATGAATTTTGTAGTCCATTTAATTGATTTTGGCTTAAATACTTTTATTGCTTTCTTTTGAATTTTTGTAAGCTCCCTATTAATTTCTATTAATAAAATATTTGCTGAGTTTATAAATTTAGTGTTTAGTTTTGTTGTTCTTAGAATATCATTTAGTAAAGTCCCATTACCTGGGCCAAACTCAATCAAATTAAATTCCGAGTTAATATTATTATTCCAATAATTTAGTATATATAATCCTATTATCTCCCCAAACATTTGAGAAATTTCAGGTGATGTTATATAATCTTTTTTTTTGCCTATAGGTTCTTTTTCAATGTAATATGAGTTTTTTTCAAATAAAGCAAAACTTATAAATTCATCAATTCTTAATTGATTTTTATTTTCTTTTATCCTTTTTATAAGTTTCTTTTTAAAATTCATGACTTTTTTAAAATCATAATTCCAATGATTATCAAGGGGATACTTAAAATTTGACCCATTGTTAAAAAGTTCAAAATTAAACCTATATGACTGTCAGGCTCTCTTAAAAATTCAACTAAAAATCTAAAAACTGAATAATAGATCAAAAAGTACCCACTTATTTTTCCCATTGAAGATAATTTTGTTTTGTTAAATAATGTTAATAATATTGCAAAAAGAATAATACCTTCTAAAAATCCCTCATACACTTGAGATGGATGACGTGGTTGGTTGTCAATTGAGCTATAGATTACAGCAAAAGGAAAATCGGTTATCCTGCCATATAATTCAGTATTAATAAAATTTGCTATACGTCCTAAAAATATACCTATTGGAGCAACAATAGAAACTAAATCTGAAAGATAAAAGAAATCAATATTATTTTTTTTAGAAAAAATAAAAATTGATACGATAATTCCAATTAAACCACCATGAAAAGACATACCCCCTGTCCAAATTTTAAAAATATATAACGGATCAGAAATAAAATAACTAGTTTGATAAAATAAAACATATCCTATCCTACCTCCTAAAATTACTCCTAAGATTGACCAAATAAAAAAATTATCAATTTGTTTATTAGTCAAAATATTATGTTTTTTATTCAGGTGTTTAATTAAAAAAGAACCCAGAACGAATCCAGCTATGTAAGCTAAGCTATACCACCTGATATTTACAATGCCTAAAGAGAGAATTACGGGATCTATTGAAGGTTGATAAAAAATCATTATATTTAATTAAACTATTAATAACATGGTTAACAAAAATAAAATATTCACAGATTTATCAAAAATGGCTGTTGAGGCAATGAGTACGTTTTCGGGTGTTAAAACTGAGGTTGAGACCTTAGTTAGCTTAAGGGTTAATAAATTAATAAAAAAAATGAATTTGGTCAAAAGAGACGAATTTGAAATTTTAAAGAAAATGGTACAAAAACTATTAATTGAAAATAAAAAACTCAAGAAAAACAATAAAAAATCTAGAAAATTGAAAAAAAAAGTTCATGTCAGAAAAAAAACCCTAAAGAAATCATAAAAATATTCACATATTTAAAATATTACCTAGAAAACTCCTTGCAAAATACCAAATTAATTTAGTAGAACTAAATATAGTAGTTATTTTTAATTACCTACTAGATAAAGTATGGATATAGAAAACATAGCCTTAAATCCTATAGATATTGTTGAGGATGTTATTTATCAAAAAAAATGGAATTTTAGTAGGGCTGCAGACCATGAACTGGTTGCTGAGTTAGCATCTAGTTGGTGCCAATATAGGCTTTATTTTAAATGGTCTAAGGATATTAGTGCAATAAGCTTTACAATAACATTTGATTTGAAATTTCCTCAATCAAAATTAAATTCAGCTTATGAGCTATTAGGCTTGATTAATGAAAAATTATGGATTGGCCACTTTGACATTACAAGTAAAAATGGGATACCGGCTTATAGATATACAGTAATGTCTATATCAGATTTTGATCTTTTACATAAAAAACTTGAAGATTTAGTTGATATTGGGATTTATGAATGTGAAAAATATTACCCTTCTTTTCATCAGGTATTATTTGATGAAATTTCAGTTGAGAAAGCTCTAAAATTTAGTAACTTTGAAATTATAGGTCGGGCTTAAAAACTCTATTTTATTAGTTTAAAAAAGTATATTTAAATTATTTATGAAAAATATTTTACTTATTGGCTGTGGTCATATGGGTTCAGCTCTTTTAGAGTCGTGGAAAAAAAATAAATATTATAGATTTACTATTATAGATCCTGTCCAATACAAAAAAATTAAAAATAAATATAAAAATAATAAAATTAATTGCTTAAAAGATCCATCTAAAATAAAAAATACAAAAATATTTGATATCGTAGTTTTAGCAGTCAAACCACAAATTACTAATGCAGTTTTAAATAATTATAAGTCCTTAAATTTTAAAAAAACTACTGTATTAGTAAGTATTGTTGCAGGCAAGAAAATTAATTATTTAAAAAAATCTTTACCAAATTTATATCAATTTGTTAGAGTTATGCCAAATATGCCAGCATTAATAGAAGAAGGCGTATCCTGTCTTGTAGCCAGTAATCTTTCAAAAATTAATAAAAAAAATTTAGAAGCATTATTTTCAAAAGTCGGAATTGTATTATGGCTAAGTAAAGAAAGTAAGATTGATATAGTAACAGCAATTTCGGGAAGTGGACCTGGGTATGTTTTTTACATCATTGATGCGATAGAAAAGGCAGCAAATAATTTAGGATTAAATAATAATATTAATAAAAAAATAATATTGCAGACTTTTATTGGGTCTCTAAAATTACTTAAGAAAAGTAATAAATCAGCTCATGAGTTAGCTGAAACTATTGCTATTAAAGGGGGAACAACTGAAGCAGGAATTAATACAATGAAAAATAATAATATACATAAAATTATGAAAAAAACTCTGATTTCTGCTTATAAAAGATCGTTATTTCTTGGAAAGAAATGAAATGAATAGAGATAGTATTCAAATAGCAAAAAACACTCTAAATTTATTAAAAAAAAAATCTTGGAATGATATTGAATTAAAAGAAGTCTATAAAACCTCTAGAAATAAAAATAAAATAATAAAAACCAAAGAAGATTTACTTAAAAACATTAACAGATACATAGATTATTTATTAAAAAATGATCTATCTAAAATAGAAATTTCGACGAGCAAGGATATGTTATTTGAAGTAATTATGGCAAGGTTTGATATAATTCAAAAACACAGAAAATCTTTTCTTAATTTATTTAATTTATTTAAACACAATCCTCAAAAGTTTATAAAAATTATTCCATCATTTATTGAAAGTGTTTTTCTTATGGCGTCTTTGGCAAATATTAAATTAAATGGTGTTGGAGGATCTTTAAAAATTAAAGGCATATTTATTATTTATGTAGCTACATTTTTTGAATGGAGTAATGATCAAACAAATTCATTAGAAAAAACTATGACAGTTTTAGACAGATATTTAGAACGTACCTCATCTATTTACAATTATTTAAAAAAATGAAAGATATAATTGATTATTTTGATTTTGAAAAAGTAGATATAAGAATAGGTACTATTATTGAAGCTGAAGAAAACAACTCTTTAAAAAAACCATCTATAGTTTTAAAAATTGATTTTGGTAAACAAATTGGTATTAAAAAAAGCTCTGCTCAGTTAAAAAAAAATTATTTAGCAAACAATCTGATCAACAAGCAGGTAGCTGCTGTAGTAAATTTTGAACCTAAGCAAATAGGTAATATGATCTCAGAAGTTTTAGTGGTAGGTTTTCCAGATGATCAAAATGAACCAGTATTGATGTCGCCTGATTTCAAGATCAAAAACGGTGGTAAACTTTTTTAATTAAATAGGTAGTAAAATAGTAGATTTTAAACCTCCTAATTCAGACTTACTTAATTTAATCTCTCCCCCATGGGATCTTACAATATCCCTTGAAATAGATAATCCTAAACCACTCTCACCCTTAAGTTTATTACGTGATGGGTCTAAAGTAAAAAAAGGCTTAAAAACATCTTCAAAATTTTTCACTGGTATTCCAGGACCATTGTCTTCGAAAATTAATTCACAACCTTGATCAATTAAACTAATTGAAACCTTTATAATGCTAGAATATCTAAGTGAATTATCAATAATATTTTGTAGAGCTCTTTTTATTTGTATAGGTCTGCCAGAAGTTTTAATATAATTGTTTTCTATTAAATTAAACTTACATTTTTCTTTATTTATATTTTTAAAAATATCTTTAATTATTTCATTAATGGATAAATTTTCAATAGGTTCAGGTGCTTCAGTTCTCACAAAGCTAACGTAGCTATCAAGCATGGCTGTCATTTCACTAATATCAAGTTCTAATTCTGATTTTGCCTTCTCATCTTTAAGAAGAGAAACTTGAAGTTTCATTCTTGTTAAAGGAGTTCTTAAGTCATGACTAACACCTGCTAACATATCAGTTCTTTGTTTCAAAAATCTTTTAATTCTTGTTCTCATTTGATTAAATGCGTTTGCAGTTTGTCTTATTTCTAAGGCACCGGAACTTTTTAATACAGGGGCATCTAAGCCTCTCCCAAAAGTTTCTGTAATAATTGCTAATCTTTTTAGAGGACGAAGTTGTTTATTCATAAAAAAATAGGAAAAAAATAACAATATTAAAGATGCAAAGAGCATCCATAGTAAAAATACAAATGCAGAACCACTATATAGCCTGTCTTTATGGACATTTATTGTTAGTAGGTCATTATTTAATTGTATAGCTATTGTTGCACCTTCGTTAAGGTTTTTTAAATCATAAAAAAATGGCTTTTTAAGCTCTTCAAGAGATTGATTTAATCTTTTTGATAAAATTCCCCTAGTATTTTCTGATGATAGAGGTGTAATTTTTTTATTTAATTCATATTTTACATTCATTTTAAAATCATTTTTTGCAATTTGTATTGCTTCATTTTTTAAATTTTGATTTATCAACTTTACTACTACATTTATATCTGCAACCACTGATTGGGTTAGTCTTTTTGATAAAATGTTCCATGAAGTTTGATAGAATACAAAGGAAGTTAAAATTACTAAAAGTATTATAGGTACAAATATAATTATAATTGATCTCCCTAAAAGTGATGATGGTATTAGTTTTTTAAATATCATGATTCATCACATATTAATTTATATCCCTTACCTCTAATAGTTTTAATAAATTGAGGTTGTTTAGGGTTTAATTCAATTTTTTGCCTTAATCTTGTAATTTGGACATCAACTTTTCTTAATTCAGTTTCATCTTGCTCAATATCTGCAAGTTCTTCTCTAAGCACTATATCATTTCTTTTTTTTACTAATTTTAATATTAGATTGTTTTCACTTTCTGTTAAATAAATAATTTTATTATTTTTTCTTAACTGTAATTTATGTATATTAAATGTATAATTTCCAAAAGAGATAGATGATTGTTCAGAATTTGTATTTTTATATAAATTTAATAAATTTATAATTCTTAAATAAAGTTCTTCAGGCTCGAATGGCTTAGCAACATAATCATCAGCACCTATTTTTAATCCTTCTATTTTATTTATATTTTCACCCATAGCAGTTAACATTATGACGGGTGTAGAAAATGATTGTTTTATTGTAGATATAAGTTTTATACCGTCCCCAGTTGGCATCATCCTATCAAGAATTATCAAATCAAAAACAAAATAATTTATTACTTCTTTAGCATTTTCAAAATCATCACACAAATAAACATCAAGTTTTTTTTCAGTCAGATAATCCTTTAATAATTCTCTTAATCTTTGATCATCATCTACAATGAGAATATTTTTTTGCATTATTTATAGTTGATATCATCAAACTTTTTTTTATTTTTTTCTTCAATCATATAATATAAAACTTTTTTAAAACCATTTATATCATTTTCCTTAAATTGTTTTAGGGTGCTTCTAATTCTATTAACTTGAATTGTTGATAATTCATTCTCTAAATTTTCACCTTTTTTTGTCAAAGATAAATTTTTAGTTCTTTTATCTTCACCAGTTGTCACTAGAATGTATTTTTCTTTCACAAGTTGATTTAATACCCTTGATAAGCTTTGTTTGGTAATTTGTAAAATTGAAAGCAACTCTTTAATAGTTAGTTTTTTTTGTTTTCCAACGAAATAAACTACCCGATGATGGGCTCTTCCAAAGTTAATTTTTTCCAATATTTTGTCTGGTCCAGCTGTAAAATCTCTATAAGAGAAGAAAAATAGTTCAATTATCTTACGTATTTCACTATCTGTTAAATATAATGGATTAAATAATTTATTTAGGTCAGTCATATTGACTTAATTATGCATCACTGATACTCACTTGTCATTGAAAATTTTAAATAAATATAAATATGGCAGAATCGTTCGATAATAGAAAAGGATGGATATGGATGGATGGAGAGTTCATTGATTGGAAAGATGCTAAAAGTCATATTATTACTCAAGGATTACATTATGCAAGTGCAGTATTTGAAGGAGAAAGAGCTTATGGAGGTAAAATATTTAAATCTCATGAGCACACTTTAAGATTATTTAAATCAGCAAAAGTAATTGGTATTCAGATACCTTTTACAGAAACACAAATTAATGAAGCAAAGAATGAATTGATTCATAAAATGAATGTTTTAGATTGTTATGTTAGACCAATAGTTTGGAGAGGTAGTAAACAAATGGGTTTATCAACTAGCAATTCAGATGTCCATGTAGCAATTGCATTGTGGGATGATTGGGCATCATATTTTAAAATAGAAGATCGTAAGGCAGGTTTAAAATTAATAACCTCACCATGGAAAAGACCATCTCCAGAAACAGCACCTTATGAAGCTAAAGCTTCAGGTCCATATATTATTTGTACATTATCAAAAGAATTTGCTGAAAAAAATGGATATCATGATGCTCTAATGTTAGATTATAGAGGCTATGTAGCCGAAGGTACTGGTGCAAATATTTTTTTTATTAAAGACAAAAATATACACACGCCAATTCCTGATTGTTTTTTAAATGGTATTACGAGACAAACAGTAATTGAAATGGTAACTCAACAAGGCTTTCAAATTATTGAAAGACATATTAAACCCAACGAAATATCAAATTATGATGAAGCCTTTTTAACAGGTACTGCAGCTGAAATTACACCTATAAAATCAATAGATGAAACTGTTTTTAGAACTGGTGAAAATTCATGCACTTACAAATTTATGGAGGATTATAGTAAATTAGTTAATAACCACTAATTTTATTTTCAAGCCAATTATTCCCATCATCGTATATTTCTTTTTTCCAAAATGGGGCATCTTTTTTTAGATAATCCATAATATAGTTACAAGACTCAAAGCTATTTTTTCTATGAATTGAAAAAGTTGCAACTAATACTATTTTTTCATTTACAATTAATTTACCGTAACGATGAATTATAAGTGTATCTAATAAATCCCACTTTTTTGAAGCGTTCAAGCTAATTTCTTCAAGCTTTTTTAATGCCATTTCTTTATAAACTTCTAAATATATTGATTTGACTGCTTTTTTTTCATTTATATTTCTCACATAACCAATAAAAGTAGACACTCCACCAATTTTAGGGTTTTTTGAAATTACTTTGTTTATTTCATCTTCAATATTAAAATCTTCTAGTTGAATTTTAATCATTAACCCCCACTGACTGGAGGAAAAATTGCAATTTCATCTTCCGCGTTTAAAGATATATTTTCTGAAACATAATTATAATTAACGGCAAACCTCAGTAAATCTTCGTTAATAAACTTTTCAAGTTTAGGATATTTAATTAATAAAAATTTTTTTAGGTTTTCAACATTAGTGATATTAGGATCAGAACAAATCTCAAAATCCTTTGAAGTATAATCTTTTAACCAAGCAAAATATTTAATTTTCATTAAAAATGTTTAAGTCCAGATCTTAAGTAGTCAAAACCTGTATACAAAGTTAAAATACCAGCGACCCATAAAGCAAATTTACCTATTAATAAAATAGGTAGAAATGTAATTTGACTCTCACTTAAAATTAAAAGAGCAAGAGCAATTAATTGAATTGAAGTTTTTAACTTAGAAATTTTTGAAGCTGGTACACTTACTTTAATACCCGCAAGATATTCTCGCAAACCTGATACAGCTATTTCTCTCAGTAGAATTATCAAGGCAGGAATTGTTTCCCAATCAGCTATTACTTCTTTAGAAGTTAAAATAAGAATTACAGCAGAGACTAACAATTTGTCAGCAATTGGATCTAAAAAAGTTCCGAAGTTAGTAATCTCATTTCTAATTCTTGCAATATAACCATCAAAATAATCAGTTATACTTGCAAGGCAAAAAAGAATGAATGCTATCCATCCATAAAAAGGACTTTTTAAATATATGCACATAACTATGATTGGAATAACCACTATCCTTGCAATTGTAAGTAAATTAGCAATATTTAATTTCATGAATTTTTTTTAGATCAAGATTAAATTATTAGCTATTAAAAAATTTATATATTTGATTTATGACTTCAGGTGGTAATTTTTTCACTTTACTCAATTCTTGAATACTAGCAATTTTTATTTTATTTACATTGCCAAAGTGCAACATAAGCATTTTTTTGCGTTTTGGACCTACACCAGGAATATCCTCAAATATAGATTTAATGTTATTTTTTGATCTTTTTGAACGGTGTGCAGTAATAGCAAAACGATGAGCTTCATCTCTCAATTTTTGAATAAAGAATAAAAGCGAACTATTATGTTTCAATTTTATATTTTGATTTTCAGTATGAATTATTTCATTACCTAATTTTCTCTCTTTTCCTTTAGAAATACTTATTAATTTTATTTTTTTTAAATTCAACTTATTAAATATTGATTTTACAACATTATATTGACCTCTACCTCCATCAATTATAATAACTTTGGGCTGTGGTATTGCTGGATCAGCGTTTAATTTACTTAGACGTCTATATAGAACTTCTTTCATCATATAATAATCATCATTCTTTGCGACTTTATCTTCATTTAAATTATATTTAATATTAAATTTACGATAATGTTTTGGACTTAATCCTTCTTTATCTGCTACAATCATAACTCCAACTGCATTTTTTCCGAATGTATGGCTGTTATCATAAATTTCAATTCTATCAGGTAAAGTATTCATTTTTAACAATGAGCTTAAACTCTTAAGTGCTTCTTGATGTGCTTCAAAATTTGTATTTTTTAATCTAATACTTTCAAAAGCATTTTTTTCAGCAAGTAAAATATGTTGAAGTTTTTCACCGGATTTTGGTTTCAATATTTTTGTTTTTAATTTATTTTTTTTGTTTAATGTTTTTTCGACTTCTTTGAAATATGAATCATTAATATTGATTAGAATCTTAGGAGGAGCTTCCTTATCTGAATAGAACTGATACAAAAACGATTCTAAAATTTCATTATCTTCACTATTCTCTTGATGCAATGGAAAAAAAGACTTATTGCCATAGTTACTTCCATTTCGATAAAATTTGCCATGAATACAACTTTTGCCATTAACCAATTTTATAGAAAATATATCTATATTACGCATATCTTTAATATAAACTGATTGATATTTTTGTATTTGATTAATTGATTTAATACGATCTCGTATTCTAGCAGCCTCTTCATACATTTGTTTTTTGCTAGCATATTCCATCTGTAGATTAAGTTTTTTTTCAATTTTTTTTGTATTACCATTTAAGAATTTTTTTGCATCTTCAATACTTTCTTTGTAATTTTTTATTGATATATATTTTACACATGGTGCACTGCACCTTTTAATATCATAAAGAATGCAAGGTCTGGATCTATTTTTAAATGTAGATTCTGAACAACTTCTCAATAAAAAAGTTTTTTGTAATGATACAATAGTGGAGTTAGCAACTGATGGTGAGACAAAAGGACCAAAATAGTCACCTTTAATTTTTTTAGCTCCTCTATATTTTTGAATTCGCGTATATTCATATTCTTTATTGAGTAAAATATATGGAAAAGATTTGTCATCTCTTAAAATTATATTGAATCTAGGTTTATGTCTTTTAATTAAATTACACTCTAATAACAAAGCTTCTATTTCTGTATTTGTTACAAAAAAATTTAAGTTTTTTGTTAAATTAACCATTAGCTGTAAACGTCTAGTCAAATTTTTATTAGAAGCATAATTGATAACTCTTTTTGACAGATTTTTAGCCTTACCAATGTATAATATTTCACCTTTTTCATTTTCCATTTGATAAACTCCTGGCTTTTGAGGCAGGGTTTTGGCGGTAAATTTGATTATTTCTTGACCTTTTAGATTGTTAAATTCCAAATGATTTATAGGTTTTTTATCTAATTGTTTTTTTATATAATTTTTTGTATTTCTAAACATATTAAAAAGTAGATTATGGCTTAAATATATTATAGTTCAATTTAGAAATTAAAAAAATTAAGTCTATATTATCTAAAAAAATAAAAAAATTGGAGATTTAAATGACCAAAATGACTACTGAAGAAGCGTTCGTAAAAGTTTTGCAAATTCATGGTATTGAACATGCTTTCGGTATTATTGGTTCAGCATTTATGCCAATTTCAGATTTATTTCCTAAAGCTGGTATAACTTTTTGGGATGTAGCACATGAATCAAATGGAGGTTTAATTTGCGATGGGTATACAAGAGCTACTGGTAAAATAGCTATGTGTATTGCTCAGAATGGACCAGGTATTACCGGCTTTGTTACACCTATTAAAACTGCATATTGGAATCATACCCCGATGTTACTAGTTACTCCACAAGCTGCAAACAAAACTATTGGTCAAGGAGGATTTCAAGAGGTTGAGCAAATGAATTTGTTTAAAGATATGGTTTGTTATCAAGAGGAAGTTAGAGATGCGTCACGAATGGCTGAAGTTTTGAATCGAGTAATAGAAAAAGCAATTAGGGGGTCAGCACCTGCCCAAATAAATGTTCCACGTGATTTATGGACACAAGTAATTGATATTCAGATTCCAGAAATAATAAGAATGGAAAGGCAGGCTGGGGGAGAAAAAGCTATAGAAAAAGCATCAGAGTTATTATCTAAATCAAAATTTCCTGTTATTTTAGCTGGAGCAGGTGTTATACTTGCTGATGCAATAAATAATTGTAAAGATTTAGCAGAAAAACTTGATGCACCTGTTGCTTGTGGTTACCAGCATAATGATAGTTTTCCTGGTAGTCATCCATTGGCTATTGGACCTTTAGGATATAATGGTTCAAAAGCTGCAATGGAAATTATTTCAAAAGCAGATGTAGTATTAGCTTTAGGAACTAGGCTGAATCCTTTCTCAACCCTACCAGGATATGGAATAGATTATTGGCCAAAGGAAGCTAGTATAATTCAAGTAGATATAAATCCTGATCGTATTGGATTAGCAAAAAAAATCAGTGTTGGAATTTGTGGTGATGCAAAATTAGTGTCTAAACAAATTTTGAGTAAACTCTCTTCAAATGCAGGAGATTTAGGAAGAGAAGAACGAAAAGCATTTATACATCAAAAAAAATCAGCATGGCTTCAGACATTAACTAGTTTAGATCATGAAGAAGATGATCCTGGCACAACTTGGAATAAGGACTCAAGAGAAAGAGATCCTGATCGAATGTCACCTAGAATGGCTTGGCGAGCTATTCAAGCAGGTCTTCCAAAGGATGCTATAATTTCAAGCGATATAGGTAATAATTGTGCCATTGGAAATGCATATCCAACTTTTGAAAAAGGAAGAAAATATTTAGCCCCAGGTTTATTTGGGCCATGTGGTTATGGATTTCCTTCTATTTTAGGGGCTAAAATTGGGTGCCCAGATACTCCTGTTGTAGGGTTTGCTGGAGACGGAGCTTTCGGAATAAGTATGAGTGAAATGACATCATGTAATAGAAAAGAATGGCCAAATATTACAATGGTTATTTTTAGAAATTTTCAATGGGGAGCTGAGAAGAGAAATTCTATATTATGGTATGATAATAATTTTGTTGGAACTGAATTAGATCCTGAATTAAGCTATTCCAAAATCGCAGAAGCTTGTGGATCAAAGGGAGTGTTAGTTAGGACTACTGAAGAATTAACTAATGCAATTAAAACTGGTTGTGAAGAACAACAAAAAGGTATTACCACTTTCATTGAAGTAATTCTTAATCAAGAATTAGGAGAACCCTTTAGAAGAGATGCAATGAAAAAACCTGTGGAAGTTGCTGGAATTGATTCTAAAGATATGAAAATCGTTAATTAGATATTTGTGAATTTGTTCTTACTTATAATAGGTCTAACTCTATTGATATTTGGAGCAGAATTCGTTGTACGAGGATCAGTAAGTTTTGGCAAAAAATTAAAAGTTTCTCTTTTTGCAATTGGTATAGTTATAGTAGCCGGAGGAACATCACTCCCAGAACTTGCGAGTGCAATAAAAGCTGTAGTAGCTAACCACTCAGATCTGGCAGTTGGCGCAGTTGTTGGTAGTAATATAGCCAATTTGATACTTATAATGGCTGCAACATGTTTTTTAAAACCTATTGATAATATTAATCAAAATCAAATAAACCAAGCTTGGATGAATATAGGATTAGGATTTCTATTAGTAGGAATGAATATTTTTTTTCTTCCATTTAATTTCTTTTATGGAATTTTTGGTATTACAATTTTATTTTTTATTATGTTTATTCAGGTAAAGTCGGGTGTTATTGATGTTGCTGAAGTAAGTGAAAAAGGAGATTATCCAGTTCTTTTGTCAATTTTTTTAATTGTTTTAGGAATATTTCTTTTAATTTATGGTTCTGATTTATTTATAGACTCAGCAATAAATATTGCCAATACATTTCAAATACCTGAAGCCATTATAGGAATTTCATTAGTAGCCTTTGGAACATCATTACCTGAATTGGCTGTTGGTATTTTAGCAGCAATTAGAAGAAAAGTTGATTTTGCTCTGGGTAATGTGTTAGGATCAAATATTTATAACGTACTTGGAGTTTTAGGAATTTCTTCATTCTTTGGTAATTTTAAAGTACCAAATATACTTGGATCACAAGATTTATATTTTATGCTTTTTGTGACTTTCATGATTTTAGGATTTATGTTTTTTTTAAAAAGAATAGGCAGAATATACGGCTTTATAGGTTTACTGATGTATTTTTGGTACATATTTTATATTTATAATTAAAAAATTATAACATTTTCTTTTCTTCTAAAACTTTTCTTGCTATTCTAAAACATTCTATTGCTTGTGGAACTCCACAATAAATTCCGATAACATGTATAATTGATCTAATTTCATTTTTTGTCACACCATTTGTTATAGCACCTTTGCAATGAATTTCCCATTCAGTCATTTTACCTAACGCACCTATCATTGAAAGATTCATCATTGATCGAGTTTTTGGATCAATTGTTTCATCACCCCAACCAAAACCCCAACACCATTCAGTCATTGCTTTTTGAAATGGTAGAGTAAACTCATCTGCTTTTTCTAAATTTTTTTCTACATATTCTTTTCCTAGAGTTGCTTTTCTAATTTCTAAACCCTTTTTAAATAATTCTTCATCCATACTAACTCCTTTATTATTTTTTTTTAGCAATACAAAGCCAAGCTTCTATGTCTTTACTAACTATATAGCTTGATTTTTTTAATTCTAAAACATCCCATTTTTTATTATTTTCTAAATCTTTAATTTTTTTGTCAAAATGGTACTTTTCATAAATTCCTTCATTAACTGTAAAACAAATTAAACCATTTTTTTTAATAACGCGTAGAAATTCATTTATTGATTGTGCTTTAACATGTCCATAGGTAAATGTGCCAACACAAATAATAGCATCAAAATTATTATTAGAATACTTCAAAGTATGGTTTAAATCAACAAGCTCTAATTTTTTGTATAAGTCTTTTGGAACTAGATCAAGCATAGGTTGAGAGAAATCTACACCAATAAAATTTGAAAAACCCTCTTTTTTTAATTCATGACCAACTAAACCAGTACCACAACCAGCATCTAAAATTAAAATTGATTTGTCATTAACAAAATTAGTAAAAAGTTTAACCGCATTTTTTGGTCCAGAATAGTCCCAATCAATCATATCTTGGTTGTATTGATTATTTTGTGTCCAATTTGTATAATATTTTAAAACTTTTTCTTTTGACTCTAATTGATAAATAGGGATTTTATTATCTGTATTTTTTTTGCCCACTCTACTTTATTCAACTAAACTTTTAGCTACCCATTTGTTAAAATGATGTGTTGGATTATCTAAAACAGGGGAAAAATTACCTCCATTAAATGCTGGTGATTTGCGACCCTCTTGCATACCTTCAATTATCATTACATCTTCTGATTGAATACTATGCCATTGTTTAAAATTTTGTTTTCGAATAGATTTATATTTTTCAGAATAAGCAGCCTCTTCTCCAACGTAATATATTTCCATGTGTTCTTTTGTATAATTGTGACTAATTGGTTCTAACCAATATGCATAATAATGGTCTTTATGTATACCCAACATGACATTTGGAAATAGAGCAACATATTCTGCATGTTTATCCTTTTTTTTATTCCAGCCAGGAAAGTTTGGAAATTTTTCATTATTTTTAAATCTTGGATTGTATACTAAAGTTCCTTGCCCAGCAAAACGATTTGGTAACCCTTGAATATGATAGTGATCATCAATTTTAGAATAAGAATTAAGCCCAGGATGCACAAAAGGCAAATGATAACTTTCACAATAATTTTCTATTGCAAATTTCCAATTACATTTTGCCTCTAGTAAAAAATACCCATAATCATTTGGATGAAAAATCATTTCTTGATCATCTTTTGTCCAAAAATCTGACCAACGTTTTGTTAATGGATTAATATAATCCTCAAATGGCATTTCATTATTTGATATATTAATCATGATCAAATCAAGCCATACAGCACTGCGAACTTCTTTTAGGTTACTTTTCGATTTATCAAATTTTACATGATCATTTTTATCAATACCGCCTAAATGTGGAGTGGCTACAAGGTCCCCATTAAAATTATAAGACCATGAATGATAAGGGCAGCGAATAACATTCTTAATTGAGCATCTTTCATTTAATAGTTTAAAACCCCTATGACTACATACATTATGAAATACTCTTATTTTATTTTTTTTATCACGTAATATTATTAGAGGAATGCCCAAAAGGTCAAATGGCTTAGCATCACCAATTTGTGGTAAAGAACTAGCCACACCTATAGTAACCCATTTATCTTCAAAAATTTTTTTTCTTTCAATTTCTAAGTATGGCCCATTTGAGTAACACTCATTAGGGAGGCCGTGTGCTTTTTCTATTGATTCACTTACAATATCTAGTTTTTCTTTTTCAATAATATTATATAATTCTTTATTCATAGTAATATATGTAAAAACATTATTTTAGGATTTATAAAAGTCAAATCAATTTATGATAACATTAGATAATCAAACAATATTACAAATTTCTAATATAGCTATTGAGGCTGGTGCTATAGCTATGGAATATTATAAAACAGATATAGCTATAGATCAAAAAGATGATAACTCTCCAGTTACTGAAGCAGATTTAGCTTCTAACGATTTTATTCTACAAGGATTAAAAAATTTTAATAATAAAATCCCTATATTAAGTGAAGAAAATCTGATTGAATGGACTGAGAGAAAAAAATGGCAATCATATTGGTTGGTTGATCCTCTTGATGGAACTAAAGAGTTTATTAACAAAAATGATGAATTTACCGTTAATATATCTTTAATTGAAAATAATGTACCAGTCCTAGGAATAATTTATGCTCCAGCATTATCTTTATTATATTTTGCAAAAAAAAATTATGGATCATTTAAAATAATTTCATCTGTAATATTAAAAAGTTTAGATCTAGCGAAACCAATCAAAGTTTTAAAAAAAAATAAAATAAGAATTATAGGTAGTCGCTCACACTCAAATGATAAATTTATTTCTTGGACAAAAAATAACTTTGATAGTTATGATTTAATTATAAAAGGAAGTTCTTTAAAATTTTGCGAAATAGCTGAGGGAAAAGCAGATATCTATCCAAGGTTTGGACCTACTAGTGAATGGGATATTGCTGCAGGTCATTTAATTCTAGAAGAGGCAGGAGGGTATATAAGGGATACCAACGATAATAAAATTTTATACAATACTAAAGAAAGTCTTATTAATCCCGAATTTATAGCACTTAATTTTAATGATTTAATTTAATAAAATTTAAAATTGCTTTAATATTACACAGTAAATAATAAATATAAAAAATGTTTGATTGGAAAAAACCAACTGTTGAAATGTTAGGTAGATGGCAACCGTGGCATGATGGGCATACAGAATTATTTAAAAGGGCCTTAGAAAAGACAGGTCAGGTTTGTATTATGTATAGAGATGTAGGAGGTGTAAGTGCAGGGGTAGAAGGACAAGACGATAACCCATTTCATTTTGAAGAAGTGAGAAAAAATATTATTAACGGCTTGTCAGCTCATGGATATTCAGAGGGTAAAGAATATATAGTAATTAAGGTTCCTAATATTATTGATATTTCTTATGGAAGAGGAGTAGGCTATACTTTTACAGAGCATGATTTAGGTGAAGCAATTCATAAAATATCAGCTACTAATATTAGAAAAAACATGCGTGATAAGGGAAAATTAAATAAAAATTAATCAGCTATATTAAGTTTAATGGTATTTTTGATAATAGTTCTAATCCATTGCGAGTAACTACGTATTGATTTTCTAACTTAACTCCTTCCTTACCGCCAACTTCTCCTACATAACTTTCAACACAGATAGTCATGTTTTCTTCAAATACCCCACTAAAATCACCTTTGCTGTAATCAGTATAATTGTTTTCTGGATATGCTACAAAAGGCCATTCATCACATAGACCTAGTCCATGTACTTGACATGGATAATGATTATCAAAACAATTCTCTGGCAATCTCCATGCTTTTTCAGCAAATTCTCTAAAATTCATTCCTGGCTTAATAAGTTGGGCATTAAACATTACATTTTCATAAGCAAGTTCATGAAGTTTTTTTTGTTCATCATTCAACTTACCTCCCTCTACAAAAGTTCTAGATATATCAGCGCAATAACCATATGTTCCTATCATATCAGTATCAAAAGCAATCAAATCTCCTTTTTGAATAATCCTGTTTCCACATTCTTGTAACCATGGATTTGTTCTTGGACCTGAAGAAAGAAGGCGTGCATCAAACCATTCCCCTCCAGTTTCAATATTAACTTTATGTAGATATGACCATAGTTCTTCCTCTGTCATATTTGCTTGTAATTTCTCATGCATTAGTAAAATTCCTTTTTCTGCATTTTTTACTGAAGCTTTCATACAAATTATTTCATCTTTGGATTTAATTGATCTAGCACTTTCTAAAAATTTTTGAGCATTAAATAATTTATAATTATAATTATCTTTCAAAGAATTTATTCCTGCTGGGTCTAATACATCTATTGCAAGATTTTTATTTTCAGAAACATATTGTTTCATCAAATCATCAACACTTTCAGCCCACTTCTTTGCCTTTGTATAAACAAGTTCTCCATTGGAGAAATAATCCCAGACTATGCATTCTCTAATTTCATCTATAGTGTAAATACCTTCAGATAAATGTTCACATTTTGGATATTCAAATAATATAACTGGTCCTTCAGTTGGTATAAAAACATATCGTGAAATAATATGCATTGTATACATACTCATATTTCTTGTATCTGTTGCATATCTTATATTTATAGGATCGAATAAAATACATGCGCCTATATCGTTTTTTTTAAGTTGTTCTCTTACCCTATTGAGTCGATACATTCTCATTTGATCAAAATTGATCTGCTCTTCATAAAGTCTTGGTTTGAAATCATTTTTTATAATTGAATTGTCTTTATCACCAAATTTAGGTCCAATCTTTCTTTGAATTTTAGTCATTTAATATTATTGGGTATCTATTATTGCTGCTAATATAGAAGCTAATTTAGAGGTAGCATTATCTGCCCTACTTGGTACAACTACAGGTACTTTACCCCCAGTTACAATGCCCGCTGCACATGCATCCATAAAATAAACCATAATTTTTGATAAAGAATTACCCGTTTCTAAATTTGGAACAAGTAAAATATCTGCATCACCAGCTACATCATTGTTAATATTTTTTATTTTTGCTGCCTCTTTTGAAATTGCATTATCAAGTGCCAAAGGACCATAAATTAAAGCATTTAAATTTTCTTTTACAGCTTGATCCATTACTTTTTTAGCTTCAATTGAACTAGGCATACTTTCTATAGGATCTTCAGTTCCAGAAAGTAAAGCAACCTTAGGTTTTTCTAATCCTATTTTTTTTGCAAATAAAATCGAATTTTTTAAAATATGTAATTTAACATCAACTCTTGGGGAAACATTTAGGGCGCCATCAGTAATAAATAGAGGCTTTTTTAAATTATTTGCGCTCATATACCAAATATGACTTAATCTTTTACCTTCAATTAATCCAAATTCTTTTTTTAGATAAACACGCATTAAAATATCAGTATGCAAATTCCCTTTTACAATTATTTTGATTTTATTTTCTTTAGCAAGCTTACAAGCTAAAACTGAGCATTCAATATTTGATTTTTCATTAATAATTTTTACATTTTGAATATTGAAATTTATTTTTTTTGCAATTTGATGAATAATTTCTTGATTGCCAATTAGTATAGGTTTTATAAATTTTTTTTCAGTTGCCTTTTTAATAGACTCGAGTAAAATTTCTTGTCCTGCACAAACTACTGCAGTTGAGATCTCTGGAGTTTTCAAAGCCTGTGAAATTAGATTTTCT
>MDTE01114040.1_pt1 | contig 57027 bp, 38 predicted proteins | sample 811231 | NCBI WGS metagenome assembly MDTE01 (sample SAMN05326651, study PRJNA326480) | marine metagenome | isolation source: seawater | place: Indian Ocean: Red Sea | collected 2010 | reverse complement strand
CCTGCGCGTGAAAGTCAACAATCGTACGTCAGTCACCTCGTCCGTGCGCGCGTATCGAACCGAAGACGGCGGCGACGACGAGAATGAAAATAAATCTCATCGCACGTTTCGCGCGCTCTGTTCGCGCGCGCTCCTTCCCCTCGCCCGTCCATCGGCGTCCTCGCGCGATCGAACGCAGACCCTATTCTTCGATTCGATCGGGTTTCGTCCTCATCGCCTCGCGTCGATGTACGTCTGACCCGCGCGCGAGCGTCGTCGTAAAACGTACCCCTTGAGCACGCCTCGGAGTTGCATTTGCGTCGCCATCTTTCCTGTGAGACAGGCGCGTCGCAGAGAGGCGGAACGCACGTTTTCGTTTTCCATCGCGCGCGGTACCCGTTTACGCGTCTTCACTGTCTTTACGTGTCTTGTGAGACTCTTCACTACGTTTTGTTGTTCGTATGTTATCCCCGTAATATCGATCAATGTCCGAAATGAAGGTTCCATCGCTCTTTTCGACGTTTGAACCCGAGGTGGGGCGTGGGGCGAGATGGCGCGAGCGTCGAGAGAGGGGAACGCGCGTACGTTGGCGCGTGGAGTGCGCGTTCGCGGCGTGAACGCGCGGTGAGTTGTACGCTCGCGGTCGTGCGGGGCGATCGAGAGGCGAAACGAACGGCGAGCGTCGGTGAAGGCGAGAGAGAACGGACGCCATGGCGAGCGCGCTGGCGCCGAAAAGGCGACGGGTGGCGACGGAGAACGCGATGACGAAGCTTAGCGGAGGGCCGGACGCGCGCGCGTTGTTCGCTTGCGTGTACTGTCAGAAAGACATCTCGAATGTGGTGCGAATACGGTGCGCGACGTGCGCGAATGTTGATCTCTGCGTCGAGTGCTTCAGCGTCGGCGTCGAACTTCATCCGCACAAGGCGTATCATCCGTACCACGTGATCGATAACATGTCGTTCCCGCTGTTTACTCGAGACTGGGGCGCGGACGAAGAGTTGCTCTTGTTAGAAGCGGTGGAAATGTTCGGATTGGGAAACTGGACGGAGGTGAGCGAACACGTCGGGACGAAGACGAGAGCGCAGTGCCACTCGCATTACTTTGACGTTTACGTCAAGTCTCCGTGCGCTCCGTTGCCAGACATGTCGAAAATTTTAGGGAAAAATGTTCCTCGAATGACCGCGGAAGAGATCAAGGCGGAGATGGAACAAAAGGCGAATGAAAATAGAAGTGCAGAGGAGGAAGAGGAGAAGAGACTCCTCGAATCGCTTGCCAACCCGAACGCTGTGAAAACGGAGGGTAACATGCAAGAAATCACGGGTTACAACGTCAAGCGCAATGAATTCGATCCCGATTACGACGTAGAAGCTGAGCTTCCACTCGCGGAGATGGAATTTCGCGAAAATGACACTGAAGAGGATGTGAAGATGAAGCTGCGAATGATTGAAATTTACAACAGTCGCCTTCAAGAGCGGGCGAGGCGCAAGCAGTTCATACTCGAACGTAACCTCCTGAATGTGAAGAGACAACAGAACTTAGAGAAGAAAAGATCGCAATACGAACGTGATCTTCACGGTACCATGCGCGTCTTTGCAAGATTTCTTACCAGCACTGAGTACAACATGCTACTGGAGGGCCTCGCCGCTGAACACAGAATCAGAAGTCGCATATCCGAGTTGAAAGAGTACCGACGAAACGGTATTCATACTCTCGCGGAGGGGGAGGATTATGACTTGGAGAAACGTCGCCGTGAGACTGAGTTTGCTCGTCTCCGCGCAATCGAGCACCCGACTAGTAAGAACATAGCGAGCGCAAACAAGCTCATCGTCCGAGACGCGACACAAATCAACAACCAGTTGAACAGACTCAACGAAGAGGAAAAGATGTCGGTTATCCCAACATCGCGCACCCCGAGCACGGGTCCTCACAAGAAGATGTATTTGTCACTCGATCTTGCCGACTTGCCTGGCGTTGATCTTTTGCACAAAGACGAGAAGGAGCTCTGCACCAGTTGTCGTTTGTTACCAGTGCAGTACCTCGCCATGAAGGTCGAGCTCATGCGCGCTGGACTGAAGTCCGACAAGCCACTCAACAGGACTCATGTGAGAAACATGTTCAAAGTTGATCCTCTCAAGTCGGTACGGGTTTACGAGTTACTTCTTCAGCGAGGTTGGGTCCTAGAAGACGGTTTCACCAACGACGATCCCGAACCGGCACCCAAGAAGGTTGGTCGAGAAGTCAAGGAGGAAAGGGAAGCCGAAGACGAAGATGAAGAAGATGACGAAGAAGCGGACTATGAAACCGAAGACGATGATGAAGATGAAGAAGAAGACGACGAAGAAGACGAGGAGAGTGAGGATGAGGAGGACTAGAAAATTAGGCGGCGAGTGTAATTTATTTTAATTACGTAGATACCTTAAATCTCGAAATGGACTTTTACTGCTGGAATCTAACTGAATTTTACTCGATTTTGAGGATCCATGCTCTCCTTGATTCCTCTGTATATCAAACCGAGCGAACGTCCTGCGAAATGATCGTGAATACGACAGCGTTTAAATAATTAATTCTCCCTTACCAATTAATGTCACAAGTAGCCAAGAGGCGACACGGCTGAAGTTGTTCAGCGCGCTCTTGAACAAGGGAAGGGTCACATCAGCAAGCTCGACGACCATGGAGACCGCCAAGCGGAATCCCTTCACCTTTTCAAGCTCTGGCTGACGGCAGACATGGATTTTTCTCGTCACGAGCTGTGTAGAAATAATTAATTAATTAACGTGTTCACAGAAAAACATCATTCAAACGCGATCGATCAAGCATACTCACCTCTCCGACTTCGTTCATACCCAACAACATGTGCCAATCTTCATACATCGCGATCACGTCGTAATAGTTACGAGTGAGCCACGAGCGCAATGATGTCTCGTTGCGAAATTTTTCCAAGGCGCGAGTGTTCTTCAGGCGCACGTTGAGCGCGTCCCGGAACGGGGAGACACGAACAACGGCTCCAGAATTATTTTCCTGCGACACACCACCGTTTACGGGGGCTTTAGCCGCGCTATCGCGCGCACACGTCACGTATGCACTCGCCACCGAGTCAGCGATATTTAATACCACATCTTGGAGAACAGAAACACACACGGAAGCCATGGGAGAATTGAAAAATTCGAGCACCGGTTCGACATCCGGCATGCTAATTTCGGTTTCCGTTTGCACAACCTCCACAGACTCAGAATCTCTCTCGGTACACTGTGAATTCTGCGAGTTGAAATAAATTCAGAAATAATTAAATAAATAAATTTCGTCAACGCATACCTGTGCCAAATACATCAAGACGCCTGCGTACAGCGCCGTTTTACTGCCCTCGAGTACTTGTCCTACGTATAAAATGTCAGTTTCAGCTTCACGGGCAATTTTGAGACGTCTACTCACCCGTTTTCCAGATACGTTCGTCCGCCACATCTCCCGCCAGACTCATGACCTTGGCGCACCGCTCTTCGGCGCCTGCGCTGAGTCCCATGGAATCCATCCAATCGTTGGCGGAAATGCGCGCTACTTTTTGTATGAGCGTACGTAAGCTTCCCTCGCTCTCCTCTATGTTCTCTAACGCTTCCTTGAGAGCCAAGAGCACCGCTCCGACCAGTTGTGCTCTCGCGGCGTTGTTCAGGGCCTGCAACTCGAGTTCCGGGGACGCGTCAGCCTTGCCGTGCACGTCCCACCAACCGACGGGAACGACGTCACCACCGATTTCCGTCAATCCTTGCCCCGCGGCGTGGAAAATGTCGTCTCTCCCCGCGTCGGGCTTCAGTAAGCTCTCGACTCTCGCTCGATTCAACTCGACGGCTTTCGCCTCCGTCCTCGTCTTCACGGCCACCTCGACGTCTCCACCGGTGGTCATCACGGATTCTCCATCGCGTCCGAGCATAATCGGAACCGCTCTCGAGGCCTGCGCGCACGAATTCAACCGTCAGTCGTCGTCATCGAGACGAATCGCCGTCGACGCGCGACGTCGCCCCGCGAAGAAATTAAAATAAACGAGACAAACACCGCCGTCGAGCGTCCTCTGTCTCGACGTTTTCGACTCGAGCTCGCGCGCCGACCACGCACTCTCTCCATGAACGTCCCCATCCCATTCTTCGCCGCCTCGAGGAGGTCATCGGGGATCTCCGCTCCTTGAAACGCTCGCGCGCTGCTCCGTCTCTCGCCGTCGTCTCGCCGCAACCGTCTTCGCCGCGCACCGCCCCCGGTCGACGTCCTCCACGTCGGCGTCGCGAGTGCGCGCGCGGTAGACATGTTTTCCACCGCACTCGCGTCCGCGCGTGACGATCTCGCGCCCTCACGTTCGCGTGCGCGCGCCCTCAACGGTCCGCCCGTCGTCTCGCGACCTTGACGCGTTTCTTTCGTTAGGGTTTAGGGTTTAGGCACGCGACCCCTCGATCGAGCGGTCGATGCATTTTCGTTTCGCCTCCGCGGGGATGGCTGGATGGCTCGACTCGACTCGACTCGAAATCGGTCGAGGCGGGAACGCGTGAGGGCGACGACAGAGCGTGGACGCGACGCGAGAGGGAGAGGAAACATGCACGTCACCAACGTCGGGGGATCGCTCACCACGGCGGTGTGCCTGTCTCTGATCGCGTGGTCCGTGCGCGTGCTGAGGAGCGCGAAACACAAAGATCGAAAACAACGAACGACTTCGAGTTCGCAGCCGACGGTGAAGCTGAACAGGCAGACGTACGGGGTGCTGAGCGCGAAGGCGTTTTGGATGCTGGTGAGGACGAAGCCGGTGCCGTATCTGTTGCTGGACGTGAGACCGGCGACGGACTCGAGCTCGGGGGTGGTGTCCCAGTTGAGCGAGAGACTGTCAGTGTTGCACATCTTACCGGAAGAGTTGGCGAATCTGTTGCGTAATCGCAACACGCTGTGGGCGAAGAAGTTTCCGGACGTTCCAGTACCGAGTTTGAAGACGACGCTCATCTTCATCAGCACCCATGGTCACAGTTCGTCGCACGCCGCGGCTCTCGGGACGAGTCTTGGCTTTATGCGCTGTTCCATCGTCGACGGGGGCCTCGCGGCTGCGGTTCCGCTGGCGCACTTCGACACGCCGGACGCGTCTTCACCAGAAAAGTCGATTTCATTGAGTTTCGACGCGGTTCTGCTTTTGTTGGAGACGGTGCGGGATAACGGAAACGCGTTGGGCTTGGTGATTTTGGACATTCGACGCTTCGACGAGAGGGCTCTGTACGGAAAGCTCGAGGGATCGGTACACATCACCATGGATCATCTCCCGAAAGCTTTAGGGATGAGTGATGAAGACTGGCTTCGGTCTTTTCGATTTCATAAGCCGTCTTCAGACAACCTGATTCTCTTACACAGTCGCAGCCATGAAGCCGCCGCGTGGGCGAAGCAGCTGTTATCAGACGCGGGTTCTCACAACTGCCACTGCTACGTCGACGGAGCGTACGCTGGACCAGACGGGACGGTACGGAACTATGAGGCATACGGTGAGACGGAAGCACCACCGGAGCCCGTGGCGATGGGGCAAACTGTGACTTTCGACCGCACGAGCGCCGAGCGTGAGTTACTCGACAGACGTATTGCGATTCACGTCGAATAGAGCTATAGAAGTAGATTACTTAGCGAAAGACGTTTGTAGTGCTTCATTCGGAAACGTAGATATATCACAATAATTCGTATCATTCACCTCATTCAGAGAGGAGAGAAAAATAGATTGAAGTGCCCACTGTTTTTGCAAACGTCTCAAGAACAGCTCCAAACAAAATCAAAGAAATCTTTCTTCTGACACTTCTTTCAAAGGTAAGGTAGTATGGTATCTAAGCGAGTTTCGGCGCGAGCTGCGGGTTGACGTCCTTCGGGAGGAGAACATCGTCGATCTGCTCAGCGGTCCCCATATCCTTGACAAACTTCCAGAACTGGTAGAAAATTCCGGGGAGCGTGCGGTAGGACGCGTACGGGATGTTCAGCTTCGCCGCCTCTTCGGCGACAATCTTTGAGATGGCGGGGTAGTGCACGAAGCAGATGGCCGGGAACAAGTGGTGCTCAATTTGTAAGTTGAGGCCACCGGTGAAGAAGTTACCGATCTTTCCACCCCAATCCGCGCTAGTCACCAACTGCTGGACGCCCCAGTCTCTCTCCCAGGCTTCGCCGCCGGTATCTTCCGGAATTTTAGCTTCCGGAACGTTGTGGCTCACGGCAAAAGTACACGCGAGAACAACACCTTGGCACGCCATGAAGCCGACGATACCGGCGAGGACGGACGTGACCGCATGATTCATCATCGGCGCAGCCAAGAGGCCAAAGTGAACGATCTTACCGATAACGACGGTGGCAAGCTCCCACATCGTAGCGCCGTGGAGCTTCGCACCTTCAGTGTCTCGGGTGAATAAGCCGACGATATCGCCGACTTGGAAGGCGACTTGCAACATAGGGAACGCCAAGAACATGTACAAGTGTTGGAAGCGGTGATACCACGCCTTCGGTCTGCGAGCATCGAAACGCAAGAGAGGCATGGCGGTGTAGACATCTTGATCCATGGCGTTGTCGTTGCAGTGGATATGATGGCTCACTTGATGGTGGTATCTCCACATCAAAGACGAACCACCGATGAGATCGTTCGTCAAACCGAGGACACCGTTGACAGCCGGAGACGGAGACATGGCTCCGTGGTTGGCGCAGTGCTGAATCGTGAGACCGATCCATGCGCCGCCCAAACCGAGGAGGCATCCGGACAGGAATCCCGGTACGGTGGCGTAGACGGCGTAGGCGAAAGCGGCGAAGGCCAAGATCGTGACGGTGGCGTGATCTCCACCCATTCTGTGCTTGTTCTTGCCCTCCTCGGGGAACAACTCCTCGCGGACGCGGTTTCGAATATTGTTGTACAGCGGCGAATCGTTCGGTCTCGGAGACTTCGGGACGGCATCGATCGGGAAACCCTCTAATTTCGGCAACATTTTGAACCGGGCCGAAGCGACTTCGGGTCGCAAGTGGTACGATTCGATGAGCGCCGTGCAGTCGCGCCCGACGGCGAGGTTCAAGAGCCAGTTTCCTCCCGGGTGCTTCTCGAAGAAAGGACCCAAGTTGTACGCGACGTCTCGGAACACCGTCCACTTCACCTTTTGCCACTTTTCATCGTTCCACGGATCTTCGCTCCCCGGCGTCGCGACGTCCGGTCTCGGCACGCGCAGCGCCACGCGCTCCTCCGCCTCGCTCCCCTCGTCCTCGACCACTCGCTCCGCGATCGCCGCCCCCCCGTCGGCGATCGATCGCGCCACCGTCACCTTGGCCCTCGTCCACGCCGTCTTCACGCTCATTCTCGTCGCCCGCGTCGTCATCGCTCGCGCTCGTCGTCCAGCCTCTGGACGACGTTGACGATGACGATGACGATAATCCCGTCCGACGCCGTCCATCGCCCCATCGCTCGCTCGCACCGCCCGCGTCGCGCTCGCCCTCGCGACGAACACCATGACGACCGTTCGCGTCGCTTCTCGCCCTCGGATTCCCCCTCGCGCTCGTTCGTCGCGCTCTCCCGTCCCCTCGTTCGCGCCCGCGCCCGCGCCACCGTCGGCGCGCTCGCCTCGACGAAATCTCGGGACGGGGACACATCCACCGGTCACGACTCGTCCCTCTCCGCCATCCTCGTTCCGCCGTCATCCATCCCGCCACTGTCTGTGGATTGCATTGCGTCAAAATCACCGGTCGTGACCCGTCACGCTGTCCCGATCGACTCGATCGACTCGACTCGACTCGACTCGATCGACTCGACTCGACCGATCGATCGGACGTCCCCGATCGACGCTTCGACGTCTTCCTCCGCGCCCAGGGGCCCGGGCGAGAGAGCGAGGCGCTCGGTGCGCGCGTTCGTCGCGTCGTCCGTCCGTCGCGTCGCGTCGGTCGTCGCGTCGGTCGTCGGTCGTCGCGTCGTCGCGTCGTCGCGTCGTCGGTCGTCGCGTCGTCGACGTCCCCCGGTCGGTCGGTCGGTCGTTCGCGCGCCGGCGGGACGGGACGGGACGGGACGGGACGGGACTGGAGGATGACGATGGATAGGGCGACGACGTCGATGCGAGCGACGTCGTCGACGTCCGCGACGAGCGGGTGGAGACGACGAGGGGGTGAGGAGGGTGGAAATGGGCGCGGAAGGGACGCGCACCGTCGAGGACCGCGACCTCGAGGGCGGGCGATGGGAGCGAGACGAAAGGTGCGTCGATCGAAGGATGGAGGCGAGACGCGAAACGCGCGCGCCGGGGGGCGAAGAGGCGAGACGAGAGGGAGGCGTGAGGCGCGGAGACGACGCGAGAGGGAGAGAGAGCGAACGCGACGCGAGTGGATGAACGTGTGAGACTGACGGATGGGTCGTATGCCCGCACAGACGGTGACGAGCGCGGTGTTCGACGCGCTCAAGTTTGACCCGGACAGAGTGTCGGTGTCCTTCGAGGCGAGCACGTCGGGGGTCAAACCGGAGTCGTTGCTTCAGCGGCGGTACACGCTTACCCATAACGATGTCACGAGAAACCTTATGCTCACCGTCGGTGATCGTTTTAACGGTGAGCAGACGTCTATATGGTACACGCGATTGCTTCGGGACGAGGTTCTCGCCGAGTGGAGAGAGGATGGCTTACACGTCTTTGCCAGGTGAGCACCAAGGAGGCGTGGTGGATTCGTTGGGCGGCGCCCCTTCGTTCGGTTGTGTTCAGACAGAAACTACCGCTCGTCTTGGACACACTGAGATACGCCGAGAGAGAACTATTGGCGACGTATCCCGAGCTTCTCGACAGTCCGGTGTACGTCAACTTTGGCGCGGCGGACGGACTGGGAGACAAGGAGTATTGGGGAGATTTCAGGTCGGCGGGGTTCGAAGAGACAAAGTCGACCCGCGTTATTTGTGCGGATGGAGCCGGTTTGGATCCGAGGATAGCAGACAACGTTAGAAATAGGATCACGGGTCAGGGCGGAGCCCGAGTGGGCGGCGTTGTGTTGCAGAATCCTAATCCCGTGTCTGCTCCTCCGCGTTAGATTTTTTTCAGAGTTACGCGTCGTCGTCGCGCCGCCAGACGAATGACATTTAGTAGATTTATTACTATGCTTAGTATTCAGCGACACCGTTCGTTATTCGCCCGCCCCTCGCTTTCGGGAAAGCGCGCTGCCCAAGCAACATCGTCACAACGTGCCGTGCCTCGACTCCGTCTCGCGCGTCGCATGCGTTCTGCGTGCGCGCGCGCATGTCGCACACTACGGCATCGTTTACTTACTCGGAGCGATGAGCATCGCGCGGTGGCTCCACGGTGGTGGCGCGCGGCGACGACGGTGGACGAAAGTCTTCGCGATTTCGTTAACCACGAGAAGAGCGGCGTTCCTCGCGGCGCCGGAACGGACACGACCGATGGGTTCGACTTGGGACGCATGCATCGTCTCTTGCGTGACTTCGACGATCCTCACCGGGCGTATAACACGATTCACGTCTCTGGGACCAAAGGGAAAGGCACGACGCTCTCATTGCTCGCGAGCGTGCTCCGAGCCGCCGGTCTAAAGGTTGGGACGTACAAGAGCCCTCACGTGTACAGCGTGACGGAACGAATACGCGTCGATGGCCAACACGCCCCCGACGAGCTCTCCAGTCTCTTGAGGGGCCTCGAACGGGAGATCAAGTCGGCGCAAGCGCGCGAACGGGGTCACTTGTCGTACTTTGAAGTGCTCACCGCTTTGGCGTTCGCGTACTTCAAGAAGGCAAAGGTCGATCTGGCCCTCGTTGAGGTCGGTCTTGGTGGCACCAGAGACGCCACGAACGTTTTACACGCGCACAATCTAGAGGCCGCCGTCATCACTCACATAGGAGAGGAACACCTGGACGCGCTTGGCGGGTCGATCGAAACCATCGTCGAGGCGAAAGCAGGCATCGCTCACAAGCGGAGACCTGTATTTTACGCGCCCAACGCGAACAACAGGGTCACAGAGCTACTAGAAGACGAGCTCAGAGCGAGAGGAGCGACACTTGTCGATGACGTCAAGGTGACTTCCCGTTTGATTGGATACGATCAAGAAGGCGCGACGCTGTCGCAACGCGTCGATGTCGACATCGAAGTCGACGGCGATGCTACAGTTAGAATACCTGACATTCGAGTCTCTCTCGTGGGTCCTCATCAGCGCGAGAACATAGAACTTGCACTTCGCGTTCTATGGTGGCTTCGAAGCCAGAGATCGATCGGTATCGCAATAGACGACATCAGGACGGGTTTGGAAACGACGGAGAGTCCGGGAAACTTTGAACTGTTCACCGCAGAGACAGGAGGCCCCACGGTGATCGCAGATGGCGCCCACACGAGAGGTTCAGCGGAAGCTCTCGTGAAAACCATCAAGGAAGTTTATGCGGGACACAAGATTTCGTTCGTCGTCGGGATGGCGGATGACAAAGATCACAGCGGTTTTCTTTCGGAATTGTACGAGGCGAATCCCATATCCGTCGTTTGTACGCAAATGGAAGTTGCCGGTGGATCTGCGAGAACTACCGAAGCAAAAGCACTCGTGGATGCGTACCGTCGACTCTCGACGGGCAATGAGCTACCGCGGGTTGTCGATGATTTCAAAGTTGCGCTCGACGAGGCGATGAGCGCCGCAGATTCTGACACTGTCGTCGTCGTCACTGGGTCCTTGTACACGCTCAGAGCTGTGCGGGAAGCGTTGGGAAAAAATGTTGGAAAAGAAACGTAGAATAGATCAAAAGAATATTCATTTGTAGTTACAGCCTATAGCAGTCTAGAATTCCGCGCTTCCCGGGTAACGAGGGAAAGGGATAGCATCACGAATGTTCTCCACCCCCGACACGTAACAGACGAGCCGCTCAAAGCCGAGACCAAAACCGGCGTGAGGCTGTGAGCCGTATCGTCGCAGATCTAAGTACCACCAGTACGACTCCTTCTCCAACCCGTTTTCTTCGATGCGACGTTCCAACACATCCAAACGTTCCTCTCTTTGGCTGCCACCCATCAACTCGCCGACTCGCGGGACGAGAACGTCCATCGCAGCGACAGTTTTGTTATCGTCGTTCAAACGCATGTAGAACGCCTTGATATCCTTGGGATAGTCACGAACGATGACCGGTCGATTTTTGAAGACTTCTTCGGTGATGTACCTCTCGTGCTCGCTCTGAAGATCCGCACCCCATTTGATGGGGAACTCAAACTTCTTCTTCGCGTTGAGAATGTGGTCCACCGCTTCGGTGTACGTGATGCGAGCAAACTCTTGCGTGGCCACGCTACGAAGACGCTCACGCAAGTTATCCTTTGAAATATTCTTCTCGAAGAATGCGAGATCTTCGTCGCAGTTCTCGAGCACGTGGTTGAGGCAATACTTGAGGTAAGCCTCGGCGCAATCCATATCGTCATTCAAGTCGGCGAAGGCGAGTTCGGGCTCAACCATCCAAAACTCGGCCAAGTGTCGCGACGTGTTGCTGTTTTCCGCACGGAACGTCGGTCCGAACGTGTAGATATCGTTCACGGCGCACGCCATGATTTCACCGTTGAGCTGTCCGGAGACGGTTAAATAGGACGGCTTACCGAAAAAGTCTTGCGAGTAATCGATGGAACCGTCATCCTTTTTCGGCAACGACGCGCCTCCCGCCGCACCGGCGAGCGCTTCCGCCTCAGACTTGAGCGAGAGAAGCTTCGCGACAGCACCGTCGACGTCCTCCTTGGACGCATCGCCCGCCTTTTTCGCCTCCTTCACCGCCTTGACCACCTCTCCTTGCTCCTTTGCGGCGGCTTCCGCCGCGGCGATGGCTTCCGGCGTCGCCGCCGCCGCCGCGGCGAAACCATTCAAAAGAGTCGTCACTTGGAACTGTTCCCCCGCGCCTTCACAATCGGAAGCGGTAACGATCGGTGTGTTCGCGTACAAGAACCCATGCTCTTGAAAGAACTTGTGCGTGGCGTACGCTAATTGGTTTCTCACTCGAGCCACGGCGCCGATGGTGTTTGTCCTCGGTCGCAAGTGCGCGATGCTTCTCAAGTACTCGAGCGTGTGCCTCTTCTTTTGCAACGGATACGTCTCCGAATCCGCCGCACCGATCACTTCGAGTTCATCCACCGCGAGTTCCGCCGCTTGCTTCCCCCCCGGACTCGCCACGAGTTTCCCCTTGACGCGCAGCGCCGCCCCCGTGGAGACGCTTCCCGAATTCGCCACCTCCCACGCCGCGCTTCCCTCGTTCACCACCGCCTGCATCCCCGAGATCGCGCTCCCATCGTTCAGATCGATAAACGCCATCCCTTTCTGCGTTCGCACGCTCCTCGCCCACCCCCTCAGCTCCAATTCCTCCCCCACTCGGCTCGCCCCTCCGTCTCGTCCCTTGACGCGCGCGATCCGTTCCGGTCGTCCGTACGCCGCCGTCGCCACCGCCCGCGCCGTCGTTCGTCCGCGCACCATCGACGACGCTCGCGTCACCGACACCACCGACACCGCCGCGCGTGAGACGCGCATGGTCGTCCGCCTCCTCGCCTCCTCGCGCGCCGCGCTGTCGACGACGTCATTCATCGAACACACTCCTCGACACATCCCTTTTCGTTCGCGCGTCCCTTTTCCCTTTTCCCCGTCGAGGCTGCGCGCGCGCGGGGTGTGCCATGACATGGCATGGCATGATAGAGGGTTTGGGTAGTGTATATGGAGGGAGAGACACCACCGTTCGTTTTATGTGTAGTGGTACACGCTCGGACCATCGTCCATGGGTCTCGAACGGTCTCGAATGGGGGGTGCGTGGAGTCCGTCCGTCCGTCATTCGTGCGTGCGTGCATTCAATGCACGCCGTGCGCTCGACGACCGATTCATCATTCATTCATTCGTTCGTTCGCTCGCGAGGAGAGGAGGATGGAGACGGAGAGAGGAGGCGGGGAGGTGGTGTTCGGAAGGTGGCGGCGAGGACTCGTCGTGGAGAGGAGGGGAGAGACCTCGGAACGAGGAGGGGTCGTCGAGGAGACGCGATTACGATTACGGGTGTGTCGTGATGACGAGGAGGCGGATGACGAGACGGCGGCGACGGGGACGACGGTGCGATTCGAGGACGTGGAGGCGTGGGAACGAGTGAAGAGACGAGACTCGAGACGTTGGACGTGGTCGTCGATGGGGAAGAAGACGCGAGGGATGCGATTGAAGACGAGAGGGAGGGGAGACGCGGGCGGCGAAGGCGAGACGACGACGGTGTGGGCGCGCGAGAGAGGGAGCGGAGGTGAGGATTTTTGTGAGGTGATGGAGGAGGCGTTGACGCGATGGGAACGCAAAAAATCACGCGCGCGCGCGGTGGTGAGCGAAGAGTCGCGTCGGCGAGCGATGGGGGCGTCGGTACCGTCGGCGGGCGTCGCCGACGTCATTAACCGACAGGTGCGACGCGCAGAGGCGACGCACAGGGAGATGGACGAGGCGTTTACGGATCTCAGGGCATTGATGGAAAAGGCGGGAGAGATGGTGGCGTTGGCCGAGCGTTTGGCGGAATCCACCGAGAGCACCGGAGAGGATGAAAACGACGCGGAGTTGCGGCGTCTGGTGCTCAGTCTCGGCATCAAGAGTCCGGTGACTCGTCTCAACGCGGGGGCGGGTTTCCACACAGATCTCGGGCAACAGTTCGGAGATTTCGTGAAATCATTCATTGGAAAATTTAACGGCATCGTCTCCATGTGCGATGCGTTCTGTCTGTTCAATCGGGCTCGCGGGACGGAGTTGGTGTCGCCTCGAGACATCCTCTGTGCGTGCGAATCGTGGTCTTCTCTCGGGATCGATTTGCACGTGCGCGAGTTCAAGAGTGGACTCAAAGTGATTCATTCGAGCGAAAGGACTGACGAGAACGTCTGTGCGCGCTTGAGCGCGGTGTTAACGTCTGACGAGTCTTCGCTCGATTCGTACGACGCCGCACAAATATTAGAAACGACGCCAGAAATAGCGCTCGAGTACCTCTGCGTGGGCGAGGCTCGAGGAATTCTTTGCAGGGACGATGGGCCGAGTGAGGTGCGATTTTATGCAAATAAATTCGCCGATGTGCGGCTGGATTGATGTAGATTCTATTGAACAACTCATGAAGCCTTCTTGGTGCTATACAATTATTACGTTTCAAACTTCGCCTAAATCGCTTCTTAGATGTCGTTGATATCATCGAAATCGAAGAAATCGTCGTTCTCGTCGCGTTCTTCTTCGAAAGTATCCGTATCGTTGACGCGGAACGTGTCCGGAAGTTCACCGTACGCCTTGAGCGAACGCGCTTCGTCGGCGAGGTACTTCAAGATGACGTCCGCCTTTTCATCTTGGAAATCTCGCAAACCCAAGAGTATGATATCCCCGGTGTTCACCCACACCTTCTTTCGCATCTTACCGCGAATGTGACACAAGCGCTTCACCCCATCGATGCACTGCGCCTCCAAACGCCCGTTCCCGAGCATGCGCAACACTTGCGCGTACTCTTGACCGTCCTCCTTGAAGATGAGCTCTCTCTTCTCGTCTCCACCGTCACCCTTCCCGCGGCGGCGGTTCTTACCGCCCTTACCCTTGGCGTTGCTCTTCGGCATCTTTCTCTTCTGTCACGCGCCCGTATCGCTCGCGTCCGTCTCTCGCGCGCCCGTCGTCCCGCGCGCGTTCGGTCGTTTGAATGCACAAAGACCCTAAACAAGGCGTCCTCGTCCTCGTCCTCGTCGTCGTCGTCGTCGTCGCGCGGGCGGCGTCTCTCGCGCGGTGTCCGTCGTTCTCGCGCGCGAACGTCTCACGTCTCTCGCGCGAGTCCACTCGTCGTCGCGCGGCGCACAAAGGCGGCACACGTCGTCGTCCAAGCGCCCATCCCTCCGAGCGCGGGGAGGACATCAATCGAAAATGCGGGGCGTTGGCGCGCGCGAGGGGCTGGGCGCGCGCGAAGGGTTTAGACGGCGCGGCGGACTCGAGCGAGGGGATTCGAGCGACGACGAGGCGTGCGCGCGTGTCTGCGGTTGGACTGTATTATAAATACTTTAATCCCACTATTTTCGCGCGACGTTGAAGCGCGTGTTGGGTGAGCACGGCGATGAAGGAGGCGGCGGCGAGCGCGCGCACGGCGGATATGTTTGAAAGAAAGGGGCTGAGGAGGGAGAGCGGGGCGGTGAGAATGAGGGTCATGCCGTCCGTTCGCACGCCCGTGGCGAGAAAATGGACGAAGTTGATGCTGCTCACCGAGGCGAGGAATAAAGAGAGGGTGTTGACCATCATCCAGGGCCATTTGGACGCCGCCGCCGCGAGGACGTGGACTCGGTTCGGTCCGGCGAGGACGGCGACGAAGGCATCGTAGCACAGCTTGCCGACGACGACGGCCGCGGGAGGGGCGTATCGCTGACTATCTTCCAAAATAGGGAATATCACCGAGTCTTGATGGAGGAGGAGGAGAATCGGCGCCAAGACGAAGACGGAAAATACCGACCCGTCTGCGAATTCGTCGCTCAACACGACGCACGCGACGAACGACGTGAGGGTGGCCACGTTTCCGATGATGGGCATCCAAGAGAGTTCTCTCGCCTTGAGCTCTCTATGTTCGTTCCTGCTCGTCACCGACCGGAAATATTCCGGACGACTTCGACCGGTGGCGGGCAAAAATGGCGAAGATCCGCCTCGTCGCTTTTGCCGCTGTCGTGTCGTCTTCAGGCTTGATTGGACCCTAAACTTGAGCGCGAACGCGATTTGCAGAGACGTCCCGGCGAACACGCTGACGACACCGAATCTGCCTTCGATTCCTTCCTCCACTTCATCGATGTCCTCCGACGATCCTCCCATTTGACTGACGTACGCCAGGCTGAGAATGCACACGAAAGCGCAGTACACGTACGGAAGCCACCGCGAAGACGTCGGTGAGGGCGAGTACGTGAAGGATAAGAACACTCCGACCAAAGCGCACGCCGCGAATAATAAGATTGTCAATCCCGTTTGCTCCACAAAGTATTCGAGCGCCATATATAATCCCACACACCCACCACAGATTGCCCCGAACACGCAGCGCAACGCAGAAATCGACGCCGTCTGTTTTTGAGGCGAAGACATCGCAAACATGGCCGTGAGTCCGGCGAGCATGAGCAACCAACTCGGCCATCCGTGATGCGGAGTGTCCCTCGCGCCATACATTCTCGCCTCATCGATCTCAGTGTCCGGAACGTGCTCCGCGTCGTACCACGCGCCGACTTCTCCTTTCCAAGGAAGCGGCGGGCGAAACGTGACGAGGAACAATCCGGTTGAAATCAACAATACGAGCAATCTCTTCCCGAACACGTCCCCATCAAAGTTCGGTTTGCTCAGCACGAACGCCAAACTCGTGCCCGTGATCAGAAGAAGTCCACCGAACAGCGTCGCATCGGTCGGCCGGTGACCGGTGAGCTCAAATAAGATGTCAAACATCGCAAAGCGCGCAAAGGTGAGCGACATCACTAATACTATGGTATAAACGATACAATCAGCACCCGAAATACCACGAATCATGTGCTTGGACATCACGTACGGAGCGGTCATGACCATCACCACTACGAAGACGCTGAACATCTCCATGAATCCGTGCACGAAGAGCATGGATAACTTTGCTCCACACGCGCTCTGCACGATCCATCCAAAGTTTCGACTCATTCGGCCGCTGATGACGAGACTCCTGCTCGTTAAAAATCCACTCAGAGACGTCGCCAAGACGAGATACGGCGGATATATTAAAAAATCATCGTCGCGAGTCGCCTGACTCAAGATTTGTTCCACGATGGCCAACAAGGATACGTATCCCGCGACGCCGACGCCCATGACGCGAGCGGGAATACTTTTCGTGCTTGTCGCGATGGGCAATGCGAGCGCCATGGCGACGAGGGCGAGCGCGGCAAAACACATCTGATCAATGGTTAGCGATCCGACTTTCACGTCGAGACTCCAAAAGTTTTTGGAGAGAAACCAAGTGAAGCACGCGGCGCAACTCGCCGCGAAAACGCCGTACTCTCTCGCCGAGCCTTGTTGGTAATAATACTTGACGAAATAAATAGAACCTGGGATCGGCACGGGGATCATCCACATGGGAGCCCCGATGGCACCCAGTGCGGTTCCACCGGATATCGCCAAGGCGATCTGAACCGCGCTCTCGGGCACGGAGACGCCAACAGAATTCGTGTAGCACGCCACAAACGCCGCCAAAGCGGTGTGGACCGAAACAGCCACCATGATGTAGTTCAGAGGAGCCATGATTTCGATGTACTCTGAGAACTCGCTAAATATGATCCCACCCTCCACGCTCAGCGCGAATCCCGTGAGAGCGAGGAGAAGGATCGAAATCTCAATCCTCTTCGCCGCCTCCTCGTCGGCGCGACGCCACCACCACAAAGATTTCTCCGTGCCTAAAGCTATTAAATACAATACGGGAATTGTCACCAAGGCGAGACACGCGAACGCGTGATCCATGGACGACGTTAACGTCCAAAAGTTCGTCAGGACGTACAGCGCGATGGGCAGCGTCAGCGTCGTCACCGTGGACCACTTGGCTTGGCGTTCGGTCAACACGAAGCGATTCTCTCGTCGCCGCCGTTCCTTCTCGTCGCCGACAAATCTACACCCGCTCACGGTGGGAAACAGAAACATTCTGTGCGTGATCAAGCACACGAACAATCCACACAACGCCGCACTCTCCTCTCCCACGCTCGACGACGCGAACGCCCACGTAAAAATCGCGCCGCACGCCGGCGGCGTGAGCCCAAACACCGCCCGCTCGCACGCCGTCGCCGCGCCCGGATGCATGACGTGTATCCACCTAAACTGCAGCGTGAACCACGCGCAAAACGCGAATAAAATGACCCCATGCGACGCAAACCCCCCCGTGGACGTCACCATCGACGACACCCCGGGATTCCCTCGTCCTCCCAACAGCGTCCCGAGCGCCGCCGTCGCGCTCGCCCACGCCGAGAACACCGCCCACTCCCCCTGTCTCGTCACGTCCATCACGTACACCGCGCACCCACCGACGGCGACACACACCAGCGTCCCCTCGCTCCCGCTTCCGATCGTCATCATCGTCGCCGGTCCCAGCGCCCACGCCGCGCGCGTCGCGTGTCCCCAACGACTCGGCCGCGTCCCATCGCCCTCGAGTCCTCGCCCACGTGCTCGCCGCGAGCGCACCGCATCGCCCTTCCCTCGCATCGTTCACACCGTCGTCTCCGCCTCGTCACTCCTTCATCGACGCTCCATCGTCACGTCGTCGCTCCGTCGCTCGAACGCGCCGCATCCATCCATCGAGTCGATGGATGACGACGACCGCGTGGATGGATGGCGCGCGCGTGGGGGGGGTCATCCGAGAGTCAGGACTCACGACGAGAGTCAGGACTCACGACGAGAGTCAGGACTCACGACGAGAGCCAGGACTCACGACGAGAGTCAGGACTCAATGACTCAATCTGAGAGTCAGGACTCAAGACACACCCCCCCCACCCTCGCCCGCGACGTCACCGTCCCGTCACGACACTTGGCGACTTTGGCGACTTTGGTGACGATGGTGACGACGACGACGACGACGACGACGACGACGCTGACGTTTAAGAGCGCGGCGAGAGGCGCGGGGGCGACGTCCCTGACATCCCCGCGCGCGATGACGCCGATCTCGCGCCCGCGTCGCGCGCGACGCGCGAACGTGAGGATTGAAAACTTGGGCGGGTTCGGGCCGAACATCGACGCCGAGGAGATCAAGCGTCGACAGGCGGAGAAACAGAAGAAGATCGACGAGAACAGGCGCAGAGCGAACGCGGCCAAGGGTAGAAACGCCTCCGGCGGTGGTTTAGCCTTCGGCGGTCGCAAAAAGTTTCAACAAACCATCGCCGGGGGCGAGCGCGCGAGAACGTACGCGGGACGCACGATGCCGAACGGGAAAAAGGTCACCGTCTCGAGCAAAGCCAAGACGGTGGCGAGCAAGAGCGAACAGAAAGGTTCGGAAAAGAAGAAATTATTCGGTCTGTTCTGAGATCTGAGATCGAGACGTGTAACGCATACATCAATTTGACGCACATTTCACCGTTCGCGCGCGCGCCCGCTCGACCGACCGACCGAGCGACCGGGACGACACACGCCGTCCGTCCGACGATCGCGCGAAGTCGACGCTCGCGACGAGAGAGACGCGGACGCGGACGAGGACGTCGACGACGTCGACGGGCGACGACCGCGACGACCACGCGGGCGACGACGAGACGAATCTCGATTCGATTCGGGTCGTGGTCGTTCGTCCCGCGGCGTGAGATCGACGACGAAGGGGACGACGCGCGGCGTCGTGGCGGCGATGACGTCGTCGGCGTCGATCGAGAACACGCTGCGCACGGCGTTCGCGGAGTTGGAGTGCGTTCGCGTCGCGTCGCGTCGCGTCGCGGGCGGGAGAGCGCGAAGACGGGGAGACGCGAGACGCGAGACGCGAGAGACGACTGACGAGAGAGACGGGCGGTTCGAACGACGCGTAGGGATGGGTTTAAACGCATGAGCGCGTTTGAGAGCGGCGCGGACGCGTCGTTGACGTCGCAGCAGTTGAAGAGATTGACGAATAAAATGGCGGAGACGAAGCGTTTGATAAAAGAGTTTGAGAAGACGGCGCTGAGAGAGGGCGCGATGGACGCGAACGCGTTGGCGGCGGCGAAGAAGGAGTACGTGTCCAAACTGAATAGGTTTGTGCAGATGAAAAAGGATGCGCAGGCGGCGTTGGTGGCGAGAGAGGCGGAGAGGCAGAGCGCGGGCGCGACGGCGACGGAGGCGAGAACTTCGGCGGCGGGACCGTCGACGGCGCCGTCGGCGGTGGAGACGGCGTTCGCGTTGCCGGCGTTCAAGCCCAGGGCGAACAAAGGAGAAATTTTAGAGGAAGAGCAGTTACAGCAGATGGAGGCGGGTGATCTCATCACGCACGGAAGAAACGTGTTGGACGAGACGGATAAGAGCCTCGCGAGGAGCGAAGCGGTGGTCGAAGAGACGATTCAAATAGGCGCGCAGACGGCGGAGGCGTTGCGCGGACAGACGCATCAGCTCGAGAAAGTCGTGGATGATCTCGATGAGATTCACTTTTCGTTGAAAAAGTCGTTCGATGTCATCAGGGACATCACGCGTGGTTTAGCGACGGACAAGTGCATCATGCTGCTTTTGTTTTTGATCATCGCCGGCGTTCTCACGGTGATCATTTTAAAGGTAGTCAAGAAATAATACCCGCGTTCTGTCGGGAACTTAGCTACAGAAAAGTAATGTAATTTTAATTACAAAAAGATTATTGTGTTCCGCGCATATGCACACACGCGAGAGGTGGAGTCGACCTTTTCAGTCGCGCGTTCCGCCCATCTCTCGCCTGTTTTGGACGCTTAAAAAAATACGATGTACAATGCCAGTATTCGACCGACGCTCGTTCACGAGGTTTGCATGGGATCAAAATCTTCGTCATCTTCGTCGTCATCGTCTCCGTAGTCGTTTTCTAAAGTGACGGTCGCGTCGACCATGACTCGAGCCCATCGAACGAACGCCGCCTCTGTGATTTCCGCCGTCGACATACGAAAACTTCTCGACTCTCGACGTCGCCTTCTCTCATCCTCTTCGGAGCTTTCGTCGTCGTCGTCTTCATCCTCGTCCTCGTCCTCATCGTCACCGCTTTCATCGGCGAATTCGTCCTCGTCGTCGCCGTCGTCAAACCACATATCGTTTTCGTCGCGTTTTGGAGGGGTGCCGAGATGCACGCCTCCGTCGCCGGCTTCGAAGACTCGGACGTGATTGTCTATGCCGCAGCACACGAGTGTGGGTAAATGCGGGTGCGGTAAAACTGTGTTCACGACTTGACTGTCCGCCTGCATTTTACACACGAGCTCGCACGTCTCCTTGTTCCACACGTAGAGGTTTCCGTCGTCGCCGCCAGTGGTGACGTACTCGTCGTCGCACATGAACGCGACGCCCTTCAAAAATGTCTTGACATTTTTACGTCCCACGTACCGTTTCGCGGGAACGTGCGTGATGGGCACGTTAAACGATTTGAAGATGCGATCTTCGGAGTTCAGACTCGCCGCGGCGCGTCTCGTGTCGAGAAGATACACGTCGTCGCCTTTGCAACTGATGGCGAGCTCCCCGGTTTTGGAATACGCCACGCCGGAGATGCCCTCGAAATCCATCGATCGAACTCCCCTGCTGAGTTCGAGAGGACTTATCATCATGACGGTCGGAATGTTATGGCTCATCGACGGTCTGGGCGATCGAACAAACATCGGTCGACCGGTGGGCGACGTCCCCGGACTCGGAGGGAGAGGACACTCTCTCGTCACCTCTCTTCGATTGCTCTTGACGTGTCGCAAATCGAACACGCGCACGTGAGGATCATCCGAGCACGCCGCGAACGTCGTGGGCGCCGTCGGATCGAACACGATCTCCGACGTCGGTCCGCACGCCGTCAGATCGACGATGGTCTCGTGCGAGTTACCCTCGAACCCTCCGTGACTTTGTCTCAAGTCGAACAAGCGAATTCTACCGTCTTGGTGCGCGGTGAGAAACGTGTTGGGCTCGTTCGGAACGAACGTCATCCCGAATCCCATTCCCGCGCCGTTACCGTGCCACAGCGAACGACTGTAATCGCAATTCGGCCGATTCGCACCGCGCAGACGATAGCCGTAGTGCGCCGGCTCGGGTCCCTGAAAGCCTCGCTCCAAGTCAACCAGACGAACGTCGCCGTCGGCGGACGTCGTCACGCAGTACGCGCTGTTCGTCTGAGGCACGAATTCGCTCGCGAACACGTTGTGCGTGTGTCCCGTGAACACCGATCCCTTCAACGGCATCTTCGCTCCCAATCCCCACACGCACACCGTCATGTCATCGCTTCCGGAAATCAACAGAGACGCGTCCTCGTTCCAACTGACGCAATTCACGCACCCTCCGTGCCTCTCGAGCGTCTCTCTCAACCTCAACTCCTCCACGAACCGTTTATTCGAACACCGAAGCGCCGTCGCTCCCAACTTGGCGCTCGGCGCTCCTCCTCGCCTCGCCGTCGTCTGTCGCTCTCGACACCACTGTCTTCGCTGCGCGTCGGCGAATATATTCCTACTCGGCTTGGCGCGCGTCGGCGCCTCCGCCGCCCCTCTCGCCGAGCTCATCTTCACCATCATCTCCCTCGTTCGTCGCGCGCGCGCTCCTTCACGCATCTCACCCGCATCATCATCACCGCTCTCACGCGCATCCTCCGTCCCGCGCGTCGCGTTCGCGTTCTCGCGCGCGCGCTCTCTCGCGCGCGCCTCGGCTTTCGCGCGCGCGTCCCCCGCGTCGCCCTCCGCCGTCACCCTCCCATCGTTCTCGCGTCTCCCTCTCGCGCTCGCGCTCGCGCGCCGCGTCTCCATATCCTCCTCCTCCCTCACCTCTCCTCGCGCGCTCGATCCCTCCCCCTCGTCGCTCGGTTCGTCGTCCACCCTCCGGCTCCCAGGTGGTCGCGTCAGCGCGGTCGGTCGATGGGGACGCGCGATGGGGACGCGTGAATGCGCGCGCGAACGCGTCTCTCGACGACCGAGACGACCGTTCGAGAGACGACGAGAGACGACGCGAGACGCGACGCCACCGTTCGTCCGGTCGCGCGCGTCCTCCTCTCGACGCGCGCGCCTCCCGCGCGTCGTCGTCGTCGACCGACCGACCGACCGCAACCACCGCGACCACCGCAACCACCGTCGAGTCGGGTCGAACACTCGGTCGTTAGGGAAAGCGCCGATGGAGTATGAGAATCCACGCGTGGTGTCGATCACGTGCGTGTACTGTTACTCCTGTGTGTACGAGCGTATGACTCAAAATAACGTAGACGAGCACGAAAAGGACGGATCTATGCGTACAGAGGGAAACACACCTCCCCGAGCGGCGCCGACGCGTGTCGACCGTCCGCCGCGGGACGGCGCGGGACGTCGACACACGGCGACGACGAGGGAGGCGGTGCGCCGCCGCGCGCGCGCGCACGTTCGTCGTCGTTTCATTCGAAAATCATGGTGGGCACGTGGTGCGACGCGTGCGCGCGCGCGGTGGCGACGGAGACGAACGAGTCGAACGGGTTCACGTGTTGCACGGCGTGCGGGAAGATTTTAGACGAGCGAGCGGCGTTCAGCGGAGAGGCGACGTTCACGAAGAACGCGAGAGGGGCGTCGATACCCGATGGACAGTACGTGGGCGAACACGGCGTCGCCCCGGGGGTGATTCGAGCGACGAGGGGTGGACGCGTGTACGCGGCGCAGGTGGACTCGCACGAGAGGACGCTCTACCGAGGACGACTGGAGATTAAACAGGTGGCGGATAGGTTGGGGGTGCGACCGCGAGAGGACATGGTGGACGCGGCGCATAGGCTGTATAAACTGGCGGTGCAGCGGAATTTCACGCGAGGAAGACGCATCGGACAAGTGGCGGGGGCGTGTCTGTACGTTATATGTCGACAAGAGTCGAGGCCGTACATGTTGATCGATTTCGCGGATGTGTTGCAGACGAATGTGTACGTGCTCGGTGGTGTTTTTTTGCAATTGTGTCGATTGTTGCGTCTGGAGCAGCATCCGTTGATGCAAAAGCCGGTGGATCCGAGTCTGTTCATACACAGGTTTGCCGACAAGTTGAATCTGGGACGACGCGTGCACGCGGTGGCCAACACGGCGCTTCGACTCGTGGCGTCGATGAAGCGCAATTGGATGCAAACTGGTCGTCGGCCGAATGGAATTTGTGGCGCCGCGCTCTGGGTCGCGGCGCAGATACACGGGTTCAGTCCGAGTAAGAGCGACGTCGTCGCGGTGGTGCACGTCGGCGCGGCGACGCTGAAAAAACGTCTGTCAGAGTTTGAAAACACTCCGAGCGCGGCGCTCACCGCGGAGGAGTTTGACAGTCAGGCGCGATTGTTTGAGATCGAGGAGGAATCGAACAGGTCGCTCGCGGCGTTACCCTCCGCGGGATCGATGTCGGTGTTGAGCTGCGTGCACAAGGACGACGACAACACGCCGCACTTTGCGCTCGGCATGTGTCGCGCGTGTTACGTCAATTACGTGCGAATCTCGGGTGGTTCGATCGGAGGCGCCGATCCTCCCGCGTTCATGCGCGCGCAAGCGGCCCGGAAATCGGACGAGAGCGTGCTCTTACTTCCGCAGGCGGGCGACGTCGACGTCGATGCCGACGAGAATTTGACGAGCGAATTCAACTCCGCGCTCGAAGAGGGAGCTTTGAGCTCTCTTCTCGCGTCGCCGTCTTCGAAGGATCAATCGAGGCCTTTAGCTTTGGTCACAACCTCCAAATCGACGACGACAAAGATGACGATGACGGACAAGGAACAGAGTCATCGAGTGACGAGCGCTCCTTGTCGAGAGCTCGTCGGCGCCAACTTTTTGCAACGAGCCGAAACCTCCTTGCGCGCATTGGTCGGATCTCGCTGGGCCGAGCTGATTTGCCTACCCTTCACCGGCGATCTCTCAAAAGCGAGAATATCGAAACGGCACATGTGCGAACTCCACCCCAAGTACGAATCGTTCGCGGAGAATGAAGGCAAATACATCGCCCAAATCGACGAGTCGGTTTTGCACTTTCTAATTTCCGCCGAGTGCTTTGATAACTCCGCGCTGGATCATCTCGCCAAGTATTCTCCGCACGACGTGGGGTCGTTGGAGTCGAAGGCGTTCGATCCCTCGATCGTCGCGAACGACGATCAAGACGAGGGGGCGGAGCACGGATTAGTCGCAAAGGTGGAAAAAGAAGTCGTCGACACCCTCTCCGACGTTGACGACGAGGAAATCGACTCGTACATTCACGACGCGGACGAGGTACAGCTGCGTCGCGTGGTTTGGTCTGAGATGAACAAAGAATACTTAGAGACGCAAGCGTCGAAGAAAGAGGTGGAGCGCGCGCCCGGGGCGTCGAAAAAGAAACGGAAGAAAACCCCCTCCGTTCCGGCTGAAACGCCGGCGGAGGCTGCGCTTCAAGCGTTGTCAAAGAAGAAAGGAAGCTCGAAAATCAATTACGAAGCGCTGGAAAACTTATTCAAAGTGTCCGACGCTCAGACAACCGTTCCCGCGGCGACGGCTCCTCGCGAACACGCGAACGAGCAAGCCACGGGTGCGACGGAGACGAGGCGCGGCAGTCGTCGACCCGACGGCTTGTCCTCTGGCGCTCCGAACGCGAAGCGGGTCGACCTCAAGAAACGCGAGCCTCCCGTGACGGGTGCGTCTTCGCGACTGAGTGGTTTAGGAACCAAAAGTCACGCGCTTCGAGGAAAGTGTAACTAGCTAGTAGTGAAACTGTAAAGGATTTGTACGCAGACGCTGTAGACTTGACTGGCGCTCGGCGGCGATAATTCGCATAATCGCATCATGAATGCCCTCACACCTTCGCGCGCTCGACCCGTCTGTCCCTCACGAAACGTCACCATGGGGCCCGCGCAAGTACAATTCATGATCACGAACGCCATGCGGGCGACGCTAGTGGACGAACTGGATTACACGGACGAAGAGGTGAGCGCGATGAGACCGGAAATCGCCGCCCAGCTCATCAAGGCGAGAACCAAGCGTCCGTTCGGTGATCGACCGATGCCCGAGGCTTGGAAGCGCGGTGGACCGATCGAACGACGATCGGGTGGTGGGTTGTTCTCCAACAATTTAGTGAGGCTCGCGGTCGCGGCCATCTTCGGCTTGGTCGGCGCGGTGGCGACGGGGAGGGTGAGCGTGGGGACGCTGCTGGGAGGTCAGGAGTTTGGGAGAAAGCGGCTCACCAAGCTGAGCGACGAGGTGAAGAAACCCTCGAGTGGGAGAAAGCGAAGGAAAAAATCACGATCGTCGAAGAGGAAGGTTGTGAGAGAAGTTTCGTAGCGTTTCGTCGTTCTCGTCGAGCTGTACGCAATATTAGTTAAGACGGGAGGTGAAAGCCAAAGGAACTGTTTGTTATTTCAAGCCTATTACGTTAATAGCTAAATCCAACCTCGTCTGTACGCCTGGATTGCACCAACTAAGATGAAAACGTTGCCCTCGGTTTGGATGTACCAAATCAACAAGAAGGTCCAAATGACGCCTCGGCGCAACATAGGGATTAAATCTTGCACCGTGGGCATCGCCGTGATCGTATCGCGATACGACGCAAACAAGATATCTCTGGCAAAGATGAGAAGCATGAGCTGATCCCAACCGACAGTGCCGATCACGGACCCGGCGAGAATACCGAGAACTTTATATCTGAACATGTCGTCGGGCATGGAGACGAGCTGCAACTTATTGTTGAGCCACGGGATGACTTCAAACGCGCACACGAAGGCACCGATGGCCATGGACGCCATCGAACCCAAGAGAGCTTTATTTTCAATGGCTCCGAGCATGAATGGGCGGCCCTTGTAGTTTACCAGCATGACACAAACTCTTTGCACGGTGTCAACGAGGAACACCACGGTGTTCAACAGGCACGGCTCGAACGGAGGTCCTTGCTCCCAGAAGCTTCGTTGCGTCTCGTTCGCGGCGGCCTTAACTTCTTGGCTCACCATGGCAACCTTTTCGGCCGTGGGAAACGCGAGCTCTTCGCCCGTTGTGGATTTGACTAGGTGGACAGCGTAAATCATAGCCGCGAGGTGGATCACGAGCTGACCAGCGAGAGACAGGAAGTTGGCTGGATGGAAAATCGATCGAAGCGGACGAACCTTGCTCAGGGTGTGCACCGGCGTGGCGTAAGAGAACGCGAGACCAGCCACGGTAAGGGCAGAACCCGAAGCGATCATTTGATTCTCGCTGTTGCGAACACCATCCAAGTACAAGACGGACAGAGAGTACGCCGAGATCAAACAGCTCAGCATCAAAACTTGCTGCATTTGAATGGCGGAAACGAGCGTACAACGGCCTTGTCGAATGATGTCAGCCGTGGCTTTAATGCTCGGAGCTCGGCTCGTGAACGGAGCCGCCATCGATGCATCGCCCAACTTGACCTTTGGAACCTCACCGTCGGTTTCTTCCAACTCTTGAAACACCTGCTGTAACGACTGTCCAGTGCCTGCGACCTTGGATCGCGCAGCCTGTCTGCGCTTCGCCTCGGTTATCATGCGTTGCGTGGCTGATTTCATGGCGTTGAACTGAGCCCACTTTTCGCCCGCCTCCTCGCGAGCCTTGAGTTCCTCTTCATACCATTGGGTTTGAAGCGCCTGTAATTCTACTCGATCCTTCTGTTGCGCCGCCTTCTCCTTGGCTTTTTCCGCCTTCATCTTTTCTGCTTGCTCTCGAACGCGAGCCATCTTTTCCGCAAACGTTTCAGTCTCAGTCGTGATCGCCGCCGCAGCGCCTTCTTGCTTCTTCGTGTTGGCGCTACCGAATCCACTCAAGAGAGCGACGCCGACGTGGGCTTGCTTGAGCGCACCGACGTCATTCGCTCCATCACCACACATCAACGTGTGCTTGCCTTGGGTCTTCAAACGTTTCAAAACGCGCTCTTTATCGTCCGGGGACATGCGAGCGTAGATACTCACTTGATCGAGATTGTCCCATAGCGTTCCCGGCGCCGTGAGAGCGGCATTGAGGCTCTTGCCAGTGACACACAAACTATATTTATCGGCGAGCTCTGGAATGGATGTGGTTTCGTACGGAATGATCTTGATCGGTTTCCCGTTCTCATCGGCACGAGCACTTTGCCACTCCAGCGTTCTGGAGGAATCGAGAGCCAAGACCAAGGCGCCATCGAGGCCTCCGCTAGCGATGCCGACATCGTTCCCGACGTGCAACGCCGTCAGAGTCGCGTCACCCGTCGCCATCATCACGTTATTCGAGCTGCTCTTCAACGCATGAATAATTTCAGCGGAATCCGCGCGCACCTTACAGGCAAACGCGAAGAAACCGTCGAAAACGAGATCAGATTCTGCCTCGTCGCGAGTGAACGGTGATGTTTGGGAGCCAACTCGAGCGCTTTCAGTTTCATCCAATGGCTTGTGTGCAAGTGCGATGACTCTCATACCTTGCTCCGCCAAGCTCCGATATGCCGCATCATAACCTTGAGGAACAGTTCTCAGCAAAGTTTTGATCATTTCCGGGGAACCCTTGACCAAAGACCAGCGTTCCACGCGGGAGTCCGTCTTCACGTCGGCAACAACGCTCATGCGCTGCAAAGCTGAAGCGAAATGATTGCGCGCCAAAATCTTCACAGAAGTCTTGTTAACATCATCCCACGTGCGCTTGATTTCATCATCCATCTTCGGAGACGCGGTGTGAGACGTCGGATCGTATTTCCACTTGATTCCCAGCAGAGCCGCCTTTTCAAGAGGATCACCAAACATCTTACCGTCGATTTCAAGAAGTGCGTGGCATCCACCGACGACGATGGACACATTTTTTGACGCTTCCACTGGTTGCTTGAGTTCTGCGTTTTTGCTCAAATCACTGAGCACGCCCTCCGCGACGAGACGATCGCTCGTGATGGTACCGGTCTTGTCGAACAAACAGCTGTCGATCTTGCCGGCGACGGGGACTCGGAATGGCTCCGTGCAGTAGACCGATGTACGAACCAGAGCGATGAGTGCCGTGTTCACAGCCATCGCCGTTTGCATGGGTAAATCGGGAGGGACGACGCTCGTGATGATCATGATGCATCGCAAAATGAGTTCGTACTGACTTCTCTTTCCATCCTTGACGCCTTCGACGTACACATTGTAACTCGCGGCGAGAGCAAAGACGAGAAGAATGAAGAGCAGAATGAGCGTCTCTTTCGTATCTCCGGTAACTTGCTCACTGCTGAACTCCATCATACGCATCAATTTACCTTGCGTCGATGCGAATCCAGTCTGAAGCACGTAGCACAAACAACCGCCGTCCGGGGTGGACACTTGCACGGCGGGTGACTCGCTGTCTGTCTTTGCCGTGTGCTGCATCAACGTCGTTCCGCTGTACAAGACGTGAACTTTGTGTAAACCGTTCATATCGAGACCTTCATCTTTCGAGACTTCCGGGTTGATGTGCTCCTTCATCTGCGGAACGCTTTCGCCGGTCAGACTCGCTTCGTTCACGACGGCGGAACCCGCGAGCAGAACGCAGTCGCAAGGCACTGGAATTTCTTCACCTCCCCGGCGCTTGAGCGAAATGATGTCACCAGGATAAAGCTCCTCGGTCGAGTGTTCTTCCCACACACCGGCGCGTCGGACGAGGACTCGTCCGGGCGTTTGGCCCATTCCCCGAAGGGTGGTGACGTTCTTCTGTCGAGAGAAGGCGGTCGTGCCCTCGAAAATCAACAAGCTCAGTGCGCTGAAGAGCGCGTATTTCCAATATTCATCCATGAGCCAAAGGAGGACGGTGAAAATTTGAAACACAGTGACGGGACTGGTGAGCTGCTCCTTGTACAACTCCCCAAAAGTCGGAATGTTGACGCGAAGTGCGTTGTCGCCGTATCGCTCGTGACTGTGATGAACCTCGTCAGACGTGAGACCTTTACTCTTGACGTAATGAGAGAGAGGCAAATCTTTGGGCGTATGAATCTCCTGAAGTTCACCTCGACCCTTTCTTCGTGCTTCGTCCCACTCAATCTCGACGTATTCGTATCGTTGACGCTGGAACACGCACCACAACATCGTCCTGAGACCGCCGTCGGCGTCGAAGACGCGCAACTGCGACACGGGCACGATTTCCGGCTTCCCTTGGTGCGGATGCGGAGTGATGATGAAGTACGTTCCCTCGCTCACGCGATCGACGCTCTTGTACTGCACGAAGCATCGAATGCGAACGCTCCAGTGTTGGGCGAACATGATGAGCGCGTGCAGCGTCGCCACCGACGCGAACGCCAGCACCATGGGAAAATCCGGTAACCACTTCGCCGGCAGCGTCGGCGGTACCTCATACTTGACCTCTTCCTCTCCATTCGAACTCTCGCCCTCTTCTCCACCCTCGCTCTTCTTTTCTTCGGGTTCGCCCGCGTCCCAACTCGTCTCGTCGCCCTCGCCCTCGCCCCACTCGTCTCGAACCTCTCCTCTCCCCGACCACGCGCTCCCATCGCTCGCGTCCGCGCCCACGCCCACCGCGTCGAACACCGCGGGATCGTACCCCATCGCCGCGTGATGTCGAAGCGCCGCTCGATACGGGTTCCCCGCCGTCTCGTAACACTTCGTCAGCGCGATCAGGTAGAGCGCGAAAAACGGCACGTGGTACAGCGCCACGCGTTCACCGACGCGGAACCGACGCTTTCTCGGCGCCGCCGAGGCGACGTGCGCGGGGACCCCCACGCGCAGCCCGTCGCCGCTCGACGCCATGATCGAGGACGAGGCGGGCGCGACGCGACGCGGACTGCGGGGGACGCGTCGACGATGGGTCGACCGAATCGAACAAGATGACGCGCGATAGTGCGCGACGCGACGCGCGCGGGATGCTCGTGGGGTGCGCGAGGAGAGTGGGCGCGTTCGGTGCGCGCGTCGCGGGTCGAGACGGGGCGCGTTCGACGCGCGCGACGACGCGGCGAGGACGAACGTGGGGATGGCGGGGACCGATGACGGCGGTCAGATTCGCGCGGACGCGCGCGATGGCGCGCGACGAGGGCGTGGACGGGCGACGATGTCGAGGATTGAACGAAGCCGGCGCGCGACTCTCAAATGTAGGGTCGGAGGGGGGGAGGACGACGCTGAACGGACGCGGATCGGTGGTGTATTGGTGCGACCGAGACAGACGGTTGGCGAATAACGACGCGCTCGCGCGAGCGATGGAGTTGGCGAACGCTCGGCGCGCGCCTCTCGTCGTGGCGGTGCACGCGGGAAGAGATTTGATGGGCGACGGTGTTGGTGGGGCGCGGCGAGCGGTGTTCGCGCTGGAGGGGTTGAAGGAATTAGAGGGAGACTTGCGCGCGCGCGGCGTTCAGACGGCGACGACGACGGGCGACGACGCGGCGAGAGGGATCTTGGAGACGTGCGAGAGAGTCGACGCGAGCGCGGTGGTGTGCGATTTCACGCCCTTGCGCGAGGGTCGGGCGGCGAGGCGAGCGGTGGCGAACGCGGTGGGGTGTCCGATGATCGAAGTGGACGCGCACAACGTCGTCCCGGCGTGGGTGACGAGCGAAAAGCAAGAGTACGGCGCGAGGACGATTCGTCCGAAGATTCATCGAAATCTCGCGGAATTTTTGACGGCACCGCAAGTTCTCGATGATTTGATCGCTGCGCCGGATTCCCTGACGCCAAGCGAGACGGATTGGGATGTGTTGATCGACGAGGCGAGACGAAGAGGCGCGCACGTCCCAGAGGTTCGCGGCGTGAAACCCGGTGAACGCGCGGCGTTGGCGGCTTTGTTGGATCCCAACGAAGACTGTTTTCTTCCACAACGCTTGATGCTGTACGAAGAGCGTAACAAACCCACGACACCGCGAGCGGTGTCGCGGTTGTCTCCGTACTTGAATCACGGACAGTTGTCTCCGCGCCGCGCCGCGTGGGAAGCCGCTCAACTTCGCGGAATCGTCGACGACGAAGCCATAGACAGTTATATTGACCAACTCATAGTTCGCAGAGAGTTGTCTGATAATTTTTGTCTGTTCAATCCCCACTACGACTCTCTGCAGGGCGCGAGTCAGTGGGCTCAGGAGACTCTGGCTCTGCATGCTTCGGATAAGCGGGAATTCGTGTACGACTACGAGACGCTCGAACGCGCGAACACGCACGACGAGCTGTGGAACGCGGCACAAAAAGAATTGTATTATTTTGGCAGAATGCACGGTTTCATGAGAATGTATTGGGCAAAGAAGATTCTCGAGTGGACATCCTCCCCGGAGGTGGCTCTGGAGACGTCCATCAAACTTAATGACGCATACGCGTTGGATGGACTCGATCCGAACGGCTACGTCGGATGCATGTGGTCGATCGCCGGTGTGCACGATCAAGGCTGGAAAGAGCGCGCCGTTTTTGGCAAGGTGCGGTACATGAACTACGCCGGATGCAAAAGAAAATTCAAGATTGAGGAATACGTGCAGCGCGTCGACGATGAAGTGAAGGCTTTATTACCGCAGTGATGGAGTCGCAATAGCAGATTAGATTAGAAGAATGTTAGATCAGTCAGCAATTCCTACAGAGCGCCTTCAGCCGAGCAGAGAAACGGGTCTAACGGCTTCCCCAAAGCGTACACTATGAATCCAATGTCCTTGAGCTTTTGGTGATCTAAGATGAGTCGACCGTCAAACACAAACGCAGGCTTTTGCATGACGGAGTAGATTTGTTCCCAATCGTACGTCTTGAACTCGTCCCACTCAGTCATGATGCACACGGCGTGCGCGCCGGTCAAGGACTCGATGTGGCTCTTGCAGCACGTGATGTTCTTCATCGCTTCTTCGCCCATGTCCATCGCGATTTGACTGTGAGCAACCTTCGGATCGTAAATGTTGAGCTTCGCGCCGTCTTCGATGAGACCATGGCCGACATCGATCGCCGGAGATTCACGAGTATCACCGGTGTCCTTCTTGAACGCGTAACCGAGCATGGAGATCTTCTTTCCACTGATCGTGTTGAACATAGCAGAAATCATGCGTCGGACGAAGCGGCTCTTTTGGTAATCGTTCATGCCGACGACGCTGTACCAGTATTGCGCAACTTCCGTCAAACCGTGGCACTCGCAGATGTACGCGAGGTTCAAGATATCCTTTTGGAAGCAAGAACCACCGAAACCGACGGAGGCGTTCAAGAACTTGGAGCCGATTCTGGTATCGGTACCGATGGCGTAAGACACTTGCTGGACATCCGCACCGGTCGCTTCGCAGAGCGCACTCATGGCGTTGATGGAAGAGATACGCTGGGCTAAGAACGCGTTCGCCGCGAGCTTCGAAAGCTCGGCGGACCACAAGTTGGCGGTGAGAATGTTTTCCTTTGGCACCCAGTGCGAGTAGACGCCGACGAGCGCGTCCACGGCCGCTTGTCCCTCCGGGTTTTCGATTTTGCCCCCGATCAAGACGCGGTCCGGAGCGTCCAAGTCGGTCATGGCCGTACCTTCCGCCAAGAATTCCGGGTTGGAGAGGATATCGAACCGAACACCCTTGTTTGGGCAGTTGCGTTGGAGCACCTTCTCGATGGCCTCAGCGGTGCGCACCGGCACCGTCGACTTCTCGACGATAATCTTATCACTATCCGAGCACGAAGCGATCGTTCTCGCCGCCAATTCCCAGTACGTCAAGTCAGCCGCCTTTCCCTTACCCAAACCGGTCTTCTTCGTCGGCGTGTTCACGGAGACGAAGATCATCTCGCAGTCGCGGATAGCGTCCTCGACGGCTGTGGAGAAGAACAAATTCTTCCCACGGCACGCGAAGACGATCTCATCCAAACCGGGCTCATAGATGGGCAACTCGCTCGAGTTCCACGCGTCGATTCTCGGTTGCGAGATGTCCACAACGGTGACGCTGATCTCCGGGCACTTCTTGGCAATCATCGCCATGGTGGGCCCACCGACGTATCCGGCGCCGATGCAGCATACTACGCGCGAGAAAAGCCACGAATCGATCCAACACATCGTTAGTATTCACTCTTCACCCCTCCCACCTCTCGCCTCGCGCGACGTTTCGCTCGCCTCGCGCGATCTTGATCGCAACGCCACCGCGCGGAAAATCTTCCGGGAAACGACTCTCGTCCTCATCGCCCCTCTCTCGTCCACCCCACGCGTCCCGCGCGCTCGACATCGACCGCGATCGCGCGATCACGCACTCTTCTTAATCTCTCGCGTCATCTCGCGCCGTCCCTCGCCCTCGGCGTCGGCGTGTGCCGAACGGTCCGACCGGCCGCGCGAACGTCTCGGGACCTGCGCGCGCGCGGGGAGGGGACTGATCGACGGTTCACGACTCACTACACATTATCCAGACCTGTCACCCATAGTGCGCGCGTCTCGAACACCATCACCGCGGGTCATGGTTTGATAGGACGAGAAGGACGGTGTCTATGGAGAGACGCGTTGGCGCCTCGCGTGTGGCTGTGCGATTTGAACGCCCCGCGCGACCGACCGACGCGCGACACGGCGACGCGCGCGATGACGACGACGGCGACGGCGACGGCGACGGCGACGGCGACGCGCGCGACGGTCGGTCGCGGACGCGTCGTCTCGCGACGTGGACGAGACGAACGAGGACGAGGACGCGCGACCGCGATGGTGCGACGCGCGGCGGCGGATGAGCGGTACGCGGCGCGAGGCGTGAGCGCGAGCAAAGAGGACGTGCACGCGGCGATTAAAAAAGTGGATAAAGGATTGTTCCCCAAGGCGTTTTGTAAGATCGTGGAGGACATCGCGGGCGATGAGGCGTATTGCACGTGCATGCACGCCGACGGGGCTGGGACCAAGTCGTCGCTGGCGTACGCGTATTGGAGAGAGACGGGTGATCTGAGCGTGTGGCGAGGGATCGCGCAGGATTCTATCGTGATGAACACGGATGATTTATTGTGCGTCGGGTGCGTGGATAATATCTTCGTATCGAGCACGATCGGGAGGAATAAGGCTTTGATTCCGGGGGAGGTGCTGAGCGCGCTCATCAACGGCACGGAGGAGGTTCTGGAGACTTTGCGCGAGTTTGGCGTCGGGGTGAAGTCCACGGGGGGTGAAACCGCGGATTTGGGTGATTTAGTGCGTACGGTGGTGGTGGATACCACGGTGACGGCTCGAATGCGACGAGATTCGGTCGTGAGTAACGATAACATTCGGGCGGGCGACGTCGTCGTCGGCTTGGCGTCCTTCGGTCAGGCGACGTACGAGAGCGAATACAACGGCGGCATGGGAAGCAACGGTCTGACGTCGGCGCGTCACGACGTGTTCGCTAAGAATTTGTCCGAAAAGTACCCGGAAACCTTTGACCCGAGCGTGCCAGAGTCCTTGGTGTACAGCGGCAAGTACCAGCTCACCGACGTTGAGCCGGAAACCGGGGTGACCGTCGGTAAGTTGGTGTTGAGTCCGACGCGAACGTACGCGCCCGTGGTGAAGGCGGTGCTCGACGCGATCGACGTGAAGGACATTCACGGTATGGTGCACTGCAGCGGCGGCGCACAGTCCAAGGTGGGGCACTTTCTCCTCGACGGCTTGCGCGTCGTCAAGGACAACATGTTCCCCATTCCGCCCCTCTTCCGTTTGATTCAAGAGTGCTCCAACACCGAATGGAGCGAAATGTACAAGGTTTTCAACTGCGGCCATCGCTTGGAGTTCTACTGCTCTCCCGAGAACGCTCAGAAAATCATCGATATTAGTCAAAGCTTCAACATCGACGCTCGCGTCGTCGGCCGCGTCGAAGCCAAGGAGGGCAAATCCGAAGTCGTCGTCGAGAGCGAGTACGGTGAGTTTACGTATTGATGTATGAAGAGGCGGTCGTTTGTTCTACTTACACGATTAATACTCACAAAAAGAATGAATGAATCTCCAACGTGCCTCGCCCCTACACGACCCCTTGCTTGGTCGTTCCCGTCGGTCGATCCGTCTTTCCCTCCGCCTCTTCTCTCGCCCGTCTCGCGTCTCGTCTCGCCCGCAACTCCTCGACGCTCACCCCTCTCAACTCTCGTCTATAAAACAACAACCAGTTCGCCACCTGCGCCCTGCGCGTCATGTTCGGCGTCAACCCATCCATCGTGAATCCCTTCCACCCCAACGGCCGCAGCGTCGTCTTCAATCCCTGTTTGTGTTCCTCGGGCACCGACCGCGTGAGCGCCGCGCACGCCTCCTTGACGGGCGCGTCAATCTTCGGATCATACTTTCTCGTCACCCCCAACACGTCCGGCGGTTGCGGATATCTCTTCTTCCAATTCGGAAACACCTCATCCGGCGTCCACACCTCCACCGCCGTCAGCGTCTCCGCGTCCAGATCCACTCGCGCGCGGTATCCCAACGCGCGCCACGTCAATCGATTCACCGCGTCGTCCTCCAACTCGGAGCGCACGATGGCCAACAGCACGTCGTCACCCAGCGGGTCCGGACCGTTCACGGATTCATCCCACGGTTCCGCACCCCACTCCTTCGACGACTCGGCGTCCACACCGTCGCTCTCGCTCATCGCGCGCGTCTTCGTCCGTCGTCTTCGCGCAGAGGTTTTCACGGTGTGCGTCGTCATCGATTCGGCGCGCGGTCGCGTTCGCATCGCGCGCGTCGACGTCACGCGCGCGGCGAGCGTGACCGACGGCATCCCGCGCGCTCTTCCCGTTCGTCTCTTCGTCTCTTCGTCTCTTCGTTCGTTCGGTCGTCGAACGCGTCGGGACGTGCGGTTTTCATTCATTCGTCCCGGGGACGGACCCATCGTCACATCACACCGGGACGGATCGGTTCGGTTCCCGCGTTCGTTCGTTCGTTCGTTCGTTCGTTCGTTCGTTCGTTCGTCGAGCGAGCGACGCGCGCGAGCGATCGGATCGGTCCCGGTGGCGCACCGCGCACCGCGTACCGCGTCGCGACGGATTTGATTCTGATTCATTCGATTCGATTCATTTGATTCGATTCATTCATCGATGATGTTCTCGTCGTCGGACGGCGATGGGTCGCGACTCGTTCCCGCGTTCATCTTCGCCGCCGTGTCGTCCCTGTGCGCGCTCGCGTACTTTGCCGATCGTGAGGTGTCGGCGTGGACGAGAGCGCAGGCGGCGAGCGCGTGGACGCTGGCGCTCTTCGTCGTCGCCGTCGTGCCTCTGGACGTGGCGGCGACGGTGGCGTCGAGCGACGGGGAGGCGAGGGGAGCGTCGACCGCGACGCTGGCGAATGCGTGGGACGTCGGGTATTGGAGCACGTACGCGCTGACGTGGGTGATTTTACCGCTGTGTCAATCGTACGAGGATTGCGCCGATTTTAAGACGACGGCGCGGATGAAACGCGCGGCGAGAGAGAACGCGACGTTTTTGGGCGCCATGCTGGGTGCGGTCGTCCTCGGAGGCGGGGTGATGTTGGCGACGGAAAAGCTATCGTTGGCGGCGATGCGAGCGTACGGCATCGTCCTCGCGAACGTCTTCGGGATCAGCACGGGCGTCTTACTGATGGGGTACGGATTGGTGGACGTGCCGAGGAGGCTGTGGAGACGCGCGTCGTTCAACGCGCGCGTGACGTGGGCGTATAAACGCGTCGCGGCGTCGTCGAGAGCGCTCACGACGGCGCACGAAAAGTTAGCTCGACAGGCGGCGGCGGTGGCGATGACGTCGAGAGTGATGCCGAGAAGACACGAGTTGCGGTGGGCGATGACAGTCATCGAACGCGAGACGCCGAGCGTGGGCGCGGCGCGAGCGAATGCGGACTCAAACGATGAGGACGCGCTCGAGGAGGACATTCTGACGTACGATTACGATGAATATTCAGATTTAGTGTCGCTTCGTCGCGGTTTAAAACGCGCGGTTCGCGTGTACGAGAGGACCAAGGCACATTACGTCGCCGCGACAAACGAGGCGTTTCGAGCGGAAGCCGCCGAACAGAGCAGAGCGTCGCGTCGGCTGCATCGACCACCCAATCGAGAGGGCGCCGCTTTTTCCAAATGTTTCGACGAGATTGAATTTCTATGGTCCATCGTGCTCTTACCCGTGGCGTTACGAGTGATCGCCGCGGGACTCGCATTTTTCTCCGCCGCCATCGTCGTCGCCGAATCGACGATGTGGGTCGGACGCGCGTGGGCGTACGCGGATCACGCGTCTCTGTTGAGCGTCATGTTGGAGAGCGCGATGGCGTCGTCGTCGTCGTCGTCGGCGGCGAGAATTCACGTCGTCGTCGCGTTTCCTCTCTTCTACATGTGTCTGTGCACGTTTTACTCTCTCTTCAAGCTCGGCATGTTTAGCTTTTATCAGTTGGTCCCGCGAGCGACGGATGGATTTTCCCTCTTGGTGAACGCGAGCCTGGTGTGTCGATACGCGGCGCCGATCAGTTACAATTTCTTGATGCTTCTTCCCGTCATCAAAGCGAACGGCAAACAAACGACCTTTTCGAGAAAGATGGAGGCCAAAGTCCCCGAGATGGCGGCCGAGTTGAACGTCATCGTGCCCGCTTTTTTGTGCGTGTTTTGCGTCGCCATCGCGCTCGGTTGGTTTGAACGCGCGGTGAGCGCTTTCAAGGCGAAGAGTTTTACCTTCAACGCTGATAACGGCGTGTGCGAGAGCACGGAGACTGGGAAATCGATCACCGATCGCGAGCGCGCCGAGGTCCAGGACGGTGGGGAGATTGGCGCGCAGCACGAATTCTTCGTCGGCGCCGACGTCGAGCGCGAGCAACAGCTTCCGCCGCTCTCCTCCGACGACGGCGACGCCGAACGACGGGCGTCGCGAAGTCATCTGCTCAACGCCCACGACGTCGAAGCAAACTCATCGAGCGCGAGATGGGAGACGCAAAAGGCTCGACTGTCCCACGCCGTGCAAAACGCGAGAGATTCCAACGCCGCGCGGTCGTCGCGGTCGCCCCTCTCGCAGGCGGGTCGCGACAAGGTGAACAAATTAGATTCAATGTTCTCCGGTCTCGGACGTCGAGACGCGGACGACTAGTGAAACGATCGAGGACGAGTGAAGTATCGCATCGTTCATTCGCGCGCGCGCGACGACGAACGTCACGCGCGCCATTGTATTTTTCAAACCGCTATCGCTATTCCGCGTCGTCGCGTCAATTCTACTCAAAAATATCCTACTCCGGTAACAGCGCCAACGCGAACCCATCGACGCACACCGTCCCACACGCCACCTTTCGAACGACCGTTTCATACCTCACCCTCCTCCCCGAACGCTTCACGAGCGCGATCTCAATCTCCACCTCCTCGTCCACGCGAATCGGCTGTCGAAATTTCAACTCTTGACTCGCGTACACCGTCCCCGGTTTCACTCTCGCCAAGAGCGCCCCGAACCCGCTCGCCGCCAGCATCCCGTGCACCGCCCGCCCGCCCAATCGTCCACCGTCTCCCGCGCTCGTCTCGTCCAAGTGTATCGGATTCGCGTCCCCGGTGAGCGCGGCGAACGCGACGCAATCCGCATCGGTAAACCTCCGTCGCGCGCTGTGCGTCTCTCTCTCCGCGCGCTCGCTCCGCGCGCGCGTCCGCGTCTCGACCGACGCGCGTTCGACGGACCGCGCGATCGGACGCGCGGTTTCCCGCGTCACCAATCGCGCGAGGACGGCGCGCATGAGTGACGAATGAATGCATGCATGCATGAGTGAATGATTGATTTGTGACGCGCGTCAGAGTGCGGCGCGTGCGTGCGTTCGTCCCGGGACGCGGGACGCGCGAGGGCGATGCTCGCGATGCGAGCGATGACGTCGACGCGCGCGCGAGGGACGACGAGGAGGAGGACGACGGTGCGAATGAATCTACGCGCCGGTCGACCTCGTGGAGACGTGTGTGCACGCGGCGGCGACGGACGGGACGACGCGCGCGGAAGAGGAGGCGCGTCGAGGCGACGCGCGATGGACGAGGACGAGGAGGATGCGGGAGAGGGCGAGCGCGAGGCGAGCACGTCGGGTCGAGGCGATGAGGATGAGTGGTGGGACGCGGAGGCGGAGGCGGAGGCGGAGGCGAGACGGGCGAGACGCGCGCGCGCCGCGGGAGAGAATCGACGAGGGAAGAGAGGGGAGGGAGGTCGAGGGAGGCGGGGGCGAGCGAGCGAACGACGGCCGCGCGAGGGTGCGCGTCCGGACGTGATGGTGTTGACGGGGAGGGATTACGAACGCGTGTTGCCCATCGCGGCGACCGGGGAACAATACGGATACTTTTGGGGGGATAACGATACCGCGTTTCAGCGCGTGGGACTGTCGCTCCTGACGACGGTGCTGACGGCGAACGCGTTACCGGTGGTGGCGATACCGGCGAGCACGTTCTTCCTGTGGGCGCCCGTGGCGCTCGCGGCGAGGCGAAACGCGAAGGTGCGAAGCGCCAAGTACGCAGGTTTGTGGCGCGCGAAAGTCGTCTCGGTCGAACCGGTGGAGACGCGAGCGACGGCGAGCGTGGACTGGATGTTCAATTTACTCATTGGTGATAGTTCCGGCGCGCGCGTGCCGCTGAAAATTCCTCTCAAGGCGGAATACGCGGACATCAACGTCGGCGACGACGTCGAGCTCGTCGTCACGTCCGACGACCCGTATTTTTACACATTCCAAGCGGTGCGAGAGGCGTACTTTCCTTTCCTCAACATTTGGGCGGGCGAGTACCCTTTCCTCGATCGTCGCGGCATGGTCGCCGTGAGCGATCGCATCGCGTCCGTTCGAAACAAGGCTGACGCTCGCGCGTCGGGCGCGCGGCGGGAGGGATAACGTTCGCATTCGCGCCGTCGCCGCGTCCGCGTTCAACGCTCGCGATGTGAGATGTCTAGCACGTGCAGAGATTATAATATTCACATACAGTAATGTTCTTTGTTTACTTTTGATCCAAATCGTCCATCATCTTTTCCAATTCACCCGCGGGCATCTCTTCGAGTCTCTTTTGCATCACCGCGTCTTCGTAATCCTTCAACTGCTTCACGTACGTCATGTCCTTGTTGAACACGCGCAAGACGTACGATGCGATCCACACCAACGTGAGTCCGAGAACGAACGTCAACTGCACCGCGTTACCAGCCTTGGTGGCGTCCATACCACCGAAAGACTGCAAACCGTAGTACGCCGCGAACCCCGCCCCGGTGACGCCGCCCCCGATGAGCATGACGTCCGCGCGCGTGTACCCGAACGGGGCTTTCTCTCCGTCGTCACCGCCCGAAGACGCGCGCGCGACGTGCGTCGCGTCGCGTCCTCTCGCACCGCGCGTCGTCGTCGTCGTCGTCGTCGTCGTCGTTCGAATCGTCGTCTCGAGTGTCATCGCGCGTCGTCTCCCCGCGCGCGCCGCGACGCCTCCCCGCGTCGTCGTCCCGCGCGTCGCCCGCGCCCGGATTCTCATCGTCTTCGCCTCGATCGCGCACCGCGCGCTCGCCGTCGCCGTCGTCGCCATCGCGCGCGTCCGTCTCGCGCGCGCTCGAGGGAAAAGTTTGGAAATCATTCATTCGAGGATGCGCGCCCATCGTCACCGCGTCGCGCGCGTCGCCGCGCCGTCGCCGCCGCGCGCGCGACACGCTCGCGCGTCATCGCGCGCGTCATGTCCGCGCGCGATGAGCGGGTGTTGACGACGGTGTTCCTCGCCGTCGGCGTGGGCGCGCTCTTCCCGTGGAACGTCTTCATCACGGAGAGACCGTACTTTGCGCGACGATTCGCGTCGACGTCCGTCGTGGATAACTTTGAGGGGGCGTTCGCGTTCGCGTACTCGGCGAGTAATCTCCTGGGCGTCGTCGCGTGCGCGAGGACGGGGGCGGCGGAGAGGTTGGGGAATCTCGGGCGGTTGACGACGCCGTTGGCGGCGACGGCGTTGGCGATATGGACGTGCGCGTTGGTGACGCGCGCGACGTCGTGGAGCGCCGAAGAAGTGTACGGACAGACGATGGCAGTCATTGTCGTCGTCGGCGCGTGCACGGCGCTGGCGCAGAGCGGAGGGTTCGCGGCGGCGAGTCGGTTACCGCCGCGTTTCGCGCGGGCGGCGATGTCGGGACAGGCGCTGAGCGGCGTCGCCGCGTCTCTCTCGGCGTTGATCACGACGGCGAGTGCGGGTGGGGACACGACGCGATCGGTGGAGACGCAGGCGGAGGTGTACTTTTACGTCGCCGCGATCGTCGTCGCGGCGTGCGCGGGAGGGACGGCGTGGTTGGAGCGGTCGACGGCGTATAAAAAATACATCGACGAGGCGCGAGAGGAGGAGCGCCGAGAACGCGCGCGCGCGGAGACGAGCTCGCTCTTAGGAGGCGAGAGCGAGGACGAAGAGACGGCGTTCAATGATTATACTAATTCCGACGACGACGGTCTCATCGTCGATGGGCGCGCAGATGCGAACGGATTGGACGCCGACGGCGCGCCGTCCCGCGTCGTCGTCGACGACAGTCGCGAGTACCGACTCGCCGTCGCCATCACATTCATCGCCACTCTGTCCGTCTTCCCGGCCGTCACGAGTTCCATCGAGAGTACGACGAACGCTCTCGGCGCACTCTGGTCGCCGACGCTGTTCCTCCTCTTCAATCTCGGTGATTTACTCGGTCGACACGCCGCGGCGACCTTTCCCGAGACGCCATCCGGCGCGTCTCTCCTCCACCTCGCCCTCCTTCGTTTCGCCTTCATACCCCTCATCGCCGCCTGCAACGTCACCACCCCGACGTGGATCGTCCCCGTCGTCTTCAATCACGACGTTTTCGCCGTCGTCTTCATCCTCGCCCTCGCCGTCACCAACGGTTTGCTCGCCACCGTCGCCGTCTCGCACGGCGCGCGCCGCGTCCCGCCCACGCGTCGCCAATCCGAGGGCGTCGCTCTCACCACCGCCCTCATCGCCGGTATATTTTTCGGTTCACTCCTCTCTCTGGGCGTCGTGTTTCTCTTCTCCGGCGCTCGCTGAAGACCGTCCCCCGCGCGCGCGCGCCGTCTCTAGACTTTGTGACGAAAACCTCTCGTCGCGGATGATTGCAGATTGATTGATGACGCGCGGTCGGTCGGTGCGCGACACTCGTCGACGCGCGCGACGCGCTCGATCGTGAACGAGTCGGTGAACGACTCGAAAGCGCCACCGTGACTCCCGCGCGCGAACTCGGACGCGTCGAGCGATGGGACGAGGGAACAAATTTAACAACAAGCGTCGCGGCGGCGGCGGCGGACGAGGGGGACGCGGTGGAGGATTCTCGCGGGATTATAAGCGTCAAAAGCGAGACGATCGCGGGAGTGGACAGGGGAGGAAGGAGTTCTCGGAGATAAAGATGGAGAACGCGGCGTTCGAGGCGTATTACAAGGCGCAAAAGATTGTCCCGGAGGGTGAGTGGGAGGAATTCATGACGAGTCTGCGAACGGCGTTGCCGTTGACGTTTCGAATCAATGGAAGCGGGAAATTCGCGACGGACATGCGAGATCAGTTGGAAGGGACGTTGTTCGCGGAGTTGTTGGAGCAGAGTCTGCGAGATGAGGAGACGCAGGCGGAAATTCCGCCGCCAAAACCTTTGGCGTGGTATCCCGAGCGACTGGCGTGGCAGTGCAGTTACACTCGATCGCAGTTGCGTCGAATGCCGGTGTTGCAAGGGATCTTTGATTTCATCAAAAACGCGAACGAGTTGGGGTCCATCTCGAGACAAGAGGCGGTGTCGATGATTCCGCCGTTTTTCTTGGACACGCAACCGCACCATCGAATTTTGGACATGTGCGCGTCGCCGGGGAGCAAGACGTTTCAGATTTTGGAGCGCATGCACGGAGATTTCGATGGGACGAGCAAGCTTCCCACCGGCTTCGTCGTCGCGAACGACGTCGATCTGAAGCGATGCAACCTGTTGACGCATCAAACGAAGCGAGCCAACTCGCCGACGTTGCTCGTGACAAATCACGAGGCGCAAAACTATCCCATCATCAAAGGTCCACGAGGCGAGGTTTTCGATTTCGACGCCATTCTCTGCGACGTGCCGTGCTCGGGCGACGCCACGATGCGCAAAGCGCCGGATATTTGGAACAGATGGGTTCCCGGCAACGGCAACGGTTTGCACGCCTTGCAGCTCAAGATTGCGACGCGCGGCGCCGAGCTCCTCAAGGTTGGCGGTCGTCTCGTGTACAGCACGTGCTCGTTGAATCCCATTGAAAACGAAGCCGTCGTGGCGGCGCTGTTGAAGGGATCGAACGGCGCTTTGGAGCTCATGGACGTGAGCAAAGAGTTGCCCGACCTCAAGCGCAGTCCGGGTCTCCACGAGTGGCAGGTGTGGGACAAGTTTGGTTACCACCCCAGCTTTGACGGCGAAGAACAGATGTACAAGCTGAGCAAGACGATGTTCTCCGACGAGGAAACCAAGAAGCTTCCCATGGAGCGATGCTTGCGATTGTTACCGCACCACCAAGATACGGGCGGATTCTTCGTCGCCGTCTTTCAAAAAGTCAAGCACATGGACGCCAAGGAGGATCCGAAGGGGCAAGAGAAGAGCGTCAAGGAGCGCGTGCGCGTCAACCTCACCGTCGACGAACACGACAGCATCAAATTGGCGCACGAAATTTACACCCTTCGCAAGGGTTCGTCGCCGATTCCTCCGGGAGTGGATGAAAAGGGCGAATACTTGCTCCCGCACCGCGCGGCGAGAGGACCGAACGGAGGAAGCAGATGGTTGGGCATCGATCCGGTGCTCCCGGTGAACGACCCGAAGGTCATCGACAGCATTTACCAGGTGTACGGCATCGAGAGCGAAGAAGTCCCCCTGCACAAAAATTGCGTCACGAGAACGTCCGACACCTCTCGTCCCAAGCGCATCTACACCATCACCGATTCCTTGCGCCAATACCTGGCGTGCGACGTCAACGAGAGTCTTCGCGTCACGTCGTGCGGTCTCAAGGCTTTCGAGCGTCAAGAGATCAAAGAAGAAGCCAGCGGTTCGTGCGATTTCCGTCTCACCCAAGACGGTCTTCCCATGATGTTCCCATTCGTGAAGAAGCGCATCATCCGCCCGACGTACGAGGATTTCAAAAACATTCTCGAGCGCCGCACGCTCGCCTTTGAGCACAGCGCCGACGCCCCTCAGCGCGCCGTCATCGCCGACGCCGACACCAAACGATCCATCCTCGACCTCACCCTCGGATGTTGCATCCTCATCCCTCGCGACGAGGATTTATCCAAATTGAACTGCGCCAAGGCGGACCTCGCCATCGCGTGTTGGCGCGGTCGCACGTCGTGCAACCTCCTCGTCTCAAAGGCGGAGACCATTCACTTCGTGGACAAGTTAAAGGTATCCACCGCGGGCCACACGAACAAACCCATGGAGACGTCGTGATCGATCGCGTCATCGCGACGCACGGCCCGCGGTGCGCGCGCCCGTCTCAATGTTTCAATAGACTATACAGTACGTAGACTCGAAGACGCGCCGACGCGCGAAGAACACCCACGCGCTTTATCCACACCTCTCGACGCGCGTCGAGCGATGTCGCGCGCGTCGACGCCGCGTTCGACGCTCGCGTCGCGTCCGACGTCATCCGTCGACCGGTCTCGGTCTCGGTCGCGCGTCGACGCGCGCGCGACGCGCGAATCGAACGCCTCGTCCTCGACGGCGCTCGATGGGCGCGCGGATGAGGACGCCGCTCGACGGCCCGTGATGACGCCGTCGCGCGCGTGGCGACGCATGTGGACGAAAGCGGACGCGTGGCATGCGCACGCCATCTCCGGGGCGGCGTACACGGCGCTCGGCGCGGGGTTGATGGTGGAGTGGGCGGCGGAGGACGTCGCGGCGTTGGCGAGCGGCGGCGGGACGCCGCCGCCCGTGGACGCGACTCTCGTCGGCGTCGCCCTCGCGTTGGCGACGACGTGCGCGTTCACGGGCGTACCGCTCTCGAAAAAACGAGGATGGCGCAAGACGGAGCTCAGCGCGAGATCGATCGCGTTTCAAACGGTGTTGACGTGGGAGTGCGCGCGTTTCGGCGGCGTCGTCGATCCCGCGCTCGGTCACGTTCCGATTTTGGACGCCTTCGCGCTCGCCTTCGTCCCCTTCGTCTGGCAAACGATCACCTCCGCCTACATCGCGCTCGCCACCGAGGACGACAAGCGCGCCGCCTTCGCCGTCTGGCTCGGGACGCTCGGTTTCGGCGCGCAAATCTTCCCAGCCCAACGCGTCCTCGACGTCGCCTCCGTCGCCACCCTCGAGGCCACCAGACCCGGTCTCCCCACCGTCTGGGCTCACGGAACGTTCGGTCTCGTCTGGCTCTTAAACTGGTCCACGTTCGGCGCCTCCCTTCGCGCTCGAGACGTCGTCTCCGACGACGCCGTCTACGTCTCCGCCTTTCTCCTCCGTCCCAGTCTCTTTTGGCTCCTCTCCTTCGCCCTCGACGTCGCCTCTCGCCGCCCTTTCCACGGCATCGACGATTACATCACCTCCGCCCTCGGCGCTCGCTGACCTCGTCGTTCGCGTCGCCCCTCGTCGCCACTCGCGCCGGATAGAACACCGCACCGCACCACCACCCACCTGTAACGACCGACCGACCGACCGACCGACCGACCGACCGACCGATGCGTTCCCTCTCGTCCCGCGCGGTCCCTCGTCCCGCGCGATCGCGGTGAGGAGGAGAGAGGAACGGGAAGACGACGCGGAGAACCGTCTTCTCGAGCGGGCGAACGACGTCGCGCGCGTCCTCGTCGCGATTCATTCGATCGATTGATTAATTGATTGATTGATCGAATCGAATCGATTCGTCAGAGGGTGACGCGAGACTCGACGCGGGACTCGACGCGCGTGTATTCGACTCGACGACTCGACTCGATTCGAATCTCAGCGCGAACGCGAACGCGAACGCGAACGCGCGTCGTCGTCGTCGAGAGAGAGAGATTGTTCATTCATTCATCACTCATTCAGTTCGTTGATCGATTGCGATCGAATCGAATCGAATCGAACCGAAACGACGCGCGATGACGCGCGGTGACGCCCGCGATCGTCGCGACGCGTCGACGGACGAACGGACGACGCGCGGTCGAACCGCGCGCGCGCGAGGTCGGGAGACGGGGACGGTGAAGGCGGACGAGGGGGGGGGCGGCGGCGGCGGCGGCGCGGCGGCTCGAAAAGGCGGAAAAGCGCGGCGAGAGGCGAACGCGAACGCGAACGCGACGGTGATCGCGACCGCGGTGGACGACGAAGACGGGGATGAAGCGAAAGTGGATGAAGATGAACCTCGTCTGCGCGTGCTCCTGGCGACGGACGATGAGAGGACGAGGACGATGTCGGCGGCGCTGTTGGGCGAGCTCGGCGCGGAGTGCGTCGTCGCGAAGAGCGCGAACGAGGTGTTGGAGGCGCTGAAACGCGCGCGGATGGCGAAGACGACGAGGGAGGCGAACGAACAGGTGGATATGATCCTTCTGGACGTGTTGATGCCCGAGTGCGAGGGTGAGGTGGAACTCACCGAGGCGTGTCGAGAAAATGAGGCGCTGCGAGGGGTGCCCATCGTCGTCATGTCCACGGTGGACGAACGGAAAGAGCGCGGCGGGAGGTACGAGGAGGCGGGCGCGGCGGGATTTCTCAATAAACCGGTCAATCGCGTCGAACTCAAGGAGAGTTTAGCGACGATTCCGCGCGCTGGGTTGAAGAGTCACGTGAGCGGGAGCGACGAGGGCGAGGGATCGGGGAACGACGCCAAAAACGACGGGAGCGCCAAGTCTTCGCTCACGAAACTGAGCGGCGCGGGCAAGGTGACCCCGCACGGGTCGGGAGAGCGACAGAACGATTCGGGAAGCGATAATCTGTGTAACGAAAAGAGACGCACCGCGGACACGAGGAGAGCGGAGGCGGCCGCGATCGATCGTTGGGCGAGTCACGAGGGCGGTTCCGGAGACTGCGGCTCGGGCGGCGACTCGGGCGGTGATCGCACGGGAAGCGGAAGCGGGTCGCACGAGGGGTCGGGTTCGGGTCAACGCGATCCGAACGAGAGCGATAAGTTTCGAGGTCTGAGCGTGCAGCTCATCAAGGCGCACGGAGGCGCGACGACGATGCTCGAGCTGAGTTTACCCACGGAGGAGGCTTCGGAACAAATCGTCGTGAGACGCTCCAACTCTCGATCGGCGTTTCAAGGTTTCCAAAATTATCTCAAGAACGAATCCAAGGACAAGCAGGTGCACATGATGAGCGCGGCGCTGACTCCGGAGCAACACCAGCTGTTCTTCGAAGCGTCATCCATGATGCCTCCCGCAGATTTTATGAACTTTTACGGTCCAATTCTGCCGCAAATGCCGATGGACGCCCTGGGCATGGTTCCCGCGCCGCCGTATTTCGACGCGTATCAGTACCAAGCGCCGATCGTACCGCCGCCACCGGCACCGATGATGATGCCGATGGCCACGGACGAGTCTGTCACGGATCAGTCGTTCATGTCGAATCCATTTTATAACGTTTTACAGACGACGGCGGATCACGTGCAACAGACGTGCACGAGCGCCGCCGCCGAGTACCGCGCCGCCGCGATTCGTCGCTTCTTGAAGAAGCGCAAACGGCCCGAAGCTCGCAGAATCTCGACTTCGCGTGAGCGGACAGTTGATTCGAGCCGACAACACAACCGCGACGCCACCGCGACGACGACTGAAAACGGGTCCAACGGCTCAGAGGAGAAAAGGTCACTTTCATCAAGAGCACAAGCAACCGACGAATAAGAATCAACACGCCGCTACTATCGCAAAATCTCCATGTACTACTCTACTGTAATGCTACAACGCTTTATTAAACGACATATTTCAAGTATCCGCCATCCGGGAAGACGATCAGAGTTAAGACGTCGGAGCCTCTGGGAACGCACGCGTCGTGCTCGACTTTTATGGATGGCGTCCCGGCGAGATTTCGCGGTGCGTTCGCGAACGACCACACCGTGACGATGGCGTACGGCGCGTTACCATCGCGCGTTATTTTCTTCGCCGCTTCTATGACGCGCTTAATCTCTGGATACAGAAAAAATCCGCGCCACCGACGAGTCTCCATCGACGTCGTCTCGCCGCCGTCCCTCGAACCGTACCCGCTCCCCATGCTCAGACGCCCACAGAATTCGAGCACGTCCTCCAGTCTGTCCCTACACTCGCCACTTGAATCCATGAACGTTTTCCACTCGTCGTCTCCCCACGCGCTCGCCCGCACGAGCTCGCGATGAATTTCCGCGCTCGCGTCGAGTCGCTCGGATGATTTCTCATTCGCGACGCGTCTCGCCTCCGTCACCCCTTGCGAAAACTTCACCTCCTCGTGCGCGCCGTTCACCATGTATCCACAAAACACCTTCACCTTACCCACTTCCTCCTCTAACGTTCGGGCGCACTCGCCCACGCGATCGTGAAACCAATTCGACACTCGAAACTCGTCCCTCTTCAAATTCACGCTCACCGTCGCCTTACCCCTCTCGTCCTCCACGCTCTGTAATCCCAATCGCTCCCTCGTCTCTCTCATCACCGACCCCACGAACCTCCCACTCGGCGTCACGCACCAACAATCATCCGAATCCGCGCGCGTCTCCGCCGTCACCAATCCGAACCGCGCGTCGCCGCCGCCGTCGCGTCCCGCGTCGTCGCCGCCGTCCCCGCCCTTCCCTCGCCTCCATCTGCGCACGTGTTCGCGCACAAAGCGCGGCTCCAGCGCATCAGCCACCGACATCATCGCCTCACACCTCATCGACCCATCTAATTCGCGCGCGGCCTCGTCGAGCGCGCCCGCGACGTCCCCGTTCGGTGTCCCCGCGATCGGCACCGTCACCTCCACTCGCGACGCGAACGCGAACGACGATTCCACCGTCGCGTCGACGTCGCACTTCGGATGCGCGAACGATCGTCGCGTCGCTCGTCTCGCCCGCGACATGACGCGCGCGCGCGCGGGCGCCGCGAGGCGACGAGCGCGGCGAAGAGACGAGACGGCGGCGACGCCGCTGGAATTCGTTCCATCGTCGGCACTCGAGCGCGCGGCGCGCGAGTCGAGGCGAGCGCGCGATGTCGAACGAACCGTTCGGCGAGGGCGTGCCTTTCGGTGACGTGCGTGCGCGAGAGACGGCGAGAGACGGGAGGGACGGGAGAGGGACGCGCGCGCGCGAGGGTCGGATTGACTGATTGATGTGATTCGGTTGGATTGATGACGACGCGACGGCGAGGGCGCGCGACGCGACGCGACGCGATGGGAGATGGGGACTGACGACGACGACGACGACGATCTGTGCGCGCAGCCTTCGTGGTACAATGGATTCAATTCGCCGTATTACACGGCGTCGCACGCGGCGTTTCGAGAAAAGGTGAGGGCCTTCGTGGAGAGGGAAATCGCGCCGCACGCGCACGAGTGGGACGAGGCGAAAACGATACCGAGGGAGGTGTATCGAGCGACGTACGAGGCTGGAATATTGCCCGCGATCGTCGGTAAGCCGTGGCCGAGCGATCTGGTGCCGGAGTGCGCACCGCCGGAGAATTTCGATTATTTTCACGAGTTGATTGTCTTTGACGAATTCGCGAGGTGCGGGAGCGGCGGCGTGCTCTGGGGCTTGTTGGAGGGGATAAACATCGGTTTGCCGCCGGTTTTGAACTTTGGAAGCGATGCGTTGAGACGAAGAGTGGGCGTGCCGTGTTTGCGCGGTGATGGAATCATATGTCTGTGCATCACCGAGCCGTACGCCGGGAGCGATGTGGCGAACATTCGGTGCGAGGCCAAGTTGGATCCGAGCGGAAAGTTTTATCACGTCACCGGGGAGAAAAAGTGGATCACGAACGGGATCTGGGCCGACTATTTCACCGTCGCGGTGCGCACGGGTGGACCGGGAATGGGTGGCATTTCCCTCTTGGTCGTCGAACGCACGATGCCCGGAGTCGAATGTCGACGCATGGACTGCATGGGCGTCTGGGCGAGCGGGACCACGTTCATCACTTTCGAAGACGTCAAGGTGCCCGTCGAGAATCTCATCGGGAAAGAAAACGAAGGCTTCAAGTACATCATGCACAACTTTAACCACGAGCGATGGGGGTTCGTGATTCAGGCGAATAGATTCGCGCGCGTATGCTACGAGGAGGCATTCAAGTACGCGCATCGCAGACGTACGTTTGGTAAGAGGCTCGTCGAACACCCCGTGATTCGACATAAACTGGCGGAAATGATTCGACAAATCGAAGCGACGCACAACTTACTTGAGATGATCACGTACCAAATGAACACGATGACGAAGGAGCAAGCGTCAAAGGCGCTCGCGGGCATCACCGCGCTCGCCAAGGTGCAGAGCACAAAGGTGTTTGAATACTGCGCGCGCGAGGCGGCGCAAGTGTTCGGCGGTGCGTCGTACACGAGAACTGGACAAGGTGAAAAGGTGGAACGTCTGTATCGAGACGTCAGGGCGTACGCCATTCCGGGCGGTAGTGAAGAGATCATGCTCGATTTAGGCGTTCGACAAGCCATGAAACAGTGGACCGTAGCGCAATCTCGCTTGTAATTCTACTACACATTTTCTAATCTACGTCTATGTACGTCGCCTTCGTTTCTCAAAGCTCGCTTGCGGCAGAAATCAACTCTGTGGACGATGGGATCGGTTCTTTGTTCTCGTCATTGTTGTCCTCGGCAGCCTTCTCTAAAAATGAAATCCACAGATCCGCCACCGGCACTTCCTTATTTTCACCGGTCGCTCCGGTGACCTCGAGCGCGACTCCAATCGCACCAGCGGCGATCGTGACGGGCGCGCGCGCGATTTTCCCGAGAACTCCTCGTTTCTTCTGTCTCTTCAACGCCTCCATGCGAGTCTTTTGCTTATCCGAGAAGCCGAGCATTTTCGCCAACAAATCGAGAACGTCCTCCGCCTTGTCTCTCTCGAGGTACGCCAGGAACAAATCGCTGACGATACGTTTATCGAGTAACTTTTCGCTCTCAACCATCATATCGCTGCTCTTTTGAAGCGCGTGGTGCAGAGCTTTCCTGAGCTTGCTCGCCTCGCTCGTCGCCTTGATGCATTCATCCTTGGCCATTTTCAACTGCACCTCAAACTTTGCCAAACGTTCCTCCGCCTCCTTCGCCTTTACCTGCGCCTCCGTCACCATCGCGCGATTCGCCGCGCCTTGTGACGTCAGATTGGCTAGTTTTTGTCGAAGTTGCTGCGCCTCGGTGCGCTGCGTGTCCGCGCTCTCCATCTCGGCGTAATACGCGCCCAGCGCCTTTTGCAAATTATCCACCTCTTCATCTCGCAATCGAATCGTCTCGAGCAATTTTTGCACCTTGTCGGTGCTTCCACTCATGCTCTTCTTCAACTCTTCCAATTTCCGTTCGTACTCTCGCCGCTCTTCCTCTCTCGCCTCGTCGATTTCCCGCTCCTGTTCCTCGGCCACTTCGTCCTCCTCGTCCTCCAACTCCAACAGATGCGCTCGAAGTTTCTTCAACTCCGCCGCCATCTTATCGCGCTCCACCGTTAACGCCTCGATCTCGCCTCTCGCCTCGTCCATCGCCGTCGCCGATCGCGCGGCGTCGACGCCTCGTCGTCGTTCCGCCTCGCTCGCCTCGAGTTTCAACCGCGCCATCGCGTCGTCGTACTCCTGCATCGCGTTCCCTTTCCCCTCGCTCCCTTCGGACATGGCCGCGACGATCGCCGCCGTCTTCGCCTGCTCGCGCTCCGTCGCCTCCGCCACGGCGACGCGCAACCGCGCCTCCGCCTCTTCCCGGAACGCCGCGAGTCTTTTTTCAAAATCCATCTCCTCCGTCCCTTTCAACGTCTCGTCGCGCGTCGCCGCCGTCGTCGCGCTCGATTCGCTCACCATCGCGCGCTGCGCTCGAGTCTTCTCTCGCTCGCTCGCCACCTTGGCGCGAAGCGCCGCGATGCGTTCGGCCGCTGTGGCCTCAGCCATGGCGGCGAGAGTCGGCGTCTGCGGGACGGCGCCGCGCGCGCGGTGCGCCGCGCTACGATTGATCGATTACAAAATATTCTAGGGTCGACAGGACGCGATATCTTCGCTCGTGAGCGTCACCTCGCGGTCGTCCAGGACGTAACGCAGGGTGGCGCCGTCGATCAATACCTTGAGCGGTCGGTCTCGTCCGCGAGAGACGAGCCAGACGCAGCGGTCGGAGACGTAGGCGATGACACCCTCTCGGCCGACGACGTCGGGCACGCGCGCGTGTTTCGTCACCTTGACGACGCATCCGTGTAAATCGATGCCGCGAGTGAGGAGTCGGTGGACCTCGTCGCGCTTGGCGCGCTCGACGAGTCCTCGCGCGTATTTTTCCCAAAGTGCGCGAAGACGCGAAAAAGTGCTCCATTTACACTTTTCTTCGCTCAACCCGAAGAAACCTCGCTTTCGAAGCTGCGAGCGAGACAACTTTTGTCGATTCGCTCTCGCGAATCGCGCCTTGAGCGCCACGGCGCGAGATTCTCGGACGTCCATCGTCTTGGCGGCGTCCTCCAAGAGCAACGCCTTGTCCCGGCTCAGTTTCTGTTTCAGCGCGTCCTCGCCGTCTCCGATCCCATCGCCCTCTCGCGTCGCGAGCAACTCTCGCGCGTACTGCTCGACGAACAATCTCCGACTCTCCGCGTCGTCGCTCATCGCCGCGTCCGCTTTCTTTCTGATTCGCTTGGACTTTACCGCCGCCGCCGCCGCGCTCGCGATTTCCCTCCGCCTCTTCCCATCCAACGGCGCGTAATACGACGTCGACGGATCATCCGGCGTCTCAACGTCTTCCTCCACCGCTCCCACCCTCCCCTCGCGCGATCCACGCCCCGGCGTCGTCCTCCCGCGTCCTCCGCTCGCGAGCGTCCCTCTCGAGGAATCCCCTCGTCCCGAGCGCCCACCCTCGCGTCCGCTCGTCCTCGCCCCCGTCCCTCCCGTCGCGCGCATCAGACGACCCGCCATCGTCGCCCTCGCGGACATGCGCGCGTCCAGGGACGCGATGCGCGACGCCTTATCCCCGGACATGGCGCGCCTCGCGGTGACGCGTCAACGACCGAAGAGCGCGGCGCCCGTCGACCGAACCATGCCGTCGCGGACGCGCGCGAGACGCGCGCGCGCGATGACCGTCATCATCTCGGTCTCGTGCGCGGCGTTGGCGAGCGTCTCGCGCGCGATGGCGTCCGTCGTCGTCGTGGGAAGCGTGAATGTGGATGTCATCTCGCGCGTCGAGCGTCCGCCGCGACGGGAGGAGACGGTCCTCGCGACGTCGCACGCGACGACGCGGGCGTGCGGTGGAAAGGGGGCGAATCAAGCGGTGACGGCGTCGAGATTGGCGTGCGATGGGACCTCGGCGAGGTTCGTGGGGAGGTTCGGGGCGGATGAGCTCGGCGACGGGCTGGCGAGAGAACTGGCGCGCGAGGTTGATTTGACGCACAGCGCGAGGAGCGCGCGAGGAAGCGCGACGGGATTGGGATTCGTGATGTTGTCAGTGGACGGTGCGCCGAGTGCGGTGGTCGTGGGTGGGGCGAACATGTTGGATTGGAACGACGACGACGAAGCGTTGGCGAATGAGTTTCGCCCGGCGTTGGCGGGAGCGACGACGCTGTTGTTGCAGAGAGAGGTTCCGACGCGCGTGAATCGAATCGCGGCGATGGTTGGGAGAGATATCGGTCTGAAAGCGATCGTTCTCGACGCCGGGGGGTCGCACGAGGCGGTGGATGAGACGTTGTTGCGTCTCGTGGATTACGTCGCGCCGAACGAGAGCGAATTGGCGGGAATGGCGAGAGACGAGAACGGCGCTCGACCGTCGTTGAAGACCGACGAGGATATCATCGCGGCCGCACGCGTCGTCACGGGGAAGTTAAAAACGAAGGTTTTGTGCACCCTCGGCGCTCGCGGGGCCGTGCTCATCGCGGGTCCGTCAGCCGAGGACGTGACGCGCGTCGAGGCGGCGCCTCTTCCGCCGGGCGCGGAAGAGGTGGATGCCACCGCCGCCGGCGACGCGTTTCGCGCCGCTTTCGCCGTGGGCTTGAGTGAAGGAAAATCTGAGTCGGAAGCCATGCGTTTTGCCGCCGCCGCGGGCGCGTTGACGGTGACGAAGCTCGGCGCGATGCCGAGCCTACCGTCTCGCGAAGACGTGGATAAACTCCTCGGCGTTTCCGAATCTCGATGCGTCAAGTCTGTGGAAAAATCATCCGCAGCGGCGGCGAAAGAGCGCGAAATTGCCGCCGTGCGATTCGCCAGTCGGCTGAATTCCATGAAATCTCGAATGGATTTGTTCCCCGATGCGGACGAAAACGTTCCCGAGGTGTTCAATCTCATCAAGCGCATGGGTCGCGCGCGAGGAATATCTTCCGTCTTTTTGAATTTTCCGGAACACTTTCGAAACACGAAAACTGGCGACGCGATCTCCGCGCTCGATTTACGCGACGCCGTCCTGGCGCAGAACTTGACCTCGGGCGCGGTGTGCGTTCGATTTCCCGAAGAGCCGTACAGGTTGGGCGCGTTCACCAATCCCGATCGAGCCGTGCGGAAGCGAGCCGAGCTCTTGGTCCGCGACGCCTGTCGCGCGGCGACGTCGCTCGACGCGGACGAAGTCGTCATCTGGCCTCGATACGACGGTTACGACTACAATTTGCAGGCTGACTACGAAGACGCGTGGAACGACATGGTTCAGAGCTACAAAACCGTCGCCTCGAGCGACGAGTGCGCTCGACTCAAAGTATCCGTCGAGTTCAAACCCACGGACGAAAAAAGTCGTTTCAGCTTCATCCCCACCACCGCCGCCGCCATCCTACTCGCCGACGCCGTGGGCGAGCCCAACTTTGGCCTCACCCTCGATTTCGGCCACCTCCTCGCCGCCGGCGAAAACCCCGCGCACTCCGTCTCCATGACGGCGTCCAGAAACCTCCTCTTCGGCCTTCAACTCGGCGACGGCCACTCCCGCCTCGCCGCCGAGGACGGTCTCATGTTCGCCAGCGTCCATCCATCCGCCGCGATCGACCTCGTCGGTCAGCTCCGCGCGCGCGCCTACGCCGGCGTCGTCTATTTCGACACCTTCCCCCTCAACGAGAACCCACTCCTCGAAGCCGCGCGCAACGTCGCCGTCTTCCGCGACATCCTCTCTCGCGTCATCGACGCCGACACCGACGGTTCCCTCGCGCGCGCCCGCGCCTCCCGCGATCCGTTTCCGGGTCTCCGCCTCACCACCCACCCCTCCCACTAAACAGTGACAATGGACACTCCACTCCCAGCCGACACTGTGTGCCCACACGTGCGTAACGACCCCCCCCGCGCGCGTCCCGAGACTCGACCCTCACACCTCGACGTTCGTTCGATCGCGCGTTCGGTCGCGTTCGGTCGCGTTCGGTCGCGTCCCGCGCGTCGTCGTCTCTGTCGTTCGCGTTCGCGTTCGATCACCGCGCGCTCGGTCGGCGCGAGGGAGGCGTCGGCGCGTTCGATTCGATCGGTCGCATGGCGGTGGTCGCGTCGGCGGCGCGCGCGAGCGCGGACTCGCGCGCGCGGGAATCCGTCGCGGACGAAGGGGACGGGGAAGACGATGACGACGGTGGTGTTCACGCGGGAGGCGGGGTGAAGCGACGGATGTCGGAGGCGCGAGGCGAGGCGAGGGCGGCGACGGCCCTCGCCGCCCTCGCCGACGCCGACGACGAGAGGACGACGAAACGAAGCGGAAGCGAACGCGAAAGCGATGGCGACGGTCCGGGCGACGTGCGGTGGACGCCGACGTTGGTCGGGGATCTTCGAGCGAGCAGACGGTTGACGAGGGAGGAGTTGACGAGGGAACTCGGGGACGATCGGGACGGGTCGAAGGCGCGAGGGTCGGCGACGTCTTCGGCGTCCACGAAGGAGATGTTAGCGTCGAGGAACGACGTGTGGGGGGCTTCGAGAGTGATGGGGCACGTGATTGAAGATTCGAGCGAGGGTGTGGACACGCTGGGGATGACGAGGCCGGAGGATGTTATCAGGGCGAACAGCATGCACGGTTGGCGGTTTAACGTAAAGGATTTTCAATTCCTCAAGGTGATCGGACGCGGTAGGTACTCGTTGGTCTACAAGGCGCTTAATCGTCGAATGAATTCGGAAGTCGCGGTGAAGTGCTACATAAAGAGTAAGTTGAAACAACACGTGTTCGAACAAATCGCACACGAGATTGCGCTGCTCGGAGACATGCGACATCCAAATATTACAAAGTTTTACGGAAGTTTTGTCGACGAGAAGAACGGGAACTATTATCTAATTCATGAATTACAAGAAAGAAGCGATGTTTTCAACGCTCTGGCGAGATCGGGGGGGAAGTTTACCGAAACTCGCGCCGTGCAAAGCGTGTTGAAGCCGGTGATTCACGCCGTGTCGCATTTGCACTCGATGAACATAATCCATCGAGACATCAAGCCGGAAAACGTGTTGCTCACCGAAGATGGACGTTCAAAGCTGACAGATTTCGGATTTTCCGTTCATCTTGGGTGGTATAAACCGCTCGGACGCCTGGGAACGACGGATTACATGTCGCCAGAGGTGGTGCGGTGCAACAAGGGGAGCCGGGAGGAAAACTTCAAGACGAACAAGGCTGGGTACGGTAAAGCGATCGATTATTGGGCGATCGGCGCTCTCGCATTCGAGCTGATCACGGGTCTTCCTCCGTTTCAGGCGACGAACAGAAACGACGCGTACAAACTCATCTTGCAGGCTCACGTCAGGTACCCGGCTTTCGTTTCAGACGAAGCCGCCGATTTCATCCAAAAGTGCTTAATGCTCAACCCGAGCCAGCGCATGAATCCAGATGAAATGCTT